>Ga0335081_10022797_pt1 | contig 10131 bp, 9 predicted proteins | sample Lox_Sample_35_FD_206713 | JGI IMG/M metagenome (GOLD analysis project Ga0335081, IMG submission 206713) | Soil microbial communities from Loxahatchee National Wildlife Refuge, Florida, United States - Lox_Sample_3.5 | ecosystem: Environmental > Terrestrial > Soil > Wetlands | place: USA: Florida... | reverse complement strand
GCGTGTTGGCGAGTGTCTCCTGAGCTATGCGGGAATCTAGGTGACGGCGTGAATCAAGCGGCGGATTTGGTTTCGGAGGCGGCTTCGATTCCGTCGCGGAACTTTACGCCGCCGATGATTTTCGGCAACTGGTTTTGGCCCTTCAGCCGGCGCCAATTTTTCGACGCCGCCATCACGAGCTTGAAGACCATCAGCCGCGCGGTGTCTTGGGACAGAGCGCCTTTCGTGCGCACGGTGCGATGGCGCACGGTCGAAAAGACGCTCTCGATCGGATTCGATGTGCGAAGATGCGTCCAATGCTCGGCGGGGAAATCGAAAAACGTCAGCAGCGCGTCGCGATCCTTCAGCAGGCAATTGACGGCCTTGTCGTATTTGGGCGTGTATTTCTCGGAAAAGGTCGCCATCGCCGCCTCGGCCGTGGCGCGGTTGGGTGACAGCCAGATTTCGCGCAGATCCTTGTGCGCGGCGGGTTGGACCGATTTAGGCAGCTTGTCGAGCACGTTGAGCGTCTTGTGGAGCCAGCAGCGCTGATGTCGCGTCGTCGGAAACGCTTCCTCCAGCGCCTTCCAGAAGCCGAGCGCGCCGTCGCCGACCGCAAGCTCCGGCGCAAACGAAAGTCCACGCGCCTTCAGATCAGCCAGCAGCTCTTTCCAGCTCTGCGCGCTTTCGCGCAGGCCGGTCTGAAAGCCGACCAGCTCCTTCCTGCCTTCGGGCGTGGCGCCGATCAAAACCAGCATGCATTCGGCTTGCGGCTCCATGCGCGCCTGAAGATAGACGCCGTCGGCCCACAGATAAACATAGCGGCGGGCCGAGAGGTCTCTCTTCTGCCAGCGCTGATATTCGCCCTCCCATTCGCCCTTCAGCCTCGCGATGACCGCCGGCGAGAGATTGGGCGCATCCTTGCCGAGCAGCGCGGCCAAAACCTCCTGAAAATCGCCGCTTGAGACGCCGCGCAGATAGAGCGCCGGCAGCAGCGCGTCGAGGCTTTTAGTTCGCCGAGCCCATTGAGGCACAATCGCCGAGGAATAGCGGATGCGCTCGCCACGCTCCGCCGTGCTGCGGTCGCGCGCCTTGGGCTTCTTCACCTCGACCGGCCCGATCCCAGTCTGGATCGTTCGGGCCGGATCATGTCCGTGACGCACGACGCGCCGCCGCCCGTCCGGCAATACCTGGTGTGCGTGGGCGGACAGGAAAGCTTCAAACTCCGCTTCGACTGCCTGCGTGATCAGCCGTTTTGCTCCGGCGACCAGAATTTCGGTGAGCGGATCGTCGATTTCCTCTTTCTGACGCAGGACGACAACTTTATTCTCGATCATGGCGTAACGCTCCTTCGGGAGGTCCGGGCAGGTTTCGTCACCAACCCCGTTACGCCGCCTTCTTCACGCCGTCATCACCCAGTTTCCGCCATAGCTCCCGTGTTTGTGCTGATGATGTGTTTGCCCTCGTAGCGAACGTACTCATCGGCTTTGTGCTGGACGGTTTCATGGCTCGCAAAGTCAGATCCAAGACGGCTGTAGTGGCCTCCTTCATCGGTCATCATCGCGGTTTCTTTGGCAACGTTCTTGCGAATGATCGGCATGACATCCGACGCGCTGGTGCCATCGACATGGAAAGAACGGACCTGCCCGCCGCGTTCCACAAGAGACAGCACGGCGTTCTTGTGGCCGTGGCCGCGTCGCTTGATAGAGCCTTCCTTGCGGCCGATGAAGGTCTCATCGGCTTCGACAATGCCGCCACCGCCGCCCATAGGAGCAAGATCGCCTGAGCGCATACCTTCGCGGATACGCATCGCCATAAACCAAGCTGTACGATAAGAGCCAAAACCAAGCATGCGGAACAACTGATGTGCACTCATGCCCTTTTTGCTGGAAGTCAAAAGATGCGTGGCCAAAAGCCATTTGTGCAGTGGAATGTGTGAGCGCTCATAAAGCGTGCCTGTGCGAACCGTGAACTTCTCGCGGCACTGGCGGCAATGATACCAGCCCGGTCCCATGGACTTGCCGCCAAGTTTGCTAACCGTCTCAGTCAAGCCGCAATGGGAACATGCCGCGCCATTCGGCCAGCGGGTAGCCTCTATCACTTCGCGGGCTTTATCTTCGTCAGTGAAGGCGGGATTGGTAAGATCGCACATGGTCAGCTCCTATGACGATAACTTTGCCATAAGAGCCTTGTTCAGTCAAGTGCATAATTTCCAAATGTTTCACGTGAAACATTTTGGTAAGACTGGCGCGGCCGGGATCGAGCCCCGCTTTTGTCTTTTTGGGTGCTCTCTTCAGCTAAATCAAAACCATGCGCCTTCATCTTTTAGGCTTGATTTGGACCAATGGCTCATGGTTGGGTTTGGCAAAACGGTGGTTCGCGGGAGCTTTCCATGTCGCACTTCCATCTTCACCGTCCGCCGCCAAAAGTGCCTTGGTGGCAGAAATTTTGGGATAACTTCAAAAGCAACTTCCCCGGCCGGTCAAGCGAGCAGGCCCGCTCCTTTGCGCTGAGCTTGCTGATCTTTGCGGGCCTCCTCTTATTGACGCGCATCTTTTTTGCTTTTCACGGCATTCCCTTGTAGCCCTGAACTGCCCGCGTTGCGGTCCATCGCAGACTACTGGCTGGGCTGGATCATGGCGGCAGAATCGCCGCGCCGCAGCGCCTCGTGCTGTTTTTCGATTGCGTGCTGGGCGTGGGCGATGGCAATGGAAAACGCCGTGGCGTCCCCGGCTTCGCTGGCCCGGCCTTTGACGAACCATGCAATGATCCGGTTGAGTTCCTCCTCAAGCGCCTTGAGTTCGCAAGCTTGCGCGCCAAGAGCCTTATCGGCAATCTCGATCAGGCGATCGATCTGCCGCAAATCACTTTCGGATTTCTTGAGTTTCAAGCGGCCGACGAGCAGCGCGATCGTGGAACCAACGACGCTCAGAATCATGCCGCCCAAGTAAAAATATTGCTGGAACTCATCGAAGAAACTCTGCTCTCCGCTATTGAGATAGGCCGCGACGCCCGGATGAACCGGCAAGACCGGGTTCTTGTCATCAGGGTCGGGCGCCTCGATCTGACTGGCGAGCGGCGTTTTGGCCACAAGCTCGGCTTTGGTCTTGAAAATGGAGCGGGCAATTGCCCCAGCCACGACGTCCAGCATCGTATTTGGCGCAACGAAACGGTAGGTGACGGCGAGGGTTGTTAGCGTATCGTCGGGGACGGGCGGCCGCGCCCGGAAGGATCCAGCCGGCACATCAATAGACTCGAGACCGGGAAACCGCTTGGCAATCGCCTCCGCCTCGTCGATGGCAAGGAGGCTTGGGGCGCCTTTCTCGGCGAGCTTGACGGCGTTGACAACATCGACAACCTCCCCAGGCCCGATTGGGCCGATCGCGAAAACCGCCGCCACCCGCTTGTCATGGACCGCCGCTCCGAGTTCGTTGAGCGGCAGAAAAACCCGTTTCACCGACTTTCCCGGAATATTGTAATAGCTCAAGATCGAATCGAGGGTCTGCTCGTTGTAGCTTTGCAAAAACCCTTGCGGGATGGCGATGGTTTTGTTCGTCAGTCCCGATAGATTGTCGATTGGCGATTTGGCCGGCAAAACAAAAGCGACCACATCACGGCGCAGAATGGCGATCGTCTCGCCATTGGTCGGAATCGCAACGTCGCTGCGTATGATGCCAAGATCCGTCGCATGATCCTCGATCGACTTGGCGCTCGCCGCCAGATCGGCGACTTCAACGAGCTTGACCCGAACGCGTGGATGGTTTGCCTCGGTGACCGACGCGAAAGCCAAAATGAAGCGGTGGGCGGCGCTGCCAGGGGGACCGGTCGTGACGCGGAGGTTCGCATGCGGCGACCAGAAATAGACCGCCGCGATGAGCGCCGCCACGATGATCAGAAGGCCTGCGGCCAGGAGTGGCGCGAAGCGCAATGGAAGATTCCCGCCGTTCCGGTTTCTCGCATCGGCGCTAAAGCATTTTTGTCATGAGTGCAAATCAGGCGCGCTTCTAATTTAAGCCGTAGCCACCTCAATTGACTTCGCGGGCTATAGCGCCGTGCGGGCGGTCAACGCGAAGGCGCAGCGCTGTCCGCAAAGGCACAGGCTTCAGCGCTCAAGGCAGGCTTCGCGGGCAGGCGTAGATACCGCGCCCGATACAGCGAGCCGTTATACCGGCCCGCGTTCGTTCTGTGAGTTGCCAGACTTGTTGTCGCTGACGCCAAAGTCCGACGATTTGGAACCGCAATCGGCCGTCAAGAACCCCTCCGCCCTAAGCCCGCGCTTAAACAATTCCCGTACCGCCGCCGCCCGGCTCGGCATGCGCTTCTTGAATCGGAAATCGTCGAGCAAGACCAACTCGTCGGAGGCAAGCATGATTTGAAGCCGCTCGCCGCGCAATCTTTGCACCGGCATAAGAATGCTCCTTGATCATTTCGGAGGCAGCTCCAGCCTCTTTTGTTGAACTTACTAACATCTCGTCTTGGGGGTCGATGGCGTCAAGCCATCATTGTACATTTTTTGCGCATTGAGAGGAATGTTAGCTAGATTGATACAGTCAGCAATAAACTGGTATTGTGCAGTTACAAGCAAGTTATTATTTGCGTCAGACTAAGTAAATACCACCACAAAATGTAAATATAGCTTGACAAGCTTCATAAATTGCGAATATATACTATTTTTCGTTGCTTGCATTTATGCCTCGCATTTATGCCTCGTGGCCCCTTATCGCTCTTAGGCTCGAGAGTTTGTCATGCCTTCCATTCTCACATTTTTAAGAGAACCCGTATTCGAGCCTGAAACAATAAAGGCCATGTCCGCGGCATTCGATGAAGTCTGCCGACACCTCAAGCTAAATGACGATATGTGCGCCCGCGAAGCCATTGCGGTTAGAATCATTGAGCTTACCCAGTGCGGGGAGCGCGACCCCGAGAGGCTTCGCCAGAGGGTACTCGCCACAGAGTGTGCTCCGGGACGCGAACCGCGGTGAGTCCGCAGAGCGTCAAACCGCATTCCGGTCCCACGCCGTAGCAGAATCGACCGGCTGTCCTCCATCGACGCCGCTGGAAAATCCTCTCAACATAATATGAGAAACGGCCACGATAGAGGGAATGGCCTTGAGCGAACACGAGTCTACGGTTAGCCCGCGCCCGCCTCGATCGCCTTGGCGCGCTGCAACGCCGGACGGGCGAGGCAACGATCCGCATAGGCGCGCAGCCCCGGTCGAGAAGGTACAAGCTTGAAGATATCGATCCCGAAATGAATGTCGAGGCCAACCATGACGTCGGCCGCCGTGAACTGCTCGCCAAGAAGCCAGGGACCCTTGGTCACCGTGGCCTCAAGGACATCGAACACCCGGTCAAAATCGCCAAAGCTCGCCATCTCGGGGCGCACCGGGATATTCGCGAATTTTGTGAGAAAGGCTGGCTCGATACAGCCTGACGAGAAAAACAGCCATTGCAAATAGCGCCCGCGCGCCAGATCGCCAAGAGGTGGCGCAAGGCCCGCTTGTGGATGAGCCTCCGCGACATAGGCGCAGATCGCGCCAGACTCCGCCACGGCGAGCGTGCCATCGGTGAGAGCAGGCACTTTCGCCATGGGATTGATGGCGCGAAACTCTGTGCTTTTTTGTTCACCTGCCGAAAGATCGAGCCGGACGCGTTCGTAGGGAACCCCCGCTTCTTCGAGCACCCACAAAGCGCGCAAGGATCGCGTGTGCGGCGCCCAATAGAGTTTCATCATAAGCTCGCCTCCTTCCCTCAGGTTTACACGTGCTCGACGGCGACAATGCCAGGAACCGCCTTGAGGGCGCCAGCCACTTGCGGCGAAACAGAAAATTTGCCGGGCAGTTTCACTTCGATTTCGCCGCTCCCTGTCAAGAGAACCAGCGATACGTCGCCATCGCCGCGCATACGCAGATGGCGGGAAATCTCGCCAAGTGGATTTTCATCCCGAAGAAAGACTCGCAAACCCTTGCCGATCCGGCTCGCCGCCACATCCAAAGGCTCTGCGGAAACGATGCGCGCGCGCACGTCCTCACCTTCAACCGAGGTTTGCAGACCGATGAGCACGGCAGCGCCTTTCTCCAGAAGATCGCGATATTGATTGAGACCTTCCTGAAACAAAATCGCCTCGTATTGACCAGACTGATCCGAAAGCTGGACAATCCCCATCTTCGATCCAGACTTGGTGCGCCGTTCATGCCGGTCGAGCACGGTTGCTGCGAGCCGCCCGGCGGAGGCGCCCTGCTTCACCGCGCGGACGAACTCCGCCCAGCGCTGTACCCGCAGCCGCGCAAGAATTGCAGTATAGCTATCGAGCGGGTGGCCCGATAAGAAAAACCCGACCGCATCAAACTCCCGCCGCAGCCGTTCGTTGAGCGGCCATGGATCAACCCTCGGCAAGGTAAGCACGTCGAGGCCTTCGCTGCCAAACAGCACGTTTTGACCGGCGAGCTCCTCTTCCTCGCGCCGGTGCGCCGCGGCAAGAATCAGCTCAGCCCCCGCTTGAACGCGCGCGCGATTGGGTTCGAGCTCGTCGAAAGCGCCGGCGGCCGCGAGACTCTCGAGTGTGCGCTTGTTGATTTCGCGCGGATTGAGATTAGCCGCAAAATGCGCGAGGTCGCGAAAGACCGGCTTGGCGGGGGAAACTGCGCCACCGTTTGGCGGACGTTGTGCGCTGGCGTTGATCGCCGCGAGCGAACGCGCCTGCGCCTCGCCAACTCCCTTGATCGCGGAAAGCGCATAACGGATGGCAGGCGCGCCATCCACATCAGCTGGCTCGAAATCGGCACCTGAGGTTTGCACCGAAGGAGGCAAGATCTGGATGTCGAGCCGCTGGGCCTCGTTGCAGAATTCCGCGAGCTTGTCAGTGTTCGATTTGTCGAGCGTCATGGATGCTGCAAGAAATTCCACCGGATAGTTCGCCTTGAGAAAAGCCGTCTGATAGGCAATCAGCGCATAGGCGGCCGCGTGGCTTTTGTTAAACCCGTAATCGGCGAATTTGGCGAGAAGCTCGAAAATCTCGTTGGCCTGCGCGCTTTCCAAGCCGCGTTCCATCGCGCCGCTGACGAAGCGGCTGCGCTGCGCGGCCATCTCGGCCTTGATCTTCTTGCCCATGGCACGGCGCAGGAGATCCGCCTCGCCGAGCGAATAACCGGCGAGAACTTGGGCGATTTGCATCACCTGTTCTTGATAGATGATGACGCCAAAGGTTTCCTTAAGGATGGGCACGACGTCGGGGTGGATGTAGTCGGCTTCTTCCTCGCCGCGTTTCACTGCGCAATAGACCGGAATATTGGCCATCGGCCCCGGACGGTAGAGCGCCACAAGCGCGATGATGTCCTCGAAACGGTCGGCCCGCATATCCGCCAAAGCCTTGCGCATGCCAGCGCTTTCAACCTGGAACACGCCAACCGTCTCACCGCGTTCAAGCATGGCGAAGGTTTTTTTGTCGTTGAGAGGAATGCTCGCAAGGTCGAGGGCGACGCCGCGCTTCCCCAAAAGTCTAAGGCAGTTGGCTATGATCGTCAGAGTCTTAAGGCCAAGAAAATCGAACTTCACGAGGCCCGCCTGCTCGACCCATTTCATGTTGAACTGGGTTGCCGGCATGTCCGACTTCGGATCGCGATAAAGCGGGACGAGTTCTTCGAGGGGCCGGTCGCCGATGACGACCCCCGCGGCATGGGTCGAGGCGTTGGAATAGAGCCCTTCGAGCGTTTGCGCGATCTGAAGCATTTTGGCGACGCGTGGCTCAGTCTCCGCGGCTTCCTTCAAGCGCGGTTCTGACTCGATAGCTTGTTTGAGACTCACCGGCGCTGCCGGATTCTGAGGCACGAGCTTGGCGAGCTTATCGACCTGCCCTAGCGGCATTTCGAGGACCCGGCCGACATTGCGCATGACGCCGCGAGCGAGAAAGGATCCGAAAGTGATAATTTGCGCGACCCTGTCCTCGCCATATCGGCGGCGGACATAGGCAATCACCTCGTCACGCCGCTCCTGGCAAAAATCGATGTCGAAATCAGGCATCGATACGCGGTCCGGATTGAGGAAGCGCTCGAAGAGAAGCCCGAAGCGGATCGGATCGAGATCCGTAATTGTCAGCGCATAGGCAACGAGCGAACCGGCGCCCGATCCGCGTCCAGGTCCGACCGGGATCTGCTGCGCCTTCGCATATTTGATGAAATCCGCGACGATCAGAAAATAGCCGGGAAAATTCATCTTAATGATCACGTCAAGCTCAAAGGCGAGTCTTGCGTGATAATCAGCAGCCGTGAAACCTTGCGCCGGCCCGTGCGCGGCGAGGCGCTTGGCAAGGCCCGCTTCCGCCTCGCTGCGCAATTGCCTGACCTCATCCTCAACCCCGCTGCCAGCGAAGCGCGGCAGAATAGGCTTGCGGCCAGCTGGCCGGTAAGTGCACAGCAATGCGATTTCGACGCTGTTGCGGGTTGCTTCCGGGAGATCGGCGAAAAGCGCGCGCATCTCTGCCCGTGTCTTGAAACGATGTTCCGGGGAAAGCTGGCGGCGGGCCCCGTCGCTGACGACCGTCCCCTCCGCGATGCAGATCAAGGCATCATGCGCTTCATAATCGGAGGCCTCGGCAAAAAAGACCTCATTAGCCGCTACGAGCGGCAAGGAAGCCCGATAGGCAAGATCGAGGAGACGCGGCTCGATCGCCCGCTCCGATGCAAGGCCGTGGCGCTGGATTTCAACGTAGAGCCGCGCCAGAAACAAGCGCTCGAGCGCCTCCGCTCGGGCAAAGGCGAGCTCAGCCCTGTCACGGATAAAGGCTTGATCGAGCGGCCCCGAAGGTCCGCCCGTTAGGGCAATCAGACCCTCTGTCCTCCCTTCGAGCTGGCCGAGGCTCACATGGGGGGGATCCCCCGGATCGGGATCGAGCCACGCATGCGAGGCAATGTGCATCATATTCAAATAGCCGGCAGTATTCTGCGCAATGAGCACGATGGAGGCGCGGCCAGACCCCGCTTCGCCGCGCGGGGCGAATGCCGCGCTGTCCTGAAAGTCGAGGGTAATTTGCATGCCAGTGATGGGCTGCACACCCTCTTTGGCGAGCTTGTCCGAAAACTCCAGGGCACCGAAGAGGTTGTTCGTATCGGTGATCGCCAGCGCTGGCATGAAATCCGCGAGGGCGAGCTTGGCGAGCTTGGCGACCTTCAGCGCCCCTTCACGCAGCGAATGGGAACTATGAACATGGAGGTGCACAAAGCCAGCGTTTTCGAGGAGGGAGTCGATCTCTTCCTTGCCGGCTGCAGTGGGGTTCGCGCGCGCGATCATTGCTTCGGCTCCGATTCGGCCAGCGGTCATATTAGCTCCGGCGCGCGGGTTTCCACGAACTCCCTTCAGTTTTAAACAGGCCAGGCACGCGGCGCATGGCCCCGCGAGGGTCAACCACAAAGACCCGCGTTCTCAACGCCAACTCTAGGTCGCGCCAACGCCTGCGGCGGCAGCCAGGATTTCGCCTTACGCCAGTGCGGGGCGGGCGCTTTTTGCCTTTTCGACGACCGCCTTAAATGCCTCCGGCTGACTGATCGCGAGTTCGGAAAGAACCTTGCGATCGATTTCGATGCCGGCCTTGGCAAGGCCATCGATGAAGCGCGAATAGGTCAGGCCGTGCTCACGCACCGCCGCGTTGAGCCGCTGGATCCATAAAGCGCGAAAGACCCGCTTCTTGGCACGCCGGTCGCGCGTCGCATATTGCATCGAACGGTCAACGGCACCTTTCGCGGCGCGGATCGTATTCTTGCGGCGGCCGTAAAAGCCCTTGGCGGCCGAGAGGGTTTTTTTGTGTTTGGCGTGTGAGGTAACGCCGCGTTTGACGCGTGCCATGGAAGCTCTCCGGATCTATAAGGAAAAGATTAAGGCGGTGGCAGCCCCTTCAGCCGTTCGGCAGAAAGAACTTGATGATGTTGTCGCCATCGCTCTTGAACAGCACGGAGGTGCCGCGCAGATTCCGGATTTGCTTGTTGGTGCGCTTGATCATTCCGTGGCGTTTGCCCCGTTGCGCATAGACCACTTTGCCGGTCGCGGTAATCTTAAAGCGCTTTTTAGCGCCCGATTTAGTTTTAAGTTTGGGCATTTGGCTTAAGTCTCCATTGGGCGGCGGCCACCAAAAATGCGCCGCAAGGCGGAGCGGCGATCCCG
>Ga0335081_10022795_pt1 | contig 10132 bp, 11 predicted proteins | sample Lox_Sample_35_FD_206713 | JGI IMG/M metagenome (GOLD analysis project Ga0335081, IMG submission 206713) | Soil microbial communities from Loxahatchee National Wildlife Refuge, Florida, United States - Lox_Sample_3.5 | ecosystem: Environmental > Terrestrial > Soil > Wetlands | place: USA... | reverse complement strand
ATCTGGGAGCTGCTGACCACCGCCGCCGGCCTCGAGGAGTGGTGGGCCCCCGACGGCTTCGAAACCCGGGTGAACGAGCTCGAGCTCAGGCCCGGCGGTCAGCTGCGGTACACCATGACCGCGACCGCGCCGGAACAGGTCGCGTTCATGCGGAACACCGGCAATCCGCTCTCGGCCGAGTTGCGCAAGACGTTCACCGAGGTCGCACCGACGACCCGCCTCGCCTACCTGTCCCTGATCGACTTCGTGCCCGGCCACGAGCCGTATGAGCACCTGACGACCATCGACATCGAGCCTGCCGGTGACCGCACGAACCTGGTCCTGACGGTCGATCCCCTCCACGACGAAACCTGGACGCGGGAGTACCGCGCCCATCGCGGCAACGAGCTCGACAACCTCCAGGCGGCGATCAGGCGGCGCACAACGTGATCGCGCGGCTTCCCGCTCGCCCTGACCTGCGCGAAGGCATCGTCCTGCGGGCAGGTCGTGGCTACCGGAAACGACATCGATGGACCATTGATGCCGCTGGGGCAGCATCGACGGACCATCGATGCAGTTTCAGCGGGTGCCCCGGGATCACCGGGCTGAGGCCGGTGGTACGGGACGAGGCTGACGTGGACGACGGGGCACCAGAGGCGGATCATCCGGTCACGATCAGCGTAAGCCGACCCGAAATACGCTCTAGATAGTGCTGTCGTGGCTGATGCCCTATTTCGCGCCTGCGCGACGCCCCCACCCGGGGACATACGGCTGAGCGGCATTGTGCTCGACCCTCTGACCTGAGTACGGACACTCTTGAGCGGGGCCCCGGCTGGTGCTGGTCCACCGGCCGGGAGGGGTGATGGGAAACCCGTTGCTGGGTCGGCGTCGCCCCCGTCTGTGGCGTGGAGACCCATCAGCGCTGGGACGCGGCGCGCCACCAGGACCGACGCGCCGAACTGCGCCCGAGGGGCGAAGTTAGGGTGGTGGCGGAGCCGTGGCCACCGGCTACGGCCGGTTCGGCAGTGAGGCGGGAGCGCATGGCAGCGGGCCTGGGGAGCACCTGGTGGCAGTACCTGCTGCTGTTCCTCGCGGTCGCGGCCTCCTGGGCGGGCGTGCCGCTCATCGGCACGGCTGCCCTCGGGGCCGCGGCGCTGGCCGCCAGCCAGCGGAGGCTGGACCTGGCGGCGGTGATCGTGGTGTCGGTCATCGCCGGTGAGGCAGGCGGGCTTGGCGGCTATGCCATCGGCCGCCGCTGGGGGAGGCGGCTGCTGGAGCGCCCGGGCAGGCACCAGGCGCGCCGGGAGAAGGTGATGGAGCGGGGCGAGCGGTTGTATGCCCGGTGGGGCTGGCTGGCCGTGTTCGTCACCCCGGCCATCGTCTCAGGCACCGCGAAGATGCCGCCGTACCGGTTCGCCTTGTGGAATCTGCTGGACGCGCTCGGCTGGACGGTATCGGTGGCGGCCAGCGCCTACGGGGTGGGCAGGCTCGCCACCGGCCATCACACCTGGCACGACATCGCCATCCTGGTCATCGGGCTCGCCGCCGGGGCACTCGTCACCGTCACCGCCGTGCGGCGTCACCGCAGGCGCATGACCCTAGCTGAGAGCACGACGTGATCTGTCCGTAGTTCGACGGCGCAGCGCGTCAAGTCCTGCACCACGATGTCCGCGCCGCGCAGCTCAGCGCCATCGTGGGAGGTGGCTACCGCCACGGTCCGGGCTCCTGCGGCCCGGCCCGCCGCGATCCCCGCCGGGGAATCCTCGATCACCACGCACTGCACGATGTCATAACCCAGTGCGGCGGATGCTGCCAGGTAGCCCTCGGGATCGGGCTTGCCCCTGCTCACGTCCTCCGCCGCTATCAGCACTGCGGGTACAGGCAGGCCGGCGGCCGCCAGGCGCGCCCGCATCAGCGCCTGCGAGCCCGATGTGACGCCAGCCCACCGGTTCGAGGGCAAGTCCCGCAGCAGGATGCCAGCCCCCGGAAGGGCAGTGACACCATCAAGGGCCGCCAGCTCCAGCTCCTCCAGCTGCCGGGTGGCTGAAGGCACCCGCTCAGCAGGAAGGAACATGGCGACCGTGTCCTGGGCCCGTCGGCCGTGGCACACTCGCAGGATCTCCCGGACGTCGAGCCGGTGCGCGGCGGCCCAGGTCGTCCAGCTGGCGATGACCGCAGCGGTCGAGTCCACCAGCGTTCCGTCGATGTCAACGAGCAGCGCTTGGGCGCGGAACAACATCAATTGACGTCCTCCCCGCCGTGAACTGAAGGACAGGGCTTGCGCCCGGCATCTTTGGTCACGCTATCGCGCCATGTCATCAGCGACCGGGACGTCACGGCACCTCTGGGTGCCCACGGGAGCCGGCGTCAAGGTCGGCCAGAGCGGCCCGCGCCGGGATCGTCGGCCGCGGTCTGCTGGTTGACATTCCGCGGGTGCGGGGGGGGCGCGCTGACTGACTGGCCGGCGGCCCGCTGACCGGGTAGCGGGCCCCTGAGGACGTTGTACGCCGGCGCCCCAGCGGAAAGAATGGTCGGTGCCGACGCGGGCTCGCTACCACCCGGGGGAGGGAGATGCCGCACTGCCGCCACTGCTACGGTGACTGCGGCGGCGGCTGCCTGCTCCCGGGCGATCAGGGACTGTGCATCCATAGTCCTGTCCCGCGGCGCGGGCTGCGCGCGTGGCTTGGCTCAATGGGAACGCGCGGGTTCTGGCGGCGGTTCTTCGGCGGTATCCGGTAAAAATCCTCGGTCGCGATCCGGGGCGCTAATAGCGGCCCCGGCGGTTTTCCGTTAGCCAGGAAGAATGGTATCCGCCGCCTTCCGGAGAACGGCGAACCGGGTACGGCCCCGGCCGCCGCGGCCGGTCGTCATGTTCAGCTGCACGTGCAGCCGGAGCAAGCATTTGCACGTGCAACCCGGATAGCATACGCGCGGTAACTGACCCGAAGGTAACATCCCGCGTCAAATGACGCGCATGCCGATCTTTGCCCAGCTAGGCACCGGGGTGACGACCTGTAGCCAATGTTACGGCGAGCGCGGGTAAACCCGGATGGTAATTTCGCCCCCGGCGTGCGGGCGTCCGGAGTAAGCTGCAGCGCGGCGTTCCTGCCACCCGCCACCGGGCGATCCGGTGGGCCGGGGACGGAGGCCAATGCCTTACCGGACTGGGTGCCGGATATCGCGGCAGGGAATACGATTCTGCGGTTTCCGCATCCGGATGCTGTCCGTGACCGGTTCCAGGACATTCATATTCCTGACTCCGGCTGCCGTGAATACTCGTGAATACTAGGGTGCGCATTAACCCGCGCGCTCCAGCAGTTTTACCTGGGCCAGGGAAAGAACCGGGGCCGGATGGCGGGTTTTCCTGTCGCCTCCCGGGATGGAGGACCATGCTCGACAGCACCCGCGGTACGCGGAACCTATACTCCGAGCCGTCTCCCGGCACCGACGACGATTTCCTGGCCGCCATTCTCGTCCGCATGTGGGCGCTGGCCTCCGGGCGGCCCCTGCCCCGTAACGTGCGGCCCGGGCAGCTCAGCACGGAGGAGCTCATCGCCTTCTGGGCCGATGACCTGAGCCCGGCGGCGGGCCGTCATGCGGCGGGCGTCCCCAGCTACGACGTGGGGCGCCTGATGAGCCAGATCTCCCTGGAGCCTGCCGCGGATCCGGCCGGCGGGCAGGTGCGCGCGATGCTCGCGTTCGGCATCCTGGGATCCTTCCTCCCGGACCGGGACGAGGAGGTGCCCAGCCATCTCCGCAAGGCCCTCGATGAGATCGTGTGGGAGGCCCTCGAGGGATCGGGCCTGCCCCGGGACCGGTGCCACCGCGAGGACCGCGGCGATGGCGCGCTGGTCGTGCTGCCGCCGGGCAGCGCGGCGGATGGCGTCATCGACCCGCTTCCCGAGCGGCTGCGCCGCCTGATCCGCCTGCACAACCGGATGTCCGGCCCGGCCGCCCAGATTCAGGTACGAGCCGCCGCCCACATCGGCCCGGTGTACCGCGGCGATCAGGGCCTGGCCGGGGACGGCATCGACCAGTTGTTCAGGATGATGCACGCCAGGCCGCTGCGGACGGCCCTGGCCGGCTCGGGCGCCGAGCTGGCGCTCGCCGTCTCCAGGTCCATGCGCCACAGCGTCGTCCGCCGCCGCCCGGCCCTGTCCGGCCTGCGCCCGTTCCGGCCGATAGACACCCATGTGAAGGGGACCCGGGTGAGCGCCTGGATGTACCTGCCCGGCGTGCCGCCGGCGTTACGGGTCGGCTGCCTGCCGGCGATTTCACGACGCATTGGCGGCAAACACCGGTGTGGCTGCACGCTCCTGGGACTTGGGTTGTCTACGCTGGTGCATCACTAAAAAAGTGAAAGGAATGAAGCATCCGTGGCGCAGAAAATACAGACCCTGTTTATCGACGACCTCGATGGCAGTGAGGCTGACGGTACGGTCCGCTTCGGGCTAGACGGCACGGATTACGAGATCGACCTGAACACCGGGCACGCCCAGGCGTTGCGCGAGGCGCTGGAGCCTTACGTGAGCGTCGCCCGGCGGCCCGGCGGGGGCGGGGCTCGCAAGCCGGCCCGCAGCGCCCGCAAGGCCTCGGCCAGCGAGCCGAACACCACCGAGGTCCGCGAGTGGGCCAAGGCCCAGGGCATCGAGGTGAAGGACCGCGGCCGCGTGCCCGCCGAGCTGGTGGTCAAGTTCAGGGCGGCCACCGAGAAGTAGCGCCCGCGTCCGTGCGGGCCGTGTCCGTGCGGGCCGCGGCCCAGGCCGCGGCCCGCACGGCCAGCCGCGAGCATCCGGTCAGGAGCGGGTGGGGTTGCTCGGCCGCGAGGCGGTCGAGCGCCGCTTGCAGCCGCCCGGTGATGTCCTGGTAGCAGGCCGAGACGACGCGCGCGTCGCCGGCCGCGCCGGGGCCGTAGGCCGTCCAGTCGAGCGCGGGCAGGAACTCGAGCGTGAGGTGGGCGGGCATCGGCGCGGTCAGCACCGGCATGATCCCGAACGGGGGGCCGGCCAGCATGGGCAGCACGTTGATCCGGATCGCGGGCAGGCCGACCGCCCGGGCGAGCCGGTCACCGCGGGCCAGCACCACGACCGCGTGGTGGCCGCCGTGGGCGACCACGGGCACGACCGGAACCCCGCAGCGCAGGGCGAGCTTCACGAAACCCTTCCGGCCGGCGAAGTCCACCCGGTTCCGCTGGGTCCACGGGCGGCAGGCCTCCAGGTCGCCGCCCGGGTACACCAGCACGCACGCCCCGCCCGCCAGCGCGGACTCGGCCTCACCGGTGCTGGCGGGGACGGCGCCCATCTGGCGCAGGAAGGGCCCGACGCCCGGCACGGCGAACAGCAGGTCGTAGGCCAGCAGGTAGGACGGCACGTCGATGCCGCGGCGGGACAGGACCGCCTGCCCGCAGGTCCACGCCTCGGGCATGTAGAACAGGGCCGAGTGGTTTCCGACCAGCAGCACCGCGCCGTCGGCGGGCAGCCGGTCGAGCCCCCGCACCTCCGGCGTGAAGTAGCTGGTGTAGCGGGCGATGGCAGGTAGCTGCCTGCGGATGAAGTCCGGGTCGCGCCGCACCGAACCGCCGGCGCGGCTGGCGGTGATCCGCCGGGACAGCGGCCCGAGCAACGGCGCGAGCGGTCCCCGCGCCGGCCTGGGGGACCCGGCGTCCCTCTCATTGCTGTTCGGCATACTGCCTCCGCTTTCATGCTGCTGAGGCGCCGTCAGCAGAGGAAGGGCCCTAAGTCCGCGGTCCGCGGTTGTTACTTCAGGCTCAGTTCCCGCTCCCAGCGGCGGAAGGACGCGGCCTCCCGCGCCTCCGCCGGTTCCGGCAGCCCGACCCGGAACAGGCGTTCCCAGGCGTAGGCCTGCTCGTCGTACAGGCGCCGGAACGTGCGGCCCAGGCCGGAAAGGGTAGTCATCACGATCACCTCATCAGCGCGGCGGCCCGATGTTTCCAGGCCATACCCCTTGCTACCCGGCCGTGGTGGATCATTCGTGCAGGAGCCATGGAAGCCGTGTGGAGCTCCGCCCCCGCCGCGATCCGCCTCTGGTGCCCCCGGGGGAGCGGCCCTCCATCCGGGCTCCACCACCGGCACATCGGGTTTCCTCGCCCGTCCCCTATTAATCGAGACAGGTCGATATGAGGGGTGACGTGATGGCCTGGTTGAGCATTCTCGCCGCCGGCCTGTTCGAGACAGGTTTCGCGGTGTCGCTGAAGATGAGCCACGGGCTGACCCGGGTGGGGCCGACCGTCGCCTTTGCCGTCTGCGCGCTGCTGAGCTTCGGGCTGCTGACCCTCGCGCTGCGCCACCTCGAGGTGGGCGCCGCCTACGCGGTGTGGACGGGGATCGGCGCGGTGGGGACCGCGATCGTGGGCATGGCCTTCCTCGGTGACGCGGTGTCCGCCCTCAAGCTGGTGTCGATCGGCCTGATCCTGGCCGGCGTCATCGGCCTCAATCTGTCCGGTGTGACGCCCTGACGGCTGCTCCCGCGGACCTCTCCCGGGCCTGGTCCGCCGGATCAGCTCGATCAGCCCGCTGACCGCGAGCGTGCCGGCGAATGCCAGCAGCAACCCGGCCCAGGGCCGGTCCTCGAAGGCCTTGCCGCCGAGCCGCCCGGCGAAGAACGAGTAGAGAGCCCAGAGCGTGCCCGCGATCGCGGTCGCGATGACGAAACGGCGGCGGTTGTAGCCGACAATGCCGCAGGTCAGCGTGACCGCCGTGCGCCCGCCGGGGATGAACCGGCAGATGACGATGAGCGGCATGCCGTACCGCTCGAGCGAGCGCACGGCCCAGGCTCGCCGCCGCGCGCCCTTCTCGCCGCCGAAGAACCGGCGCTCCACGTACGGCCCGAAGCGGCGGCCGAGCAGATAGCAGAGGTTGTCGCCGAGGAACGCGCCGAACGCGGCGCAGGCCACGAGCAGGGCGATGCGGGGATCCGCGCTGCCCGCGGTCGCGACGCCGAGCGCGATGACGACGGTCTCGCTGGGCAGTACCGGGAAGATCGCGTCGAGGGCGGGCAGCACGATCGCGACGAAGTAGGACAGGACGTGGTCGACCTGCAGGACGGAGAGCGCGTTCACGTCCGCACCGGCTCTTTGCGGGTTTGCCGCTCGCGTGGCGCGCGGGTCCGGTCACGCCACAGGCTGGCGGCTACCGCACCGCCCGCGACCGCCGCGATCACGGCCAGGCTGACCCAGGCCGGCATGTGCACCACGTCGTAGAGCAGCATCTTCACGCCGATGAACACCAGCAGGATGGCGATGCCCGGCTTGAGGTAGGCGAACCGGTCCACCGAGCCGGCCAGCAGGAAGTACAGCGCCCGCAGGCCGAGGACGGCGAAGGCGTTGGAGGTGAACACCACGAACAGGTCCCTGGTGACGCCGAAGACCGCCGGGATGGAATCGAGCGCGAACACCACGTCGGTCACCGCGATGGCCACCAGGGCTATCAGCAGGGGCGTGGCCATGGCCCTGCCGCCTGCCCGGATGAAGAACCGGCGGCCGGCGTAGTCCCCGGTGACGGGCAGCACCCGGCGCAGGCCGCGCACGGCCAGGTTTTCCCCCGCGCCCGCCGCACCGGAGTCAACGGGTCGGAACATGCGCGCCCCGGCCAGCAGGACCAGCGCACCGAAAACATAGAAGATCCAGCTGACGTGCTCGATGAGGGCCCCGCCTGCCGCGATGAAGGCGCCGCGGAGCACGAGCGCGCCGACCACGCCGAGGAACAGGATCCGCCGCTGCAGTCCGGCCGGCACCTGCAGGGAGACGAACAGCAGGACGAAGACGAAGATGTTGTCCACGCTGAGGGCTCTTTCGAGCAGGTAGCCAGCGAGGTACTGACCGCCGGCGGCCGGGCCCCGCCACAGCCAGAGAACCCCGCCGAAGGCCAGCGCGGCGGCGAGCCACAGCGCACTCTCCACCGCCGCGGCACGCAGTCCGCGGTCGGCCCCCCGGGTGAGAACGAGATCGGCCGCGATGAGCAGGGCGAGGACCGCGAACGTCCCGGCCCAGGCCCACAGGGGTACGGCCGTCATCGCGGGACGGGCCCCGCCGCGGACAGGCTCCGGGCGGTCTTCGGGTCACAGCGCGGGCAGTACCTGGTCTCGGGCCCGGCGGCGAGCAGTCCGGCCGGGATCGGCGTGCCGCACTGCTCGCAGCACCCGAAGCGGCCCGTCGCCAGCCTGCCGAGAGCCTCTTCGACGTCCGCGAGCTTCCGCCGGGCCGCCACGGCCCGGCGGAGCAGAGCCTGCGTCTCCGGCTGGTCGTCCCCGCCTCCGGCGCCATCCGGGGCGGCCGCCACGTGGTAGGCCAGCGATAGCTCGGTGACCTCCCGCACGCGGGCCTGCCACCGGGCCTCGAGCACCGCCCGCCAGTGCGGGCCGCGCGTTCCGGCGGCCTGGTCCGCGGTCATCGTGGCCTGGCTTCGGCGTTGTTCTCTGGACATCTCGCTTCCCGTGGGTCGGGGTGGGCCCGGCACGGCCGCCGGGGACCGGGCGCGCGGTGGGCCCGGAGCAGGAGAAGGCAGATGGTGGCCAGCGCCACGGCGAAGACGACCCACGGCGCCAGCACGATCAGGTCGGTTCCGGTCATCCGTGTCGCCTCCAAGACTGCCAGTGCTGTCACGATCAGTGGACCCGGTGCTCATGCGAGCCTGGTGGAGCTGACATGGTGACGGTATGGAGGCGGGCGGCGAGCCCCGCCAAGGGGCGGCGTGCCTGGCGCCGGCCGTGCTGAGATGAGAATCATGGGAGCGTCAGGAAAGGCAGGGTGAACGACGATGGCGGCAACGGTGCTGGTGGTCGAGGATGAGCGCAAGCTGCGTGACCTGGTCCGGTCCTACCTGGAACGCGCCGGGTTCACCGTGCTGTCCACCGACTCGGGTGCCGAGGCGATCACCCTGGCCAGCACCTCCGCCCCGGACCTGGTGATCCTCGATCTCGGGCTGCCCGACGTGCCCGGCGAGACGGTGGCCCGCGAGCTTCGGGCCATCCCGGATACCGGGGCCACGCCGATCCTGATGCTGACGGCTAGGAGCGCCGAGGAGGACCGGATCCGCGGGCTCGAACTCGGTGCCGACGACTACGTGACCAAGCCCTTCAGCCCGCGGGAACTGGTCCTGCGGGTCCAGGCCATCCTCCGCCGCGGCGGCGCGGACCCGAGAACCGCCCAGGGCGTGACCAGCTACGGCGGCGGCGAACTGGTCATCGACGAGCCGCAGCGGCAGGCCACGGTGCGCGGCACGCCCGTCGCCCTGACCCCCACCGAATGGGGCGTCCTGGTCGCGCTGGCCACCGTCCCGGGCCGGGTGTACTCCCGGTTCGAGCTGATCAACCGGGTGCGCGGGTACGAGTTCGAGGGCTACGAGCGCACCGTCGACTCGCACGTGAAGAACCTGCGCCGCAAGGTCGAGGAGGATCCGGCCAGCCCCCAGATCGTGCAGACCGTCCTCGGCGGCGGTTACCGGCTCGGCCTAGCCCGCGATGACTGATCCCGCGGCCGCGCCGCCACCCGGCGTCGAGGGCCGCGGCGGCACGCTCGGGCTGCGGCTGGCGCTGGCCTTCCTCGCCGTCGCGCTGGCCGCGGTCGCGCTGCTCGCCGGACTCACCGCGGCGTTCGCCGCGGCCGACGTCTCCACCCTGGCCAGCCAGCAGCGCGCCGAACTGGCTAACGCGATCACGGTCGCCGCCGGGGCGTCCTGGGACCGGCACAGCAGCTGGGGAAGAGCCTACCTGTCCCCGGTTCTCGACCTGGCCGCCAACACCGGGACAGCCGTGGTCATACGCGACCAGGCCGGGCACGTCGTCGCCTTCTCACCCGGCTTCAGCGCCGCCAGCGGGCCGCAGTCGACCCTTCCGATCGCGGTCCGGCACCAGCGCGTGGGGACGGCCGAGGTCCGGTCCACCGGCTCCGGGCTCAACGCCGCCGACGGCGTCCTGAAGGCCGCGCTGCTGCGGGCCATCGCCGGGGCGGCGGGCCTGGCCGCGCTGCTCGCCCTGCTCACCGGGCTCGCCGTGGCCCGGCGGATCACCCGCCCGGTCACCCGGCTGATCGCGGTGACCCGGGCCATGGCCGCCGGGGATCACGCCGCCCGGGTGGGCGAGATCCGCGCCCCCGCGGAGCTACGTGAGCTGGCCGCCGCCTTCGACCAGATGGCAG
>Ga0335081_10022794_pt1 | contig 10132 bp, 11 predicted proteins | sample Lox_Sample_35_FD_206713 | JGI IMG/M metagenome (GOLD analysis project Ga0335081, IMG submission 206713) | Soil microbial communities from Loxahatchee National Wildlife Refuge, Florida, United States - Lox_Sample_3.5 | ecosystem: Environmental > Terrestrial > Soil > Wetlands | place: USA... | reverse complement strand
CCTTCCTCGAGACGCCCGACGGAATGGACGGCGAGAGGCGCGTGCCGAAGCCGGTCTCGATGCCGATCGCCAGCACGAGGAGCGCGGCGATCCCCGCGAGCAGCGCGATCGCGGGCTGCTGCAGCAGCCGCGTCACGAGGCCGCTCCGAGAGAGTAACCGTACACGTCGAACTGCACGAACATCTCCGGCTCGCCTCCGGGCCCCGGGCGGAAGGTCGCCGGGACCTGCGTCCGGATGACCAGGTTGTCGACGAAGAGATACGGTGCGTTGGACTCGATCGCGCCGAGGATCGTCCTCAGCGCGAAGATGTTCGCGGTGAGCTGCACGTTGATGCTCACCAGGCGGTAATGGCCTTCGTCGCGCGCCGCCGGAGCGCCAATCGTGATGAGGCGCCCCCCGCTCGACTGCACCAGTCCCCGGATCGACTCCTGCGCCTCGGCCGCGGAGAGCGCCGCCGTGCCGCCGCGCAGGAAGAACCGGTGCGGGTCGCGCGAGGACATCGACTGGAGCTCGCGCATCACGTCGGGACGCGTCGCCGCGATGCGCCGCAGCCGCTCGAGCCGGTCGAGGTTGTCGGCGAGCGCGGTGTCGTAGTGCCGGTTCAGCAGCCACGCGGGAATGCCGACCACGGCGATGCCCGCGAGCACGGCGGCGAGCAGGAGGCCCAGCGCGACGAGGCGGCTTCGCTTCGGATCGGCGATGAGCGAGAAGCGCGCGCTCATTTTCGGTTCCCCGAGCTCGTCGGCTTGGCGGGCGGCGGGCCCGGGACCTGGGGACCGCGCGTCCGGGGAGCCGGCGTGAAACCGGGAGCCGGGGCCGGAACCGGAGCCGGCACCGCCGCGCCCGACGGCCCCTTGGCGGATTGCGCCGGCGCAGCCGGCGAAGAAGCCGCAGGCGGCTTCGCGGCGGTCGGTGCCGGGGCGGAAAGAACGGGGACCGCGTCGGGAAGCGGGCGCAGCGGCGCTTCCGCCTCGATGAGGAAGCGCTCCGAGTTCGGCGTCGAGCCGCGCGTGCTCGTCCCGCGCGGCGTCGGGTTGCGCAGGAGCTTCGACTGCGTGAGGATCTCGATCAGCTTCGACGACGAGGGCGTCTCGCCCGTGAGCTCGACCTGGCGGATCTTGCCGTTCGACTTCACCTGCAGCTGCTGCAGCCACGTGCTGTCGGGAAGCAGCCGCGAGATCTCCTCGACGTAGGCGAGCACCGGGTAGTTCGAGTGCTTCTTGGCGAGCAGGAAGTTGTATTCGTCGACCTGCCGGTCGAGCTCGCGCGCGACACGGTCGGCTTCCTGCGCCTCCTGCTGGGCCTTCGCGACCAGCGGCAGCAACGCGATCACCGTCTCGCGCTTGCGCCACACGGGGATCAGCAAGGCGAGGGCGAGCAGGATCACGACCGCGGCGACGAGCGCGCGCTGCAGGAGCCGCTCGCGCGCGCTCTCGCGCTCGCCGCGCTGCTCGGAGGGCAGCAGGTCGAGCGCGGCGGCCTCGGCGCCCGGGGCGTCGCGCACTCCGACGCCCTGCACGTTCGCGCCGATCGAGCGCAGGCGCTCGACGCTCGCGTCGACCACCTCGCGCCGCGCCACGGCGAGCTGCAGCACGAGCTGCCCGGCCGCCGCGTCGCGCGACAGCACGCGGTAGTCGAAATACACGTCGCCCGCAGTGAACGGCGTGAGCCGGTCCATCTCGAAGGAGAGCACCTGCGGCAGGTTCTCCTCGGTGGCGAGCGGCATGGTGACGCGCCGCAGCAGCGCTTCTCCGGGCCCCAGGCACAGCCGGATGCGGCCGCGCATCTCTCCGGCCCGACCGAGCAGCGATTGCAGCGCCGCCCTCGCCCGGATCGGATCCTGGCCCGCGAGGTCGATGCGCGCATCGGGGCCGGCGAGCGAGCGCGGCGCGAGCAGTACCAGCTCGTCGCGCTCGAGCGCCACGCTCGGCACCTCGCCCGCGCCGCGCAACGCGGCGAAGCGCTCGTAGGCGACGTTCTTCAGCTCGCCGCTCCACCAGCGCCAGAACGCGGCGAGGCGCGCGCGCCAGGCGGGCAGGGGCCGTGCGACGGGGAGCTGCGTCGAGGCCATCAGGAGCTCGCTCCGTCCGGTTGCGCGGGCTGCGCGGCCGCCTGGGCGGGCTGCGGCGTGGGCTGCGCAGGCATCGCGGTCGACTCGCTCCAGGAGAGGAACGTCGCGGGCTTGCGCGGAGCCGGCCGCAGCAGCGCCACCGCTTCGCGCGCGAAGTACGTTCCATCGTCGAGTTGCGCCTCCGAGCGGATCGAGACCACCATCGACGAGCCGGTCGCGTACGCGCCGGCCTGCGGCAACGCAGGCAGCGGATCGCCGTTCATGCGGGCGGCTTCGCGCTGCGCGATGTATTCGTCCACGATCTCGGGCGTGAGTCCCGGAATGGCGAGCAGCACGTCCCGCGAGGCGGTCTGCGGATTCACGCCCGGCTGGTGGGAATACACGGTGATCGACGGCGCGATGCGGCGGTACAACTCGGGTCGCATTCCGAGCACGAGCTGCAGCTCCTCTTTGGCCTGGAAAGGCCCGTTGGCGGGTCGGTAGGGAAGGCCGGCCGCCTTGTAATCGTCCTCCTCGGCGCCGTGCAAACGCCTGAGCGAATCCGCGTCGCGCCAGTCGAGAACCGCATCGAGCAGGGCGCCGGCCTCGTCGTCGTTCAGGCCCGCGGACACGAAGAGGCCCTTGAGCAGCAAATCCGAAGCCGTGTTGATGTCGATTTTAGCAGACTCGTCGCGCATCACGACCCGCACGGGAATGCCGTCGAACTGCCATAGGTGCGGAGCGCCGTCGCGCTTCCAGATGTCGGGCGCATTGTCGTTGCGGTAGGCCTCGAACACCGCGCGCTCGACACCGGCATCGGCCGCCTCCTGCGCCCGCGCGATCGAGATCGAGTTGCCCACCATCATCGCCTCGGTGCGCCGGTCGAGGATGAAGCTCGCCGCGACCACGGAGAGGATGATGGCCGCCCACATGACGAGGATCAGGGCGACGCCCTTTTGCGAGCGGCGCATCAGCTCCTCCGCGGGAGGCACCCGCGCTGCAGCGCGGATTCCATGCAGCCGGCTTCCTCGCCGAGCATCAGGCGCACGGTGAGGGTCGGGAGCGCGCTCCCGTCCGTACCGCGCATGCGCACCCGCACCAGCGTCGGCATGCGCGCGGGGAACTGCCACCGGTCGTACCACCTCGGATCGGTGAAGTCGTTCTCCGAGCCGAAATAGGAGAACTCGACGCTGTCGACGTCCTCCACGAGGATCGAGGGCTCGGCCGCGTCGAGGCCGCCGAAGTCCGCCGCGTCCGGATCGGCGAGCACGCGGCGCATCACGAGGTCGCGCCGCCCCGCGTGCTTCGGATCGTCCTCGACGGCGACGCCGACGAGCGAGAGGCCGCCCTGCGCGATGCCGGCGGGGCGCACGGAGACGAAATGCAGCGCGCGGTCGCCGCCCTCGAAGGCGAAGCGCAGCGTGGTCGGGTCCTTCCAGCGCATCGGGAACGTCTCGCCGATCTCGCGCCGCAGGAAGTTCTCGCCCAGGCGACGGTCCGCGACGCGCTCGCCGTTGGCGGCCCCCGCGTCCCACGCGCGCAGGCCGTAGGTGATGCCGGAATAGAGCAGCACCATCATCGCGCCCAGCAGCACGAGCGCCACGACGAGCTCGATGAGGGTGAAGCCGCGCTCGCCGCGGCGCCTCATGCGCGGCTCCCGAGCCCGAGCGTCGCGAGCGCGAGCGAATGGTCCTTGCCGTCGCCGCCGTGCCAGTCGACCTTCACCTCGATGCGATAGAGCTGGTAGGCGGAGGTGATGGGATGCATCGGATCCGTCCCCTCGTCGTAGCGCGTGATGGTGGTCGTCCAATGGAAGCGCGGATCCCGCGCCTCGCCCTGCGCGATTCCCTCCTGGAGCGGCTGCTCCACGCCCGCGTCGTCCAGCTGCGAGCGCGCGACCTCCAGGGCGCTCGAACGCTCCTCGAGCGCGCCCGCGCGCGTGAGGCCGTCGGAGAAGATCTCGTAGGCCGTGGACAGCACGAGGCCGAGCAGCACGAAGGCGATGACCACCTCGATCAGGGTGAAGCCGCGCGCAGAGCGGCGCGGCGCCCGGTCAGTCCTCAATCCACACCCTCCCGGTCAGCCAGTCGACGTCGACGAGGTATTCGCGCTTGCCGGCGGAGACGGTGATGCGCCCGCCGGTCGAGCTGCCGTCGGGATAGAAGCGGATGCCGCCGGTGCGCGGGCTGGTCACCTCGCTCTCGGCGGTGTAGAGCTTGAGGTCGACGCCGTCGGGGAGCTTGCGCGGCTCCCGGTCGCCGGAGACGAGGTATTCGCGCGCATCGAGGTCGAGCGTGAGCGACGCGTCGTGGCGCTTCGCCATCGCGATGATCTGCGCCTGGCGAAGGCCCGAGGCGAGCGAGCGCGCGGCGGCCTTCAGGTCGGCGGTGGATGCGCCGCGCGTCGGCACCTCGAGGATCAGCGCGTAGATCACCGCCCCGATCGCGAGCACGATGATCAGCTCGAGCAGCGTGAAGCCGCCGGACTTCCTCATGCGGAGCGCCACGCGCCGCGCGGCTCAGTTCGAGACGTCGCGGTTCTCGCCGTCGCCGCCTTCCTTGCCGTCGGCGCCGAGCGAGATGAGGTCGAAGGGCTTGTCCGCGCCGGGCATCGTGTAGCGGTAGTCGTTGCCCCACGCGTCCTTGAGGTCGTCGTCCTTCGCGTACGGCCCGTTCCACTTGCTCTCCGTGCCGGGGGGCGCCTTGAGGAGCGCCTGCAGGTTGTCGGGGTACTTCCCGACCTCGAGCTTGTACATCTCGATCTGCCCGACCAGGTGCTGGATGCGGATCTTCGCCTCCTGGGTCTTCGCGCGCCCCATCTGCTCGAAGATCTTCGGGCCGATGAACGACATGATCCCGGCGAGCAGGATGAAGACGATCACGATCTCGAGGATCGTGAAGCCGCGCTGGCGGCGGGAACGGGAAATGGTCATCGCGAACCTCTTTCTAGCTGATCGGCACGTCGTACACGGAAAGCATGGCCGAAAGGATGGAGATGATGATGAACCCGATGATGAGCGCCATCGTGACGATCACCACCGGCTGCAGCAGCGCGAGCGCGCGGCGGATGGCCACCTCCACCTCGCGGTCGTAGGTATCGGCGACCTGCATGAGCATGTCGTCGAGCCGGCCGGTCTCCTCGCCCACCAGGATCATGTGCACGGCGAGCATCGGGAAGCGCCCCGTCTCCATCATCGGCCGGCCGAGGCCGCGGCCTTCCTTGAGCTCGCGCGCCACCCCGCCGATCGCCTCGGCGAGCCAGGTGTTGCCCATCGTCTCGCGCACGATCGCGATCGCGGAGACGAGCGTCACGCCGTTGCCGAGGAGGGTGCCGAGCGTCCGCGAGAAGCGCGCCATCTCGACCTTCGCGAACAGGTCGCCGATCGCGGGCGCCGTGACGAGGCGCCGGTCGAAGCGGTAGCGCGCCTCGGGCTCGCGCAGGCGGATCGCGATGAAGTAGGCGACGAGCGCGACCCCGATCAGCATGAGCCAGCCGTAGTTGCGCATCGCGTCCCCGGCGAAGAGCACCACCCGGGTCATCGTCGGGATGCTCTTCCCGGCACCGGCGAAGATCGGCTTGAAGCGCGGCACCACCGCGCCGAGCAGGACGATCACCGCGATCACCGCGACCACCGCGAGGAACGCCGGATAGGTGAGCGAGGCCTTCACGTTGTCGCGCAGCGCCTTCGAGCGCTCCATGTACTCGGCGAGGCGCAGGAGCACGTTCGGCAGGCTCCCGCCCGCCTCGCCGGCGCGGATCATGTTCACGTAGAAGCGCGTGAAGACGCCGCGCTGGGCCTCCAGCGCCTTCGAGAGCGACGCGCCGCCGCGCACCTCGTTGCGCAGCTTGGAGAGCAGCTCCGCGACCCTCGGGTTGGAGGCGAGGTTGATGAGGATCTCGAAGCTGCGGTCGAGCGGAAGGCCGGCCTTGAGCAGCGTCGCGAGCTCGCGCGTGAGCACGGTCACGTCGTCCTGGGAGACGCCGCGGCGCATGAAGAGCGCCCGGCGCGCGGGCGCCGCCACGCCTGCGGCCTGCGCGACGCCCGCCTCCTCGGCGCGGATCGGGATGAGCCCCATCGCCTGGATGCGCGCCACGGCGGCGCTCGTGCTGGAGGCCTCGAGCACGCCCTCCTGCACTTCGCCGCCGGGATTCACCGCCTTGTACTGGTAGAACGGCACCGGGGACGCGCCTTCATTCCTCGCGCGTGACGCGCAGGACTTCCTCGATCGTGGTGACGCCGGCGAGCGCCTTGCGCAGGCCGTTCTCGAACATCGTCTCCATGCCTTCCATGATGGCGGCGGCGCGCAGGTCGCCGGCGGTGGCGTGGCGCATGATGAGCGAGCGCAGGTTGTCGCTCATGGTCATCACTTCGATGATGCAGACGCGGCCCCAGTAGCCGGTGCCCGCGCACTCGGGGCAGCCCACCGGCTTGTAGAGCGTGATGTCGCCCTGCGGCACGTGGCGGCGCAGGTTCATCTGCTCGACCACCTCGGGGAGCGCCTTGTGCGGCTCGCGGCATTTCGGGCACAGCGTGCGCACCAGCCGCTGCGCCTGCACTCCGATGAGGGTGGAGGTGAGCAGGTAGTCCTCCGCCCCCATGTCGAGGAGCCGGCTGATGGTGGACGGCGCGTCGTTGGTGTGCACCGTCGAGAGCACGAGGTGGCCGGTGAGCGCCGACTGCATCGCGATCCTCACCGTCTCCACGTCGCGGATCTCGCCCACCATGATGATGTCGGGGTCCTGGCGCACGATCGAGCGCAGCGCGTTCGCGAACGTGAGGTCGATCTGCGGCTTCACCTGGATCTGGTTGATGCCCGCCATCTGGTACTCGACGGGATCCTCGACCGTGACGATCTTGACGTCGGGCTGGTTGAGGCGATCGAGCGCGGTGTAGAGCGTGGTCGTCTTGCCGCTGCCCGTGGGGCCGGTGACGAGGAGGATGCCGTTGGGCTCGTCGAGGAGGGCGAGGAAGCGCTCGAGCGCGACGCCCTCGAAGCCGAGCGACTCGAAGTTGAGCGGCACGCCGCCCTTGTCGAGGATCCGCATCACGACGCTCTCGCCGTGCATCGTGGGCACGGTCGAGACGCGCAGGTCGATCTCCTTGCCCTGGATGCGCAGCTTGATGCGCCCGTCCTGCGGCAGCCGCCGCTCGGCGATGTCGAGGCTCGCCATGATCTTCACGCGCGAGATCACCGCGGCGGACAGGCGCCGGGGAGGAGACTCGACCTCGTGCAGCACGCCGTCGATGCGGTAGCGCACGATGAGGCGGTTCTCGAACGGCTCGATGTGGATGTCGGATGCGCGCGACTCGACCGCCTTGCTGAGGATCAGGTTCACGAGGCGGATGACGGGCGCTTCGGAAGCCAGGTCCTTGAGGTGCGCGACGTCGCCGAAGTCCTCTTCCTCGTGGCGCGTCTCGATGTTGTCCACGATCGCGCCCATGGAGGAGCGCCCGCCGCCGTACAGTCGCTCGAGCGCCGCGTCGATCTCGTTGGGCGCCGCGATGTAGGGACGGACGCGCTTGCCCGCCGCCATCTGCACGGCGGAGAGCACGAAGGAATCCGTGGGATCGGCGACCGCGAGGGCCACCTCCTCGTCGTCCTCGCGAAGCGGCACGGCCTGCGCATCGCGCAGGAACTTGGCGGAGAGCCGCTCCTCGAGCAGCGGAAGCTCGGGAAAATCGGTCGCGGAGGCGATCGGCACGTCGAGCTGGTCGGCGAGCGCGTCCGCAAGGTCGCGGCCCGAGACCATCCCGAGCCGCTGCAGGATCACGCCCAGCTTCTCCCGCGTGCCCCCTTCCTGCAGCTTCAGCGCACGCTCCAGGTTCGCGGGATCGAGCTTGCCGCGCTCGACGAGGATTTCACCGAGGCGCTTGGGCAACGGGGTGGCTTCCTGATCTAAACATTTGAAAATTATACCGTCCGGGGCCGAAAAAAAGCGGGCGGTTACCCGCCCGCACCTGTGGCCTCTAGAGCCAGCAATCACAATTGGCGCAGATTGGAGGACGCCCGGCGTAAAAAGTTCCTACACGCACCCTTCCGTTCGGCCTACACGAAAAAAAGCGGGCCCGGGGGCCCGCTTCGAATGGGAAGCCGCGCGCGGCCCCCGGCCTCTACAACTTCTTGTCGTGCAAGCGCGCCTCGTTCCTCATTCGACCCGTTCGCCGTGCAGGCTCAGGTCGAGGCCCTCGCGCTCCTCCTCCTCGGTCACGCGCAGGCCGATCACCGCGTCGATGATCTTGAGCAGGATGAAGCTGCCGACGCCGCTCACCACCAGCGTCGTGCAAACCGCGCCGAGCTGGACCAGCAAGCTGCCGTCCGTGCCGCTGATCTCCTTCACGTTGAACACCCCGGTCAGCAAGGCGCCGACGATGCCGCCGATGCAGTGCACGCCGAAGGCGTCGAGCGAATCGTCGTACTTGAACATCGACTTCACCGTGGTCGCGGCGAAGAAGCAGATCACGCCGGCCGCGATGCCGATCACGAAGGCGCCGGTCACGCCGACGAAGCCCGAGGCCGGCGTGATCGCGACGAGCCCCGCCACCGCGCCCGAGGCGATGCCGAGCACCGAAGGCTTGCCCTTCACGATCCACTCCGTGAACATCCACGAGAGCGCCGCGACCGCCGTTGCGAGCTGCGTCACGGTCATCGCCATGCCCGCGCGACCGTCGGCGGCGACCGCGGAGCCGGCGTTGAAGCCGAACCAGCCCACCCACAGCAGCGAGGCGCCGATCACGGTGAGCGTGAGGTTGTGCGGCGCCATCGGCTCCTTGCCGTAGCCCACGCGCTTGCCGAGCACCAGCGCGCACACCAGGCCCGCGATGCCGGCGTTGATGTGCACGACCGTGCCGCCCGCGAAGTCGAGGACGCCCTTGGTCGCCCAGAACCCGCTCGTGCCTTCCCACATCATGTGCGCGATCGGCGAGTAGATGAGCAGCGACCACAGCCCCATGAACCAGAGCATCGCGGAGAACTTCATGCGATCGGCGAACGCGCCGGCGATGAGCGCGGGCGTGATGATCGCGAAGGTCATCTGGAACATCATGTAGACGGATTCGGGGATGGTGGGGGCGAGGTGGCTCACCATCACCTTGCCCGCTTCCTTCTGAAACACCATTCCGTTGAGGAACAACCGGTCCAGGGAGCCGAAGAACTGGCCGCCCGGGATGAACGCGATGCTGTATCCCGCGATCACCCAGAGCACCGTCACCAGGCACGTGATCGCGAAGCTCTGCATCAGCGTCGCGAGCACGTTCTTCTTGCGCACCATGCCGCCGTAGAAGAGCGCGAGTCCCGGGATGGTCATCAGCAGGACGAGCGCCGTCGAGCTGAGCATCCAGGCGGTGTCGCCGCTGTTGATCTTGTCGACGCCGACCAGCACCGGATGATCGGGCGCGGCCGGAGCGGCCGCCGCCGGGGCGGCGGGCGCTGCGGTGCCGGCCGGAGCGGGCGCGGCGGAGGCGGGTGCGGCGGATGCCGCGGACGCAGGTGACGATGCGCCCGTGGACTCGTCCGCCTTCTTTTCCTGCGCGAATGCGGCGCCCGCGAATGCGAGCGCAGCGCTGAGCGCGATGAGCGTAAGTAGCCGTTTCATCGGATCGTTCCTTTCAGAGGGCTTCGCCGCCGGTCTCGCCGGTGCGGATGCGGACGACCTGCTCGAGGTCGAAGACGAAGATCTTCCCGTCGCCGATCTTCCCGGTCTTGGCGCTCTTCTCGATCGCCTCGATGGCGCGGTCGAGAAGCGAGTTCTCGATCGCCACCTCGACCTTCACCTTGGGAAGGAAGTCGACCACGTACTCGGCGCCGCGGTAGAGCTCGGTGTGCCCCTTCTGGCGCCCGAACCCCTTCACTTCCGTGACGGTGATGCCCTGCACGCCGATTCCCGACAGTGCTTCGCGCACCTCGTCGAGCTTGAACGGCTTGATGATGGCCGTGACCATTTTCATTTGCGGATCTCCTCCGGTTTCAGAACGTCTTCGCGTACGAGACGAAGCCGACCAGGCGGTCGCGGCTCCAGTCCTTGCCCTTGACGGTGTAGAGCGCGCCGTCGGCGTCGGTGCCCTTGTAGTAGGCGCCGAGGTT
>Ga0335081_10022793_pt1 | contig 10132 bp, 7 predicted proteins | sample Lox_Sample_35_FD_206713 | JGI IMG/M metagenome (GOLD analysis project Ga0335081, IMG submission 206713) | Soil microbial communities from Loxahatchee National Wildlife Refuge, Florida, United States - Lox_Sample_3.5 | ecosystem: Environmental > Terrestrial > Soil > Wetlands | place: USA: Florida... | reverse complement strand
GATTCGAACCTCGATGTTCTCGATTACTTCACACCATTCGATCAGCTTGCTCTAGCCGACATGGACCTCGACCTCGGCTCGGGTGGCGTTATCCTGCTGCCGGATCAATCGACCGGACCCGCCCATCTCGCATTCACCGGTGGCAAGGAGGGAACGCTCTATCTGGTCGATCGCGATAACATGGGGCACTTCCAGTCCAACGACAACAGCCAGATCGTGCAATCGGTCATGGGGCAGATCTTCGCCGTATTCTCGACGCCGGCGTACTTCAATGGGTCGGTTTTCGTGGGCGGAATCTACGACAACATTAAGGCATTCGGCTTTTCCGATGGTCAGCTCTCGTCCGCGCCGACCAGTGCGACGTCGCCGTCGTTTCAGTTTCCGGGCGTGTCGCCGGTGATATCCGCCAACGGAACGCAAAATGGAATCTTATGGGCGATCGGCGATGGCAGCGCGAACAACGCCGTGCTGTACGCCTTCGATCCGAACAACCTCGCCAACGAATTCTATGACAGTACGCAAAAGCGGGTGCGCGATCGGATGAGCGGCTACGTGAAGTTCAGCGTACCCACGGTCGCGAACGGGCAGGTATTCGTCGGCTCGCAGAGGCGTCTGACCGTCTTCGGCCTGCTAAAGAAGAAATTGCCCTAATCTTCCGCGGCACGTTGAACGTTCTGCATCGCCGGCTGAACGATCTCACCTTCGTGCGCGGCCTGACCGACGTTGATCGCCACGATGTCGTTGTCGCTGATGCCGCGCGTGACCTCGACGTTTACGCCGTCATCGTAACCGAGCGTGGCTTCCGCGAGGTGCAAGCGACCGTCGCGCACCACCGGCACGAATACTTTCCCGCCGTGGAACACCAACGCGTCATCGGGCACCATCGGCGCCCCCGAAGTCGAAGAAACGGCGAAAGTCACCATCGCATACATACCCGGCAGCAATGTGCCATCGGCATTATCGAGGTCAACTTCTATCAGCATCGTGCGCGTATCGGCGTTCAGCGCAATCGAGCGGCGCGTGACGGTTCCCGGAAAGTTGCGCTGCGGATATTCTCTGACCGTCACGCCAGCCTGATCGCCGTCCTTCATTGTGATCGCGGCGCTCTGCGGTACCTCCGCATAGATGCGCAGCGGCTTGAGGGTGGCCATCGTAAGAATCGGCGTGTTCCCCACGATGCCCATAGTGAGCGCTGGCGCGAGTGCACCTTGATCGACATTGCGCGCTGTAATGATGCCATCGAACGGCGCACTGATCACTTCATAACCCCTCATCGCGATGAGCTGATTGAGCGCTTCCTTCGCCTCCGTCATTGCGGCGCGCGAGTCGTCAGCAGCTTGCTGCGCGACGACACCAGTCTTCGCCAGCGCTTGCGTTCGCTCATCGGTAATCTTCCGATCGACATAGGTCGCGCGCGCATTCTCGACTTGATGGTCGAGTTCGGGAGACTCGATGATCGCGAGCACCTGCCCCTGCGTCACATGGTCGCCCTTATCCACGCTGATGGTTTTGATGTAGCCCGCGACCTTTGCATAGATCGGCGTTTCGACGAATCCATGGATGCTTGCGGGAAACTTGAGCTCGCGCGTTTTGGGACTGTGAATCACCTTGGTGCATAGAACCCGCTGGCCCTGCTGATATTGACGTTCGAGCTCGGAAGTTTGCCGGCCAATCCAGAGCTCGCGCGCAAGCACCAACCCCGCGGTCAACGCAACCGCGAGTACGACCGCGCCGATCCATCCGACGACGAAAATTTTCCCAGTCTGTGGAGGAGTGAAGCTCTTGGGTTCTCCCTCGTCCATAGTCTCCACGTCGTTCATGCCCCCGGCAGCGTGATCGCGTCGATTTCCGCGTCGCGCTGGTGTTTGCCCTTGATGCTGCCGCCAAACATCGAGTACACCGCGGGCACCACGAACAGCGTCGATGCGGTCGCGGCCAAAAGTCCGCCGATCACGGCGCGACCGAGCGGTGCGTTCTGCTCGGAGCCCTCGCCGATCGCGAGCGCCATCGGCAACATGCCGAGGATCATCGCGAGCGCGGTCATCAGCACCGGACGCAAGCGAATTGTCGCGGCGTCGATGGCAGCAGCCGCAGGCGAATATCCATCCTCGCGCAGCTCGTTGGCGAAAGTGATCACGAGGTTGCCGTTCGCGACACCAACGCCGACCGCCATGATCGCACCCATCATCGACTCGACGTTCACGGTGGTGCCGGTCGCAACCAGCATCCACAACACCCCGGCGAGCGCGCCCGGCACCGCGAGCATGATAATGAACGGCTCGAGCCACGACTGATAGCTCGACACCATCAGCAGATAGACGAGGATGACCGCGAGCACCAATCCCAGCTCCAGCGAGCCGAACGATTCACGCATCGCCCGGCTCTGCCCGCGGATGACAACCTCCACACCGCGCGGGAGTTCCCCAATCGAATCGATAGCGCGCTGGACGGCGGAGGAAGACGAGCCAAGGTCACGTCCGCTCACGCCCGCGTTCACATCGATGACGCGCTGAACCGTGTAATGATCGAGCGCCGCCGGCTCGACGGCTTGCTGGACCGACGCGACGTTGCCGAGAAATTGGGGCGGCCGTGTAGCGCCATCGATCTGATTGGCAGTCAGCGGAGTGTTCACCAGCTCTCCGACCGAATCGACGACGTGCTGCGGGACCTGAACGTTGACGTTGTAGTTGACGCCGTTTTTCGGATCGAGCCAGAAATTCGGATTGAGCAGAAAACTCGAACTGAGCGAAATCAGCAGATTGCTGGCGACCGCAGACTGATCGACGCCGAGTTGAAGCGCTTTGACCCGATCGACATTCACGCGCAGGGTCGGATAATCGAGACGCTGCGCGATGCGGATGTCGGTGAGGCCGGGAATTTTCTGCATCTTGTCCTGCAGCCGCGACGCAACGTTGTAATCCGAAGTGATGTCGTTGCCGATGACCTGCACGTCGATCGCCGCCGGAAGACCGAAGTTCAACACCTGGCTCACGATATCGGCGGCCTGGAAGTAACCCTCGACGTCGGGAAAATCGTGCCGGAGCATCTTGCGGATCGATTCGGTGTAGCCCTCAGTCGGACGATGGCCCGGCTTGAGCTGGATCAACATGTCCGAATCCTGCGGCCCTATACTATCGGTCTGATAAAACGCCAGATTGAAGAATTGCGGCAGTCCGATCGTATCGCTGATATCGCCCAAGTCTTGGGGCGGAACGATCTTCCGAATCGCGCGCTCGATGTTGTCCACCACGCGCTCGGTCTCCTCGATCCGCGTACCGGTCGCCGCGCGCACGTGCAGCTTCATCATGCCGGCGTCGATGGTCGGAAAGAAATCCTGTCCCGCTACCGGAATCAGCACCAGGCTGACGAGGGTCATGATCGATACGCAGGTCAGGCAGAGCCCGCGGCGCGCGATGAACTTGGCTAGCGTACCGCGATAGTTTTCCTTGAATCGATCGAAGCCTGCATCGAAGCTCGTGACGAATCGATTCCACCATCCGGAGCCGCCGCCGACATTTTCTTCATGAAACTCGGAGAGCAGATGGCGCGCCATCGTCGGCACCAGCGTGCGCGAAAGGAGGTACGAGGTGAGCATCGAATAGACGACCGAGAACGCGAGGGGTGTGAAGAGATATTTCGCCACTCCGCCGAGCAGGAAGACCGGAAAAAACACGATGCAGATTGCGAGCGTGCCGACGAATGCCGGGGTTGCGATTTGACTGGCGCCGTCGAGAATCGCGACCAGCAGCGGTTTTCCCATCGCATGGTTGCGATGGATGTTTTCGATCTCCACTGTTGCGTCGTCGACCAGCATGCCGATCGCGAGCGCAAGCCCGCCCAGCGTCATGATATTGATGGTCTGCCCCGACAGTTTCAGTCCGATGATCGCGGTCAGAATCGACAGCGGTATCGATACGATTACGATGATCATGCTACGCGGCGATCCGACAAACACCAGCACCATCAGCGCGACCAGCGTGGCCGCGATCGCCGCCTCGCGCACGACCTCCCACAGCGCGCCGCGTACGAACTGCGACTGGTCGAACGCGATCGACATCTTCATGCCCTCGGGGGCGGTCGCGAGGATCGACGGAATCCGCTTCTTCACGTTGTTCACGACCGCCATCGTCGAGGCCGCGGCATGCTTGATGATCGCGAGATAAGTGCCGCGCTTGCCGTTGACGCGCACGATGTTGGTCTGCACCTGATGCGAGTCGTGGACCGGAGCAACGTCGCCGAGGAGAATCGGCGTCTGCCCCACCATCTTCACCGGAAGCTGGTTGAACTCCTTGATGTGATTGGGACTGCCGTTGAGCTCGACGTAGTACTCGCGATCGCCAATCTTCACGCTGCCCGCCGGCAGGATGACGTTGGTCGCGCCCAGCGCGTTGCTGATGTCGTTGGCGGAGAGCGAATTCGCATACAGCGCTGCCGGATCGAGATTCACCATGATGGCGCGGCTGCGGCCGCCATACGGCGCCGGCGACGACAGACCTTCGATCGTGAACAGCTTCGGGCGAATGAAATTCAATCCGTAATCGAACAGGGCTTGCTCCGACAACGTCTCACTCGAAATGTTGAGCTGCGCGACGGGAACGTTGGCGGCGTTGTAATCGATGACGTTGGGCGCCTGGATGCCCGGCGGCATAATTTTCACGATCCCCTGCGTTACCGAGGTCATCTGCGCGATACCGCCGGCGGTGGTCTCGCCCGCATGAAAATAGACCTTCATCAGGCCAATGCCTTGGAGCGAGCGCGACTCGATGTGCTCGATGCCGTTGACGCTGGTGGAGAACGCGCGCTCGGTAATGAACACCACGCGCCGCTCCATATCGATTGCGGGCAGCCCGGGATAGTTCCAGATCACCATCACGACCGGCAGGTTGATCGCCGGGAAGATGTCGATGTTCATCATCCCAAAGGAAAGCGCGCCGAGTACGAGCATGAGCGCCGCCATGACTGCGACGGAAAGCGGACGGCGCAAGGCGAAGCGAACTATCCACATAAACGAACGCTACAAAGGGGCATATCGATGAAGAATCGAAGGGAGAATAAGGCAGCGGTCGAAAAAAATAAAGCTGGCTATTTTCGGCCGCGAGCAGTGCGCGGGCGCGACGCTGATTTGGGACGGTGCAGCATCGCCAGCAGACGCCCGAGCGTCGAGCGCATCAGCGCGCGCGCCACGATCGCATCGAGCATTCCATGCGCGAGGAGGAATTCGGCACGCTGAAAATCTTCCGGAAGATCCTGGCCGGTGGTCTGCTTGGTGACGCGCCGGCCCGCGAATCCGATCAGCGCGCCCGGCTCGGAAATATTAAGGTCGCCCAGCATCGCGAATGACGCCGCGACACCACCGGTGGTCGGATCGCATAGCACCGAAATGAAAGGCAGCCGCGCATCGCGCAGGCGCGCGATCGCGGAGGAAACCTTCGCCATCTGCATCAGCGAGAGCGCCCCCTCTTGCATCCGCGCACCACCCGACGCCGCGAAGAGAACAACCGGCAACCCATGCGCGAGCGCATGATCGAACAGGCGCGCGAGTTTCTCGCCGACCACGACCCCCATGCTGCCGCCCATAAACTCAAAGTCCATGATCGCGAGCGCGACCGGATGCTCCTCGATACTTGCGAGGCCGACCGCCACCGCGTCGTTGCGCCCGCTCTCCCTGCGCGCGGCCTCGAGCCGCTTCGGATACGGCTTGCTATCGACGAAGCCGAGCGGATCGCCGATCGCGAGGTCCTCGAACATCTCGCGCCAGGTTCCGCGATCGGCGGTAATCGCGAGACGCTGCGGCAGTGTGAGACGGAAGTGATGCCCGCATTTGCCGCATACGTTGAGGTTGCGCTCGACTTCCTTACGAAACGCGATCTCCTTGCAGCTCGGGCATTTGCTCCAAATGTCCTCGACGACCGCCGCACTCTCGACTGCAGTTTTCTCTCGTTCCGCCATTCGATTAGCTCGCCGCGGCCGCGCCTTCGCCGCAGCGCGCGGCTTTCATCGCGAGTTTCATCGATCCTACCAGTTCACCCACCCTGGTCACGAGATCGGGCGAGTCAGCGTTCGCTTCTATCAACAACGTGATCGCACTTCCGACCACGACCGCGTCGGCGAAGCGCGCGACCTGCGCGGCCTGCTCCGGAGTCGAAATGCCGAACCCGACTCCGATCGGCAAGTCCGTAACAGTGCGCAAATTTGTGACGTTCTCTTCGAGGTCAGAGGGGAGCGCAGTCCGCGCGCCGGTCACTCCCGTCACCGAGACATAGTAGATAAAGCCGCTCGCGGAGCGCACGACATATCGCGCGCGTTCCATTGGCGTGGTCGGCGCGAGGAGAAAAATCATGTCGAGGCCGTTCTTATGTGCAGGCTTTTTCAACTCGCCGGCCTCGTCAGGCGGAAGATCGACGGTGAGCAGCGCATCGATGCCGGCGCGTGCGGCGTCGGCGCACAGCCGCTCGCATCCGTAATGAAAAATTGGATTGAAGTATCCGAACAGGAGAAGCGGAATCTCGGTCTCCTTGCGCAGCTCGGTCACCATCGAGAGGATCGCGGTGAGCGATGCGCCCGATTTGAGTCCCCGCTGCGCGGCACGCTGATTGGCGGGACCATCCGCCATCGGATCGGAGAACGGCACGCCGAGTTCGATGATATCGGCACCGCGCGCGGCAAACTCGAGCACCAACGCGGCGGTCTTATCGAGATTCGGATCGCCCGCGACCACAAATGGAATCAGCGCGGCCTCGTTGCGCGCGCGCAGCTCGCGGAACTTCGCCGCGATTCGATGCTTCATCGTACTCATCATCGTACTCACTTAGACCTTCGCTCCCAGCGCACCGACAATTGTATGCATATCCTTGTCGCCACGTCCCGACAGATTGATGATCATGATTTGATCCTTGCCCATCGTGGGCGCGAGCTTCGCCGCGTACGCGACGGCGTGCGAGCTCTCCAGCGCGGGAATGATGCCCTCGGTTTCCGATAGCAGCTTGAGCGCGTCGAGCGCCTCCAGATCGGTCACTGCGACATATTGCGCGCGTCCGCTCTGGTTCAGATACGCCAATTCGGGTCCGACGCCCGGATAATCGAGGCCCGCAGCAATCGAATGCGTCTCGATAATCTGCCCGAGCTCGTTCTGCAATAAATAGGTTTTGTTGCCATGCAGCACACCGATGCTTCCGGCGGTAATCGTCGCCGCGTGCGAAGGCGTGTTGAGCCCGAGGCCCGCAGCCTCGACGCCGACCAGCTTCACGCTCGCATCCTTGATGAACGGATAGAACAGCCCGATCGCATTGGAGCCGCCGTTGACGCATGCGACCAGAACGTCGGGCAGGCGCTGCTCCTTTTGCATGATTTGCCTGCGTGCCTCGCGACCGATGACGGATTGGAAGTCGCGCACGATCACCGGATACGGATGCGGTCCCGCCGCGGTACCAATCAAGTAGTAGGTATTTCTTACCGTCGCGATCCAGTCGCGCAGTGCCTCGTTCAGCGCGTCCTTCAGGCTCTTGCTGCCGGCCTCGACCGCAGTGACTTTGGTGCCGAGCAGCTTCATGCGAAAGACATTTAGCGCTTGACGCTCGACGTCAACCGAGCCCATGAAGACTTCGCACTCGCGCTGAAACAGCGCCGCCATCGTCGCGGTCGCCACGCCATGCTGACCGGCGCCGGTCTCCGCGGTGATGCGCGTCTTGCCCATCCGCACCGCGAGCAGCGCCTGCCCGAGAGCGTTGTTCACCTTGTGCGCGCCGGTATGACAGAGGTCCTCGCGCTTGAGGTAAATCTTCGCGCCGTTAAGGCGCGCGCTGAGATTCGCGGCGTGGTAGAGCGGCGTCGGTCGCCCGACGAACTCGCGCGAGCGTTCTTCCAGTTCGCGCTTGAAGGCAGGATCGCGCCGCGCATCCTTGTAAGCCTTCTCCAGTTCGGTCAGCGCGGGCATCAGCGTCTCGGCGACATACGTGCCGCCGAACTCGCCGAAGTGACCGTGGCTATCGGGCAGACTTGGCATTGCGAATGAATCTCCTGAGTTTGTCGTGATCCTTGAAGCCGGGCGCCGATTCAACACCGCTCGCGACATCGACCGCGTAGGGATGAAGCGCGGCGGCCTCAGCAACGTTTTCTGGATCCAAGCCCCCCGAGATGAACACGCGCGACAGATCGAGGCCGCGCAGATCAGTAAGCGGCCGCTTCGCGCCGGTGCCACCGTAGAGGCCGGGATGAAAGGTGTCGAGCAGCGTGTATATAGATGATGCGCGCGCGAAGGGTTCGTAGCGCTCGCCTTCCTTCAGCCGTAACGCGCGGATAACCGGCACCGCCCAGCCCTCCAGAAACTCCGCGCTTTCGTCGCCATGAAACTGGAGCATGTCGAGTCGCAGCGCTTCGAGGCATTCGGATACGAACTCGCGTGCAGCATTGACGAACACGCCGACGACCTGCGCGGAACCGTTTATCGAATCACGGATCTCGATCGCGCGTTTAAGCGAAATCGATCGCGGGCTCGGCGCGTAGAAGTTCAGGCCGATCATATCGGCGCCGAATTCGATCGCGGCGCGCGCATCCTCGACGCAGGTGATGCCGCAAATTTTCACCTTCACACTCATCGCGCCGGAACTCCATCGAGCGCGCGCAGCAGTTCGGGCAACTTCGCCGCCGGATTGCCGTCGCGCAGCAGGCTCTCGCCGATCAGAAACGCGCGCGCCCCGGCCGTATCGAGACGCCGGATGTCCTCGGGCGTGTTGATGCCGCTTTCGCCGACGATGAGCGCATCGCCACGATAGTTCGCGAGCAGCTTTTCGGTGGTCGCGAGGTCGGTGACAAAAGTATGCAGGTCGCGATTGTTGATGCCGATGAGGTCGGCGCCGAGGTGCCTCGCGAGCGCGAGCTCCTCGGCATTGTGGACCTCGACCAGCGCGGCCATTTTGACCTCGCGGGTGAGCGCAGCGAGCGAACGCAGCTCGCCCTCTTTCAGCATCGCGACGATGAGCAGGATGCAGTCGGCGCCGGCCGCGCGCGCCTCGTAGATCTGGTACGGATGAAACGTGAAGTCCTTGCGCAGTAGCGGCAGATCGACCGCCGCGCGCACGGCGCGCAGATCGTCGAGGGTGCCCTTGAAATGACGATCGGTAAGCACCGAAATCGCCGCGGCGCCGCATTCCTGGTATTGGCGCGCGACCGCAGCCGGATCGAGATTGGGCAGGATGTCCCCCTTGCTCGGGGAGGCGCGCTTGATTTCCGCGATGATTGCGGGACGATGCGCACGCAGCGCGGCGACGAAATCGCGCGGCGGCGCGGCTTCCTTCGCGCGTGCGACAATCGCCACGTCGCTGACGACTTTGCGCTGTTCTTTCAGCTCCTCGCGCTTGGCGGCGAAGATTTTATCCAGTATCGAGCTCACTTGGATTTCGACTTTTTCCCGCCGCCGGCGTTGGTGATGCGACGCATCTCATCGATCACTTCCAGCGCGGTTTCCGATTCGATGATCCCTCGCGCGCGCGCGACGCCTTCGGCCAGCGATCCCGCCTTGCCGCCGACATAGATCGCGGCACCGCCATTGAGCGCGAGGATGTCTTTCGCGGGCCCCTCCTCGTCGCCTACCAGCGCGGCGCGCAGCAGCTTCGCCGAATGCGCAGCGTCATCGGCGCGCAGGAGGCTACGGCCCCTGCGTTCGAAGCCGAATTGTTCGGGCGCGATGGTGTATTCATTGATCGACTCGCCGCGAATTTCCGCGATTCGAGTTTCAGCGCTGATGGAGATCTCGTCGAGCCCGTCGAGCCCGTACACCACCATCGCATGATGCGTCCCGAGCAGCGCGAGCGCGCGCGTGAACTCGTCGAAGAGGCGCGGCTCGCTCACACCCGAAACCTGGCGAGTGGGCAACGCGGGATTCGCCAACGGCCCCATCAGGTTGAAGAGCGTCCGAGTGGCGAGCGCACGCCGCAGCGGCGCCAGTTTAGCCATCGCGGGATGATATGCGGGCGCGAAGATGAAGCAGCATCCGGCGGTGCGCAGACATTTGCGCAGCATCGGCGGATCGCAATCGATCCGGATGCCCATCTTCTCCAGGACATCGGCGCCGCCGACCTTGCCGCTGATCGCGCGATTGCCGTGCTTCGCAACCGGCACACCCGCGGCCGCTGCG
>Ga0335081_10022792_pt1 | contig 10132 bp, 8 predicted proteins | sample Lox_Sample_35_FD_206713 | JGI IMG/M metagenome (GOLD analysis project Ga0335081, IMG submission 206713) | Soil microbial communities from Loxahatchee National Wildlife Refuge, Florida, United States - Lox_Sample_3.5 | ecosystem: Environmental > Terrestrial > Soil > Wetlands | place: USA: Florida... | reverse complement strand
TGACTCGTATGATGACGGCGGCTTCTGCCCTTAACGGCGAGGTTCCGCGAAAGGATATTTGATGACCATGCGAGGGCCCAACGGCACCTGGCGCGCGGGGTCGTGGCGGTCCCGGTCGCAGGCCGCCGGTCCGGGCGTTGGCCCGAACTCCGGCGCTGACTCGGGCCTCGGTGTGCAGCGCATCTCCACGCGGCCTTCCGGGTGGCCGGTGCTGCGCACCCCCAGGTGGATGCTGGCCGGCGGCGCGGTGCTCGTCGCCGGGCTGACGCTCGCCGCGCTGCCGCACCACCCCTCCACCGCGGAGCGGGCCGCCGACCTGCGCGGAATGGTTCACGACCTGACCGTCGACATCGAGTCGTGCGCGGGCGGGGTGAACGATTCGATCACGGCCCTGAAGGCCATCCAGTCCGGCCAGAGCCACGACGTCAAGACGGCCGTCACGATCGCCAACACGGCCGCGGCCAACTGCTCGCCCGCGAACAGCATGCCGATGGACGACCTGGTCCAGTACCAGGCGCCGGGGTCGCTGGCTTCCTTCCACGTGCAAGACGCCGTCAACGACCTCGTCACCTGGGCATTCCCGCTAGCGCAACGGGTGCAGATCGACGTGGCCACGCTGGTGACCGCCAAGACGCCGGCCGCGGCCAGGCAAGCCTCCGCGCAGTTGCGCCACGACCAGCAGGTGCTTGACGCGCAACGGGCCCTGATCGATCACTTGATCACCTCGGCCAGCACGTCGCTCTCCGCCCACGTGTCGCCGCCGAGCTTGCCCAGCTGACCCCGGCACGACGCTTCCGGCCATGACGGGCCGTGGCCCCGCGCTCGGCTGGCCTGGCCCCGCGCTCGGCTGGCCTGGCCCCGCGCTCGGCTGGCCTGGCCCCGCGCTCGGCTGGCATTTGGCCGAGGGCCGTCCTGCCCGAACGCCCGCTAGTCTCACGCGCCCCCACCCACCCCACCAGGCTTGTCGGGTCGGCCTGGCTCCGCGCCGTCGGCCGCCGGGAAACGACATCGATGTCCCATTGATGTCGCTCTGGCAGCAACGATGGTCCATCGATGTCGTTTGGGCCGATCCTGAGGGAACGCCGGCTGAGGCTGGAGGTAAGTTACGAGGCTGGCGTGGATGGCGGGGCGCCAGGGGCCGGGTCATCCGGTCATGACCAACTAAGTTAAGCGGCATTGCGCTCAAGCAGTACCGATGCCGCATCGATGCTGTTTGCGTCGGCCTCCAGAGCGGTGCGACGGCCTCGATAGGAGTCCCTTGCGATCTACGATGACGGGCCGTGTGACGGCAGTGGCGTGCGGTACCGCCCTAGCCCGGGAATCTGCGGGTTAGCCTCCGGCCGGATAGGCAAAGGGTCGCAATCGATTGTGTGACAGAGCCGTAACGATCGCGCTGACCGCAATGTACGACTTGACCAGTTTCGGGCTCCCGAGGAGCATCACTCCAGGGGGGCGTCATACGGCCTGCACGGTTCGGAGAGTACTGGGGCGGTCGGGCCACCCGAGGTCGTGTGAAGCCCAGGGCCGCATGACAAGGACCAAGGCGGCAGACATGACCTCGCATCAGGGAGCTGCGCACGCCGCGCTGGCACACCCCGAGAGCCCGGCAGCCAGGCGGATTCTCATCGTCGATGACGAACCTAATATTCGTTCGTTCATCGGCCGTGCCCTGGCGGCGGCCGGATACCTCACTGCCTTCGCCCCGAACGGAACCGCCGGGCTGAGGCAGGCCCTCGAAGGCCACTACGACCTGGTCATCCTGGACCTGGTCATGCCGGACATGGACGGCTGGAACGTACTCGACCAGCTGCTGGCGGCCCGCCCGGACCAGACGGTGATGGTGCTCTCGTGCGTGGCCGACGTGGCCACGAAGGTCGGCTGCCTGGAGCGGGGCGCGCAGGACTACCTGACCAAGCCGTTCTCCCTGGCCGAGCTGCTGGCCCGGGTCCGGGTCCGGCTGCGCGAGGACGCCCACCTCCGCGGCGACGCGGCCGGGAGCGGGGAGGTCATCAGGGTAGGCGGCCTGACGCTGGACGTGGCTCGCCTGGTCGCCGACATCGGGCGAGGCCCGGTTCCCCTGACCCGGCTCGAGTTCCTGCTGCTGCGCGAACTGGCGGAGCACTCCGGGCAGTCGGTGCCGAAGGGCAGGCTGCTGGCCAGCGTGTGGGGTTACGACTTCGATCCCGGCTCCAACGTCGTCGACGTGTGCGTGCGGCGGCTGCGGTCCAAACTCGGCTTCGACCTGATCAAGACGGTACGCGGGGAGGGCTACCAGCTTGCCGGCCAGTGACTGGCTGGCGTCCGCGCAGCAGGTCGCGGTCGGCCGGGCCGCCGCGGCTGGCCGCTATGTGACCAGTGTCAGGTGGCCGTTCCGGCCGGTCCTGCTCGACGCGGCCTGGGCCGCCTTCTCGGCCCTGAACCTCGGCGCGATCCTGCTGCTCCCGCACTGGGAGACCATCCCGTTTTACTTCATCTGGATCAGCTTCACGATGCTCTACGGATTCCGCACCTGGGCGCCCAGGCCGACGCTGACTGTGCTCGGTGCGGTCATGGCGGCGACCGCCGCGGGCATCGGCCTCGACGTCATGCGGGGCGCCGAGCCGCCCGCGGAACTGACCGAGGTCCCGCTGATGGCGGCCATGTTCCTCGCCATGGTGTGGCACGCCCGGCGCAAGCTGGCGGCAGAACACGAAACGCGCCTGGTCAGCGAGGAGAACGCGCAGCTGCTCGACACCCAGCGCCGGTTCCTCCAGGACGCCTCGCACCAGCTCCGGACCCCGATCACGATCGCGCTCGGGCACGCCGAACTGCTGGCGGGCAACCTGACGGGCCAGCAAGAGGGCCGGGGCATCCAGGTGGTGCTGGGCGAGCTGAACCGGCTGCAGCGGATCGCCGAACGGCTGCTGGTCATCGCCGCCGCCGAGGGTCCCGAGTTCCTGCACCCCGAGCCGGTCGCCCTGGACAGCTTCGTCATGGAAATCCTGCGCAGATGGCGGCCCACCGCCGACCGCCGCTGGCAGCTCGGCCGGCTGGACAAGGCCACCGTGCAAGCCGACCGGGAACGGCTCGCCCTCGCGGTCGACGCGCTGCTCGAGAACGCCGTCAGGCACACCGCCAGCGGCGACGTCATAAAGTTGTCGATCGTGGCGAGCGGATACGGCCAGCCCATCCGGATGATCGTCGCGGACGCCGGGCAAGGCATCCCCGCCGAGTTGCTGCGGCACGTTTTCGACCGGTTCCGCAGCGGCGACAGCGGGCATCCTCGCGGCACCGGCCTGGGACTGGCGCTGGTCCGCGCGGTCGCGCGGGCGCACGGCGGAGAGGTGCTGGTGAGCAGCCGGCCCGGACAGGGCAGCGAGTTCCAGCTGCTGCTCCCGGCGCCGCCGGGACCGTCGGCGCTGCCGCCGGCGTCGCCTGCCGAGGTGGACGCCGCCGGTGGCAGACTGGCCAGGAAACCTTGACTGCTCCCCGCCCTGAAGGACGGGGATTCCAGCCCTCACGAGCTGGAGTTCCTGTTTCACAGGAGGCTGCCTCCCCGGTTTCACGGATCGGTCTGACGTCCCCTCCGCAGGCATCACTTCCCGCTGGACCAACGGTAGATTCCGAAGAACAGTTCGATACTACCTACTACATGTCGTCAAGTCAAGCTGACCCGCCGTACGCGCTCTTCCCGGCCGTGAAGGACCGGGCTTGCGCGCTTGGAGGTGAAAGGTGAAGCGGAGCATGGGCGAGCGGACGTGGACGGGCGCGATCGGGGAGGTCTGGCGGTCCGCGCTCCGGCACAAGATCGTCTCGGCCGTCGTGGCGCTCTGCGTCGCGGGCTCACTGACCGGGATCGCCCTGGCCAGTTCGGCCTCCGGACAGGCCGCGAAGCCCGCCGACCCGGCGGCCTCCGCGTTCAGCCTGCCTGCCCTCGATCAGTCCGGACCGCAGGTCTCGCTCCGCAGCTACCAGGGCAAGCCGCTGATCGTGAACTTCTTCGCGTCCTGGTGCGACCCCTGCCAGAAGGAGACGCCGCTGCTGGCCACGTTCTACCGCTCTGAGCACGGCAAGGTCGCCATCGTGGGGCTCGACGAGAACGATGTCCGCACCAACGCGATGTCGTTCACTCAGCGTTACGGCGTCGGCTACCCGGTGGGGTTCGATCCGACCGCCGTCGCCGCCACCGCCTACGGCGTCATCGCGCTACCGCAGACCTTCTTCCTCAACGCCCGGCATCACATCGTCGACCGCATCTTCGGCGCGGTGACGCTCTCCGAACTCAACCAGGGCATCGCGCTCGCCACCAGCAAGTAGCCATGCTGCCGCGCCAGCACCGCCTGCCCCATCCGCCCCGCAGCGGATTCAATGAAAGTGACTCTGTACCGGATCTATGCGGTAGAGAGGCACTCTCACTGAAACTTGAGACGGCCGGCTAGGAGGTCTGCTTCCTCGACTTGCTGGCCATGCCGGCCACTCCGGTCAGGCCGTACACCAGCCCGCCGTGCCACAGGCCACTGAACACCGGGTGGATGATGCCACCCCCGGTGACCACGGAGAGCACCAGCACGACGGCAGCGCACGCGAGTGCGGGCAGCACGGCGAAGCGCCACGGATTGCTCCTGGCCCAGCGGATGGCCCGGCTCGGCCGGGCCCGCCACAGCGCGCCGGCCGCGGCCACGACGAAGAAAGCCACCACACCCATGGCCACCGAGCCGCTCAGGCCGCTCAGGTGCCAGCTGCCACCGATGATGTGCAGGCCTAGGTCACCGATGGCGACAACCCCGCCGGTCACTGCGGCGGCACCCCACGGTGCGGCCGACATGGCGGCGCTGGAAACGCTCATCTCCTCACGCCGGGAGAGGTCCTGGTCACTTTGAGTCGACGCGGACATCCAGATCCCTGCCCTTCGAGCCGCTCGAACGATATACACGTCATATCGTGTCTCTGCCGCAGGGTATCACGGCATTACGCATAAATCGTTCAGCACGCGCCTGCCATCGGGCCCGGTACGCGGGGCTCGGGAGCGGCGAGAGAGCCGTGTTCTCCAGGTGAACTCAGTGCTTGTTCCGGGCAAAACAGGCTTGATCTACCCGTCAGGCGGGAAACCTACTGGCGAGGGTCGATTCCGGGCAAAAGGGCAGCGGGATGTACAAGGACGACTGCGCGGGCGGGGGAGCCCAGATCTCCCCGGCGGGATCCTCAGATGCCCGGCTCGAGCCCTCAGTTGACGAAGCTTCCGTGGCCGGCGCCCCGGATGACGCGGCTCACCCGGCCGAGGCCCCGGCTGACGCTACGCCGCTGGCGGGCCCTCCGGGGGCCACCGCGATCCCCGCCCGGCCGAGGGGCCGCCCGCCTGGCCGGGCTCGCAGGATGCTGGTCTACCTGGCGGTGGCGGCCTTCTCCGCGACCGCGGGCGTGGGCTCCACGCTGGCGGTGCAGCATGTGGGCGCCGCCCGCCCGGGCGCCGCCCCGGCGCCGCGCGACGCCGCGGCGGACCGGCCCGGGACGATGAACGACGAGGCCGTCTACGACCAGGTCGAGCCGGGCATCGTGGACGTGACCTCCGACCTGCGGTACCTCCAGGAAACGGCGGAGGGCACCGGCTTCGTGATCGACGCCGCGGCGGGCCTCGTGCTGACCAACAACCATGTCATCGACGGCGCCACCAGCGTCACGGTCACGCCGGTGACGTCGGGCAAGAGCTATCCGGCCCGGGTTCTCGGCTACGACCTGACCCATGACGTCGCGCTGCTCCAGGTGCAGGGGGTGACCGGCCTCAGGGCGGTCGCCCTCGGCGACTCATCGCACCTGAAAGCGGGCACGCCCGTGCTGGCTATCGGCAACGAGGCCGGGCAGGGCGGCTCGCCCACGGTCGCGCCCGGGGTGATCAGCAGCCTGGACCGCACCATCGTGGCGAGCGACGAAGCCTCCGGCCTGACCGAGACCCTGCGCGGCATGATGCAGACCAACGCCGACATCCGGCCGGGTGACTCCGGCGGACCGCTGGCCGACGCCGCGGGCCGGGTGGTCGGGATCAACACGGCGGCCGGCGGGGGCACAGACTATTCCGGCTACGCCATTCCGATCGACCAGGCGCTGCCCATCGCCAGGCAGATCGCGGCCGGCCGGCCGAGCACGCGCATCCAGATCGGCCTGCCGGCCTTCCTCGGCGTCCTGATGCCCGGCAGCGCCAGCACCGATCCCCGCCTGCAGGCCAGCCAGGAACGGCGGCAGGCCGGCGCCGGCCACGGCAGCAGCCGCACCTGCAGCACCGGCGACACGACGGCCGTCCCGGCCAGCATCGCGCCCGCCAGGTCCGGCGCACTGGTCGACGGGGTGCTCTGCGGTGCGCCGGCCGCGGCGGCCGGCATCTTCGCCGGGGACGTCATCACGTCGATGGGAGGGCGAGCGGTCACCACGCCCGCCTCGCTGAACGCCATCGTCAACCGCTACCGCCCGGGCAGCAAGGTCCCGGTGGCCTGGGTCAGCCCGGGCGGCAGCCGGCATACCGCGGTGGTGACGCTCGGCACGGCCCCGGCGGGCTGACCGCTGGCTGCCTGACTGGTGAGTCCTCCCCTAGACTCACTAGAAAGGTGACGGCGAGGACGATGCGAGAGAACGAGAGCGATGGCGAGGGCGGCTGGGTGCAGCCGCACGATGACGTCAGCCCGTGGGCTCCCCGCGCCGGGGAACCGCGCGAGCCCGGGGGGAACCCGGCTTCTCCGCCCGAGAACGACTATCGGGACAGCATCGCCTCCGGCGGGCCGGCCGGCTCGTCCGGCGGTAACGGCCAGGGCTCGTACCCGCCGCCCGGCCAGGCCTGGTACGGAAGCCAGTCAGGCTACGGGAACCAGGGCGACTACGGGCAGGCCTGGTACGAGAGCCAGGACGACCATCGCGGCCAGCCGGGCTACGGCCAGGGCGGCTACGGTGCCCACGGTTACCAGGGCGGCGGTTACCAGGGCCGGGGCGGCGGGCGTGAACCCGGGGCCCACCGGGCCGACGGCGGTTTCGGCACGCCCGGGTGGGCGATGCCCGACCCCCCGCCGGGGCGCCCGGGCCGCGGCGGGCGCTTCCTGGTCTACATCGCCGTCGCGGCGCTCGCGGCGAGCATCGGCGCCGGGGTGACCGTCGCGGTCAACCGCCACAACGCCGCGCCGCCGGCCGGGATCTCCTCCCACGACGTGCCCGGGCCTGGCACCAACGCCGCGGGTAGCGGATCCTCCTCGGCCACGCTCAACCGGGCCGCGGTGGCCAAGGAGGTGGACCGCGGCCTGGTCGACCTCACCTCGATGCTCAGGTACAACGGCGAGACGGCCGAAGGCACCGGGATGATCATGTCTTCCTCGGGGCTCGTGCTGACCAACAACCACGTGATCGACCAGGCCACCACCATCCGCGCCAGCCTGGTCGACCCGGGCAGCGGCTCGACCCAGTCCTACCCGGCCCAGGTCGTCGGCTACGACGCCACCGACGACGTGGCGCTGCTACGCCTGGAGGGCGCCTCCGGCCTGCCCGTCGAGACCTTCGGCAACTCATCCCAGGTCACCCTGGGCACCCCGGTCCTCGCGCTCGGCAACGCCGAGGGGCGGGGCGGGGCGACGCCGGCCGCGGGCATCATCAACGCGCTCAACCGCTCGATCCAGGCCAGCGACGAGGGCTCGGGCGGCACCGAAGACCTGAACCACATGCTGCAGACCAATGCCGAGATCCAGGACGGCGACTCCGGCGGCGCGCTGGCGAACAACGCGGGCCAGGTCATCGGCATGATCACCGCCGCGAACACCGCCACCTCCAGCCAGGTCGGGTCCGGCGGCACCCTCGGCTTCGCCATCCCCATCAACGGCGCGCTGGCCATCGCCAGGCAGATCGCGGCGGGCCAGCCGAGCAGCACCGTGTACATCGGGCTGCCCGGCTTCCTCGGCGTCGAGGTCGCGACGAGCAACAGCTCGAGCCCGCAGCAGCAGGCCGACGACGAGGCGCAGGCGGGCGGCGGGCGGCCGGGCGGCGGGACCGGCCAGTCCTGCCAGACCACCAACCAGCAGGCCGGCATCCCGGCGCACATCGCCCCGATCGCCGCGGGCGCGCTCATCCTCGGCGTCCTGTGCAACACGGCCGCCGCGGCGGCGGGCATGGTGCCTGGTGACGTGATCACGTCGGTGGCCGGCCAGGCGATCACCACGCCCGACTCGCTGACCAGCGTCACCGCCAGGTATCACCCGGGCGCCATCGTCTCCGTCACCTGGGTGAGCCTGGACGGCGTGGAGCACACGACCCGGATGGAGATGGGGCCGGGCCCGGCCCGCTGACCCCGGCGGTCAGGAGCCGTTCAGCCAGGCCCGGAGCCGGGACTCGCACTCGGCGATCTTCCCGGTCTCCACGTACTCGCCGGCCGTGTGGGCGATCTCCGAGATGCCGGGCCCGTAGTTCACCGCGGGGATGCCCAGGGCGGAGAACCTGGCCACGTCGGTCCAGCCGAGCTTGGCCCGCGGCGTCCCCCCGACCACCGCGACGAACTCGGCCGCGGCGGGCTGGCCGAGACCGGGCCGGGCGCCCTCGGCGACGTCGAGCACCGTGACCGGCCAGGCCGAGAACAGGGAGCGAACGAAATCGGCGGCCTGCCCGCCGGTAAGGTCCGGCGCGAACCGGTAGTTGACGGTGACCGCGCACTCGTCGGGCACGACGTTGCCGGCCACGCCGCCCCGGATGCCGACGGCGTTCAGGCCCTCGTGGTAGCGCAGGCCGTCGACTTCCGGCTCCCGGGGCGTGTACCCGCGCAGCACGTCCAGGACGGCGCCGGCCTCGTGGATGGCGTTGCGGCCCATCCAGGAACGCGCCGTGTGCGCCCGCTCGCCCGCCACGATGACCTCGGCGCGCAGCGTGCCCTGGCACCCGCCTTCGATCTCGGCCGAACTCGGCTCCATCAGCACGGCGAAGTCGCCGGCCAGGAGCTCCGGGTGGTTGCGGCTCAGCCGGAGCAGCCCGTTGCGATCGGCCGCGACCTCCTCGCAGTCGTAGAAGACGTAGGTGACGTCCCGGGCGGGCGCGGTGAGGCCGGCGGCCAGCCGGAGCTGCACGGCGACCCCGGCTTTCATGTCCGTGGCGCCGCAGCCGTAGAGACGGGAGCCTTCGGCGCGCGAGGGCAGGTTGCCCGCGACCGGCACGGTATCGGTGTGCCCGGCCAGGATCACCCGTTCCCGGCGCCCGAGCATGGTGCGGGCCACGATGGCGTTGCCGTCCCGGTGCACGGTCAGGTGCGGCAGCGCCAGGAGCGCGGCCTCGATGGCGTCGGTCAGCGGGCCTTCCTCGCCGCTGACCGACGGGGTGTCCACGAGCTGCGCGGTCAGCGCCGCGCCGTCGAGCCGAAGATCCATCCGGCCAGCTTAGGGCAGCACAGCGCGGTCACCGGGCCCGCGCTCTACCCTTTCATTGGCCCGGCCGCCGCGTGCAGCGCGGTCACGATCACCGCCACCGAGGGACGGCGCACGCTCGCGGTGCGGGCCACGGCGTGCACGTCCCGGGCCAGGTCGAGGCCGGGCGGCAGGTCCCGGACCGCGATCCGGCGATCCGCTGCGGCGACGGCCAGCCGCGGCAGGATGGCGATGCCGATGCCGCGCGCGACCAGGCTGACGATCGTGGACATGCCCTCGAACTCGGAAAGCACCGGAGGCGCCACGCCGACCGCCGCGAGCAGCCGGTCCACGGCCTGCCGGGACGGCTCGCCCGCCGGCGCGGCCAGCCAGGGCTCCTGCCGCAGCGCCCGCAGGTCGACGGGCCGGTCCGGGGCGGCCCGGTGCGCACGCGGCAGCACCAGCGCGAGCTGGTCCCTGATCAGGTGGCGGCAGCTCAGGATGGATCCCTCGATCTCCTCGGCCAGGCGGCCGGTCCAGTCGTCCACGATCGCCACGTCCACCTCGCCGGAACGCACCTGCCGCAGCCCCTCGCGAGCCGGCGTCTGCCGCAGCACCAGCGTCAGCCGGGGATGGGCGCGCAGGCTGCGCGCGAGCGCGGGCGCGAACGCGACGGCCGCGGACGGGAACGCCGTCGCCACCACCCGGCCGGACGGCTCGGCGGCCTCGGCGGACAGGTCGGTCTCGGCCGCCTCGACCATGGCCAGGATGCGTTCGGCGTGACCGGCCAGGCGCCGGCC
>Ga0335081_10022791_pt1 | contig 10132 bp, 9 predicted proteins | sample Lox_Sample_35_FD_206713 | JGI IMG/M metagenome (GOLD analysis project Ga0335081, IMG submission 206713) | Soil microbial communities from Loxahatchee National Wildlife Refuge, Florida, United States - Lox_Sample_3.5 | ecosystem: Environmental > Terrestrial > Soil > Wetlands | place: USA: Florida... | reverse complement strand
CACTCTGCAATCATCGCAGAATTCCCAACATACCGGTTCAAATCGTCGTTGTCCAGGGTTTGATTGAGATTGGTTGAGGAAAGGCGCGCTTCAAAGCGACGAGGTAGATCCAAAGGGAAACGGGTTGCAAAGATGCTGAAGAGCTTAGATCCTTATCGACTCTTATACGAGAACAGCATGGACGGCCTTCTCCTAACCGCACCGGATGGGAGAATCTTCGCAGCCAACCCCGAAGCATGTCGCATGCTACAGCGAAGCGAAGAGGAGATTCGCCAAATTGGAAGAAGCGGGGTTGTGGACCTAAACGACCCCAAGCTTCCTGCCGCCTTGGTGGAACGAGCTAGAACTGGTCGATTCAGGGGCGAGCTTAACCTCAAACGGAAAGACGGAACCACATTCCCCGCAGAAATATCAACAAACGTCTTCAAAGCCAGAGACGGACACGAAATCACCAGCATGATAATTCATGACATCACCGGACGTAAGCATGCGGAGCAGACGTTCAAGACTCTGTTCAATAGCGTTGCGGATGCTCTCTTCATTCAGGAGATTGGCGGCGGATTCGTTGAGATCAATCGAGTTGCGTGCGAGCGGTTAGGGTACACTCGCGAAGAGCTGCTGCGGATGGGACCCAAGGAGATTGATTCTTCGGAATCTGCAGCGATGATTGCCGAGCGAACCAAGCAACTCCAGGAGAGTGGAGAATACGTTTTCGAAACCGTCCACATGCGTCGGAACGGTACAGCTATTCCCACAGAATTGAACGCCAAGATCATCAGCTACAAAGGAAAGGCTGCGATTCTTAGTGTCGCTAGAGACATCACCGAACGCAAGCGAATGGAGGCGGAGCTCCAGCGTTACTCTGAACATTTGGGGGGACTTGTTGACGAAAGAACGAAGAGGCTACAGGAGAGCGAGATGAGATACAGAGATCTAGCTGACCTGATGCCCGAGACACTGTTCGAAATCGACAGCAAGGCGAATCTCACGTTTGTGAACCGCGCCGGATTGGGACTCTTCGGCTATGACCGAGAGGACATTGTGAGAGGCTTGAATGCGTTTCAGGTGGTTGCTCCCGAGTATCACAACTTAGCCAAAGAGTCTATTGACACTGCGATGAGGAGTAATGCGTCGTCTGGCAATGAATATGTTTTCGTAAGGAAGGACGGCACTCGATTTCCCGGTATCTCTCACGCAAGTGCCGTGCTCAGAGATGGAAAGATTGAGGGTTTGAGAGGCGTAGTCGTTGACATCACAGAACACAAGCAGATCGAAGAGGAGCTTCGCTCGGCGCGAGACCGGTTGGAGCATGTTCTAAGGACGAATCCCGCTGTGCTCTACTTCGAGGAGCCTCTTCCTGATTTTTCTGACACGGTTTCAACGTTCGTGAGTGAGAGCGCTAGGTTCGTTTTAGGATTCGAATCGGCGAAGTTTCTAGGCGAACCCGGTCTAGCCTTCTGGCGAAGCCGCATTCACCCAAATGACCTGGCTCGATACTGGGACGAATTGCCGTCACTTTGGAAGAACGGACAGCACACTTTCGAGTACAGGTTCCTTCACGCGGACGGAAAGTACCGCTGGATCAACGAGCAGTACAAAGTCGTCAAGGACGCCAACGGACGCATCCAAAGCGCAGTGGCCGTTGCCATCGACGCCACCGAACGGAAGCAGCTTGAAGAGAGAGTGGCCAAAGCCGAACGATTAGCTGTCATCGGTGAAACCGCCGCAATGGTAGGTCATGACCTGCGCAGTCCGATGCAAGGAATCATAAGCGCCACCTATTTACTTAGAAGTGATGACTCGTTAGCGAGAGAGGCGCGAGATAACTTACTCAAGTCAATCGATGACGCCGTTGACCAATCAAACAAGATCGTAAGCGATCTCTTGGACTATTCTAGGGAAATCCACTTAGCCCTCTCGGGAACCACTCCACAGCAAATCACCCGAAACGCACTAGCGGCACTAAAAGTACCCGCTAACATCAATGTTCAAGACCAAACCCGAGACCAGCCCACGCTCACTATTGACCTGGACAGGATGAGACGAGTCCTATTCAACCTGTTCACAAACGCCATCGATGCCATGCCTAACGGAGGCACGCTCACGATAACCAGTAAGGAGTCGAATGGCTTTGTGGAATTAGCCATCTCAGACACTGGAACCGGGATGGCTAAGGAGATCCTGGAGAATCCCTGGAAACCCCTCCAAACCACGAAGACGAGGGGAATGGGACTCGGCCTACCAATCTGCAAACGAATCGTAGAAGCTCATAACGGACAAATAACCGTCATCAGCACCACAGGAAAGGGATCAACCTTCACCATACAACTTCCAGCCAAAACAACCACTTGAGTGCCACAGCATGCGCGACGTTTCACCGTCATACCAACCAGCCTCTAGTTGTGCGGACGGATCAAATCGAATTCTGCATGAGGGCCAGCCGACCTAACTGTTTAGTGCAAGGTTCACACTATGTCTAAACGACTCTAGTTTGTCTGAATCGAAAGACTCGCGCAAGGATGAACTTCCGGTGTTTATGCCGTCAAACGGGGCTGACACCAGAGGTTCAAATCCGGCCCCCTGTATCCTACGATAAACCCAGCACACTCTTTTCGCCGAAGAAACCTAGAGCAGAGTGCTCGATGTTCTAGCTGTCATGGAGTTGAGGCTCCAATCAGCTACCACCATGAATCGGGATTCTTGCCTGATGACCGAAAGTTTCGTCTCTATGGAGAGGTACGACTGATGATAGAAGTAAGGTACTGCAGATATCTCATATTACTTAACGCAGTTTTTCGACCGTGATTGGCTTCTATTACTCAGATTCAGCAAGCGACCACTCAGCGATAAATAGCAGCAGAACAACAAACGCACTTGCTCCCTGCTGGTGTCGGCGACGCCACTGTACCTGCATGCAGAGAGTTCCAGACAATTGCTGACCACAACGTTTGGTCGCGGGAAGCTCTTCACCATCGGATTCACCTTTTTCGGAACTAAGTTTTCTCGCCGGAAATTCGCTGATAGATTGTGGTAATCCGTTTCTCACACTAAACTCTTAGGTCGATTCTCACCTTTCTACTCCACGTGGCCCTGCTTTCCAACAGACCGGTTGATTCAGTGCAACGCTATCAGGACAACCGCAACAACCTGTGCCGTCGAGCAATGATCACGTAAGCTTGCGCCAATAGCTATGGAGTTTATGCGTGCGAAGGCATCGGGCTCCAGCACACGGTCAGCTGCAATGCAAGCTGCTACGCGAACCAAGATGAATGGCGACCCACTTCAAGCATACACGCAAGGCGGGGCATCTCACAGTCTCATCGCCCAGAGCATTATTAAATCCGTGGCGGGCGCATAGTTGGTTGTGGGCGGCTTGAAAGGATACGTGACCGGGTTAGAGAAAGCGACCGTGACGAACGCAGATTTTCGGCATGTACTCTACACTGGCAAGAACAGCCAGCTAGTACTCATGAGCCTCAAGCCTGGTGAGGAGATAGGGGAAGAGGTGCACGAGGACCATGATCAATTCTTCCGATTCGAGGTGGGCCAAGGTAAAGTGGTCATTGACGGCGTTGAGCACCGAGTAAAGGATGGGAGTGGCGTTATCGTTCCAGCAGGGGCCAGGCACAATGTGATCAATACCTCTAAACGCAGCAAACTTAGGCTGTACACGATCTACTCGCCACCCGAACACAAGGATGGAGTCGTTCGCCACACCAAGAAAGAGGCAATGGCAAGCGAAGAGCACTTCGATGGCAGAACCACAGAATAGCAAGCATGCAAGTCTAATTGAATTCCGGAAGCTGAGACTGCTCTGGTAGGTGTTTTATCCTTAGACGACAGAGTATCATTCTGTAGAGGTGATTGTTTTGGGTTTCAAATTGAAGTGCCCGATGCCAGGATGCACCACCGAGTTAACCGCCGAGAACAAAGATGATCTGATCAAGCAGGGTATGGATCACGCGAAGACTCATGGAATGGCTGCCATGTCGCCGGATTTAATGTCAAAGCTACAAGGCGCGATTAAGCAAACATAACCAATAGAATGGGGAACACGTCGATTCTCCGCATCCTTTTTTTCACTGCCATAAAACGATCACCGAGTGATGAGGGTGAGAAAAAAGTCGAGAAAACTCAGATGACGTATGGGGACGTATTCTCTACTTGGTGAGGTCAACGATCTTGGCTTTGGCGGCGTTGTGTTTAACGGATTCAACACCCTTCATGCATCCTTCCTTGGATTCGTATCCTTGACCGGAAGCTATCTCTTGTTCGTTTGAAGCTTTCAATCTCCACCTGAATTTCTCTGCGTGATCCTTGTAGACCTCGAATACTGGTTCTGGCATAAACAATTCACCTCCATTAACCGACCCAATTCAGCAATCCCGATAATACATCAAAATCGGTTATCTGTCTTACGAAAGCGATCAAGCGCGTCCTGTAAATAGAGTAATTTTCACCCCTCTGGAAAGTCATAAATTCGTTTCCGCTCAGTGAAGTTTTGATTCTTATGAGCAGTAATTCAGAGATTCTAGAAGAGTTGAGAAAGATACGTGAAGCAGTCACACCTAAACCTGCTCCACCTCCACCGAAGGGCATGGTGGCGGAGTTTATGGATTTCATTGGAAAGGCTGGGGTTCTAGGGTTGGCGGTTGGCTTCATTATGGGCACGTATATTGGCAAGGTTGTGTCGGCGCTGGTTCAGGACATCATCATGCCAATTCCTGGAGCGCTAATTTCTGGTGGTGATTGGAGGAAGGCGGTGATCAGTTTGCCGATCGGATCGGGCATGAATTTTGCGATCGGAGATTTTGTTGGTGTCATCGTGGACTTCTTGATTGTTGCGGTAGTGGTCTTCTTCATAGCCAAGTACGCTGGAAAGGCTATGGAGAAAGCAAAGGTCTGAAGGATAGAACAGCTATGAGTACGGTTGATGGTAAGGTTGTTGCTGCTGCGAAGCAGGCATTTCCAAGTCAAGCGCAAGTTGTGACGCTCGGCGCTGTTGTTTACGGTCAGGCTTGCGATCCTGAACCCATAATCAACGTGCCACTCAGTATGATGAATAGGCACGGACTAATCGCTGGCGCCACGGGAACCGGGAAGACCAAGACGCTTCAAGTCATGACGGAACAGCTCTCGGCGGCTGGCGTCCCAATATTCCTTGCTGACCTCAAAGGCGACTTGTCGGGTCTAGCTGTTCCAGGCGAGTCTAACGATCGCGTAGTTCAGCGTGCTAAGGAAACTGGGTATACATGGACCTCCACCTCATGCCCAGTTGAATATCTCAGCCTGACCGGAGCACGCGGTGCACAGCTTCGAGCCACTGTCTCATCGTTCGGTTCGTTGCTTCTTTCTAAGGTGTTGGGGCTGAATGACACTCAAGCAAGTGTCCTTAGTTTGGTTTTCAAGTACTGTGATGATAGGAAACTTCCCCTTCTCGACTTTTCAGACCTGCGCTCTGTACTTCAGTATCTGACCGGTGAGGGCGCTGGTGATCTCAAGGATTACGGAGGTCTCTCGACGACCTCCGTCGGAGTTCTGCTCCGTGATATGGTTCAGTTGGAACAGCAGGGAGCGCAAGCGTTCTTCGGCGAACCCGAATTCAATTTGAGCGACTTAATGCAGCAGCGAAATGGACGCGGACTCGTAAGCATCCTAGAGCTACTAGATGTCCAAGACAAACCCGCGATGTTTTCTACCTTCATGTTGTGGATGCTTGCCAGACTATATCATGACCTGCCAGAGGTGGGTGATGTTGACAAACCGAAACTCGTCTTCTTCTTTGATGAGGCGCATTTACTGTTCGAGAATGCCAGCAAGGCGTTCTTGGACGAGATTGAGCAAGTCGTGAGACTGATCCGGTCGAAAGGAGTTGGGATCTTCTTCGTCACCCAAAACCCAAAGGATGTTCCACCTAACATCCTAGGTCAGTTGGGCCACCGAGTAGAGCATGCGCTACGAGCCTTCACGCCAGACGACGAGAAGGCATTGAAGGCTGCGGCAATGACGTTCCCGAAAACGCCCTTCTACGACATCCAACAGACACTCACAACGCTGGGCATCGGTGAAGCTCTTGTTACGGTTCTATCGCCAAACGGTGTGCCTACGCCTCCGTTCGTTACGAGGCTAATCCCTCCAGCCACGCGAATGGGCCCCCTCACAGACGCTGAACTAACCCAATTTATTTCGACGTCGGCTCAAGTCAAGGAATACGCACAACCCATCGACCGAGATAGCGCACGAGAAATGTTGGCCAGCCGAATTGTTCAAGTCCCACAACAACAGGGAGTGGCGCAATCTTCGCTCGTCGGAGGTCGCCCTCCACCAAACACGATGGAGCAGATACTCAGGTCACCAGCCACAAAAGCTGTCGGTACCGCAGTAGTACGTGGCTTGTTCGGAGCACTTGTAGGTCCGCCACCGCGCCGCAGACGAGAATACTAATTCATCAAAATAGAAACGATCGAATAAGTGCAATAATTCATTGCCTAGGATGCACTAGACGTTTAGGTGGTGTTTCGGAACAGCCCAAGCTTGCTAACTATGGCCTGAGGGTTTTCTGTCTCGCTTCCGAAATATGGGCACTATGACCGCTAACACCAACACGCCCACAACTACGATCAATGCTGCGTCGAAAGGATTTTCGAGCAAAGCTGGTGGCTTGGTTTCCGTAATCATCGTTGTCGTAGTCGTTGTGGTTGTTGAAATGAAAGGAACAGAATAGCTTGTTGTAACCGTGTGAACCGTGGAGATGGAGTTTGTCAGTTCCTTGAGGGCGTCGTAAGTTCCCTCACCTAGCGCGTCATAATAACCACGAATATACAGCGGGTATACAAACAGCACATTCTCCTGCAATGAGGTTTCGTGAAGCATACGCAGTGTCGCGATTTGGGTGCTGGTCGACTGGGAGGCAAGGGCGAGTATTTGCGCTCCATCTAGCCAGTACATTATGGGGATTAGGTGTCCGTACACGCTCTTCACCATAATCTTGTAACTCGTCCAGTCGTCGAGCATACGCCCGGACGCTATGGTTTCCATGCTGACCCCCACCGCAATGAAATCCTGAAAGGGCCACGGGGGACGCGCCAGACCTGCCCACGGATCAGGCGTGTTTTTCGGGGTCAAGAAATGATCATGCATCGATACTGGCAATGTCCGTCCATACTTCGTCAAAGCGTAATCCTTGACAGCCTTCACCATCTCGCTCCACGCAGCCACATAAGGTTCGTCGGGAATATCCCCCACATGAAGATAATGCGCCATAGTTGGGACGTAGGTGGGTTGATCGAACCATAGCATGTCGAAACCCGCGTCTATAATCTGATAAGCGTATGCGAGAATGAACTGCCTCGCCATGGGTTTCGTAATGTCATAGACAAAATGGCCCACATCCTCGTCGTGGCTGATGAATGTTCCATTCGAGTATGTCCAGAGCATCTGCTTCATGTCTTCAGCCGATACATTAGTTCCGTTGGGCCATTGGTCGGTCGGGTCGAATGATGCCGCCGTGATGCCACCAATGAACTGAACCCAAGGCAGCGCAGCTTTCACTTCGGCAATGTCATCATGCAAACCCTTGAAAAAGCCAACGTCATCAGGTGGATAATTCTTGTAATAATACCTAAAGACGATTTCAGTTCCCGTGTCGGAGAGCATGCGGATCAAGTCAAATGTGTCCGAATACTGTGACGGCCTGGGAGTGATCCACGCCACAACTTCCCCAGTTGCAGCAACCTCCGCCCAACTCGGAGAGATAAGACTCAACGACATGATTACGACGAACGTCGCAGACAAAGCTAGAGCTCTATTGCTCATCTGCGGGAGCCAGCAACATTTGGTTCAATGATTCTCCAAGTGAGACAAAAAGTTTTCTTGAAATGAAAATCGTCTTCACTACTAACACGAACACAGCGTCTTCAGTTTGGCCGACCCCTTACCGGTGACCTTCGTCTTCTCCACAACATTATCGCGAAAAGAGACAAACCGACAAGAACTGCCGCCCCAACAAACGCCTCTTCCACGCCAACGCTTTCTATTGTGGTAGCGGCGTATTTCTGTGTGGAAGCAGCGACTTGCTGGTACTCCTTCGAGTAGGCTTGGTGAAGAAGATTCAGTGCTTCTTGTGCGTGCAGAATGGTTGCTTCGTATGCTTTTAGGTTGAAGTCTTGTTGGGCGATGTTGTATTCGTCGAAGGATTGGGCGAGAAGACTTTTTGCCTCGGGGCTCTGGAAGGAGGCTGGTGCAGCTGTGAGGTTCGCGTACGCTTTCTCGAGCGTTTGTGAGGCTTCGTTACGCAGAGCCAGCGAACTAATTGTCAGTGTGAACGTGTTGTTGCCTTGCTCTGACACGTGAATTGTCGTTGACTCGTAACCTGGAAGCGAGATTGTGTAATTGCCAGCGGAACCTCTGAACATGACCACCCCATCCGTATTGGTCGAACTGTTGCCTGAAGTCGTGAACATTTGAGTTTGATTGAGAAGCACGTAGTACGCCTGTTTTGCATAACCGCCTGTGGTGAAGAGCCCAAAATCTCTGAAGAGGCTTGTTGCGGTGGGCGTATGATATGGGAAATTTACGACGCCAATAACCCCATCTGTTCCAAACATGTCCGTTGTCATGTATCTTACCCAAGCTGCTTGCGTAGGTTCATCGAATATTCCGTTCCACGCAGTAGCCCAATCGGCGGTTCCGCAGGCTGCGCATGGCTGTGACGGGTAACCGGTCTCCTGCACGAATACGGGCTTGTGCAGAACACTGGCCATGTTTCGAGTATACTGTTGATAGAAAAGTGGAGTTCGGATCTGTCCGCCGAAGTGGGTTGGATACGCCTCGACCGAAACATCATTAACTTGAATACCGCTGGCTAGCGCCTGCCTTGCGAAATCTATTGGATCGGCGAACTCTAATTGGCCGTTGGACGCGTAATGTGGGTAGAGTCCTGCCATGAGTATGATTCTCGAATCTGAATTGGCATCTTTTATCGCTTGAACAACAGTGTGATCAACATCAATCTCCTTCCCCATGCTGCCCAGTGTGTCAGAGGCTGGGGACGCATTGAGTTCATTCTCTGTGATCCACCAATCGACTCTGTCACTGTATCGTTTCACAACTTGATACACGTAGTCGTGTAGGTATTGCTTGAATTTGCCGAATGCGCTAGCATTGGATAGGTTAGAGATGCCTGTCCAACTGGCGACCTTAACACCGCAGCATGCTAGGTCGTCAAACATCAACACAAAGCGCGCACTTGGACAATGATCTGTGATTCTTTGGAACCACCAATCTGCTTTGTTCCAGTGAAATGTTCCTTTTGCCGGTTCAATGGTGGCCCACATCTCCCAGTCCAGCTCAACTTCGGGGTTGGCGGAGCAGAGATTGCTGTAAAGCGCCCAACCTTTGGCATCTGAGTCCTCAGGTATTGCCCACGGGCTACCGAATATTCCAAAAACAAAGTCGTGGCTGGTCTGCTGATAGCTCACGTTTGCATTACTTACTGGATGACCAGTCTGGTCGAGTATTGTGAGTGTAACGTTGTTCTTGCGGTGCTGCTGAATGTACTGTAACGCCTGCCGATATGCGGCTTCTTCTTCTGCGAAGTCCGAAGGCTGCCCCCAGACTTGGACTGGAAGACCGCCCATCAGAACGAGAAAAACTATAAACACTGTTGCTAGTTTTTTCATATGCAGCGTAAGACCTTGCAACGACCAAGGCCAATCATTCTTTAGTGTGAGCGGATGTTTCAGCCTTTGGAATTCCCTATGTCATGCCCCGCGACATTCGAGTATACAGTATGCTGGATCTGTATGTGGCGCCGGGAATGGGATTTGAACCCCCTTCGTTTACATCGCTTGAACGTCCGAACACCGGATATTCATCTTTGGACTGGTCTTGCGAGTCTGACAAACTAGAATCGGTCACGTTTAGTGCAACCCGTGCTTGAACTGTTAGGTGTTGAGACGATACTCGATTGTGTTGAGTTTGATTTGGGTTTCTTGCACTACTGGAGACGTGCACGAGAGTGATCGACGATCCCTGGTGCTTGGAGTATCTATTTCGCTAGGCCGCACTGCTTCCAGAATCTCTCCATCAGTTCCTGGTATCGAGGGTCAGCCCTTGCATTGGCCAAGAGGGG
>Ga0335081_10022789_pt1 | contig 10132 bp, 8 predicted proteins | sample Lox_Sample_35_FD_206713 | JGI IMG/M metagenome (GOLD analysis project Ga0335081, IMG submission 206713) | Soil microbial communities from Loxahatchee National Wildlife Refuge, Florida, United States - Lox_Sample_3.5 | ecosystem: Environmental > Terrestrial > Soil > Wetlands | place: USA: Florida... | reverse complement strand
ATTTCTACACACTCTATGACCTGGCAATGCTGGGCATTACCAACCTGTCAAAGGTCCCATTGCGACTGGTGACGTTTGCCGGTTTCGTATCGGCTCTGCTCAGCCTCGCCAGTGGCCTGTTTTATCTGGCGTACAAACTTATTGTCTGGAAAAGCTTTTCGGTGGGGATGGCGCCTGTCGTGATCGGACTCTTCTTCCTGGGGTCGGTGCAGATGTTGGCCTTGGGGATTATCGGCGAGTACGTGGGCTCGGTGCATACCTTCGTGCAGAAGCGCCCGCTGGTGGTGGAAAAGGAACGGATCAATTTCGATGCTGCCGTGAGGAGAATCGATTCCCCGCTGAACGTAGATGATTGGGTCCGGGAACAATGGAAAGTTCCGGCACAGTGACCGGCGCAGCTATGCGAATCTGGCCGGACCATGGCGGCAGTATCCGGCGGGCAGGGCAGTGGGTGGAGGACCATCCCAGATGGGTAGGGCTCGCTCTGGCAGTCTGGTACTGCTCACTGGTGGTCAAGCCAGCGTTCTTCCGCCCCCTCTGGCATGACGAGTTATTTACCTTTTACATCGCACGATCCACGACCCTGGCCCGCATGTGGCAGGCGATCCGCAGCGTGGACCTGAATCCGCCGCTCTCGTATCTATTGACGCGCGCCTCCCTCCACTTCTTCAAGCCGCCAACGTTCGCTTGCCGGCTCCCGTCGATGCTGGCGTTTCTGGCAGGCAGCCTCTTGCTTTTTGCTTTTCTCCAGCGGAAGACAACGGCGATTTACGCGAGCTTGGGCGTGTTGATGCTTTGGAACAGTAGCTTTTTTTACTACGCTACGGAAGCGCGTCCCTACGGGTTGATGTTTGCCTTCACCATGGTCATGCTGCTGGGGTGGCAGCGGGCCACTAGGGACGAACGGCGATTGCCGGATCTGTTATTCCTGGCCTTCGGCGGATTCGGATTATTACTCAGCCATGTATTTGGCGTCTGCGCGCTTACCGCTTTTTGGCTGGCGGAAGCGGTTCGCTGTTACCTGCGGAAAAAGGCCGACTGGGCCTTGTGGGCCTGCCTGTTGCTGCCTCTGGTTAGCTGCGCCACCTACGTCTCGATGGTCCACAATGAATCCGTCATTTTGTTTCCGCCCCAGTGGCAGCCCTCGGTGGAACGAACTGCTTCCATTTATGTGAACCAGATACGGATGGTGTTTTTTCCCCTGCTAGTTATGCTGCTCCTTGCGGCTGTATGGCGAAGCAAACCCTCCACTCGGGCGTTTCCACTGCGTCTTCCGGAGGCTGTGCTCCTGGGCGGCCTGCTGCTGGTGCCCATTGAGATCAGCCTGCTGCTTGCCCGCTCGCACGGAGCTTTGTTCGAACGCTACGCCATCGTAGCTGTGATTCCGCTCGCAATGCTTCCGGTGCTCTCCCTGGGGTGGAGTACCCGATGCAACGCTGTTGCGGGCGTGCTTCTGGCAGCATGCCTGATTCCGTCACTCTACGTTCCGCTTCGGGCCCTCGTGGTCGAAGATCTGCCGGCGATTTTGTCGCCAAGGGAAACGGCCCAGGTCGTCAAGTGGGTCTTTCCTCCCCCATTGATCGATCGGTCGGTCAAGTATCTTGACGCTTCGTACGGTAAATCGGTGTCCTCGCCGCCCGTGCGGCTCAGCGCACTGGACGATCTGCATTCAGACTTGCCGATTGTGGCGGCCAGCGCCCTGACATTCCTGGAGATGGACAATCGGGAAACCGGCGCAGTCGCACGCCGGCTGTATTACCTTACCGATCAGGAAGCGTCCGCGCAGATTGCACACGCCACCCTGTTCGAGTCCTACGGAGAACTGAAGCGTGTATTTCCGATTCGGGGAACGATTGAGCGCTACCAGGATTTCGTGCGCGAGAATCCTCGGTTCCTCGTAGTCGGGACTTACGGCTATCCGGAAGACTGGTTGCTGCAAAAACTACAAGCGGATGGAGCTGCAGCGCGGCTCGCCTGGGAGATTCCCCCGTCGTACAAAGACCAGGACGTGTATGAAATCACAATGCCGCCGCAGTCACCGCCGTTGCGGGACAAGCTTGCAGCTACAAGGGACGATGGTGATTGACTGACATTCCGCGATGGCGAACCTTGAACCAAGCCCGCGAGGACCTGTCCCTCGTCTGACCATCGGTATTCCAACCGTCAATCGAGCCGCGCTCGTTGGTCGCGCTATCGAGAGCGCGCTCGCTCAGACCTTGCCCAGCATCGAGATCATCGTCTCTGACAACGGGTCGTCCGATAACACACCGGCGGTCATTGAGCGCTATGCCGAACGGGGGGTGCGAACGTTCCACCACGGCTCCACTATGTCCGCGGCAAGGCATGGCGAATTCCTCATCAACCAGGCGCGTGGCGAGTTTTTCGTCGGTCTCTCGGATGACGACTTTCTCGAGCCGGAGTTTGCTGCCGAAGTTCTCGCCTTGTTTGATCGCCATCCAGAGCTATCGTTCGTCTATACGGGATGTGCGGTGCATTATGAAGAGCGGCAAGTACCGGCAATCGTTGGTCCCCCCATCGAATCGGGCCCGGCGTTCCTGGCCGCGCACTACGCCGACCAGCGGGAAGTCAGTTGGTGCGCCTGCGTGACGCGCGTCCGCGATCTGCGCGAAATTGGGCCTCAGCCCGACGGCCGCATCCTCGGCGATATGTTTTTCTGGACGAAGCTGGCACTCCGCGGACCGGTCGGTTGTGTTCCCAAGGTGCTTTCTCACTACATTCTCCTGCGCTCGAACAACGACAACATGTCGCACGGAACCGCTCCAGCCAGTTGGGCCCGCGAGTCGCGATTACTGGCTGACGAAGTGATAGAGGGGGTGCGTCGCTCCGGCGCCGATGCCGCCTGCGTCGCTCGCCTTGAGTCGGATTGCCGGCGTCACATCGCCCGCTCGACGGCCAACCAGTTCGTCTGGACGCGCCTCCGGGGAGCCACTCAGGCGGCGGCGTGGAGCTGGCTGCCAGGTTGTCTCCCTTATCTATCGGTTAGCCCGGTTGTGTTGAGCCGCGCGGGCGCTGCCGCCGTGCTGCCGCGGCAGATGTTGCGAAGTTTGTTGCTGAGAGGCGCTGAAAAGCTGGCCGCGGCGCGCGGCAATGGTCGGAGCGATGTAGCTCATAGGCGCAATCGGAGAATCGTAGCGGCCGCTGGCGCTGGCGTATTCCAGCGCTTGGTACAGGTGGCAAGCACCCTGGTACTGATGCCCTTGCTGCTGCGCGTGCTGGGCGCGGCGAAGTTCGGAATCTGGGGTGCGGCAGCTTCGCTGGCCTGGTTCAGCGGCCTGGTGGACATCGGCGTTGGCACCGCCCTGGTCACGCTGGTGGCGCGTTCCGTTGCGCTTGGGAAAGACGGAGAAGCGCGCACTCATATCGCAGGCGCTTTGAGCTTCGGCGGCGCGCTGGCGAGTGCGCTGCTCCTGGCTGCCGGGCTGGCCTCCGTGGTTGCCGGACGGCACGGCCTGGGGGCACCTTTTCTGATCGCGATTGTCGGATTAGCCCTGAACCTGCCGCTGAACACGGCCAACAACGTGTGGATGGCGCTTCAGAAGGGCTACGTGTCCGGCTTCTGGGAGCTGGTGCAGACCCTGCTGACGCTGGCTGGTCTGATCGCAGCCGCGCGCCTGACCACGGATGTGCGGGTCTACGTTGCTGTGGTGTACGGATCGCTGGTGCTGGCGAACCTTTGCTGCCTCGTCCACCTGTTTATCGCGCACCGAGAGTTACGCCCTCGCGGACTCTCAGTACCGGCGCATGCCATCCGGCATGTGGTTGGCGAAGGCATTCTGTACTTCATTCTGAATCTTGCGGGCGGGCTTTCCTTCTCGCTCGACAACGTTCTGGCCCTCGAACTCCTCGGGCCTGATGCCTCCGCCCGCATGACCATCGCCTTGCGCATCTGCGTCGCTGGGCTGGGGCTCTTGTTAGTGTTGGCGCAGCCTCTCTGGCCGGCATTCACGGAAGCTGCGGAAACGGCCGACCGGCGCTGGATCCGCCGTGGCCTGCTCCGCGGCTCGGCGCTGCTGGTCGGCGCTGCCGCGGCCGGTTCGTGCCTCCTGCTGCTGTTTGGTGAGCGGCTGTTGCGCTGGTGGCTCCACGCCGACCTCGGGATCGGCAGCACTCTGCTGTGGGCAATCTCCGTGTGGGTCGTCGCCCAAGCCGTGGTGCGCGTCCCTAACCTACTGTTGAACGGGCTTTCGATACTCAGGTACCAGATCGTTGTTGTCGTGGTCGCGACGTTGCTCGCCTTCGGCTTAAAGTTTGCCTTGGCGCCGTCTCTTGGCGTGGCGGGCATACTGTGGGGCACAACCGCCACGGTCTTACTGGTGGGGGCCCCGGCGTTTTTCTGGCGAATCCACAAGTGGACAAAATGCCCGCATCCGGGGGAGGCGCGCATACCCGAGCAGTTGGTCGAAGCCGAGTTCCCGCGCGTGATCTAGCCAGACTAGGTAGCTGACGCTAAGTGCCGCCGGGTGACATGTAGGACCCACGCGGACAAACGAACTCGCCGCCGGGTAAAATTTTTGCTATGAAGCTACGACCCCTCCCATTTGGGCCGCCCGCGGTTCGCATCGCGCAGCGCTTCTTTGAGATGTTTGGCTTTCAACTGGTAGATTATCGACCGCAATGCCGGGAAATCAAGGATGCTCAGTTCTACAGGCCAATGCTCCATCCTTGGCTGAGCCCGGAGTGGAGAGCACGGCTCCGCGCTGACGACCCGCGATCGCTGCTCCCGGTTCACGCAAGATACGTTCTATATTGCCTCGCCCTCGATGCCGCGCGACGATGCAATGGAGAACTCGCCGAATGCGGTGTCTACAAAGGTGGCACAGCCAAGATACTGGCCGAGGTGGCGCCAGATCGGCGATTGCACCTTTTCGACACTTTTTCCGGCATGCCTGAAACTGATCCGAAGCGGGATCTGCATAAGGCTGGGGATTTTGCCGACACCAGCCTGCAATCTGTACGCGAATATCTAAGTGGCCACAAGAATGTGGATTGCATAGCGGGAGTGATTCCGCAGTCGCTCGACGTAGTCCGTGGCAGCACATTTGCTTTCGTTCATCTCGATCTGGACATCTACTCGTCCATCAAATCGGCGTGTGAGTTTTTCTATCCCCGGCTACAATCAGGCGGGATACTGCTCTTCGACGACTATGGATATCCGAGTTGTCCGGGCGCCCGGGCTGCCGTCGATGAGTTCTTCACCAACAAACCTGAAGTCAGAGTAGTAATGGTGACTGGACAGTGCTCAGTGCGAAAGCTGTAGCTATGACCCCACGGTTGTCAGTCGCTCATGGCTGAGCCATGATCACAGCATGGCCGTATCAGCACTCCAGTTGTTCGCGGGTGAGCTTCATGCCTTCCAGGTTGCCGAGGACGGTGACGGCGATCTTGTCGGCGTGGAAGAAGTCATTGGCCAACCCGACCAGTTCTTCCGCGGTGACGGCTTCGATGCGCTCGATGATCTCGTCCAGGCCGAAGAAGCGGTCGAAGTACATCTCCTGCCGCGCCAGGTTGGACATGCGCGCCATGGTCGACTCCAGGCTAAGCATGAGCGAGCCTTTGAGCTGCTCCTTGGTGCGGCGTAATTCTTCGTCGGTGATGCGGTTCTGCTTGAGATCGCGGAATTCGTGCACGATCAGATCCACCACCTTGGGGGCCGATTCCAGTGAAGTTCCGGCGTAGACCGAGAGGCAGCCGGTATCGCGATAGGGATTCAGCTCGCTGTAAATAGCGTAGGCCAAACCGCGCCGTTCGCGAACATTCTGAAACAGCCGCGAGCTCATGCCTCCACCCAGCAGAGTGTTCAAGATGTACGAAGCGTAGCGCTTTTCGTGGGAGATGGGATATGTGGGCACGCCGACGCAGATCTGCACCTGCTCCAGCGATTTCTTGTTGCGCAGGATGATGCGCGCGCTCGCCTCCGGCACAGAATCGTGGAGCCCGTTCGTGGCCGGCTTGAGGTGCTGAAAGCGCTCCGCCGCCAGCTTGACGAAATGTGCGTGGTTGATGTGCCCGGCGGCGGCCACGATGAGGTTTCCCGGCGTGAAGCGCTTGCCGTAGTAATCGAGCACAAGCGGTTGCTCGAAATGGCGGACGGTTTCTTTAGTCCCGAGGATGGGTTTGCCCAGGGGGTGGTCCTTCCAGAAGTTCTGGGTGAAGATCTCATGGACGAGATAATCGGGGCTGTCTTCGTCCATCTTGATCTCTTCCAGGATCACACCGCGCTCGCGTGCGATGTCTTTGGCATCGAATACCGGGTGCAGCACCAGGTCGCAGAGCACGTCCATAGCGATGGGCAGGTGCTCATCCAGCACCTTCACGTTGAAGCAGATGCACTCCTTGGCGGTGAAGGCGTCGAGGTTCCCGCCAATGGAATCGATCTGCCGGGCGATGTCCTCGGCGGTGCGCGTCTGCGTGCCCTTGAACACCATGTGCTCTAGAAAATGCGAGATGCCGTTGTGCTCGGCCTGCTCGTGACGCGAGCCGCATTTGATCCAGATTCCGATGGAGACGGAGCGGATATGCTGCATCTCCTCGGTCAACACAATCAGACCGTTGGGCAACACTTCGCGCCGGATGTCGCGCAGATCATCTACCATAAAATCGTTGCCGAAAGCCGCTTCGGGCAGGGCGGAAAACCGAGTATATAGGTTCTCACACACGGCGGCTGCTCCGATGAGGAATATACAGCTTGTATAATGAACAACTTACAGATGCCAAGTCACGCCGGCAGGGCTAATCCTACCGGCCGCAATCACCTGTTGGATGCATGGATACGGGTTCAAAAACCGAACTTTTAGGCCTTGATATTCAAGAACTTACGATGTTGGTCCAAGAGGCTGGCGAGGCCGATTATCGGGCCCGGCAATTGTTTGAGGCCATCTACCGCCAGCGTGTTGGCTCGGTGGAAGAGATCTCTACGCTGCCGCGGGCGTTCCGGCACGTGCTCGCGGAGCGCGCGGTGAGGGTGGGTCAACCGCATATCGAGAAGCAGTACGTGTCCTCGGATGGCACTATCCGCTACCTGCTTGCTTTCTCCGACGGGCAAAGTGTCGAGACGGTGTGGATGCCGGAAGGCGACGGCGGCGAAGAGGAAGTACCGAGTAGCGAGTCGCGAGTACCGAGTGGCGGAGTGACCGAACCCAGCTCTCGGCACTCGGTACTAGGTACTCGATACACTGAACGAGCCACCATCTGCGTTTCCAGCCAGGTGGGCTGCGCCGTGGATTGTCGGTTCTGTCTGACGGCGCTGCTCGGCCTGCGGCGCAATCTTTCGGCGGGCGAGATGGTCGGGCAGGTGGCGGCGGTGCTGAACGACCGCGGCGCGGCCCTCGAGGGCGGCCGCATCAACTTGGTCTTCATGGGCCAGGGCGAGCCGTTCCTCAACTACGACAACCTCATGAAAGCGGTGCGGCTGCTGGTGGAAGGTCTGGGTATCGCGGAATCGCGCATGACGGTCTCGACCTCGGGCATCGTGCCCCGAATCTATGATTTCGGGCACGAGCCGGTGCGGCCTAAGCTGGCAATTTCGCTCAATGCCTCCAATAACGCATCGCGCCGTGAGTTGATGCCGATTACCCGCAAATGGGACACGGAGCAGCTCATGGCCGCGGCACGGGACTTTCCGCTGCGTCCGCGCGAGCGGTTGACGTTCGAATACGTGCTGCTGGACCAGGTGAACGACTCTGACCATGCGGCGCGCGAACTGGTGGAGCTGATCCGCGGGATTCGCACCAAGGTAAACCTGATCGCGCTGAATCCCGGCCCGGGCATCGACTTCCGCACGCCAGCGCAAGAGCGCGTGCTCGCCTTTCAGCAGGTGCTGGTCCAAGCCGGCATCCCCACATTCATCCGCCGTCCGCGCGGGCGCGATATCTTCGCTGCCTGCGGACAGTTGAAGTTGTCGGGAGAGGTTGAATCAATGAATCAATGACTCAATGAATCAATGACACAATCTTCCCACCCCGTCATCCGCGTTTATCGACCCGACGATTTCGCAACCCTGTGGAAGATCGACCAGGCCTGCTTTGCGCGCGGGATCTCCTACACGCGCCGGGAGCTGAGTTTCTACGTCGCTCGGAAGCGCGGTTTCACTCTGGTGGCGGAATGCCAGGGAGAGATCCGCGGATTCGTGGTTGCGGAGCGCGACCGTCAACACCAGGGCCATATCATCACCATTGACGTGCTGCCGGAGGTGCAGCGTTCCGGGCTGGGCTCGCGCCTGATGGCCGCGGCGGAAAAGCGTCTGCGCGGGCTGGAATGTTCGGTGGTCTTCCTGGAAGTTGCGGTGGACAACGCCGCTGCCCTCGCCTTTTACAAGCGGCATGGCTACAGCGTGGTGCACACCCTGCCCCGCTATTACCTCGATAGCGTCGACGCGCTGGTTCTGGCCAAGGATTTGATGGCCTAGAGATGTAGCGGCTGCGTCTCCTGCGCGGCTCTTCCCTGGTCGGCCGCGGCTCGTTGCCGCGCACCTCGTCCTTTTCCATGTCGCGCGCCACATGGCGCCCCGCGTCCATCCCCCGGCCCGCGGTGTTCTGGACTTTGCCCTCGATCTCCTGGACTGCGCCCTTCGCCTGGTCCTCCTGGTTGCCCGTCCACTCGGCCTTCTAGCGCTGGCTGCGGTCCGCGATGTCCTTGACCTTGCCCTTGATTCTGTACTTGTCCATGTGCCCGCTCTTGGTTTTCGTTGCTAAACCACGCGGTGCCGGTCCGAGAGCAGCTGGAAGATAAGCGCCAGCACCGCCAATACCAGCAACACGTGCACAAACCCGCCCAGCGTGTAGCTGCTGACCACTCCCAACAGCCACAGCACCAACAACACGACAAATAACGTCCACAGCATAGTGGCTTCTCCGCTGCAAGGTTCCGTGGCGCGTACTTTCTAAGGTGCGGACTCGGCGGCATAGGTTGTTCGAAAATCGGGAACAGTGGCTCGATTCCAGATTGAGCCCTTGGGAGCTGCGTGAGATCGGAGTGATCGTTTTCATAAGCAATCCGGCAGCTCAAAGACCCGATGACTCAATCGCTCAATCCTTGTACATTGTTCGCGGTGAAAGTCGCGATCCAGGGCGAGGCCGGCTCCTTCAGTCACGAAGCGTCGCAGCGAATGGCGCCGGGCTGCGTGGTGCTTCCGTGCACGGCTTCGGTGGACGTCTTCGAGCGCGTGGCCTCAGGAGCCGTCTCCTGCGCGGTCATCCCCATCGAGAACTCGCTGGCCGGCTCGGTGGCGGAGCACCTGGATCTGCTGCTTGCTTCCGACGTCTTCATCCAGCGCGAATTTCGCCTGCGCATCGAGCACAACCTGATCGCGGCGCCGGGAGTGAAGCTGCCCGAAGTGACCCGGGTATTCTCCCATCCCGTGGCCCTGGATCAGTGCCGCGATTTCTTTCGCCGGCATCGCAAGATCGAAGCCGTACCGTTCTACGATACGGCCGGCGCGGCCAAACACGTGGTAGGCAACCAACTGCAGCACACCGCGGCAATCGCGGGGCGGCAGGCGGCTGCCGAGTATGGCGGTCGCATCCTCGCGCGCGGCCTGGAAGACGACAAGCAGAACTTCACCCGCTTCTTCCTCATCACTCGCAGCCGGCGTCTGCTGCGCGGCGCCAACAAGACGTCTTTGGCTTTCTCGCTGAAGAATGTGCCCGGGGTGCTGTTCAAGGCACTGAGCGTGTTCGCTTTGCGGGATCTCGACCTGTGTAAGATCGAGTCGCGGCCGGTGCGCGGGAGGCCGTGGGAGTACCATTTCTACGTGGATGTGCTCCACGAGCGCCACCAAGCCGAGGCCACCGAGCATGCCTTGCGCCACCTGCGCGAGATCTGCCATTTCGTTAAAGTGCTGGGGACGTATCCGGCGGCGAAGTAGCGCCCGGCACCAGCGGAGGAAGGAATCACAAACCTAAACCGCAGGGCGAGTACCCTGTACTCCTGGTAACTGGCAACGGAGTGCCGCCATCGACTAAAATCCGGCGCGCGGCGAGGGCCGTGCTTGCATCTTTGAGGTCTTGGGGCTCATCAACTGAATAACCTTTTCACTTGAGAGATGGGCAATCATAGAGGAGTCATATGGCAATCGAAGCGCGTGATGGTGAGCAAGTCCAGTCCGGCGCGGAGC
>Ga0335081_10022788_pt1 | contig 10133 bp, 9 predicted proteins | sample Lox_Sample_35_FD_206713 | JGI IMG/M metagenome (GOLD analysis project Ga0335081, IMG submission 206713) | Soil microbial communities from Loxahatchee National Wildlife Refuge, Florida, United States - Lox_Sample_3.5 | ecosystem: Environmental > Terrestrial > Soil > Wetlands | place: USA: Florida... | reverse complement strand
GCGTCCACTTCCAGCCATGTGATGGAGCGCTCGCCGTCGCCGCCCAGCTCCTTCGGCGGCACGTACCCATAGCGATGCGCGACGATGCACACCACCGCATCCGCTTCCGACGCCATGCGCATGCATTCGCTCGCCGGCTGGCCCGACAGCGCGGAAAATGTCTCCATCGCGATGGGCAAATTCTCCAGCCGCAGCACCGCGTCGCGGACTTTATCCCGATAATCGCGCAGATCCACCGCCGTGGAAGAGATAAATATCCGCAGAACCGGCCGTGTGGCCATTTGCTGTAGTCTATCGCCTTTCCGCATCGCCCCAGCCAGACCGCCATTCCGCCCGCACTTCCCCGTCAACGCTATCATGGAAACTCCCCATCGGGAGCGATCTGATGCCAAGGACAAGGGAGTTCACCGTCACCATCGAAGACAAGCCGGGCGCGCTGGGGAAGTGCTTTCTCGCGCTGGCCGAGCGCGGCGTCAACGTGCTCGCTTTTCAGTCCTACGTCGAGGAGGGCGAGAGCCTGACCCGATTCGTCGTGGATAACCCGGACGCCGCGAAGGCCGTGCTGGGCGCCCTCGCCATGATCTTCGAAGAGACCCAGGCGGTCGCCGTCAGCCTCCCTCACCAGCCCGGCGAACTCGGTCGCGCTGCCGCGCGCCTCGGCGAGAACGGCATCAACATCGACTACTCGTACTGCGGTCTGGAGCCCGGCGCCACGCGCGTGATGATCGTTTTCGGCGTGGACAGCGTGACCCAGGCCGCCGCAGCGCTCGACAGATTGGCCGCCGAGGAATCGTAGCCCGCCACTCCACGGCAACCCCCGTGCTATCCTGCGCAACAGACTCAGGAGAACATCACCCATGAAATCCCTCTTCGTCGCTCTGCTCGCCGCCGCCCTCACTGCCGCCGCCGGCGAAGTCCCCCAGGCCGGCCAGGCCGCGCCGCCTGTCAGCCTCCCCGCCCAGGACGGCAAAACCGTCCAGTTCTCGGATTTCCCCGGCAAGTGGATCGTCCTCTACTTCTATCCGAAAGACATGACCCCCGGCTGCACCATCGAAGCCCACAACTTCCAGCGCGATCTGGACAAGTTCACCGCGGCCGAGGCCGTCATCCTCGGTGTCAGCGTCGATTCCGCCGAGAGCCACACCCAGTTCTGCGCGAAGGAGAGCCTCACTTTCCGTCTCCTCTCCGATCCCGAACACAAAGTCGTGGACGAGTACGGCTCCTACAAAACACCCCCCGGCTTCGCCCTGCGCAACACGTTCCTGATCGCTCCCGACGGGAAAATCGCCAAAGTCTGGACCGGCGTCAATCCCATGCATCACAGCGAGGAGGTCCTCGCCGCCCTCGCCGAGTTGCAGAAGAAGTAGGGCCTGTGGGGCAGGCTTGACCGCGGGCGAAGCCGGATGGGCGGCCTTATCGCCGGATAAGTTGACCAATGCTTCTTCGCTTGTCGTCGAGCCTGCGGCGGGCACCCTACCCGCCCTCTGGGCCACGATGAAGGTAACTCAGCTCACGCTCCCCCCGCAAAATCACTGGTTTCCTCACAGCCACCCGTGTTATAAACAAACTGTTCCTGGAATGTTTCGGCCCCGGGGCCGGCGGCGGAGAAATCCTCCGACACCTCGTCGGGCCGGTACGCGTCACTCTTTCGTCGGTTCAATTGTCGGGACCGGCGGGCCGGTAACCAGCGTTTGCCGAAGGCTTCCGAAAGCCGTAGTAAACAAGAGAGAAAGATAGTCCGGGCGCAACTTCAATAGGGGAAGCGGCCAGCGGCCATAGCGCTGATGTCGGTCGGCGGTCTGCAGGTTGATCCTGCGGGCGCCGATACAACATAATAGTGGGAAGCGTAATCGGAATTACAAAAGTTCCGGCGAGGCTCCCGCTGTGCTGGAGACTCCTGTCACGGATAAGTCAGCATGCGCCATTTTTCTCTCAAACTTTTTTTGACGCTGTTTCTCGCGTCGCTCCTGATTCCTGTCTCCGCCTCGGCCGCGGCCGCAAGCCAACGCCGCTCTTCAAAAACCGGCGCCTCAAAGAGCAAGTCGCCCAGGCGCGTGGCGCGCCGAGCGGGTCACTACCGAAACGTCAGATACCTCGTCCCTCGCTCCACCGCCTCCCGGCTGCACTCGCGCCGGCACATGTACAGCAACCCGTACACCTCGCCGACCTTCGCCGATTCCACCCTCGGAGATTCGGTGGATGGCGAGGATCTGGTGGTACGCCGCGCCGCGGTCCAGGCGCTGGGCCCCTACAACGGCTCCGTGGTGGTCGTGGACCCCGCCAGCGGCCGGCTGCTCAGCATCGTGAATCAGAAGCTGGCCTTCTCCAGCGGCTTCCAGCCCTGCTCCACCATCAAGCTGGTCACCGCGCTCGCCGGCCTCACCGAAGGCGCAATCACGCCCGAAAGCAGCGTCCGCATCAGCCGGCGCACCAGTTTCGACCTCGACCATGCCCTCGCCCGCTCCAACAATTACTACTTCGCCATGATCGGCGACCGGCTCGGCTTTGAGAAGATCGAGCACTACGCGCGCCTGATGGGCCTCGGCGAAAAAGCCGGCTGGAGTATCGCGGGCGAAGAGCCGGGCACTTTGCCGCTGGAGGAGCCGAAAGAAGGAATGGGCATGATGACCAGCTTCGGCTCGGGCATCTATCTCACGCCCCTTCAGCTCGCCGCCATGGTCTCGGTCTTCGCCAATGGGGGCACCCTTTACTACCTGCAGTACCCCAGGACGTCCGAAGAGGTCGCCGCCTTCCAGCCGAAGATCAAACGCCAGATCGACCTGACCCAGTATCTGCCGGACATCCGGGCGGGCATGAACGACGCGGTCGAGTTCGGCACCGCGCGGCGGGCAAACTATAACAGCGCGTCGTTGCCGATCTACGGCAAGACGGGCACCTGCTCCGACACCCGCACGCCCACCCATCTCGGCTGGTTCGGCTCGTACAGCGAACTCGGCGGCCGCAAACTGGTGGTCGTCGTGTTGCTCACCGGCGGGCATTCGGTGAACGGCCCGATCGCGTCCGGCATTGCCGGCCAGATCTACCGCATCCTCGGCGAGCAGAGCTACTTCGGCCCGCAGCAGACCGCCTCGGCCGCTGCGCCCCTTCTGGCCTCCGCCTACTGAGCCGCGACTTTAACCGAGCCGCGACCGTGAGGGAGCGGTCATCACAGCTTGCCAACGGGTATATAGTTATCTCAGTTGAAGTCTGCAGTCCTGACAGCGATCCTGGCGTGTCTCGCCGTTCCTCTGGCGGCTGATCCGCGCGTCGTCGCGGCGGACGTCGACGGAGTAGTGCACCCCATCACCGTCGAAATCATCAACCGCGCCATCGAGCAGGCGCGCGACGAACACGCCTCCTGCGTGCTGATCCGCCTGAACACGCCCGGCGGCATGCTCGACCCGACCCGCGAGGCCATTGAGAAGATCGTCGCCTCCCCCGTGCCCGTCGTCACTTACGTCACTCCCAGCGGCGGCCGCGCGGCTTCCGCCGGTTTCTTCCTTCTCGAGGCTGGCGACCTGGCCGCCATGGCGCCGGGAACCAACACCGGCGCTGCCTCGCCGATTCTGCTTAACCAGCAGATGGACCCCGTGCTCCGCTCCAAGATCGAGGCCGATTCCGCCGCGCTTCTGCGCAACCTCACCTCCACCCGCGGCCGCAACTCCGATCTCGCCGAAAAGACCATCCGCGACGCGAAGGCTTTCACCGCCAGGGAATCGCTCGATAACCACCTCATCGAACTCACCGCCAACAGTGAGCTCGACCTGCTCAACCATATCGACGGCCGCGAAGTGGTGCGCGTAAACGGCACGCGCCAGACGCTTCACACTGCGAACGCCCGAGTCGAGGACGTCTCGCTCACCTGGCGCGAACACCTCGTCTCCGCCATTGCCGATCCGAACATCGGCTTCATTCTGCTCGTCGTGGGAGTGCTCGGACTGTATGTCGAGTTCACGCACCCCGGCCTCATCTTCCCCGGCGTTTGCGGCGCGGTGCTGCTGATGCTGGGCCTGTCCTCGCTTGCCCTGCTCCCCATCAACTGGGTCGGCGTGGTGCTGCTCGTTTTGGCGGCGATTATGTTCGCGCTGGAAGCCAAGTTCGCCTCTCACGGGATTCTTGGTTCCGGCGCCACCATCGCCATGGTGCTGGGCGCCATACTGCTGGTGAATGGACCGCCCGAGGCGCGCATTCATCTGGCCACGGCAATCTCGGTCAGCGTGCCGTTCGGCGTGATCACCACGTTCCTGGTCGTGCTGGTTGTCCGTGCCCGCCGAAACAAGGCGATCACCGGTGAATCCGGCATGTTGAACGAAATTGGCACAGCTTGTGGCGACCTTGCTCCGGCGGGCAGGGTCTTTGTGCACGGCGAGTACTGGAACGCCATCAGTTCCGCGGCCGTCGCCGATGGCTCGCGCGTGCGCGTTGTCGCGGTGGATGGGCTCACCCTGCGCGTTGAGCCTTTCAATTAGGGGGATTTATGCTCGAACCTGTCTTCTGGATACCGATCATCATCATCGTCATCTACCTGCTCTCGTCCATCAAGATCCTCGCCGAGTACGAGCGCGGAGTCGTCTTCACGCTCGGCCGCGTTGACCGGCAGCCCCGCGGCCCAGGCATCATCCTCGTCTTCGGCCCGGTGCAGCGCATGATGCGCATCTCGCTGCGTATCGAAGCGATGGAGGTCCCCCCGCAGGACGTGGTGACCCGCGACAACGTCACCGTGAAAGTGAATGCGGTGGTCTATTTCCGCGTGATGGAGCCGGTGAAGGCGGTGATCGAGGTCGCCAATTTCCTCTATGCGACCTCGCAGGTCGCCCAGACCACGCTGCGCAGCGTCCTCGGCGAGGTCGAGCTCGACGAGTTGCTCAGCCAGCGCGAAAAGCTGAATATCCGCCTGCAGGCGGTGCTCGACGGGCACACCGGGCCGTGGGGCATCAAGGTCACCATGGTGGAAGTCAAGCAGGTGGATCTGCCCGATCAGATGATCCGCGCCATCGCCCGCCAGGCGGAAGCCGAGCGTGAGCGGCGCGCCAAGATCATCCATGCCGAAGGCGAGTACATGGCGGCCGAGAAACTGAGCATGGCCGCGGAGCTGATACAGAAACAGCCCGCCGCCATCCAGTTGCGGTATCTGCAGACGCTGGTGGAAATCGGCTCGGAGAAGAACACCACGGTGGTCTTTCCGCTGCCGCTCGATATAATTTCATCATTGGGCAGAGCGCTGGATCGGCTGGGCGAAAAGCCGGACAAATAGGCCGGGCCGCGCCCGGAGCGCACAGCGCGGGGCGCGTCCGATGATGGAGAGTTGAAGCTCGCGCCACGCTGCGTTGTGCGCGAGTAAAGTAGGAGAGGCTTCCTTGCCACGAACCAATGACGGCGAATTCGAACTGGTGCTTGGCAACAAACAGTTGCTGAGCGTTTTCTTTATCGTTGTAATTCTGCTCGGCGTGTTTTTCGCCATGGGCTACATTACCGGCCGCAGCACCGTCGCCGGCAGCGCCGACACAGCGAAGAAGACGGACACCGCTAAGTCGATCGTCGTGGACAGCGGCCAGCGCGCCTCGCCGATGCCCGAAGCGAATGCGCAACAGGTGCCGGCTGCCGCCTCCTCCGCGCCGGACACAACGACGCCCGTTTCGACTGCGCCGCAACAACCGCAGGAAACCGCGCAGGCCGCGCCGGCCAGCGCCGAGCCAGCGGCCCCCGCCGCGAAACCTCCTCAGGAGTCCGAATCCTCCGGCAAGCCTCCGCTCGCTGAGCCGCCTCCCGGCACTGTGTTCCTGCAGGTGGTCGCCACCGCGCGCCCCGAAGCCGAGGTCATCGGCGGGACGCTCGGCAAGCGCGGCTACAAGACTCGCCTCTCGCTCGCCCCCAACGGCGCCTTTCGTGTGCTGGTCGGTCCGTTGAAGGACGCGTCGGAAATCGCCAGCACGCGCGCCGACCTCGAAAAGGCCGGCTTCAAACCCATCGTGCGAAGGTTCTGACCACGCCCGTGCCTGAGCTGGTTCAGATCGATCGTCGGCCTCCCGCCACCCCGCGCCTGCCTTCCTGGCTCCGCCGCGGCGCCACTCACTTCCCTTCCGTCCAGGCTCTGAAGAGCGATCTTCGCCGCCTCCATCTGCACACGGTCTGCGAATCGGCCCGCTGCCCCAACATCCACGAATGCTTCCATCGCGGGGCCGCCACCTTCATGATCCTCGGTAACCTCTGCACGCGCGGCTGCGGCTTTTGCGCGGTGCCCAAAGGATCGGCGGCAAAGCGCCAGTTCACGCTCGATCCCGAAGAGCCCGCCCATGTCGCCGCCATGGCGGCGCGCATGCGCCTGCGGTATGTAGTGATCACGTCGGTGAATCGCGACGATCTCCCCGATGGCGGCTCCCGCCACTTCGCCCAAACCGTTCGCGAAGTGCGCCGCGCTCTGCCCGGCGCCCGCGTCGAAGTGCTCACGCCCGATTTCTGCGGCCATCTCGACGCCGTCGCCCGCGTCCTCGATGCCGCGCCGCACGTCTTCAACCACAACATGGAGACCGTGCCGCATCTCTACCGTCGCGTGCGCCCCCAGGCAAGCTACACCCAATCGCTCGACGTGCTCGCCTTCGCGAAGAGGCATCGCCCCGAGTCGCTCACCAAGTCCGGCCTGATGGTTGGCCTCGGTGAACGGCCCGAACAGGTCGAGGAACTAATGCGCGACCTGCGCGGCGCCGATGTCGATGCCGTCACCATCGGCCAGTATCTGCAGCCCACGCGGCGAAATCTCCCCGTCAGCGAATACGTGACCCCCGGCCAGTTCGAAGCATACCGGCGATACGGTCTCTCCCTCGGCTTTCGCGCCGTCTTCAGCGGACCCTTCGTGCGCAGTTCCTATATGGCGGATCAGGTGAATGAGCAGGCTTCCCGCGCTCTGGATTAAATACCCGCTGGCGTTGCTCTCCGCCGCTCTGCTGGTCCTCTCCTTCCCGCCGTTCAATCTGGTGTTTCTTGCGCCCTTCGCGCTGACGCCGCTTCTGCTCGCACTGGCCTGGGAGCCGCGCCCCTGGCATCGCTTCCTGCTCGGCTTCGCCGCCGCCAACGTCTACTGGTTCGGCACCTGTTACTGGATTCAGTTCGTACTCGAAGTGCACGCGCACATGGGCCGCTGGGGCGGCTGGGGCACGTTCCTGCTTTTCTCTCTGGCCAAGTCGCTGCACCTCGCGTTTTTCAGCATGCTCGCCGGCGTGCTGCTCCCTCGCTGGTACGCCGCTCCCGCCGTCGCCGCCCTCTGGACCGGCATCGAACGTACCCACGGTCCGCTCGGATTTGCCTGGCTGACACTCGGTAACGCCGGCATCGGCATGGGCGTTCCCATGAGGCTCGCGCCGCTGGTCGGTGTTTACGGTCTCTCCTTCGTCTTCGCGCTGATCGCCGTCACTGTCGCGCTGCTGATTCTTCGCCGGCCGCGCCGTGAACTCGCCTGGCTCGCCGTGCTCATCGCGCTCCCGTTTCTTCCGCCGCTGCCCGAACCGAGCGCCGGATCCGAAACCGCCGTGCTGGTGCAGCCAAACCTCCCCGAAGAAGCCGACTGGATGCCCGTTACCACCGACGCTGCCGAACGCCGGCTCGTCAACCTGACCGCTGCAGCGGCCGAGAGCGCGCCGGCAAACCTCATCGTCTGGCCCGAATCGCCAGGCCCGTTTTTCTACTATGCCGATGCGTCGTTCCGCGACAAGGTCACCGAACTCGCCCAACAGTCGCATGCGACGTTCGTCTTAGGCACGGTCGCCGAAACGCCCCACGGGCAGCCGCTCAATTCCGCCGTCATCCTCGCGCCCGACGGCCATCTGGTGGATCGTTACGACAAGGTCTACCTCGTCCCCTTCGGCGAGTTCATCCCGCCCATGTTCGGCTGGGTGAATCACATTTCGCGCGCCGCCGCCGAGGAAGCGGGCGATTTCGCCGCCGGCCGTCGCATCGTGGTCGCTCCCGCGGGCGAGGACAAGCTGGGCACCTTCATTTGCTATGAATCCGCATTCCCCCATCTCGTCCGCCAATTCGTGACAAAAGGCGCAAATGTCCTCGTAAATATCTCCAATGACGGATATTTCGGCCACAGCTCCGCGCGGCAACAGCATCTGCTTCTGGTGCGCATGCGCGCGGCGGAGAATCGGCGCTGGATCCTGCGCGCCACCAACGATGGCATTACCGCTGTTGTGGACCCCGCGGGCCGCGTCACCGGCGGCCTCGCCATGTATGAGCTGGCCACCGGCCGTTTCCGCTACTCGCCCGAATCGAGCGTCGCGCCCTACAGCGAATTCGGCGACTGGTTCGCCTGGTCCTGCCTCATCGCCGCCGCCGTCCTCCTTGTGATTTCGCAGCGCCCCACCTACCTGAAGACCGCCCCGGAAATCCGCCCCAGGAACTGAGCCGCGTCCCGCCAAAACCGAGCTGCAACCGCGAGCGAGCGGCCCCTCACCCCACCAGCAACCCCGTGTGAAACAGATCCAGCAGATTCGCCCGCGTCTGCGCTTCCAGCTTGTCCGCGGGAAGTGCCGGATACTCCCTCGCCATGCACTCCACCAGTTCGCTGTGCGTCCGCGTGCCATCCAGCAGCAGGATGAACTTCTTCGACGACGCGTCTTCCAGTTGCATGCTCTGGTGCAGCAGCGTCGTGATCACGTCGCCCTCTTCCGCCTCGATGCGCGCGAGCGGGCTCGCCGTGGGCTTCTCGCTCAACCGCGCGGCCACCGGAATGCGCCGCGTGCGAAACTCGGCCAGCCCCATTGCGGCAATGCCGATCAGAATTTTCGCCAGGTCCTCGCGGGCTTCCTGTCGCCCTTCGGGCCCCACCGAGGCCGCCGTTGCCGAGAACAAATCCGCGAAGTGTATTTCGCGGGGCCAGACCTCCTCCAGACGTTCAACCACGGCGATCGTCATCGGATTCGCGGTGCTGATCCTGCCTCTCTTCCGCGACAACCGGAATTCAGTTTCCCCGTTTGTTGTCTCGCCGAATTTCCGCAGCGCCGACGCCACGTACATCCGCTCCACCGCTTTCAGCGCTGCGCCCCGCTGAAGCTGAATCTCCGGATGGCACATCAGTGTTTCGCGAAAGCCGCGGAAGGTCAGAAAATCGAGGTACTGGTGGAACGCGATCAGGTCGCCCTCGGCGAACTGGGTGATCAGTTCCAAAGCCTCCGGCTTGATCGGCGGCTTGAGCATATCGGCCAGCCGTGTTTCCGCCAAAAACTGCAAGCCGTGCCTTTCCGCCGCGGTCATGAATTCGGCGAAATAACAGGGAGTATAGTCCGCCGCCAGCTCGTCGTGGAAAATCCCTTCGTCTTCGCGATTGCGCTGCCGTTCGAATTCGCTCGAATAAACCGCCTTGCCGATCTCCGCCAGCGTCGAATCCATCAGAAACTTCAGAAACGCCTTGCCCTCCGCCACCGCCTTCTCGCCGTCGAGGCCGGCTTTCGCCGCGTGAAACTCCATCGCATCGCGCGACACCGAGCGCAGGTGGCCGGCGGGATAAGTGTTGTAGCTGACGTAGGCCACCCCGTTCGGCTTCAGCCGGTCCTTGCAGAGCGCCAGCAGTTTCTCGCGCACGGGTTCCGGCACCCATGCGTAAATGCCGTGGGCGATGATGTAATCGAACTCGCCGAATTCCGGACCCACGTCCACCAGATCCATCGCCTGCACGCGGATGTTGGTCAGCCCGATACGCTGAATCCGCGCCTTCGCCCGTGCGATGGTGCCGGGAGCGCGGTCGATCCCCACGAATTCGCTTCCCGGCAGCGAGTACGCCATCGGAATGATGTTGCCGCCCTGGTTGCATCCCACTTCCAGAACGCGGCACTGTTCCACCGGCGCGGGCTCCATGCCGCACAGGATGGCCGCCACCGCCATGTGGTCGGGATGCGCCCGCGGATAGGCCCCGCCCGGATAACGAACCAGGTCGTACGCGTCTTCGCTCACGGTTTCCATCGAAACAATATCACACGTGTGCCACTGCGGCGCCTGCCGAGCCGCGACCGTGAGGGAGCGGTTCCGCCCTCTTGACCTGTCTACAGCTTCAGGGTTCACAGTGGGAACAGGAGGCACTTCATGTCGCAGTTTTCAGGTAATCGCCGGCAGACCGAATTCACGCACGAGCTGAACGCCCC
>Ga0335081_10022787_pt1 | contig 10133 bp, 8 predicted proteins | sample Lox_Sample_35_FD_206713 | JGI IMG/M metagenome (GOLD analysis project Ga0335081, IMG submission 206713) | Soil microbial communities from Loxahatchee National Wildlife Refuge, Florida, United States - Lox_Sample_3.5 | ecosystem: Environmental > Terrestrial > Soil > Wetlands | place: USA: Florida... | reverse complement strand
CCCGCGTGCAGCAGCCCATGCTTACCGTTACGCACGTGATATGCGTTACACTCCAGCGGCGAGGGAAGGAGACATCACCACCGCCGCACCGTGATTTACTTAGGTAAGGCTTAGTTGCGCGGGAATCGCCGCCGGATTGGGATGGCCGGAGCAAAGGCGAGCAGGCCGGCGCAGCGTCCGCGGACTGGAAATGCCGACCGGTAAGGGGATTTGAGATCTTCAGGTTGCTGTCGCGGGTTTGGATTCCGCTGGTCATTGTGGCAGTGGTGGTCGCCACGGGATTCGTCGTGTACCGGGTCCACGGCTACTTCGGTTCGGAAAAGCGCGCATCGTATGCCGACAGCAACCTGGAGAGCGCCAAGCCGTTCAACCCGAAACAGATCAGCTACGAAGTCTTCGGGCCGCCCGGAACAGTCGCCGACATCAGCTATTTCGACGTCAACGCTGATCCGAAGCGCGTCGATGGAGCATGGTTGCCGTGGTCGCTACACATCACCACCACCAAAGCTGCGGTGATGGGAAACCTTGTGGCACAAGGGAATAGCGACAGCATTGGCTGCCGCATCGTGGTGGACGGCGAGGTAAAAGCGGAGAAGATCTCCAACGAGGTCCATGCCTTCACCTTCTGCCTGGTGAAGTCCGCGTGAGTACCGGATTCACCGGGTTCACCGGACTCAACGGCGACAAGGATGCCGAACGGCCTTTCATCGCGAGAATGTTGCACACCCTCGCGGTGCCAATCATCCTGTTCTGGCTGGCAGTGGCCGTCATCCTCAGTGTGTTCGTCCCATCGCTGGAAATGGTCGGCCAAGAGCGGTCGGTAACAATGAGCCCTGGAGACGCCCCTTCGGTCGCGGCGTTGAGACACATCGGTCACGCCTTCAACGAAGGAGAAACCGACAGTGTGGCGATGATCGTCCTCGAGGGTGACAAGCCCCTGGGCGACGACGCCCACAGGTTCTATGACGCCCTGATTCGCAGGTTGCGCGAAGACAAGGCCCACGTGCTCAGTATCCAGGACTTCTGGGGGGATCCACTCACGGCGGCGGGCGCGCAAAGCAACGACGGCAAGGCCGTAAGCGTTCAGGTGGATCTCGCCGGCAACCAAGGCGAGCCCCTCGCCAACGAATCCGTCGCCGCGGTCCGCAAAATCGTGGCCCACACGCCGGCCCCGCCAGGGGTCAAGGCCTACGTCACCGGGGCGTCGGCGCTGACCGCGGATTTGCATCAAAGCGGCGACAAATCCATGGCCAGGATCACCCTGACAACGGTCGCGGTGATCCTGATCATGCTGCTCATCGTGTACCGCTCAGTGATCACCGTGATTCTGCTGCTGGTCACGGTTGGTTTCGAATTGGTCGTGGCGCGTGGAGCGGTCGCGGCGGTAGGGCATAGCGGACTCATCGGACTTTCCACCTTCGCGGTCAGCCTGCTCACGTCACTGGCCATCGCCGCCGGCACCGACTATGGGATCTTCATCATCGGTCGCTACCAAGAAGCCCGCCAGGCCGGCGAGGACAGGGAGACCGCCTTCTACACCATGTACCGCGGGACTGCCCACGTCATCCTGGGCTCCGGATTGACGATCGCCGGGGCGACGTTCTGCCTGAGCTTCGCCCGAAGTCCCTACTTCAAAACCCTGGGCGTCCCGTGCGCCGTGGGCATGCTGACCGCGGTCTTGGTCGCCCTCACGCTGGGGCCGGCGGTCCTGACCGTGGGCAGCCGATTCGGCCTGTTCGACCCCAAGCGGAAATTGGGCGTTCGGGGCTGGCGGCGTGTCGGCACCGCTGTGGTTCGCTGGCCGGTGCCCATCCTCGGCGTCAGCTCCGCCGTGGCCCTCGTCGGCCTGCTCACCCTGCCCGGATACAAGCCCAGCTACGACGACCGTTCCTATCTCCCCAGTTTCATCCCCGCCAACCAAGGCTTCGCGGTCGCGGATCGCCACTTCTCCCAGGCCCGAATGAAACCAGAGATCCTGATGATCGAGTCGAACCACGATATGCGTAATCCGACGGACTTCCTGGTCTTGGACAGACTGGCCAAGGGCATCTTCCGGGTTCCGGGGATCTCGCGCGTGCAAGCGATAACCCGCCCCGAGGGAACGACGATGGACCACACGTCGATACCGTTCCAGATGAGCATGCAAAACGCCGGTCAGCTGCAGACCATGAAATACCAGCGCGACCGGATGAACGACATGCTCAAACAGGCCGATGAGATGACCAAGACGATCGCCACCATGCAACGGATGTACGGCTTGATGCAGAAGCTCGACGCCACCACCCACCGTATGGTCGGCGACACCGTAGAAATGCAGCAAATCACCAACGACCTACGCGATCGGATCGCGGATTTCGAGGATTTCTGGCGTCCCATTCGCAGCTACTTCTACTGGGAGAGGCACTGTTTCGATATTCCGATCTGCTGGTCGCTCCGGCAGATATTCGACTCAATCGACGGCGTCGATCAGATCACCGACAAACTCGACACGCTCGTCGGTGACATCAAAGATCTCGATACGCTCATGCCGCAGATGATCGCCCAGTTCCCCCCGATGATCGACACCATGGTGAACATGCGGACCATGATGCTGACGATGCACAGCACCATGTCGGGCATCTTCGATCAGATGGACGCGATGAGCGACAACGCCACGGCCATGGGTCACGCATTCGACGCCTCCAAAAACGACGATTCGTTCTACCTGCCGCCAGAGGTGTTCAAAAACGCGGACTTCAAACGAGCCATGAAGAGCTTCCTGTCGCCGGACGGACACGCGGCGCGCTTGATCATCTTGCATCGAGGGGATCCGGCATCGGCCGAGGGGATCGCGAGTATCAACGCGATACGCACCGCGGCCGAGGAGTCCACCAAGGGAACCCCGTTGGAGGACGCAAAATTTTATCTGGCCGGGACGGGGGCGGTCTTCAAAGACATCTCCGAAGGCGCCAAATGGGATCTGGTGATCGCGGGGATTTCCTCGCTGTGCCTCATTTTCATCATCATGCTGATCCTCACCCGCGCGCTGATCGCCGCAGCGGTCATCGTGGGCACGGTAGCGCTTTCCCTGGGCGCCTCGTTCGGGCTATCGGTGCTGTTCTGGCAACACATTCTCGGTATTCCCTTGCACTGGATGGTCATTGCGATGTCGGTCATCGTTCTGTTGGCCGTGGGATCTGACTACAACCTGCTGCTGGTCTCCCGGTTCAAACAAGAAATTCACGCCGGCCTGAATACCGGCATCATCCGATCCATGGGCGGCACCGGCAAGGTCGTGACCAATGCGGGCCTGGTGTTCGCGTTCACCATGGCGTCCATGGTCGTCAGCGACGTCCGGATGGTCGGACAGGTGGGCACCACCATCGGCCTGGGTCTGCTGTTCGACACGCTGATCGTGCGTGCGTTCATGACGCCTTCCGTCGCCGCGCTGCTGGGACGCTGGTTCTGGTGGCCGATCAGGGTGCGCTCCAGGCCACCCAGGCCCCGGCCTGCGCCGGTCGAACCCCGCCCGGACCAGTCCCTGGCCTATAGCGACTAACTTCACTGAGCAAAAGCGCTTGTGGCGGCCAGTCCATAACCGCGGTCATTCCGAATTACTGCCATGCAGACCATCGCGCTGATCGGATTGCTCGGTGGCCTGATCACCGGCATCTCGCCGTGCATCTTGCCGGTGCTTCCGGTGGTCTTCTTGTCCGGTTTGAACAGCGCCAGAGCCGACACCTCCGCCGTGCGCCCGTATCTGGTGATCGCTGGCCTGGTCTGTAGCTTCAGCGTGGTCACCCTGGCCGGTTCTGCGCTGTTGTCGGCGCTGCGTCTGCCACAGGACGCCATCCGGTGGGCCGCTTTGGTGACGTTGACCCTGATCGGTCTCGGCTTGATCTTCCCGCCGCTGATGCACCTGCTGGAACGGCCGTTCGCCCGCATCCCGCAGCGGGTAACCATCAGCGGCAGAAGCGGTTTCGGGCTCGGCGTGACATTGGGTGCGCTGTACGTGCCGTGTGCCGGACCAGTGCTGGCCGCGATAGTGGTCGCCGGCGGCACCGGGTCCGTCGGCCTGCCGACACTCGTCCTGACCGCGACATTCGCCGTCGGCGCCGCGTTGCCACTGCTGGTTTTCGCGCTGGCCGGCCGCGGTGTGTCCGAACGCGTGTACGCGTTCCGCCGTCGTCAGCGCGCGATCCAGATCGCCGGCGGAATCACGATGGTGGTGCTGGCCGTCGCGCTGGTCTTCAACCTTCCCGCGTTGCTGCAGCGCGCCGTCCCCGACTACACAGTGGCCCTTCAAAAGGCCATGCAGAAAGGGATCGGGGCGGGTGATATCCCGCGCAAGCTGAATTTGGGCGGCACGGTGAAAGGTCAACTGTCCGACTGCGCAGAGGAGGTTTCAGGGCAATCGGCCCAGCTGCAACAGTGCGGGCCGGCGCCCGCGGTGAGCGGGATCGCCCAGTGGCTCAACACCCCGGACGGCAAGCCGATCGACGTCGCGTCGCTGCGCGGCAAGGTGGTGTTGATCGATTTCTGGGCGTACTCATGCATCAACTGCCAACGCGCCATCGGCCACGTGGTCGACTGGTACAACCGGTATCGTGACGGCGGTTTCGTGGTCATCGGGGTGCACACCCCGGAGTACGCCTTCGAACGGGTTCCCGGCAATGTGGCCAGTGGCGCTGCGGCGTTGCACATCACCTACCCCGTCGCGTTGGACAACGACTACACGACCTGGAACAACTACCAGAACCTGTACTGGCCGGCCGAGTACCTGATCGACTCGAACGGAACCGTTCGGCACACCAAATTCGGCGAGGGCGATTACTCGATCACCGAAAAGCTGATCCGCCGGCTGCTGGTCGAGGCCAACCCGGGGGTTCGCCTGCCCGCGCCGGGGGACGCGGCGGACACCACTCCACAGACCAGGCTCACCCCCGAGACCTACCTGGGCGTCCACCGGGCCGGAAACTACGGTGGCGACGGCGAATACAAAACCGGTACGTTTGGCTATCCACCGGTACTGGCCGACGACAAGTTCGCGCTGCGCGGCCGCTGGATCCTCGACGAACAGGAGATCGTCGCCGACAGCGACATTGATGGTTCCGAAGCCGCGATTCGCCTCAATTACACCGGCAAGGCCGTCTACGCCGTCGTCGGCGGTACCGGCACCCTGACCGTTATCCGGGACGGCAAGACCACCACCACACCGATCACCGGGCCGCCCACGCTGCACCAGATCGTGGGCGGCAACCCCGGGGACACCGCGCGCCGCGATCAACTCGATATGCAGGTCAGTAAGGGCCTGCAGGTGTTTTCGTTCACCTTCGGGTAGCACCCCGTCTCCCCCGTCCAGGGCGGCATCGGCTCCGAATAGTGGTCGTGGGGCAAAAATCCGGGCGTTCGATAGCGGTGATCGGCAGTGGCGTGGCGGGCCTCACCGCCGCCTACGTGTTGTCCGGCCGCGACCGGGTCACGCTGTATGAGGCCGACGACCGGCTGGGTGGCCACGCGCACACCCACTTCGTCGACGACGGCGCCGGCGGGATCGTGGCGGTCGACTCCGCCTTTCTGGTGCACAACGACCGGACCTATCCGACGCTGTGCCGATTGTTCAGCGACCTCGGGGTGGTCACCCAAGAGTCGGAGATGTCGATGTCGGTGCGCGCCGATGACGTTGCGCTCGAATACGCGGGGGCTCTGGGCATTTCGGGCTTGTTCGCCTGTCGGCAGTCGCTGCGGCCCAGGTATCTGTTGATGCTGGCCGAGATCACCCGGTTTCACCGGGCCGCTTCCCGACTCCTGCGCGAGGACGCTGCCGACAATCTCGAGACGCTGGAAGCCTTCCTGAACCGACACCGCTTCTCGTCGTACTTCGTCGACTACTTCATCACGCCACTGGTCGCGGCGGTGTGGTCCTGTGCCGGGTCCGACGCGCTGCGCTATCCCGCGCGCTACCTGTTCGTCTTCCTCGACCATCACGGCATGCTGTCGGTTTTCGGCTCGCCCACATGGCGCACGGTGACCGGCGGATCGGCTAATTACGTGCAGGCCATCGCATCCCGGCTGGAAGCGGTGTCGGTCGAGACACCGGTGCACTCGCTGCGGCGGACGCCCGACGGCGTAGTGGTGCGGGCGGGAAACACCGCGCCGCGGCCTTTCGACGCAGCCGTCGTCGCCGTGCACCCAGACCAGGCGCTGCTGCTGCTCGATGCCCCGACATCATCCGAGCGCGCCGTCCTGGGGGCAATCCCCTACTCGACGAACCGCGCCCGATTGCACACCGACGAGTCGGTGTTGCCGCGCAACCGCCGTGCCCGCGCCTCGTGGAACTACCTGGTGACACCCGGCAGGCTGATGCGTCTCAACTCCCGCCGGCGGTTCCTGGTAACACTTGGCGGGGACGACCAGGTCGAGCAGGCGTCGGTGATCGCCGAGATGACCTACAGCCATCCGTTGTACACACCCGAATCTGTTGCGGCCCAACGTTTGTTACCGACACTTGATGACGATCGGGTGGTATTCGCGGGCGCGTATCACGGCTGGGGATTCCACGAGGACGGCGCGGCCTCGGGACTGCGCGCGGCCCGACGGCTGGGCGCCGACTGGCCCGCCACCACCCGGCGGCAGGCGGTGGTCGGGTGCTGACTCAGGCGACTCAAACGGTTACGCCGGCCATCTACCGCACCACGATCACCCATGCGCGACGGGCCCCTGTGCATCATTCGTTCGAATACCGCAGCTACAGCTGGTATGTCGACGTCGACGACCTTCCCCAGCTGCCCTGGTGGCTGCGACCGTTCGCACGGTTCCGCGCCGCGGATCACTTTGCGGATTCTTCTTCGAGCCCACCGTCTGGCTCGCTGCGCGAACGTCTCAACGCCTTCTTCGCCGACCGCGATGTCGCCCTACCCGAAGGCCGCATCACCGCGCTGCTGCAGGCGCGTGTCCTCGGCTACGTGTTCAACCCGTTGAGCGTCTTCTGGTGCCACGACGACGACGGCACGCTGCGTCATGTGATCGCCGAGGTGCACAACACCTACGGCGAACGCCACGCCTACCTGTTGCCGCCGGCCGACCTGCCGGTCGTGACGGCCAAGACGTTCTACGTCTCACCATTCAACCCGGTGGAGGGCTACTACCTGGTGCAAGCGCCACGACCCGACAGCGAGGTCGACATCACGGTGGCGCTGCACCGCGACCGGCGGCCGGTAATCCCGGAATTCACCGCCAACCTGCGCGGCCGGCGCCGACCGGCAACCGTCAGAGAAGTCGCGATCATGCAAATCACCTCGCCGCTGGCACCGCTGCTGGTGGCAGTGCGCATCCGAATACAGGGGATCAAGCTGTGGTTACGTCGAGTACCAGTAGTGCAGAGATGGCCGGGATGAGCCTGCAAACCATCCGAAAGCCTTCGGCCACAATCGATTCACAGCGGTGGCCGGCGGTCGCGAAGGTGCCTTCGGGCCCGTTGTGCACCGCATCGGGGGTTGTCGCCGATCGGCTGCTACGGCGCGCGGCCGCCCGGCTGCCGCTGCGTCTGGTCTACCCCGACGGCAGCGTGGTCGGCGCCGCCGATCCGACGGCACCGACCATGGTGATCCACCGTCCGGACGCGCTGGCGCGCCGGATCGGGCGACACGGACTGATCGGTTTCGGGGAGTCCTACATGGCCGGCGAGTGGTCTTGTGAAGACTCACCGCAAGACCTCACGCAGTTGTTGACGGTATTCGCCAGCTCGGTGGCCGACCTGGTGCCCGGCACGCTGCAACGGCTGCGACCGATCGCGCCGGCGTTTCGGCCCCGTTGGCGCAGCAGCAACCGAGAACAGGCCCGCCGCAACGTCGCCGAGCACTATGACCTGTCGAACGACCTGTTCGCCGAGTTCCTCGACGAGACCATGACGTACTCGTGCGCGCTGTTCGCCCAGCCGCCCGGCCGAACACCACGGTGGCCCGATTTGGCAGCGGCCCAACGACGCAAGATCGACCGCCTGCTCGACATCGCCGGCGTCCGGCGCGGCAGCAGGGTTCTCGAGATCGGCACCGGCTGGGGCGAGCTGTGCATCCGCGCGGCCGGCCGTGGAGCGCACGTCCGCTCGGTGACCCTGTCGGTTGAGCAGCAACGGCTGGCGTGTGGGCGAGTCGCTGCGGCCGGGCTGTCCGACCTGGTGCAGATCGATCTCTGCGATTACCGCGACGCCGATGGCTGTTACGACGCGGTCGTGTCGGTCGAAATGATCGAGGCGGTGGGATACCACGCGTGGCCAAGGTATTTCACCACTCTCGAACAGCTGGTGCGGCCGGGCGGACGGGTAGCGATCCAGGCCATCACCATGCCGCACGAGCGAATGCTGGCCAGCCGCAACACCCACACCTGGATCCAGAAGTACATCTTCCCGGGCGGACTGCTACCGTCCACCCGGGCCATCGTCGACATCACCGAGCGGCACACCGGCCTACGCACGGTCGACATGACCTCGCTGCGTCCGCATTACGCCGAGACCCTGCGGCTGTGGCGGGAACGGTTCACGCAGCGGCGAGATGCGTTGGTGCACTTAGGTTTCGACGAGGTGTTCGGACGAATGTGGGAGCTGTATCTGGCCTATTCGGAGGCGGGGTTCCGGTCGGGGTATCTGGACGTCTTTCAGTGGACGTTCGCGCGCGAGGCAACCAAATGAGCCCGGTGAACTACGGCAACGTTTTTCAGAATCTGGTGGAGGTATCCGCCGCCTCGGCCTTGGCCATCGCCGTGGTGCATTCGGTGACGTTCGCCATCGGCAGGCGGATCGGTCGCTACAACGTGGTCGACGTGGCGTGGGGCGTCGGCTTCGTGGCCATCGCGGTCGTCGCGGCCACGCTCGGCCACGGCGACCCCGCCCGGCGGTGGCTGCTGCTCGCACTGGTGACGATCTGGGGCCTGCGGCTGAGCTGGCACATCCAGCGCAAGACCGTGGGCAAAGGCGAGGATCGCCGCTACGCCGCCCTGCTGCGGGGTGCCACAACCGCCCAGGTGGTGCGCAAGGTCTTTGTCCTGCAGGGCTTGATTACCTGGTTCGTCTCATTCCCGCTGCAGCTTTCCGCGGTCGCCGGTCCGACCCCGGGGCCGCTGATCCCCGTCACGGTGCTGGGCGTGGCCGTGTGGGTGGTGGGCGTGACGTTCGAGGCCGTCGGCGATCGGCAGCTGAAGGTGTTCAAGGATGATCCCGCGAACCGCGGCGTGGTGATGAACCGTGGCCTGTGGGCTTGGACGCGCCACCCCAACTACTTCGGCGACGCCGCCGTGTGGTGGGGGTTGTGGCTGATCAGCATCCACGGCTGGCCGTCGTTGCTCACCGTCGGCTCGCCGCTGCTGATGACCTACTTCTTGGTGCACGTGACCGGCGCCCGGCTCACCGAGAAGCTGATGGCCGGCCGTCCCGGTTTCGGGGAATATCAGGCACGGACGGCGTTCTTCTTCCCCCGGCCACCCAGATCGCGACGTCGATGACGATCGCCTGCGCAGCCCGCGCAGCCCTCCGGGCTGACGATAGGCTACCGATCGATGACCGGACCGGCACGGCTGAGCAGCGACCTCGACGCCTTACTGCGCCGCGTGGCGCAAGGCGACAGGGACGCGTTCGCCGCGGTGTACGACCTCACCCACTCCCGGGTGTACGGGCTGGTGGTACGGGTGCTGCGTGATGCCGGCTACAGCGAGGAAACCACCCAGGAGATCTATCTCGAGGTGTGGCGGACGGCGTCGGAATACGACTCCGCCAAGGGTTCCGCGCTGGCCTGGCTGCTGACCATGGCGCACCGGCGTGCCATCGACCGGGTGCGTGCCGAGCAGGCCGGCAGCAGACGCGAGTCGCGCTACGGCGCGGCCAATGTGGATCCGGCCGGCGACACCGTCGCCGACTCGGCGATCGCCGCTGATGAGCGTCGCCGGGTGCGCGCATGCCTCGACGCGCTGACGGATGCCCAGCGGCAATGCATCGAACTGGCCTACTACGGCGGCCTGACGTATCCCGAGGTGTCACAGCGGTTGGCCACCAATTTGTCGACGATCAAGTCACGCATCCGCGATGCGCTGCGCGGCCTGCGTAACTGCCTGGACGTGCCATGACCGCGCCGGCGACGATGCAGCGCGCAGCGATGAGGTGGGGG
>Ga0335081_10022786_pt1 | contig 10133 bp, 9 predicted proteins | sample Lox_Sample_35_FD_206713 | JGI IMG/M metagenome (GOLD analysis project Ga0335081, IMG submission 206713) | Soil microbial communities from Loxahatchee National Wildlife Refuge, Florida, United States - Lox_Sample_3.5 | ecosystem: Environmental > Terrestrial > Soil > Wetlands | place: USA: Florida... | reverse complement strand
CGATCGCCTCGGCGAGCGCGCCATCGAGCGGCAGCGCGGGCCAGCGCGCGGCGGCGGCGGCGAGCTGGTCGGCGAGCCCGGCCGCGCCGTCGAGCGCGGCGGCCGCGGCCGGCCCCAGCCGGCGGCGAAGATCCGCGACGAATTCGCGGGGATCCACGCGGCCAGGGTATCACGGGGCAACACCGGGCCGGCGTCCGGCGTCCGGATCGACATGCAGCTACGAATCACCCTCGCGTGCGCGCTCGCCGCGCGCGCCGCGGCGGCCGACCCCGCCGGGCCGCCGCTGGTGACGGTCGAGGTCGCCGACTCCGAGCTCGACATCAGCGAGATGCTCCAGCCGCTCGCGTGGAGCCACGACGATCCGGTCGGCGTGATCGTGCCGCCCGGGCCGTGCCTGTGGAACAAGGTCGGCCTCGTCGCCGGCGACATCATCCTGCGCGACAACGGCAAGCCGGTCGACGGCCCGCCGCTGCTCGGCGAGGGCCAGGAGCTGCTCGACATCGTGCGCGACGGCCGCCCGCTGCTGGTCCGCGTGATCATCCACGGCGATGCGACGCAGGAGGTCGAGGTGTCCGACGCCGCGGTCCGCGAGCTCGTGCACGGCCAGGACAAGCTGGCGGTGCCGGTCGTGCGCGCGGGCGCGACGGTCGGCGTGCGGGTGACCGGCGCGCAGTGGTCGTTCCACCTGCGCTCGGGCGACGTGATCCGCGCGATCGATCACACGCCGATCAGCAACGAGGCCGGGCTGATCGCGCTCGTCGACGGCATGCCGGTCGGCAAGAACACGATCGAGCTCGAGCGCGAGGGCACGGCCATCGAGCTCGACGTCACGCGCGACGCGCCGATCGACCTCCACCGCATCCACCGGATCGACGCGACCCACTTCGCGATCCCCAAGGACGTGTTCGAGGGGATCAGCGACGATACCGACCTCATCACGAGCCGCGCGTCGTTCGCCGCCGGCAAGGACGGCGTGGCGGCGATCGCGATCGCGCCCGACTCGCTGCTCGCGCTCGCCGGCCTGCAGGACGGCGACGAGCTGCTCGACGTCGCCGGGATCAAGCTGGTGTGGAACGACGGCTCGATGTCGGGCGTGATGATCGCGGCGACCATGGCGATCCGGGTCGGCGGCGCCGACGGCTTCGTCGTGCACGTCCGCCGCCACGGCCGGCCGATCGCGCTCAGCTATCGGATTTCGTGAGCCGATCGCCGGGGGCGTGCAGCGATCGCGCGCGGGCGGCGTCCGGACCGGCAGAGAGGAGATTCCCATGACTCGTACGATCCTGATGGTTGGCCTTGCTCTGTGCGCCGCGCTCGGCGGCTTCGCGATCCTCGGCCGGGCGACGCCGGCGGTGGCCTCGCCGGTGGTGCAGCCCGCCGGGGACATCGATGTTCCCGACGTGCTCGTGCTCGACAAGAAGCCCGCCAAGTGCAAGAGCAGCAACATCAGCTGCCGGCCGTCGGTGCATCACGGCACCGGCTGCGACGGCGGCGGCTGCGACTGCAAGAAGGGCGAGATCTGCGTCGACAACCCGAAGGCGTCGCCGGGCAGCCCGTTCTCGGGCAAGTGCGTGTGCGGTTAGGGCGACAGCGTGGCCTCACCGCTCGGCGCGACGACGAGCGAGCCGACCGGCATCGTCACGCGGCGCCGGTCGAGCACGAGCTCGAGCGTCAGCTCGTAGTGGCCGGGCGGCGGCGGCGGGCCCGCAGCGCCGACGCCGGTCGACGGATCGGCGCAGTACGGCGAGACGTTGAACGCAGCGATCGTCGCCGGCGCCCCGTCGCGCGTCGCGCTCAACCGGGCGTCGCTGACGTGGGCGTGCGGATCGAGGCAGATCACGTCGACCTCGAGGGAGGCCTGCTCGACGTGCACCGCCGCGGCGATCGGGGGCGCGCCGCGGCGCGACGGCAGCGCGCGGTGCAGCACGTTGCGGTAGAGCGACGCGATCGCGAACAGCACCGGCCGGCTGGTCTCGACCGCGTACTGCTTCTCGATCGTCTTGCGCGCCTCGACCGCGAGCGCGTCGAGCCGCTTCTGCTCGGCGCGGTCGCTCGAGATCACGCCGGCCGGCCGGCTGCCGAGCTCGACCGCGGCGGCGCGCACGCCCGGATCCGGATCGGCGACCAGCGCGAGCACGGCGCGCACCGCCGCGGGATCCGCGAAGTAGTCCTCGCCGTGGTGATCGCACGCCGCCAGCGCGAGCACGCGCAGCGCGACCGGGTGCGCGGTGTCGCGCGCGTACGCGATCAGCGCGCCGACCGTCGCCAGCGCGTCGCGCAGGTCGGCCGCGCCGTGATCGCGCGCGTCGGCCAGGAGCGCGCCCTCGAGGTCGCCCGCCCGCGCCAGGCCACGTGCGGCCTCGTTGCCGAACGCGTCGACGTAGAACTGGAACGCGCGCCCCGAGCTCGCCGCCGGCAACAGCGCGAGCACCGCGGCGCGGCGCCTCGCCGGGTCGCGCTCGGCGAGCGCGGCCGGCAGCGCGTCGACTCGCCGGATCGCGTCGGCGATCGCGCGGTCGAGCCCGGCGGCGTCGAGCTGCGGCGTGCCGGGCAGCCACTGATCGACCGGATCGCGGCCCTGCGGCACCAGCTCGAACCCGCCCGGATTGCTCCGCTGGTCGAAGCGGAACACCTTGCCGTGGACGGTCACGCGCATCCCCGACGACACGAGCTGCCAGCCGTCGTCGCGCTTGGTCAGGAACAGCACGACGCGCGGATCGATCTCCGGCGTGACGTACAGCTCGTCCCACACGTCGACCTCGGCGCCCGGCGCGAGCCCGCCGCGCACGACCCGTACCACGCGATAGCGCCCGCGTCGGTCCGGCGCGGCCGGCGTCGGGCCGATCCGATCAGCGACCACGATCGCGTCGCTCTTCACGACGAGCCCGGCCAGGTCGTAGCTCTCCATCATCGCCGCGCGCGCCGAGCCGGCGGCCAGCAGCAGGACCAGACACACCACCACGCGTTTCATGACGACAAGTGTCCCCGAGCCGGCGCGAGGTGTCGCGCGATCACCGGGCGCCCAGCTTGGCGACCCAGGGCTCGAGCGCCGGGCCGCAGTCGGGCGCCCGGCGGATGGTCCGAACCGCCAGGACCAGGTCGCTGGAATGCGCGAACGTCGCCAGGCGTTCGATCATCTCGAGGCTCGCCTGACGGCACTGCGAGGTCGCGAGCGCGGCCTCGAGCGCGACGGTCGCGAGCTCCTGCGCACCGGCCACATCCGCGGCGGCGGTCGCCGCCTCCGCGATGCGCTGCCAGCGCGCCGTGTCGCTCGCAGCGCTCGGCCAGTCGAGGTAGGCCTCGAACAGGTCGCCGTCGGCCTCGGGCAGGCCGCGCGCGGCGAGAAAGTAGTGGCACCACGTTCGACCCGGGCTGGCCCAGCAACCGACCGTGTCATCGAGCCGGTCGCACGTCGGATCCGGCACCACCTGGCCGGCGACGGTCCCGCGCAGCTCGTTGACCCGCGCCGCGCGCTCGGCGGGATCGCCGATCACGATGGCGCGCGCGAGGCGGTGGCACCGGGTCGCGAGCGTCGGCGCGTGATCGGCCTCGATCGCGACCCGGTTGATCTCCGCGGCGTCGGCCGGGCGCGACACCTCGTAGTACGTCGCGGCGAGCGCGTCGAGCAGGTCGGGCTCGACCGCGCGGTCGTCGGTGAGCACCCGCTCGGCGGCATCGGCGTCGCCGGCGTCGGCCAGGATGTCGGCGATATCGAGCGGGATCGCCTCCGCCATGCCGAGCACGCCGGTGTCGCGCAGCCGGACCAGCTCGCCGACCGCCCCGACGCCGTCGTGGTCGAGCACGCGACACCACGCGCCGAGGTAGCTGACCAGCTCGCGCTGGCTCGGGATCGTGCGGCGAGCCGCACCGCGCGCGCACAGCTCCTGCCACGTGATGCCGGGCTCGGCGAGCCGCGCGGCGATCGGAAACCGCGGCTCGAGCACCGGGTGGGTCGACAGCGCGAGCGGCCAGCGCAGCTCCTCGCTCGGGTCCGGCAACAGCTTCTCGACGTCGGGCTCGACCGGCCGCGCGGCGGCGATCGCGGCGAGCGGCGCCCCCGGCACGGCGTGATCGATCGGCGTGACCGGCGGCAGCGGCTCGGCCGGTGCGGCGCCGCACGCCGCGAGCACGACCAGCGCGGCCTTCATCGCGCGATCCTCACCGCACACTTCTCCTTCTTCATGTGACGCAACGAGCTCGCCTCATCGACGATGTCCTCGATCGCCTTGCCCTGCGGGCCAAACGTGAGGATGTGGGTGACGCGATCGAGCGGGTCGCCTTCGCAGGCGGACGTCACCATCGCGGCGCGCAGCGCGGCGCTCTCGAGCGCGATTGCACCTTTGGTTCGCGGCGCGAGCGCGAGCTGCTCGGCGAGGTCGATCCACATCTCGAACGACGCTGGACCATCCGGCCAGCGATAGTAGTCCTCGATCAACCAGTCGGTCCTATCCGGTAGGCCCGCATCGCTGACGTATTCGCTACAGCTGCGCCATGGTTCGTTCCAGCAGGTGAGCTCGTGATCGATCCGCACGCACTCGCGATCCGGAGCCTTGACGTCCTTGATCGTCGCGTCGAGCGCCTTGAGCGCCAGCGCGCGGCGCGCCGGCTCGAGCACGATCTGGCGCGCCAGGCGATGGCACTGCATCGCGAGCGGCGCATCGTGATCGGTCTCGAGCGCGAGCCGGTTGATCTCGGCCGCGTCGTCGGGCCGCGAGATCTCGTCGTAGGTCGCGGCCAGCGCATCGATCACCCGGATGTCGCTGACCCGGTGTGCCGCCATCAGCCGCTCGGCGTCGTCGGCCGAGCCGTGCTCGGCCAGGATGTCGGCGAGGTCGAGCACGACCGCGTCGGTCATGCCCAGCCGGCCGGTGTCGCGCAGCCGGGCCAGCGCGCCGATCGCGGCGTCGTCGTCGCGCGCGAGCACGTCGCACCACGCGCCGAGGTACTCGGTCAGCTCGTGGCCGCTCGGCGTGGTCCGGCGGGCCGCGCCGCGCGCGCACAGGTCCTGCCAGGTCACGCCGGGCTCGGCGAGCTCGGCCGCGATCGCGAAGTGCGGCTCGAGCGCCGGATGCGACGACGGCGCGAGCGGCCAGCGCGCCTCCTCGGTCACGTCCGGCAGGAGGTCGAGCGTCACCGGCCGATCGGCCGCGATCCGTTCTCGCAGCTCGCGCGGATCCGCGCTCGCGACGCCTGCCACGCACACCGCCGCCGCCACCAGCCTCATCCGACCGCGGCCTTCGCTTCGGCCGTATCCGGCACGCGCTCGTTGCGCTTCATCAGGATCGGGATCAGGTGCTTGGCGACCGTGGTGAAGATGTTGTGGTCGGGCTCGAGCATCTTGCCGATGCCCTGCGCGGTGATCAGCGCGACGAACACCAGCATCATGTCGGGCACCGGACGCACGGCGTAGCGCCGGCCGATCGCGAACATCTCGCCGATCAGCTGGCTGTACTCGAGCTCGGCGACCGGCTTGGCGCGGAACTTCAGCGCGAACTCGCCGACCTCGACGCGCAGCGCCTCCCAGTCGACCTCGCCCATGTAGGTGTGGAACCGCTTGAGGTGCGCGAGCAGGTCGTCGGCGGTGCCCATCGCGATGCACTTCGACATGTCGATGAACTGGATCAGCACGTCGTCGTGCAGGAGCTTGGCGAGCCCCGCGTCGAAGATCACCAGGCGCTCGTCCTGCACGACCATGTTGCCGGGATGGAGGTCGGCATGGACGAAGCCGTCCTCGAAGCACATCTTGAACATCGTCATCCGCACGGTCTCGGCGAGCCGCGCGCGCACCTCGGCCGGCATCTCGGCGGGCAGCGCGTCGATCTTGGTGCCGCGCACGAACTCCATGGTGAGCACGCGGCTGCCGGTCAGCTCGGGGATCACCTCGGGGAACGAGACGTTCGGATGACCCGCGAAGTTCTTGCGGAACCGGGTGTAGTTCTCGGCCTCGATCCGCAGGTCGGTCTGATCGTGGATCGCGTCGACGAAGTGCCGGGTGTGGCCGACCGGATCGTTGTGGCGCCATTTCGGGCGCAGCGCCGCGATCCGCGCCATGCCGATCAGGATCGCCTGGTCGCGCTCGACCTGTCGGCGCACGCCCGGCCGCAGCACCTTGACCGCGACCTCGCGACCGTCGCGCAGCCGCGCGCGGTGGACCTGCGCGACGCTCGCCGCCGCGACCGGCCGCTCGTCGAATTCGGCGAACACCTCGGCGAGCGGCCTGCCGAGCTCGGCCTCGACCGTCGCCCGCACCCGGCCGAACCCGAACGGGGGCAGCTGGTCCTGGAGCTTGCGCAGCTCGTCGATCAGCTCGGGCTCGAACAGGTCGGGGCGGGTGCTCATCACCTGGCCTAGCTTGATGAACGTCGCACCGAGCGTGCTCATTGCCTGGCGCAGCATGTAGCCGCGCAGCCGGGCGAGCGCGCGCGGCCGGCGCGGGCCCCACACCGCGATCGCGAGCACCAGCCGTGCGAGGCCGTAGACGATGCCGCACAGCACGACCACGACGAGCAGGAACACGAAGTGGACGAAGTTGCCCGGCCACCGCAGCACCGCAGCATTCTCGCACGTGTGGCGGGCCCGCTCGCGTGCGCCGTGAGGTTTCGCGTGCTTGGCAAGGCCCGCGTCTTGCGAGCATCCGAGCATGAACTCCTTCAAAGCCGACATCGAAGAGATCCGCCGCCGCGCGCGCGCCAAGATCGAGCAGGGGCCCGTGACCGCGTCGTACATCGCCGATCCGAAGAAGGTGATCGGCGTGCTCAACGAGGTGCTCGCCACCGAGCTGGTGTGCACGCTGCGCTACAAGAACCACTACTTCATGGCGCAGGGCATCCACGGCGAGACCGTGGCGGCCGAGTTCCTCGAGCACGCCCAGGAAGAGCAGCGCCACGCCGACCTGGTCGCCAAGCGGATCACCGAGCTCGGCGGCAACCCCGAGATGGATCCGGCGGTGCTGCCCACGCACAGCCACGCCGAGTACAAGGAGTGCGACCGGCTCGAGGACATGATCCGCGAGGACCTGATCGCGGAGCGCATCGCGGTGTCGACCTACGCCGAGATCGTGCGCTGGATCGGCAACGAGGATCCGACGACGCGCCGCATGATGGAGGAGATCCTCGCCAAGGAAGAGGAGCACGCCGACGACCTCGCCAAGCTGCTGGCGCAGCTCGGCCACGCCGCCAAGGCCTGATGTGATATGCCTTGCAGGCGGTGACGTCCGAGGAGCTCCCATCGGATCACGAGATCATTCCTTCGCTGGCCGACGACCTTCCCGTCGGGCTGTGGGTCGCGCGCGCGCCCCACGGCGAGTTCGTCTACGCGAACCGGATGTTCGCCGAGATCATGGGCCAGCCCGGACGCGACGACGTCCAGGTCGGCGGCTACTCCGAGCCGTACGGCATCTGCACGCGCGACGGCAAGCCATACCCCGAGTCGCGTTTGCCGTTCGTGCGCGCGCTCGAGGAGCGCCGGGTCGTGGTGGTCGACGACCTGATGATCGTCCGGCCGGATCGCTCGCGGGTCGACGTGCGCGCGTTCGCGCGGCCGGTCGCCAACGCCGCCGGCGCGATCACCCACGTCGTGATCGCGTTCATCGACATCACCCGCGAGGTCGCGGCCGAGCGCGCCCGGGTCGACAGCGAGCAGCGGCTGCACCGCGCGCAGCGGCTCGAGGCGATCGGCACCCTGGCCGGCGGGATCGCGCACGACTTCAACAACCTGATCTTCGGGATCAAGCTGATCGCGAACGACCTCGCCGCGCACGAGGCCGACGAGGAGCGCCGGGCATCGCTGCAGCTGATCGACGACATCACCGAGCGCTCGGCGATGCTGACGCGCTCGCTGCTCGGGTTCGCCCGGCGCGGCAAGCACCGCGCGATGCCGGTCGCGCTCGACGACACGATCCAGGCCATGCGCGAGCTGCTCGCGCGCACGCTGGTCGGCGTCGCGGTCGAGTTCGAGCTCGCCGCCGAGGGCCGCGGCACGGTGATCGGCGATCAGTCGCAGCTCGAGCAGGTCGTGATGAACCTGGTGGTCAACGCGCGCGACGCGGTCCACGACACCAGCGGCGGTCGCGTGCTGGTGCGGACCTACAGCGCCGAGGGCCAGGTCGTGCTCGAGGTCGCCGACAACGGCCCGGGCATCCCGCACGAGCTGCGCGAGCGCGTCTTCGAGCCGTACTTCACGACCAAGCTGCAGGGCGCCGAGCGCGGCACGGGCCTGGGTCTCGCGACGGTGTTCGGAATCGTCGAGAGTCACGGCGGCGCGATCGAGATCGCGAGCGGGCTCGACGGCCGCGGCACGACGATGCGCGTGCAGCTGCCGGCCCACGATCGCGCGAGCGCGGCGGTGCCGGCGCCCCGGTCGCGCGCGACTCCCGCCGGCGACGGCGGCGTCGTGCTGGTGGTCGACGACGACGCGATCGTGCGGCGCGCGGTCACGGTCGCGCTGTCGAACCTCGGCTACACGCCGATCGAGGCCGGCGGCGGCAACGAGGCGATCGCGATCTATCGCGCGCGCCAGCCCGAGGTCCGCGCGGTCGTGCTCGACATGGTCATGCCGGCGATGAGCGGCCGCGCGACCTATGCGGCGCTGCGCGAGCTCGACCCCGGCGTGTGCGTGCTGCTGATGTCGGGCCACGCGATGAACGAGGACGCCCAGGGGCTGATCGACCTGGGCGTGCGCGGCTTCCTGTCCAAGCCGTTCTCGCTCGAGGCGCTCGCGCGCGCGCTCGCCGGCGTGCTCACGCCGGCCGCGCCGTGACGATCCAGGTCGACGAGCCGGCGTAGACGCCGTCGGGGCGGGACAGCGGGGCGAGCGCGGCGCGGAGCGCGGCGTCGATCTCGGCGGCGCGCGCGGTCGCGGCGTCGCCCGCGAGCCGGACGACCTCGCCGGCCGGGCCGAGGTTGAGCGCGAACTGGATCGCCTGACCGAGGTCGGCGCCGATCTGGATCGCGGCGTCGCTGCGCTCGAACGCGATGTCGGTGTAGCCGGCCGCGACCAGCTGGTCGCCGACCAGATCCGGGCTCGCCATCGAGAACGGCCCGGGGCCGCACGTCACCTGGTCCTGCTTCGGCGGATCGCCGAGCAGCTCGCGCACGACGAGCTCGGCGAGGTGCATGCAGTCGTTAGCCTCGCGCTTGCGCCACACCACCATGGTCAGCCGGCCGCCGGGCGCGAGCGCGCGCCGGACGTTGCGCAGCGCGATCACCGGGCTCGCGAAGAACATCGTGCCCATCCGCGAGTAGGCGAGGTCGTACGGCCCGCCCGGCACGCCGGCCTCGATGTCGGCGACCTCGAACGTGACGTGATCGTCGCCCGGCGGGCGCTCGCGGCGCGCGGCGTCGATGAAACGCGGCGCGGCGTCGAGCCCGACCACGCGGCCGGTCGGGCCGACCTTCTTGCCGAGCTCGACCGCGGTGTCGCCGAATCCGCAGCCGATGTCGACCACGCGCGCCCCGGGAGCCGGGCCGTGGCGCTCGATCGCGCGCGTGCCGTGCACGCCGAGGCCCGCGAGCAAGACGTCGCGGAACCGCACGAACTTGTCGAACAGCACGGTGTTCCACGCCTCGATCGCTTCCTGGTTTCCGACCATCGTCGCCATCGCGCGAGCGTATCGTCCGGCCGGGATCCGGACAAGATGTCCGCCGGCTGGACGTTCCGGACACGCGCTCGCGTGATCTCGCGGTGTTCGCGTGGCGCGTGGCTTGCGAAGGCCCCGCGCATGCGTTTCGTCGTGTGGACCGTGAGCCCGATCGTGCTGTCGCTGCTGGTGTGGACGTGCTTCGGCGCGTGCGTCGACGTCCCGCATCGAGCGCCACCGGCCGCGCACGTGATCGTCGAGTGGGATCTGACCGCGTGCGGGGCGCCGCACCGGGTGGTGGTCGAGCTGGCCGACGACGACACCGCCAGTCCGGTCTCGATCTCGGCGCCGTGCGAGCTCGGCGGCATGACGATCGACGCCGTGCCGCTCGGCGAGTATCACGGCCGGGCCTACGCGTGGGAGCTCGGTCAGCCGATCCGCTCGGTCGCGCCGCTCGAGCTCGAGGTCGACGAGGCGGTCGTGCGCATGAGCCTGGACACGCCGCGATGATGGTCACGCCGTCGCGGGCGCACGGGGATCCAGCCCGCGCGCCGCC
>Ga0335081_10022783_pt1 | contig 10134 bp, 8 predicted proteins | sample Lox_Sample_35_FD_206713 | JGI IMG/M metagenome (GOLD analysis project Ga0335081, IMG submission 206713) | Soil microbial communities from Loxahatchee National Wildlife Refuge, Florida, United States - Lox_Sample_3.5 | ecosystem: Environmental > Terrestrial > Soil > Wetlands | place: USA: Florida... | reverse complement strand
GGCCGCCCTCGGCCGTCCGGCGGAGCGAAGCTCCGCAGTGGTTACCACCCTTGTCGCGCTCTTTGCGGATAGGGTACGAAACGAAAAGTGAGAGCGGGGCAACAGCCTGACGCAGCGCCGTGGAAGACCGGCGCTTGAGCGCCGTATAAGCGTCTCAGAAGAAAATTGGGCTTTAGCCCTGAGGAAGGTAGGTGAAAATAAGGAAGGTGCCGAAGATCCTACGGCCACACCGTGTTCACGATCGAATCGATCCACGCGCGCGGCCCGGTATGCGCTCCCCACAGCTCATGATGAAACTGAATCCGCTCCAGCGCGCGGTCAATCACAGTCTCCAGTTCATGCGAATACTTCACCTCGCGGCCCTTGGCCAGCCGCCGCTTGGCCTCTTCCGGACTCACCCACGTCGGCTTGCGGTTCCCCTCCGCCGGACGCCGCATGGTGTGCACTTCCATCAGAAACGCCTTCACCACAAATTCCTGCACGCCGCCCGGCTGCCAGAACACGCCCTTCGAATGGATGTACAGATGGAAATGCCTCGGCTCGATCGTGCCGATCGCGCCCGCTTCCTCCGCCGCCTCGCGTTCGGCCGCCTGGCTGTGTGACAGCCGCGGGTCGGTCGAACCTTTGGGAAAGGTCCATTTGTTCCCGCCGTTGGTGTTCACCAGCAGGAATTCGATCCCCGTGCCTCGCCGCCGATAGCACACCGCCGCCACCTGCAGGGGCAACGACCTGGCCACGCGGGCTGAGCCCATGGGTATCCGCCTCCTAAAACCTAATTTTAGATGCAAGATATTTCACTGGTGTTAAAGTGCAACTAAAAATGTGCAATCCGAGGGTTACCAAAGGACTACATTCCCACTACGGTATCCCCCTTACAGGCCTCGCCCGTACACCGGAATCGCCGCGCCGGTCACGTCCTTCCCGCCATCCCCCGCGAGCCACACAATCAGGCTTGCCACTGACGCCGGCTGCACCCATTGTGACCTGTCCGCATCCGGCATCGCGTTGCGGTTTGACGGGGTATCCATCGTCCCCGGCAAAATCGCGTTTGCCGTGATCCCGGTATCTTTGTTCTCGATCGCCACTGTCCTCACCAGCGACACCAGCGCCGCCTTCGACGCGCTGTACGCGCCCACGTTCGCGCCCGGATCCTCCGCCGCCCGGCTTCCGATCGCCACGATCCGCCCACGGCCGGCCTTTCGCATATACGGAATCACCGCCCGAAAGATGTCAAACGTGCTCTCTACGTTCATCTTGAACATTTGTTTGAAAGTCGCGTCGCTGGTCTCGGCGACCGATGGACCGCCCGCGAAGCCGCCCACCAGGTGCGCCAGCACGTCAATCCCGCCAAACTGCGCCACCACCCCGTCGACGGCTTTCGTTGCCGCCTCCAGGCTGTCGATTGTCGCCGCCAGCGCCGTGAACTTCGGATTGCTGAAGTCCCCTGCCTTGATCCCCGGGGCCAGTCCGACCACGCTGTAGCCTGCATCTAGCAGGGCTTTTGTGACGTGTGTCCCCAGACCTCCGCTCGCTCCCGTGACCAGCGCAATTTTCTCCGCCATTGTCTTCACCTCCGCGTGACCCGCACACGAAACGGATGCCCCTGCCCGTCTTTGCGATTCACGACTGCAAACACTGGGGCATTCTGAGGGGATACGGTGTCAACTTGAGTCGGAAATCCTACAGGTTATTCCGCGTGTCCAAAAACCATTTCGATCACGGCACTCAAACGGTACCGATCTGAGTTCGCGATCGCTGCAAAGCGGAATGGCTGTTCCGCCGAGGAAACAGGCTGCAACATCTCTGCCGTCCCGGTCACTGGCCCCTTGGGGGTCACAAATATCAACCTGACCATTGAACCTGGCGGAAGGAGCGAAGCTGGTGCTACCAGGCCGCCGGTCATGGAAACGCATTGCAACTTCCCTGGAATCCGGTGGCCGTCCTGACGGCGAAGGACAATGGGGATAGAATCCGCCAGCCGCAGCCGCTGCGGACGCCTTTCTGGCTTAGCTTGGACCATCTGAGTCACTCGCATCCAGTATCTCCGGGTTCCCGAGTAATTAGGAGATAACGGACGGACTCGTACTTTTTCCACTTCCGCCTCAGTACCAGGCCGATTCTCCTCCCGACATTCATATTTCGGAATCGCCGTTTCCGGCCCCTCTCAGCCATGAGTTCCCGTTTCCCACAACTTCTCCACAAACTCCGCTCTTCCCCTCCGCCCGCTTTCTGCCGCACAATTCTAAAGAGCCCATGGCCAATCCCGGAGACTTCGCCTATACCGTCAAGCAGCAGGCCGACATCGTCCGCATCGTCGGCGATTACGTCAAACTGAAAAAAGCCGGCGCGCAAAACTATTCCGGGCTGTGCCCCTTTCACAGCGAGAAGACCGCCTCGTTCTCCGTGCACGCCACGCGCCAGTTCTATCACTGCTTCGGCTGCGGCGCTTCCGGCGACGTTTTCAGCTTCATCCAGAAAACTGAAAACATCACTTTCCCGGAGGCCGTCCGCCTGGTCGCGCAGAAACTTGGCATCCCGCTGCCGAAGGCCACGTATGCGACCGAAGGCGAAGCCAAGGAAGCGCGCCTCCGGGCGCAATTGCTGCAGGTTCACGAGCAGGCGGTCGCGTTTTTCCAGGAATGCTTGCGCCGTCCCGAGAGCGCCCGCGCCCGCGAATATCTCAAGGGCCGCGGCCTCGACGAAGAAACTACTACCAAGTTTCGCATCGGCTACGCCCCCGATTCCGGCTTCCTGCTCCGCGACCGCCTGAAGGCCGAATTCAGCGAAGACGTTCTGCGTGAAAGCGGGTTGTTTTCATGGAAAGAGGCCGCGAGCTCCGAGCCACGAGCTTCGAGCGACGAAGTGCGAACGGAAGAACGGATGGGCGTTTCACAGCTCGAGGCTCACCGCTCGCAGCTCGCAGCGATGTACTCCAAATTCCGTAACCGCGTCATGTTCCCTATCGCCAACGAAGCGGGCAAAGTCATCGCCTTCACCGGGCGCACCCTCTCGACCGACGAGAAAGCCGGCCCGAAATATCTGAATTCACCCGAGACCCCGATCTATTCCAAAAGCCGCGTGCTGTTCAATCTCGATCTCGCCAAGGAGTGGATCCGCAAATTCGATTATGCCATCCTGGTCGAAGGCCAGATGGATTGCATCTCCGTCTATGCCGCCGGATTTCAGAACGTGATCGCCAGCTCCGGGACCGCTTTCACCGAACTGCAGGCCAAGCTGCTCGGGCGTTTCAGCAAGAAGATCGTCGTCAACTTTGACCCGGATACGGCCGGAGCCAGAGCAACGGAGCGCACTTTGGGTTTACTGGTGGAAGAAGAGTTTGAGATTCAGGTCTTGACTCTCGAACAGGGATTCGATCCCGACCTCTTTATCCGCCGAAAGGGTAAGGATGCGTACGCGCGCGCTCTGAAGCATTCGCAGAAGTATTTCAATTACCTGATCGATCGCGCCCGGATGCAGTTTCCCGTTCGCACCGCCGAGGGTAAGCACAAAGCGGTCCAGTATCTGCTCCCTCATATTCAGCGCGTTCCCAGCCGTATCGTGCGCGACGAACTGGCGCAGGAAATTGCGCAAAAACTCGGCATCGATTCTCCCGTCCTCCGCCAGGAACTCCGCCACGTCGCCGTGACGCGCTCCGCCGCCACAGTGAAGGCTCCTGCCGAGGCGCAGGTCACCGATGCCGAGAAGATTCTCATTCGCGCCCTCGCCTCCGCGCGCCAGATGCAGTCCGCCCAGGAGCATCTCTCCGCACGCGATGGAGCCGACGAAGAATTCGACCCTGCCCGCCAGGCCGCTTTCATGCTGCAGAGCGAAGCCCTGCATCGCGGACTGGCCACCGAATCACTGGCCGAGTCCCTGCTCAACGCCGGGCCTGAAGTTGCCGATGTTCTTGCAGTGCCGGCCGCGGAGAGCGATCGTCGCCTGCTGGCCTCGATCCTGCTTCGTGAGGACGACGAACTCACCCCCGATCTTCTCGACTCCGCTGTCCGCGCTTTGCGCCGCATTCATTTGCGCCGCCGGCAGGCCGAACTCCAGCGCGAGCTAAGAGCACCCAGCCTCGCCGCCGACCCCGCCGCAAACAAAGACCGCCTGCGCGAGCTGCTGACGGAACTCGAGCGTGTCAGCCGCGCCCTGCGCGATCCCGGCCAGTCCGAAGGCGGCTCAGCCATCGCCGTGTAGAACCGAGGTTCGCCACCCCAACCAGAATTGGAATGAGCTGCCGCCATTGCTGAACGTGGAATTCACGTCTGGGTTCGGCCGCGCGAGAAGGATCGTGCAATGCCCTAGAAATCCACTCGGAAGTTCGCTTGCACAACTTTGCTGCTCTTCTTGCCGTCGGGATTGCGAAACACCAGGTAATACTTCACCGGATGGTCCAGCGAAGTGGGCAGATCGAAGTTCACCGACTGATCGTGTGACGCCTCCACGGTGAACAGCGCCTCGCTCGGCCGGTTGTTCGCGAAATCGGCCTCCTGATCCTGGTTCAGGATGAGGAAGTCGATGTTGGCGCTGTCGTCGGACGGGCCTTTCGCCTGCCCCGTGAACGACTCGAACATTCCGTGCAGATGCGGCATCGCCGCGTGAGAGGGGATTTCAAACTCATATGTGGCCGTGGCATTCACTGGAAATGTTTTATCCAGGACCGTCTGACTCGTCCCCACCGGCGAAGGCGCGGCGCGCTCTGAAGGCGAAACGGTGCTGGTGGGTTCAGGCTCGTCTTTGTTGCAGGCAAGACTCAGCGCCAACAGCACGATCAGCAGCACAACCACATGTTTGTGGTGCAGCATCGTCGGAATCAGTGCTCCACGGGCTTTCCAAACTTCGTGTTGAAGTGCAGCCGGATTTCCCCGCACGTGCCCTGTTCGGGCGAGTAGACCACGCACGAATCGAAGGGACGTGAATAAACATGCAGAGTAACGGCGCGCTGGTGGAATTCCGGCGCGTTCACTACACGGTGCACAGGGCCTGCCGGATCCACCGCGCAAGGGTGCGAAGCGTTCATCTCGACCGTGTTGAGCGGATCCAGCCGACAGCGGCCGCCCTCGAGATCCTGCTCGACAACGCGGAAATTCTCCACCTTCAGCCGCCCGATCGGCGCCGCCATCCAGCAATTCTGATCGCGATGGTTGTGCACCGAACTTGCCTGACCGACCTCCCAGCAGATCGCCAGCAATTCGTAGAGGGAAGTCCGGTCGATCAGATTGCGCGTGTAGTGCTGGCGGTCCCAGGTGAGATACGGCGCGAGAGACTCCGCGCTGACCGGCATGTCCTCGAGGAAGCGCCGCAGCGGTTCGGTCGGCCCGAATGCTGCTTCCGGGAACTTCCGCAGCTCTTCGACCAGCTTCTCGATTGGAACCGTCTTCGTCGCCGTGGCCACGCTGCGCTCCGGAAATCGAGTATAGCGCAGAGTGATTGTTGATCCCGAGCAGGGGTTGTTGCGGAGAGAGGAACCTGTGCGGGTTTCCCAATAGGGATTGTCCCACGTCCCGCCGGCTTTGCGAGACGTGGGATTTTATCCTGGCCCGCCGCCCTGGTTATGGTTTCAGCACGATCAGCCCAAATAAGCCGCTGATGGTGCCATCCAGCGTCGCAAAAAGAAACACGGAAGCCCATCCTTTCACTTTGAATTCGTTGGAGCCGTTGGGTTCGGAAGTCACATTGAAAACAATCCCGGTTGGCGAACCGGGGCCGTTGAGCCCCTTTGGCGAATCCGGCCCGTTTCCGGCCGTAGGAATCGACACTTTGAGACCGGTGATCGGCTTCCCGGCGCCATCGTACAGTGTCGACCAGCCTCAGTTGTTGTCACTGATCCACCACGGCGTTCCCGGGCCGTGAACCACTCCCCACCCGTTCACCAGCAGGGGATCAATGTGGCTTGCTTGTTTGACCTGGTTCGAGCCGAGAGTGGTGAGTTGATACTGCGCCACGGCCGCGCTCGATGCGAGCACCAGCGCAGCCGACAGGGCAATTGCGAGCGAAATTCTGCGACCCTGCATAAGCATCTCCTTTGTGGCTAGTTGTGAGTGGCTGGAATCACCACCCTGGTTAGTTCAGCGATGCTAGGCCGCGAGCTGCTCACATCTTGTCAGCACCTTGTCACAATTTTGCCAATTTCTGCTTCGCCTCGCGGGTGAACGACGGCTGATTGTTTGATGTAGATGTGGACTTGGGTTTGCCGACCACCGGCCACCGACCACCGGCCACTGCTTCTACGGTTCTCTTCCTGACCCCAAAATCTCCTTGCTCCCGCCCTGCGCGACGGCCGGGTACACCGCGCCCCGGCGCCGCCGCAAGTCCTGCGGCAGGTCCGAACGAAACAGCCATAAGCCAGCCGCCACCGCAGCCGCCCACGTCACGGTGATGAGCGCCAGCTGAGTCAAATCCGTCGTCCGGCTTCCATGGCCTGAAGTCGGAAGCGGCACAATCTTCGCCACTTCGAAGCTGATCCCTCCCGCCGCCACCGCCGTCAGCGCCGCCTTGCCTAACTCGCCCCAGCGCAGTCCGCCCAGCCGAACCAGTTTCTTCCAGTGCAGCAACCACGCCAGCGCCACCAAATTCGCGCCGATTCCGATGTCGGAAGCCCACGCCAGCCCCACCACCCCGAAGGTGTGAAACATGGCCGAATACACAGGCAGCGACGCCGCCGTAATCACGGTGACCGCAGCCATGGGTGTGAGCGTGTCGCCCGCCGCGTAGAACGCGCGCGCGTAGAGTCCCTGCGCCGACCACAGCGCCAGCGACAGCGAGAACCAGAAGAAATAGATCGCCGTCGTTTGTGTGTCCGCAAACAGAAACCTTCCGCGGCGGTAGACCAGATCGATCAACGGCAGCGCGGCTGCCATCATCCACGCCGCCGCCAGAAATGACGCCGCCGCCACGCGGTAGACCGAATCGTTGACGGTCGAGGCAAACTCCTCGCGCCGCTTTTCATTGAACAGCCGCGCAAAAAATGGCAGCGAGGCCTGTCCGGTCGCCTGTCCCAGCACGGCGATCGGCACGGCAAACAACCGCTTGGCATAGTTCAGCCGCGCGATGTCGCCGACTCCGCTCGCCGCATAGTGGCGCAGGATCCAGTCGTCGGCTGTCACCAGCGAGACGCCCAGCATCAGCGGTACCGACAACTTCACCCACTCGCGAAACGCCGGGTTGGCCACATCAAATGATGGCCGGTATCCTGTCCCGATCCGCACCGCCCCGATCACGCTGGCGAGAAACGGCCCAACGAGACTCCCCACCAATGCTCCGTACGCCAGCGACGCGATTCCCAGATGCCGCCCGCCCACCACTCCGCCCAAAATGATGAACACGTTGTAAATCAGCGGCCCAAGGGCGGGAAACAGGAACAGCCGGTGCGACAGCAGCACAGCCGAAACCACGCCGCCCACATAAAAGAAAATCTGCGCCGGCAGCAGAATGCGCGTCAGAAACACGCACAGTTCAATCTGCTGCGGCGAGAATCCCTTCACGAACCAGCGCACAAACTGCGGCGCGAAGATCTCGGTCAGGATTGTGCCCACGATCATCACCGCGGTCATGACCGAAATGATGATCGAAAACGTCTTCTGTGCCTCGGCGTCCCGCTTCTCCGCCAGAAAGCGCGTGTAAATCGAGATGAACGTGATCGAGGCCGCGCCCCCGGCCACAATGTAGTTGAGAAAATCGGGCAGCGTGAACGCGGCCACGTAGGCGTCGGTCTGCGATCCGGCGCCGAACGCGAACGCAATGTAGGCCTCGCGCACGTAGCCGATCAACCGCGACAGCATCACCGTCCCCATCAGCAGCAGCGTCGCCGAAAGCGCCGTGTGCTGATGCGAGGGACGCAGAAACCGCAGCCAGTTCGTCATCGAGATCCGATCAGAAATCCAATCTTATCGGAATCTCCTGGAATCGGGTGTTGACCGCGCTGAATCCTACTCGGCGTGAGGGGGCCTCTCCCTTTGCGGTTTTCGCAGGGGGAGTTTGCCGCGGAATAAGGAGGGGCTTCTCCGACCACGCCGAGTTTGACCCTCCGCGATTGGGCGCAATAAACTGAATGATTCAGTACCTGAGCAGGTTCCGACACTATGGCAGACAGCATTCATGTGAACTTTCCGGACGGGAGTTCAAAGGACTTCCCCAAAGGCACGACCGCACTCGACATCGCAAAATCGATCAGTCCCCGGCTGGCCGAAGCCGCGCTCGCAGCAAAGGCGCGACCCCTCGCGCCGTCCGAACAAAGCCCCAACGGCGATCTCATTGACCTTTCCCGTCCGCTCGAAAAAGACACTGATCTCCGCATTCTCACCGAAAAAGATCCGGAGTCGCTCGAAATCTACCGGCATTCGTCGGCGCACTTGCTGGCCGCGGCCGTACTCGAACTTTTCCCCGAGACCAAGCTGGGTCACGGTCCCGCGACCGAAAGCGGATTCTTCTACGATTTCTATCGCCCCACGGCGTTCACGCCCGAAGACCTGGAAAAAATCGAAAAGAAGATGCAGGAACTCGTGCAACAGAACATTCCTTACGCGCGCGAGTTTCTGCCCCGCGATCAGGGCCTGGCCGAGTTCAAGAAAGATGGCGACTTCATGAAGTGCCACTTCATCGAGCAGTTCACCCGGCCCGATGAAAAGATTTCGATTTACCGCACCGGCAAGTTCACCGATTTCTGCCGCGGGCCGCACATTCCTTCGACCGGCCGGATCAAGGCGTTCAAGCTGCTCAACATTGCCGGCGCGTACTGGCTCGGGGATGAGAAGAATCCGCAGCTGCAACGCATCTACGGCACGTCGTTTTTCTCGAAGAAGGACCTCGACAATTATCTGAAGCAGGTCGAAGAGTCGAAGAAGCGCGACCACCGCGTGCTGGGCAAGCAGCTCGATCTGTTCTCGATTCAGGAACTGGCAGGTCCGGGACTGATTTTCTGGCATCCCAAGGGCGGCATCATCCGCAAGGAAATGGAAGACTGGATGCGCGCCGAGTATCTGAAGCGCGGCTATGCTCTGGTCTCGACGCCGCACGTGGCGCGGCGGCAGCTGTTCTACACCTCGGGGCACGAGGGCTACTACTCGCAGAACATGTTCGACGCCATGGAGCTCGACGACGCCGAGTACCGCCTGAAGCCGATGAATTGCCCCGGCCACATTCTGATTTACCGCGACTCGCTGAAGTCGTACCGCGACCTGCCGGTGCGGCTGGGCGAACTGGGCACGGTTTATCGCTATGAGCGCTCGGGTGTGATGCACGGGTTAATGAGGGTTAGGGGTTTTACTCAAGACGACGCGCACATTTTTTGCACGCGAGAGCAGATCGAAGGCGAGATCGCGCTTTGTCTCGACTTCGCGCTCGATGTGCTGAAGGATTTCGGCTTCGACGAGTATCAGGTCGAGCTTTCGACGTGGAATCCTGAAGATCGCAAGAATTTTGTCGGCAGCGAAGACCAGTGGAACCATGCCACCGAGTCGCTCGAAAAAGTGCTGAAGGAAAAGAAAATCGAGTACAAGACCATGCCTGGCGAAGCCGCATTCTACGGGCCGAAGATTGACATCAAGCTGGTCGATGCCATCGGCAGGCTGTGGCAACTTTCGACGATCCAGTTCGATTTCAACCTGCCGCAGCGCTTCGGATTGGAATACGTCGCCGAAGACGGATCGCGCAAGCAGCCGGTCATGGTGCATCGCGCGCTGTATGGGTCGGTGGAGCGCTTTTTTGGCGTGCTGATCGAGCACTACGCGGGCGCGTTCCCGGTGTGGTTGTCGCCGGTGCAGGCGGTGATGATTCCGATCAGCGAGCGGCATGCGGAGTATGCGAACAAGGTCGCGGCGCAGCTCAAGGCGGTCGGTGTGCGCGTCGAGGTGGACGCGCGCAACGAGAAAATGAACGCCAAGATTCGCGAGCACGCCATGCAGAAGGTGCCGTTCCTGCTCGTGGTGGGAGATAAAGAGGCCGAGGCGGGGAAGGTCAATGTCCGCACGCGCGGGAAAGAAAAGACCGAGGACATGCCGGCGGCGGAATTCGTGGAGAAGATTGGGAAGCTGATCGCGGAGAAGAGCGCGGGAGTGTAGGGCTTTTCACCACAGAGACACAGAGGCACAGAGAAGGGCCACGTACGGACAGCCGCCAACGGCTCTACGGCCGAGG
>Ga0335081_10022782_pt1 | contig 10134 bp, 8 predicted proteins | sample Lox_Sample_35_FD_206713 | JGI IMG/M metagenome (GOLD analysis project Ga0335081, IMG submission 206713) | Soil microbial communities from Loxahatchee National Wildlife Refuge, Florida, United States - Lox_Sample_3.5 | ecosystem: Environmental > Terrestrial > Soil > Wetlands | place: USA: Florida... | reverse complement strand
GGCTGCGTACGCGCGACCTGGGGGGCACGGCAACGACGTCAGAAGCCACCCAGACAGTCCTCAAACACCTGTAAGGAGTCAGTCGTGGATACAGCGGACCTCATCTGGCACAACGGAGAGATGGTTGCCTGGGAGGATGCGAAGGTTCACGTACTGACGCACGGCCTGCATTACGGGACAGGGGTATTCGAGGGGATCCGGGCGTACGAGACGCCCCGCGGCACCGCGATCTTCCGCCATCTCGATCACCTCGACCGCCTGTTCAGGTCGGCTGAGCTGTACTACATGCCGATCCCGTACACGCTCGCCGAGCTCCGGACCGCCACCCACGAGCTGATCGCCGCCAACGAGCTGCGCGAGTGCTACATCCGGCCGATCGTCTTCCGCGGGTACGGCCAGATGGGTCTGTACCCGCTCGACGCTCCGGTCGAGGTCTCGATCGCCGTGTGGCCGTGGGGGGCGTACCTCGGCGAGGAGGGCAAGCGCGACGGCGTCCGCGCCAAGGTCGCGAGCTGGCGGCGGATTCCGCACGACGCTCTGATCCCGCACGCCAAGGCGACGGGCCAGTACCTCAACAGCGTGCTCGCGAAGATCGAGGCATCGAAGGCCGGCTATCAGGAGGCGATCCTGCTCGATCATCACGGGTTCGTGTGCGAGGGCTCGGGCGAGAACATCTACGCCATCCGCGACGGCCAGATACTCACGCCTCCGCACACCGCCGGCATCCTCGACGGCATCAGCCGCAAGTCGGTTATCCAGATCGCCCGCGATCTCGGCCACGACGTCGTCGAGCGCGACTTGGCCCGCGCCGAGCTGTACCTCGCCGACGAGGTGTTCCTGACCGGCACCGCCGCCGAGCTCGTCCCGGTGCGCGAGATCGACGACCACACGATCGGCAGCGGCGAGCCCGGACCTGTCACCGGCGAGATCCAGCGAATCTTCGACGACGCCCTCCACGGCCGCGATCTACGCTACGCCGAGTGGCTCGACGTCGTCGAGGTGCCGAGCCGAACCGCCGCCGGATGACTCACATCGAGCTCTACGACACGACCCTCCGCGACGGGATGCAGGGGGAGGGGATGTCGCTGTCCGCTCAGGAGAAGCTGCGGGTGGCGCACCGTCTGGACGAGCTTGGCATCGACGTGATCGAGGCAGGGTTCCCGAGCTCCAACCCCAAGGAGCTCGAGCTGTTCGGCCTGCTGGCCGGGGAGACGTTCCGGCACGCCCGGATCGCCGCGTTCGGGATGACGCGCCGGCGCGACAGCAGCGCGGATGCCGATCCCGGGTTGCGGGTGCTCGCGGACTCGAGAGCCGCGGTGTGCACGATCGTCGGCAAGTCCTGGGGCCTTCACCTCGAGAAGGTCGTGAAGGTCGATCGTGTCGAGAATCTGCGGATGATCTCGGAGTCGGTGGCCTTCCTTGCCGGCGAGGGGAAGCGCGTGATCTACGACGCCGAGCACTTCTTCGACGGGTTCGCCGACGATCCCGCGTACGCACTCAGCTGCGTCCGTGCAGCGGCGGAGGCCGGGGCCGACACAGTCACCTGCTGCGACACGAACGGCGGAACGCTCCCGCATCAGATCGCGGCAGCGATCGCCGAGGTCGTCGCGATCCTCGCTCCCACCGGGGCAAGGGTCGGGATCCACTGCCATGACGACTCCGGGTGCGGGGTCGCGTGCTCGCTGGCCGCGGTCGAGCGAGGCGCGGTCCACGTTCAGGGGACGATGAACGGCTACGGGGAGCGCTGCGGGAACGCGAACCTGGTCACGATCATCCCGAACCTTCAGCTCAAGCTCGGCTACGAGTGCGTCACCGGCGAGCAGCTCGCCTCGCTCTCCCAGGCCGCCCACTTCTTCGACGAGACGCTCAACTTCACTCCCGATCCCGACCAGCCGTACGTGGGCCGAAACGCGTTCGCCCACAAGGGCGGGATGCACGTCGCCGGCGTCAACGTCGACCCGGCGACGTTCGAGCACATCGACCCGGACATCGTCGGCAACCGCCGCGAGCTCCTGATCTCCGAGCTGTCCGGTAAAGGCACCGTCGAGGCACGTGCCCGCGACGCCGGAATCTCGCTCGGAGACGGCGAGGCCGGCCGGCTCGTGGAGCGCGTCAAGGAACTCGAGCACCGTGGCTACCACTTCGAGGCCGCCGACGGTTCGTTCGAGCTGCTGTTGCGCAAGGAGACCGGCGACTACAAGCCGCTGTTCCGGCTCGAGTCCTGGCGCGCGATCGTCGAGAAGCGCGCCGACGGCCGCGTCGAGACCGAAGCCACGATCAAGATCTGGGTCGACGGCGAGCGCTATGTCCGCACCGCCGAGGGCAACGGCCCAGTGAACGCGCTCGACCGCGCGCTCCGGGAAGCGCTCGTGGAGATCCATCCTCACCTCCGCGACATCGATCTCGTGAACTTCAAGGTCCGGATCTTGGACGAGACCAAGGGCACGGGTGCAATCACACGCGTGCTCCTCGATGCCTCCGACGGCGAGCAGGTATGGGGCTCGATCGGGGTGTCGGAGAACGTCATCGAGGCCTCGTGGGAGGCGCTCGTCGACTCGCTCGAGTACGGCATGCGCGTATTGGCCCCGCCCGCCCGGCGGTCGCCCGACCAGGCCGCCTCGCCCACGGGTTCGTGAGCGAGTCCTCGAGGCAGAGCGTGGCCAGCCGGGTCGGCGAGGCCATCCCGCTGGCGCGCCCGGTGGTCGGCGAGTCCGAGATCGAGCGCGTGCTCGAGGTGCTCCGCTCGGGCCGGCTGTCGCTCGGGCCGCTGCTGGCCGAATTCGAGCAGGCGTTCGGTCGCAAGGTCGGCGCCGCCCACGCGAGCGCGGTGTCGAGCGGCACCGCCGGCCTCCACCTCGCACTCAGGGCGGTCGGCGTCAGTGACGGCGACGAGGTCGTCACGAGTCCGTTGTCGTTCGTGGCCAGCGCGAACGTGGTCGTGTACGAGCGCGCGACGCCGGTGTTCGCCGACATCGACCCGGTCACGTTCAATCTCGATCCAGAAGCCGCGGCGGCGGCGGTCACCGAGCGCACCACGGCGCTGCTGCCGGTGCATCTCTTCGGCTACCCGGCGGATCTCGGCGCGTTCGAGCGGATCGGGCTCCCGATCATCGAAGACGCCTGCGAGGCGCTCGGTGCGACCGACGCCGATGGCGTGCCGGTCGGCGGCCGCGGGCATCCGGCCGTTTTCGGCTTCTATGCGAACAAGCAGATCACGACCGGGGAGGGGGGGATGGTCACGACTGCCAACGGCGACGTCAAGGAGCGGATCGACTCCGAGCGCAACCAGGGACGCGCCCCCGACATGGACTGGCTCGATCACGATCGGCTCGGCTTCAACTACCGCCTGTCGGAGATCGCCTGTGCTCTCGGGCTCGCCCAGCTCGAGCATCTCGATGGGCTGCTTGCGGGGCGCGCGCGAGTTGCCTCCGCCTACAGCGAGGCGCTCGCGGACATCGAGGGCGTCGATCTGCCCTGCCCGGACTCCACCCCCGCCCACCCCCGGATACGTCGCGGCTGGTTCGTGTACGTGATCCAGCTTCCCCGCGACGTCAACCGCGACTCGATTGTCCGCGCGCTGGCGACGCGCGGAATTCCCAGCAAGCCGTACTTCCCCGCGGTTCACCTGATGAGCTACTACCGCGAGCAGTTCGGGCACAAGGAGGGCGAGTTCCCGGTGTGCGAGGACGTCGCCGCCCGGTCGATCGCGCTGCCGTTCTTCCCCGACATGACCGAGTCGCAGGTGGAGCAGGTGGCCGAGTCGGTCCGCGAAGTGCTCGGGCGATAATCCGGCTCGATGTCTCGTTTTGCCGAGCCTCAAGACGCGGCCTTCCGCGCCCTCCAGGACTCGCTGGCGTTCGACTGGCGCCTCGGGCCTTACGACGTCCAGCAGTCGCGCGCACACGCGGCGATGCTCGCAGCGCAGGGCATCATCTCGGCTGCCGAGCGCGACCAGCTGCACGCCGCCCTGGACCAGGTCGAGCGCGAGCTCGGCCAGGGCAGCTTTCCGTTCGCCGACGGCGACGAGGACATCCACATGGCGATCGAGCGCCGCGTCACCGAGCTCGCGGGCAGGGTCGGCGGCAAGCTCCACACCGCGCGGTCGCGGAACGACCAGGTGGCGACCGACGTCGCGATGTTCGTCCGCGCCCACGCCGGTGCCGCCGTCGAGCGGACGGCGACGCTCGCGCGGACACTCCTCGACGTCGCCGAGAAACACCTCGACTGGCCGATGCCCGGCTACACCCATCTGCAGCGCGCCCAGGCCGTTTACCTCAGCCATCACCTGCTTGCGTACTGCTGGATGCTCATCCGGGATCGCGACCGTTTTTCAGGAGTGGTTGCCGCCACCGCCGCGCTGCCGCTAGGTGCGGGCGCGCTCGCCGGCGTGAATTTCGACACTGATCGCGAGCTGATCGCCCGTGAGCTCGGCTTCGCCGGGGTCGCCGAGAACTCGATCGACGCCGTGTCGAACCGCGACTTTGTCCTCGACTACCTCGCGGCCGCAGCCACCTGCGCGACCCACCTGTCACGCCTCGGAGGCGAGATTGTCCTGTGGTCGAGCGAGGAGTTCGGTTTCTGCGAGGTCGCCGATGCCTGGGCGTCGGGCTCCTCGATCATGCCCCAGAAGAAGAATCCGGACGCCGCCGAACTGCTGCGCGCGAAGGCGCCGCGCGTGGCCGCCCACCTGGTTGCGCTCCACGGCGTGCTTCACGGCCTGCCGCTCACATACAACAAGGACATGCAGGAGGACAAGGAGCACCTGTTCGACGCCGCCGACACGATCGAGCTCTGCCTCGAGGCCGCGGACGGCATGCTCGGATCGATTCGCTTCAGCCGCGACAACCTGGCGGCGGCGGCCGCGGACGAGATGCTCGCGGCCACGGACGTCGCCGACCTCCTCGTCCGTCGCGGCATGCCCTTCCGCGAGGCCCACGGCGTCGTCGGCGGCCTCGTCCGTAGCGCAATCGACCAGGACAAGGCGCTGTCCGACCTGACGCGCGAGGAGCTGACCCGCCACTCGCCGTTGCTCGACGAACAGTTCTTCGCGCTCCTGCAAAACGGCGCGTGGCTCGAGACTAAGCGCTCGCAGGGCGGAACGAGCCTGCCCCGTGTCCGCGAGCAGCTCGAGCGGGCCCGAGCCGCGCTCGCATGAAACGCGCCTTCTACGAGCGGCCAGTGCTCGACGTCGCACGGGACTTGGTCGGGTGCGTTGTCTCGCACGCCGGCTCCTCGGGCGTGATCGTCGAGACCGAGGCCTACCACCAGACCGAGCCGGCATGCCACGCGTACGTTGGCGTGACCGCCCGGACGCGGGTGATCTTCGGCCCCCCGGGCGTGGCGTACCTGTACCGGTCGTACGGGATCCACGCCTGTCTGAACGCCGTGTGCGAGCCCGACGGCGTTGGGGCCGCGGTCCTGATCCGGGCGCTTGAGCCCGTCGAGGGAATCGAGCTCATGCGCGAGCGGCGCGGTGTGGAGCGGCTGGAGGATTTGTGCTCGGGGCCCGGCAAGCTCACTCAGGCACTGGACATCGGCCTCGAGCTGAACGGCTCCGACCTGCTGCGAGGCGCGATCATGATCGACAATCGTCCGCGTGCATGGCGGGATGTTGACGTGCTCGCGAGCCGCCGGATCGGGATCACCAAGGCCGCCGAGTTGCCTTGGCGCTTCTCCGCGCTCGGCAATCGCTTCCTCTCGCGGCCGGCGCTCTCGCGGTCAGAGCGCGTCGAGCAGGCGCTCGCGGGCTAGCCGCCTCCGCCAAGTCCGGCACCACCCGAGCCTCCGCCGCCCCCGCCGGTCGTGCCGCCGGCGCCGCCACCGCCACCGCCGGTCGTGCCGCCGGCGCCGCCACCGCCACCGCCGCCGGTCGCCCCGCTTCCACCACCGCCGCCGGTCGTGCCGCCACCGCCGCCCGTGTTACCGCCGGCCGTGCCGCCGTTCGCCGGCGCTCCGCCGCCTGTATTACCACCGGTCCCGCCGCCGGTTGGGGTTGCGGCCGTTGCCGAGTTCGAACTACTGCTCGAGCCCGCGCCGCCCGACGGCGTCGCGGGCGCGCTGGTGGTGTCCGTCGACGAGCTCGTCGTGATCTTCTGGTGGGGGTTCTCGGTAGCGAGGGTCTGGAGCGCCTGGACCATGAAGTTGTGCCAGATGATCGCCGGGTAGGTGCCACCCTCGACCGGCGCACCGTTGTACTGGGTGTTCATCGGCACGAGCTTGTTGGGATAGCCGACCCAAACGGCCGTCGTGAGCTGCGGCGTCCAGCCGACGAACCAGGCGTCGGCGTAGTCCGTGGTCGTGCCGGTCTTGCCCGCGACGTCGACGCCCGAGATCGCCGCCGCGGTCCCGGTGCCGGACTGCACGACGCCGGTCAGCATCTGGTGGACGACCGCGGCGATCGGAGCCGGAAGCACCCGCTCGTACTCGGGCGTGTCGACCACGTTCTTCTGCGGGCACACTGTCGGGCAATAGATCTGGGCGATCCCGGTCGGGCCCTTGTTGGGGGCCCCGAGCGCGGTGTCGTACACCCTTCGGCCGCCCTCAGCGAAAGTCTCGTAGGCGTGCGCGAGGTCGAGCGGTGACACCCCGACCTTGAGCCCACCGAGGATCATCGCGTAGTTGCTCGAGACCGGCGTTCTGATCCCGGCGCGCCTCGCGAAGCGCGCGATTCTCTTGGTACCGACGTTGATTCCGACCTGTGAGTAGACGGTGTTATCCGAGACGTCCGTCGCGTCCTGGAGCGTGATCGGGCCGGAGTACGTGTTGCCGAAGTTGTGAACGATGAAGTGCTCCTTGCCGCCGCTGTTCGGCACGATAAAGTTCTGCGGGGCGGAGTCGATGATCGAGTCCGGTCCGTACTTTCCGGACTCGAGCGCCATCGCGAGGGTGAACGGCTTGAACGCCGAGCCCGGCTGGCGCTCGGACTCGGTGGCCAGGTTGAACGGGAACTGGTTGTAGTCCTCCTGCCCGTTCACGATCGGTCCTCCGACCATCGCGCGGACCTCGCCGGTCTTGTTGTCGATCGAGACCAGAGACGCGCGGGGGAGCCCGGAGCCGTACGGGAGCTCCTGCGATATGGCCTGATCGGCGGCCTGCTGGAGCCCGAGGTCGAGCGTCGTGCGGATCTTCAGGCCGCCGTAGTACGCGCGGTATTCGGCGACGCTGTCCGGGACTCCCGGTTGACCCAGACCCACCGCCGTGAGGATCTGCGGGCGCAGCCAGCTCGTGAAGTACGGCGCCGCGGCGGGCTCCTGGGGCTGCTGGATCAGCGTGGCGGTCGGAACCGGTTGCTTGATTCCGTCGAGGTACTGCGCGCGGCTGATGTAGCGCTCCTCGAGCATGTCCTTGAGCACGGTGTTGCGTCGGACCGTGGCGGCCTGCCGGTGGAGCACGGGATCGAACGCACTCGGGTCGGCCACCATTCCCGCGAGCAGCGCGGCCTCGTAGGGCTCGAGCACGGATGCGCACGATGGCCGGGGCGCATCGCCACACCCGGAGCCCTGTTGACCGGGCGCCATGGCCGAGTTGTAGCCGTGCTGTCTACCGAAGTACACGCGCGCGGCCGACTCCACGCCGTACGCGCCGTTGCCGAAGTAGATCGAGTTCAGGTACTGCTCCATGATCTTCTTCTTCGGCCACTCGCGGGCGAGGTGATACGCGAGCGCGGCCTCGCGGAGCTTCTCGAAGATCGTCCGGTTGTCCTGTTCGGACAGCGCGTTCTTGACGAATTGCTCCGCGATCGTCGACGCGCCCTGTGTCGAGCCACCGGACACGTCAGTGACGACCGCGCGTGCGATCCCTCGCAGGTCGACGCCGGGGTCGGTCCAGAAGCGCCGGTCCTCGACTGACACGATGGCGCGTCGCATCCACGGCGAGATCTGGTCGAACTTGTCGATCACCTCGTGGTTGGGCGGCGCGAACTGGCCGATCAGATGCCAGTGGTCGTCGTACAGGTACGAGTTCGCCGATGCCGACGAGTACACCTGACGGTTCTCTATCTGCGGGAGATCGGACGCCACCGCCATCATCATCCCGAACACGGTCGAGACGGCTCCGAGCGCGCCGAGCCCGATCAGGATCAGAAGTAGCCGAAGCTTGCGGACCCTCGGCTTGGTCCGGGGTCCCCGGCGCCGGCGCCAGAACCGCCCGCGAGTCGACCGGCGCCCGCCGCCGTTTCCACGCCCGCCGCCATTGCGGCCGCGGCGTCCGTTCCCGCCGCCCCCGTTTCGCCTCCGGGAGGTTTCGGGAGCGATCGGAACCTCCGGCTGATCGCCCTGTGTCGGGATTTCGACGTCGTCGATCATGCAAATGGGTGGTGGTCGCGCCGGACCTATCCGATGGCCTCGGCGCGCAGCGGGACGTGGCGGCAACAGGGGTCCCGCGGCGGCGAGAGTCTAGCATTGGCCCGGATGGATTCCGAGGCCCGGACGGCGCCCGCCCCACCGCCTGAACCATCCGCCTCGAGTCCCGCCGAGGCGGCAGCCTGGCTCGCGCGAAACGCGGTTGACAGCCTCCCAGAGGGGGAGCTCGAGCAGAAGCTCGCGGCCGGCAGACCGCTACGCGTCAAGCTCGGGATCGACCCGACCGCGCCTGATATCCACCTTGGCCACACAGTGGTGCTCCAGAAGCTCCGGGAGTTCCAGGACCTCGGCCACGAGGTCGTGCTGATCGTAGGCGACTACACCGCCAGGGTCGGGGACCCCAGCGGCCGCTCGGCCACGCGCCCCGCGCTGTCGAGCGCGGAGATAGACACCAACGCCCGGACCTTCACCGAGCAGGCGTTCACGGTATTGGACCCTGCTCGGACCACGGTCCGGTTCAACGGCGAATGGCTCGACATGTCGATGGAGCAGCTGTTCCATCTGGCCCGCATCCCCACCGTCGGGCAGCTGCTCGAGCGCGACGACTTCGCCAGGCGGTTTGCGAGCCACACCCCGATCTCGGTGCTCGAGCTCCTCTATCCGCTGCTCCAGGCCTACGACTCTGTGGCGATCCGCGCCGACGTCGAGCTGGGGGGGACCGATCAGAAGTTCAACCTGCTGCTTGGACGGGACATCCAGCGCCACTACGGCGTGCCCGCGCAAGCGATCCTCACGACGCCGATCCTGCCCGGCACCGACGGCGTGCAGCGAATGGCCAAGTCGCTCGGCAACTACATCGGCGTCACCGAGTCGCCCGACGATATGTACGGCAAGACGCTCAGCATCCCGGACGACGCGCTCGAGACCTGGTACCAGCTCCTGTTGGGGACCGATCCGCCCGCGGATCTCGGCGCCCGCGACGCCAAGCGGGCGCTCGCGCACGCGCTCGTCGCCCGCTTCCACGGGCCGGCGGCGGCCGACGCCGCCGAGCGCGAGTTCGACCGGGTCCACATCGAGCGCCGGCCGCCCGAGGAGATGCCGACCGTGAGTTGGCCGGCCGAGGAGTCGGTGGTTCACCTGCCGGCCCTGCTCGAGCGCGCCTTCGGGGTTTCACGCTCGGACGCGCGGCGCAGCCTCGCCCAAGGCGGGGTCAAGCTCGACGGTGAGACGGTCGCCGAAGGCGCAATCGACGTGCCGGCGGCTGACGTCGACGGCAAGGTCCTGCAGCTCGGCAAGCGCCGGTTCGCGCGCGTGCGCGCGGAGTAATAGAAGGATGGCCGTCCAGGGCGGGCTGCTCCGGCTCGAGACGCCCGGCAACGGGCACATCGTCGACATCACCCCCGGCGTGGCCAGCGTGGTCAACACCGCCGGCGTGGATCGCGGGGTGGCCAGCGTGTTCGCGACCGGGTCGACGGTGGCGATCACCACCATGGAGTACGAGCCAGGCGGCGTCCACGATCTCCAGGCGCTGCTTGACCGTCTGATCCCGGGCGCCGGCGACTACGAGCACAACCGCCTCAACCACGACACGAACTCCCACGCCCATCTCCGTGCGGCCGTGATCGGGCCGTCCGAGACGATCCCGATCGTCGACGGCCGGCTGACGCTCGGGACCTGGCAGCAGGTCGTCCTGATCGACTTCGACGACCGGCCACGCCAGCGGGTCGTGACGGTCCAAGTCCTCTCGTAGGCGCTCCGACCCCGGCTGTGGCTCGCTCCGGAGCCTCGGTCCGTGTCGCTTCGGAGGCTCGGCGCGGGTCGGTCCGGAGGCTCG
>Ga0335081_10022781_pt1 | contig 10134 bp, 8 predicted proteins | sample Lox_Sample_35_FD_206713 | JGI IMG/M metagenome (GOLD analysis project Ga0335081, IMG submission 206713) | Soil microbial communities from Loxahatchee National Wildlife Refuge, Florida, United States - Lox_Sample_3.5 | ecosystem: Environmental > Terrestrial > Soil > Wetlands | place: USA: Florida... | reverse complement strand
TGGGCAACGGGTGGATGATCCAGGCGCCGCAGCCGGGCATGGACGTCCAGGTGGTGCCGGCCAGCTTCGACTCGCAGTTCGCCGGCGCGATCCGCGTCGACCCCGGGATCGCCGCCGCGCTCGCGAGCGGCCTGGCCTGACCAGCCGGGCCTGACCAGCCGGGCCTGACCAGCCGGGCCTGACCAGCCGGGCCTGACCAGCCGGGCCTGACCAGCCGGGCCTGACCGAAGCGCTGGCCAGCGTGCTGACGACGGGTGCTGACAGCCCGCCCGCCGCACATTCCGCCGGGGGCGTATTTTTCTTGCGCATCGAGGTTTGACCAGGCCGGACAGGAATGTAATCATAATTACACCAATGCGCGGCAGGAGGATCCCGTGGACGACGCGGCCGGAACGGGCCACGACACGAGCGCTGGCGGCGGGACCGCGGGGGCGGGCCAGGGGAGCGCCGCCGCGGAGGTGCGCGGCTGGTTCACCGGCCGCCTGCCCGGTGACTGGTTCACGGCCGCGCCGGAGATCCAGGTGGACCGCGAGGAGATCACCATCGTCGGCGTGCTGCCCGCGCCGGAGACCGCCGGGGCGCCGGCCGCCGAGCGCGCTGCGGCCGCCGAGGGCCGGATCCGCCGGTTCCGCGAGGAAACCAGGGGCCACCGGATCGAGATCGCTCGGGAAGCCGAGCACAAGTTCCGGCGCAAGGTGTCCTGGGGGGTCGCCTGCGCGGACGTGACCGAGATGTTCACCACGCTCTCGGTTCCCGTGATGACCAGGCTGCGCCAGCCCGAGCGCCGCGTGCTTGACACGCTCGTCGACGCGGGCGTGGCGCGCAGTCGCAGCGACGCGCTGGCCTGGTGCGTGCGGCTGACCGGCGAGAACGCGGATTCCTGGCTGGCCCGGCTGCGGGCGGCCCTGCGGCACGTCGAGGAAGTGCGTGACCAGGGTCCGGCAAGCGCCTGATTTCGCCGGTGAATCGGGCGCATGAAAGCACCCGGACCACCTCCCTCCCGGGTTCCGAAACGATAACGATTCCGTACTCCTCCGCGATCGTGCGGGGCACCATCGAGTGGACCGGGACCCGGATCCCGGGTACAAGCCGGCGGCCACGGTCCGCGGGGGTGGACGACATCGGGATCCTTCAGCCGCTGCTGTACGCCAGGCAGGGCCGGACCGCCGAGCGCGACGCCAGGGCGGCCAGGCGCGAGCGGGGAGCTCGGCGAGGTCCCGGGGCTTGGCGAGTCCCTGGTCACGCCGCTCGGCTGATTCCCGTCAGGCGGCCCGGAACCTCAGTTGTTAACCGGAGCGTTCCAGTGGTTGGGTAGGTTTGCCGTAGATCGCCACGGTGATGAGGAAGGCCGCCAGCATGGGACTTCGTGACCTGGTCTACCGACTCTACGAGCGCAGGCTCCAGGCTTCCCTGTCACCCAGTGCCATCCCGCGGCACGTCGGGGTGATGTGCGACGGGAACCGCCGGTGGGCCAGGTCCGCGGGGTACCGTGACGTCAGCAGCGGCCACCGCAAGGGCGCGGACAAGATATTCGAGCTGCTCGAATGGTGCCGCGAGACCGGCGTCGAGGTGGTCACCCTGTGGCTGCTGTCCACCGACAACCTGACCCGTCCGGCCAGCGAGCTGGTGCCGCTGCTGAAGATCATCGAGGACACCGTGCAGGGCCTGGTGGCCGAGCGGTGGCACGTGAACCCGGTCGGCGCGCTCGACCTGCTGCCCGGCGAGACGGTCCGGGTGCTCAAGGACGCGGGCGAGGCGACCGCGCACTATCCCGGCCTGCTCGTCAACGTGGCGGTCGGGTACGGCGGGCGGCGCGAGATCGCCGACGCGGTCCGCTCCCTGCTGCAGGATCACGCGACCCGGGGCACCACCATCGAGGAGCTGGCCGAGGTGCTCGACGTCGAGCACATCGCCGAGCACCTGTACACGGCGGGCCAGCCGGACCCCGATCTGGTCATCCGCACCTCGGGCGAGCAGCGGCTCGGCGGCTTCCTGCTGTGGCAGAGCACCCACTCCGAGTTCTACTTCTGCGACGCCTACTGGCCGGCCTTCCGCAAGGTGGACTTCCTCCGCGCGCTGCGCTCCTACGCCGCCCGCAGCCGCAGGTTCGGTGCGTAACCCCAGGTTACGGGCGGGAACACCGACTGGTAACGCGACGGTGCTTTTGCCGTAACACGATCGCGGGTACCTTCGTTAGTGGTGGACGGCGCGGCGCCGTTCCCGGGAGGGCCCTCGGATCTTCGTGCTTCGCACGTTGCGTGCAGGCGAGACGACAGAAGGGCCGGCGCGGCCCTTCGGGGGCCAGGCCCGGTCCATCCGACACGTCTGTGTCCTGTCTTGGCGCCGGGGCCGCCCCGGCGCCCAGGGGAGTCTGCGTGGTCAATTCTCCAGGTCGCCGTACGTATGTACTCGACACCAGTGTCCTGCTCGCCGACCCGGCAGCCATCGCGCGCTTCGATGAGCACAAGGTGGTGCTGCCGGTCGTCGTCATCACCGAGCTGGAGGCCAAACGGCATCATCCCGAACTGGGCTACTTCGCCAGGCAGGCCCTGCGTCACCTCGATGACCTGCGCGTGGAGCACGGCAGGCTGGACGCGGAACTGCCGGTCGGCGCGCTCGGCGGCACGGTCCAGGTCGAGCTGAACCATTCGGATCCGACGGTGCTGCCCGCCGGGTTCCGGCTGGGCGACAACGACTCGCGCATCCTGTCCGTGGCGCGCAGCCTGGCCGCCGACGGCGAGGACGTCGTCCTGGTCAGCAAGGACCTGCCGCTGCGGGTCAAGGCCGCCTCGATCGGCCTGGCGGCGCAGGAGTACCGCGCCGAGCTGCCGGTCGACTCCGGCTGGACCGGGATGACGGAGCTGGACCTCAGCGCTGGTGACGTCGAGCAGCTATACGAATCAGGCACCCTGGAGCATGAGGCCGCGCGCGACCTGCCCTGTCACACCGGCCTCGTCCTCACCTCCGCCAACGGCAGCGCCCTGGGCCGGATCCGGCCGGACAAGGCCGTCCAGCTGGTGCGGGGCGACCGGGAGGCGTTCGGGCTGCGCGGCCGCAGCGCCGAGCAACGGGTCGCGCTCGACCTGCTGCTCGACCCGGAGATCGGCATCGTGTCGCTCGGCGGCCGGGCCGGCACCGGCAAGTCCGCGCTGGCCCTGTGCGCCGGGCTCGAGGCGGTGATGGAGCGGCGGCAGCACCGCAAGGTCATCGTGTTCCGGCCGCTGTACGCGGTCGGCGGCCAGGAACTCGGCTACCTGCCCGGCTCCGAGGCCGACAAGATGAGCCCGTGGGCGCAGGCGGTCTACGACACCCTGGGCGCGGTCACCACGCAGGACGTCATCGACGAGGTGCTGGCCCGGGACATGTTCGAGGTCCTGCCGCTGACCCACATCCGGGGCCGGTCGCTGCACGACGCGTTCGTGATCGTGGACGAGGCGCAGTCGCTGGAGCGCGGCGTGCTGCTCACCGTGCTGTCCCGGATCGGCGCCGGATCCCGGGTGGTGCTCACCCACGACATCGCGCAGCGGGACAACCTGCGGGTCGGCAGGCACGACGGCGTGATCGCGGTGATCGAGAAGCTCAAGGGCCATCCGCTGTTCGCCCACGTCACCCTGGTCAGGTCCGAACGATCCCAGATCGCCGCCCTGGTCACCGAGATGCTGGAGGACTCCGGCCTGTGAGTGCCATCCGGTACCGGTTAGCGGGTACGGGCCTTCGGCCCGTGCGAGCGGCCGGTGGCCCGCCGGGCTTCCGGATGGCACGAACGTCCCGGCTAGCACTGTAGGCAACCATCACCGCGGGGGGTGCCAGGGGGTCGTCCCCCGTGGGTAGCAGGGCGCGGGCTGCGGTACCTTCAACAGCGTCATGGAATACCCACCCGTGTCCGTCGTGATGCCGGTCAGGAACGAGGAGCGGCACCTGGCCGAGTCCGTCCGGCACGTGCTCGGCCAGGATTACCCAGGCGAGCTCCAACTGGTGCTCGCCGTCGGCCCGTCGGCGGACCGGACCGAGCGGATCGCGCCGGAGCTGGCCGGCGCCCATCCGCGCGTCACGGCCATCGCCAACCCGAGCGGGACGATCCCCTCGGCGCTGAACGCCGCCCTCCGCGCAGCCAGGCACGAGGTGATCGCCCGGGTGGACGGGCACGCCCTGCTGCCGCAGGGCTACCTGCGCGAGGCCGTCGAAACCCTGGCCGAGACCGGCGCGGCCGACGTCGGCGGGGTGATGGCGGCCGAGGGCGTGACCACCTTCGGCTGCGCCGTGGCCTGGGCCATGACCTCCAAGGCCGGGGTGGGTTCGGCCGCGTTCCACACCGGCGGCGGAGCCGGCCCGGCCGACAGCGTCTACCTCGGCGTGTACCGCCGGGAGGCGATCGAGCACGCCGGCGGCTGGGACGAGGGGATGCTCCGCGCCGAGGACTGGGACCTGAACTACCGCATCCGGGCCCGCGGCGGCCAGATCTGGTTCACCCCCGGGCTCCGCGTCACCTACCGGCCGCGGGACGGCGTCCGCGCCCTCGGCGCGCAGTACTTCCACTACGGCCGCTGGCGGCGGGTGATCGTCCGGGAGCACCCGGAGACGGCCAGCTTCCGCTACCTGGCCCCGCCGGCCGCGGCGGCCCTGGTCGCCCTGGGGCTGATCACCGGCCTGGCCGGGCTGGCCGCGATCGCGGCCGGCGGGCCGGCCGGGCTGAGCTGGCTGGCCGCCGGGTTCGCCGTCCCCGCCGGCTACCTGGCCGGCATCACCGCGGTCGGGGCGGCACTGTCCGGGAACAGGCCCGCCCGCGTCCGTGTCCGGGTGCCGCTGGTGCTCGGCGTCATGCACATGTGCTGGGGCACCGGGTTCCTGACCAGCCCGCGGCGGCTGCACCGGGGCGGGAAAGCTGACACGCGTGTCCGTTCGGGAGAAAAGAAAGCCGAGGGGGCGGCCACGGTCGGGGGAGAATAGAGCATGGACTTCGACCTGGCGGCCCTGCTCGCGGCGCACGCGCAAGACGGATACGAGCTGTACGGCCGGCACCTGAACCCGCAGCAGCCGAAGGTGCTGCACGCGATCGGCTTCGACAAGGTCTACCAGCGGGGCGAGGGTGCCTACCTGTACGACGCCGACGGAAACCAGTACGCCGACTTCCTGGCCGGCTTCGGCGTGTTCGCGGCGGGCCGCAACCACCCGGCGATCCGCCAGGCGCTGCACGACGCGCTGGACGCCCAGCTGGCCGACTGGACCCAGTTCGACTGCGGCCCGCTGCCCGGGCTGCTCGCCCAGCGGCTGCTGGCCAAGGCGCCCGGCCTGGACCGGGTGTTCTTCTGCAACAGCGGCACCGAGGCGGTGGAGTCCGCGCTGAAGTTCGCCAGGTACGCCACCGGGCGCCGCCGCGTCATCTACTGCGACCACGCCTTCCACGGGCTCACCACCGGTTCGCTGTCGGTCAACGGCTCGGCCGAATTCCGCCGCGGGTTCGACCCGCTGCTGCCCGACACCGCCATCCCGCTCGGCGACCTGGACGCGCTCGAGGCCGAGCTGCGCCGGGGCGATGTGGCCGCGCTCATCATCGAGCCCGTCCAGGGCAAGGGCGTGCACATGCCGCCGGACGGCTTCCTGACCGCGGCGGCCACGCTGCTGCACGACCACGGCGCGCTGCTGATCTGCGACGAGGTGCAGAGCGGGTTCGGCCGCACCGGCCGGTTCCTCGCCTACCAGCACGAGCCGGTCGTACCGGACATCGTCACCGTGGCCAAGGCGCTGAGCGGCGGGTTCGTGCCGGTCGGGGCGATGCTGGCCAAGGGCTGGATCGTCGAGAAGGTCTACTCCTCGATGGACCGGGTCATGGTGCACAGCACCACGTTCAAGGGCGGCGTGCTGGCCATGACGGCCGGCCTGGCCGCGCTGCACGTGCTGGACGACGAGGGCCTGGTGGAGAACGCGGCCCGGACCGGCGAGGCGCTGAAAACCGCGCTGACCGCCCTGACGCACAGGTACGACGTCCTGGCCGACGTGCGCGGCCGCGGGCTGATGATCGGCCTGGAGTTCGGCAAGCCGTCCTCGCTGCGCGCGCGGACCAGCTGGAACATGCTGCAGAAGACCCGGGTCGGCCTGTTCGCGCAGATGGTCGTGGTGGCGCTGTTCCAGCGGCACCGCATCCTCACCCAGGTGTCGGGCGATCACATGGAGGTGATCAAGCTGATCCCGCCGCTGATGATCGGCGACACCGAGGTGAAGCTGTTCACCGAGGCGTTCACCGAGGTGCTCGAGGACGCCAGCCGGGGCAGCGGGCTGATCTGGGAGTTCGGCCGCACGCTGGCCAAGCAGGCCGCGCGCCGCTAATCCTTGAGCAGCGCCTCGGCCACGGCCAGGTCGTGGGCGTAGGTGACCTTGAGGTTGCGCTCGCTGCCCGGCACGATGTGCACCTTGACGCCGGGCAGGTAGCGCAGCACCACTCCGCAGTCGTCGGTGGGCGCGAACCCCGGGTCCGCCGCCGCCAGCTCATGCGCCCGGGTGATCACCGGCAGCCGGAAGCACTGCGGGGTCTGGCAGCGGAACAGCGTCTCCCGGGGCGGCACCGAGTGCATGACCCCGTCCTCGGCGATCACGATGGTGTCCGACGTCGCCACCGCCACCCCGGCCGCCTCGTGCCCGGCCAGCGCGGCCACGCAGTCCGCGATGATCCGCTGGTCCACCAGCGGGCGGGCCGCGTCGTGCAGCAGCACCCCGCGGTCACCCGCGGGCCCGGCGCCCGCCGCGATCGCGGCCAGGGCCGCGCGGGTCGAATCCGGCCTGGTCAGACCGCCCTCGATGACCTCCGTCAGCTTCCGGTACCCGGCGCCCGCGGGCCCGCCCCGCGCCAGCATCGCCTCGGCCCGCCCGGTGTACCCGCGGGCCATCACCACGAGGATCTCGTCGATGCCCGGCGCCTGGTCGAAGGCGGCCACGCAGTGCTCGATCAGCGTCTTGCCGCCGAGGCTGAGCAGCTGCTTCGGCACCCCGGCGCCGAGCCGCTGCCCCATCCCGCCGCCGAGCACCACCGCCACCATCCGCATGAGCCGGACTCTACCCGCGGCACCGTTTTCGCGGGTGGATGGGCGGGTATCGCCGTATCGCAGCTGGCGGGCGTGTCCTTCCCGGCCGCGAGCGTGATCGCCGGCTACATTACGTAACGCTAGGCGCGAGTCACGGCGGCCGCCGCCGCTGGGAGGACGGGCATGACGGTAGCGCTGGTCCTGGCGGGCGAGCCTGACGCCGGGCTGTGCGGCCAGCTCGCCGCCCTCGGCGTGCGCCGGGTCGACGCGGCCGAACGGGCCGGGCCCGGCCTGCTCACCGTCGCCGCCGCCGCCCGGGCCGCGGGCGAGCGCGTTCTCATCTGCGTCGGCGCCGACACCGTCCCCGAGCCCGTGCTGGCCAGGCTGCTCGGCGCGGGCGGGACCGCGGCCTTCTGCGGGGTGAGCGCGCAGACCCCGCCCGGCCAGCCGGCCGAGCCGGTGCCCGGCGGGGCCCTGGTGGCCGACCCGGCCGACCTGCAGGCGCTGGCGCTGGCGGCCGAATCGCTCGCGGCCACGCACGCCGGGCCTGCCGCGGTCGGCGCGCTGGTCGGCGAGCTCAGCCGACGCGGCGTCACGGTCCGGATCCTGGACGCCGGGCCGGACGGCGAGGGTGCCGTCGCCCAGCTGCTCGCCGACCCCGCCGCCCGCGACATGGCCAGGTGGGCGGCGTGGCGCAGGCTCACCCCGGCGGCGATGTACGGGATCTCGCTCGGCCTCGGGCTCCTCGCCGCGGTATGGTTCGCCCAGCTGGCGGTGCACGCCAAGCTGCTGGCCGTCGCGGCGCTGGCCGGCTCCTTCCTGGCCGCCAGGACCGGATCGCTGCTCGCCGTCACCAGCCGCGAAGGGCGGATCAAGCCCGCGGTCGCCTGGCTCGGGGTCGCCTCCGGGCTGCTGACCGAGTTCGCGGTCTACGCGGCGCTGGCCGTCAGCTCCGGCCTGGCCGGCCCGGCCGCGGGACCGGCCGGACCCGCGGGCCTGGAGGGGCCCTTCGGCAGCGCGCTGCGGGACACGTTCGTCGCCAGCTGGGGCGGTGCCGGGACGGCGGGTGTGTGGCGGCTGGCCATCGCGGCCATGCTGCTCCTGGCCCTGCGGCGGATGGCCGAACTCGGCTACCAGTGCACCGCCCGGCCGCCAGGGAGCCCGTTCTCCCGGTCGTCGCTGCGCACCGTGGAGCAGGTCATCACCTTCCCGGCCGGCGAGCGGTTCGCGGTCATCGCGCTGACCGCGGTCTTCTTCGGGCCGCGGCTGACGTTCGTGCTGCTGCTCGGCTGGGGCGTGCTGGCGGCGGGGTGGGTCCTCGCCGGGCAGGTCGCACGGTCGGCGCAGGCGGCCCGGCCGGAGGACGCGCCGCCGGCCCGCCGCGCCGGCGGGCCCGCGGCCTACCGGGGCGACGGCCCGCTGTCACGCTGGATCGGCGGCCTGGTGGAGGGCAGGCTGCCGCCGCTGCCGCCGGTGCTGGTGGGCCTGCTCGTGACCGGCGTGCTGGCCGCCCTCGGCCTGGGGAACCTGCCCGGCATCCTGGTGCTGACCCCGGTCGAGGCGATGATGCTCGCCGCCCTCGGCGCCCGGCATCCGCACGACGGGCGGCTGGACTGGCTGGTGCCCGCGCTGCTGCTGGCGGGCGAGTGCGTGTTCCTGGCCGCGCTCGGCCTGTCCTGGCACACGGCCGCGTGGCTCGTTTACGCGCTGCTGGCCGCCGTGGTCATGCGCCACGTCGACCTGGCCGTCCGGGCCAGGGTCGGCCGCGGCATCCCGGCCGACGTGGCCGGCCTGGGCTGGGAGGGGCGGATGCTGCTGGCCGGCCTGGCCGCCCTGGCCGGCTTCGTGCCGTTGGCCTATGCCCTGGTTTCGGGTTATCTTTGGTTGCTCTTCATCTGGGATTTCCTCAGCGGATGGCTACGGCCGGACGGAGACGACGGTTGATCGGTTTGGTCCTGGCGGCGGGTGCGGGCCGCCGGCTGCGGCCGGACACCGACGCGCTGCCGAAGGCCTTGCTGCCGGTCGACGGGCCCACCACCATCCTCGACATCGCGCTGCGCAACCTGGCCGCGGTCGGGCTGCGCGACATCGTGATCGTGGTCGGCTACGCCGCGGACGAGGTGCGGAACCGGGTGCCCGGCCTGGAGCGCGCGTACGGGGTCCGGCTGCGGCTGGTGGACAACGGCCGGGCCGAGGAGTGGAACAACGCCTACTCGCTCTGGCTGGCCCGCGAGCATCTCGGCGCGGGCGCGCTGCTGGTCAACGGGGACACGGTGCACCCGGTCTCGGTGGAGAAGACGCTGCTCGGGGCGGCCGGCCAGGCCGGCATCGTGATCGCCCTCGATGACATCAAGCGGCTCGCCGAGGAGGAGATGAAGGTGGTCGTCGACGCCGGCGGCCGCCTCACCCGGATCACCAAGCTGATGGATCCCGCGCGGGCGCACGGGGAGTACATCGGCGCGGCGCTCATCGGCACGGCCGCCGCCGCGCCGCTGGCGGCGGCGCTCGAGGCGACCTGGCGCCGGGATCCCTCGCTGTACTACGAGGACGGATTCCAGGAACTCGCGGACCGCGGCGGCGCCATCGGGGTGGCGCCCATCGGCGAGGTGGAGTGGGTTGAGGTCGACAACCACGACGACCTGCGCCGGGCCCGCGAGATCGCCGCCCGCTGCTGAGCCGCGCTGCTGGGCCGCGCTGCTGGGCCGCGCTGCTGGGCCGCGCTGCTGAGCCCCGCGGGGGCGGGCCCCCGCTTCCGCGCCCTACCGCTGTTCGTTACCCGGTAGTCTCCCGGATAGCCACTGTTAGCCAAGATGTCATGGAAGCCGGAAGGACCGTCGTGCCGCTGCTGTCCCGCATCCTCACCGCGCCGCTCGTCGTCGACGTGCGGCCGGGCGCGGTCGCGGACCTCGGCGCGCTGCTCGCCGACACCAGGATCGCGACCGAGGGCCGGGTCGCCATCGCGGTCGGCCCCGGCCAGGGCGACAGCGTGCTCGCCGGCCTGACCCCGGCCCTCGGGGCGGCCGAGGTGTTCCGGGTCGAGGACGGCACAGTGGACGGCGCGGTCTTGCTCGGCAAGCGGCTGCGGGCCGAATCGTACGAGGCCGTCGCGGCCATCGGC
>Ga0335081_10022779_pt1 | contig 10135 bp, 8 predicted proteins | sample Lox_Sample_35_FD_206713 | JGI IMG/M metagenome (GOLD analysis project Ga0335081, IMG submission 206713) | Soil microbial communities from Loxahatchee National Wildlife Refuge, Florida, United States - Lox_Sample_3.5 | ecosystem: Environmental > Terrestrial > Soil > Wetlands | place: USA: Florida... | reverse complement strand
GGCCGGCGATGGGGGTCACCGCCGCTCCCACGAGGTAGACGACGAAGATCCAGCCCAGCGCCACCGGCCCGAGCGAGAAGGGGGGCTCGGCCAGGTGGAAGGTCACGTAGGTGAAGGTGGCGACGAGGGTGAAGAGCACGTTGAAGCCCACCGCGTAGGCAGCGAGGAGCTTCGGCCTGGCGAGGTCTGCGAGGCGGGCGCCGCGCTCGGCCCCCGGCGGGGGCGAGGCGGGCGGGCGCGGGATCTCCGGGAGCCAGCGCGTCACGAGCGCGGCGCCGAGGAGGGTGAGCGCGCTCAGGGAGACGAAGGAGGCCCGCCAGCCGAGGTGCTCGGCCGCGATGGCGGAGACCATCCGGCCGAGGAAGCCGCCGATGACGTTGCTCGAGACGAGCGCGGAAAGCGCGACGCCGACGTCCCGGCCGTGCCAGCCATCCCCCAGGTAGGCGATGGAGACCGCGTAGACGCCGGGCACCACGAGCCCCTGCAAGAAGCGCCAGGCGACGAGCGCGCCCATGGAGCCGGCAGTGGCGGCGAGGGCGGTGGGAACGACGAGGAGGAAGAGGGAGAAGACGATGACCCGCCGTCGGCCGAGCCGCCCCGAGAGCGCTCCCACGAAGGGGGAGACGAGGGCCACCGCAATGGGAGGGGCGCTCACGGTGAGGGCCGCCCGGGCCTTGCTCCCGCCGAACACCTCCACGAGGAGGGGGAGGAGCGGCTGGGTCGCGTAGAAGTTGATGAAGGCGCACACCCCGGCAAGCCCGAGGGCGAGGAGCACCCGGGGGCCGGGCCCAGCCTTCGCAGCCTGCGAGTCCTGGCTCTCCACCGGCCCGGACAATACACCGGGCCCGATTAGGCACCTCGCTATCCGAGCGCCTCGAGGAGGCGTGCCGCGGCGCGCTCCGCGCCGCCGAGGTCGGTCGGCCCGGGCGCCGCGAGGGAGAGGACCTCGCGCACCGGACCCGAGAGACGCCCGGCGAGGAGCTCCTCCCTCGGGACGTGCACGCAGGCGAGGTAGGCGGGCATCTCCCGCACCAGCACGGGGTACTCCGGGAAGTCTCCGCGGTCCGAGTAGACGAGCCGCGCTCCCGCGCCGATGGCGTCGCTCACGATGCCGTACCCCGGCTTCGTCACCACCGCGTCCGCGGCTCCGATGACGTCGGGATAGGAGAGCCCGAGGGCGAGGAGCCGCTCCCGGGAGAGATCGGCGGGCAAGAGGAAGCGGAGCCCGGCGTTCCGGGCGAGCACCTCGGGCGTGAGGGAGGGGAGACCGACCCCGCCGAAGGAGACGAGCACCGCGGTCTCGGAGCCGAGCCCGAGCCGAAGGCGCGCCTCCTCCCGGGCGAGGCGCGGGCGGCGGGCCACGAGCCCGACCGGCACCCGGGTCCGGAAGGCGGAGAGGTCGCCGGCGAAGGGGAGCTCGAGGATGAGGTCGGCCCCGGCGTAGGCCTGTGCGGCGAGGTCCGCCGAGCGGGCGAGCGAGGGCTCGGAGGCCGAGAGGTGCCGGTAGATCCAGTCCCAGGAGAAGTTCCCGAGTGCCACGCTCGGGACCCCGGCCCGGGCGGCCGCCGCGAAGGCGAGCGGAGGGATGTCGCCCACGACGAGGCGCGCTCCCCGGAGGCGGAGGTGGGCCGCCTCGCTCGCCACCCGCTCGGCGAAGCCCGCCTCGAACTCCCGGCAGCGAGCCGCGGTGGCCGCGAGGTCGATCTCGAGCGCGTCGCGCTGCGCGAGTCCCACGTCGCAGCGGAGCCGGCGGAAGGTCGTGGGACCCCGGGCGGCCTCCTGGAAGAGCTCCTCCGGCGCCTCCCCGGAGACCTCGATCTCGATCGAGGGCGCGCGGGACCGGAGGATGCGGAGCACCTCCGAGAGGCGCGTCGCGTGGCCGAAGCCGTGGCCGGACACGTAGGCGGCGAGCAGGTTCGAACCTTCCCTCGGGAATTCGGGCCGGTGCGGCAGGCCTCCGGCCGTCGACCGGAGGCGGATGCTACACCGGGAGGGGCGCGCGTCCCCCCGGGAACGCGGCTCCGCGCTCTTTCCCGGCGCCGGCTCCGCATCGGCGCGGCGCCCCAAGCGGGTCAGTCCTCCGAGGTGTGCATCCCCACCACGCAGCGTGAACGGCGCGCGAAACCGGCGCCGGACCGACACCTGCCCACAGCCCGCCGAGGACCCGCCGAGACCCATGGGCGCCCCGCACCCTCGACCCTTTAGGGGAGAGGGCCTTTGGCATTCCGCCCGCTTCCGGCCGTCCGCCGGTGGCACAGAACGCGCACATCGAAGGACTCGTGCGCGAACAAGAGACGGCGGTGGACTCGGCGAGTCCTGAATCGGCGGCTTCGGAACCGGTGGCTTTGGAGCCGGCGAGCCTCCAGTCGGCCGGCCCCGCATGGGCCGGGCCCGGATCGGTGGGTCCCCATCCCACGATGCTGCCCGCCCTCATCGAGCCGGAGGTCGTGCGCGAGCACCGGAACCTCTTCTGCCCGAGCTACGACGACTGCCTCGACCTCGTGCTCGGCCAGCGCTGGCCGAGCTGGACCTGCTCGCGGTGCACCTTCTTCGCGCTCCGCCACGAGGGCGAGGCGCTCCTCCGCATCGCCGGAACCCGGAAGTCGGACGGCAGCGAGCTGTCGCTCGACCTGTAGCCTTCCCGGAGGTCCCTACTCCTTCGTGTAGCGGTCGACGAAGCGGAGCACGGTGTCGTACCACTGGACGCTGTTCCACGGCTTCAGCACCCAGTGGTTCTCGTCCGGGAAGTAGAGGAGCTCGCTCGGGACGCCCCGCCGCTGGGCGGCCGTGAAGGCCGAGAGCCCCTGGGTCTCGACGACGCGGAAGTCCTTCCCGCCGTGGATGAAGAGGATGGGGGTCTTCCATCGCCCGACGAGGTTTGCGGGGTTGTGGCGCTCGTAGCGCTCCGGCACCTCCCAGGGCGTCCCGCCGAACTCCCGCTCCGGGAACCAGAGCTCCTCGGTGTCGAAGTAGGCGTGGAACTCGTCGAAGTCCCCGTCGTGGCTCACCAGGCAGCGGAAGCGGTCGGGCCAGGCGCCTTCGATCCAGTCGATGAGGTAGCCGCCGAAGGACGCGCCGAGGGCAGCCACCCGGCGCCCGTCCATCCAGGGGTAGCGCGCGAGGGCCGCCGCGAGCCCCTTCTCGAGGTCCTCGAGGGGCTTCCCGCCCCAGTCGCCTCCGATGGAGTCGGTGAATCGCTGGCCGTAGCCGGTCGATCCGTGGAAGTCGACGAGGACCGAGGCGTAGCCTGCCCCCGCGTAGATCTGCGGGTTCCAGCGGTAGTGGAAGTCGTCGAGCCAGGAGCCCTGCGGCCCTCCGTGGACGAGGAAGGCGACCGGGTACCTCCTCGCCGGGTCGAACCCGGTGGGCCGGACCACCCAGGCGTGCACCGCCTCGCCGCCGAATCCAGCGAAGGTGAACTCCTCCACCCCGCCCATCTCCACCCCGGAGAGGGCCGCGGCGTTGAGGCGGGTGAGGCGGACGAGGCCGCTCCCATCCGGGCGCGCGGAGTAGAGGTCGGCGGGGGAGCGGAGGTCCTCCACCGTGAAGAAGACCGACCCGGCCGCGGCCGCCGGGCCCTTCACGGTCCCGCCCCGGGCGAGCGCACGCACCGCCCCGCTCGCCACGTCGACCGCGAAGAGGGAGTGGCGCCCGCCGTCGTCGGCGGTGGCGAACAGAGTCCTCGAGTCCGCGGACCAGGCGAGCGCCCCCTCCGGAGAGCGGTCCCAGCCCGCCGCCACCTCCCGCGTCGGGCCGTCCGGCCAGGGCTTCACCAGGATCCGGAAGCGGTCCGACTCGTAGCCGGGCACCGACATGGCCAGCCAGGCGAGGCTCTTCCCGTCCGGGGAGAAGGCGGGCGACGTGTCCCAGGCCCGGTTCCCCGCGGTGAGGTTCCGGGGCGCGACCGATCCGTCGGCGGGGACGAGGAAGAGGTCGAAGTTCGTGGACCAGGCCTCCTCCCGCCCCGCGTCCTTGGCGGTGAACACCACCCCGGATCCGTCGGGCGTGAAGGCGTACTCCTCGTCGCCGCCGAAGGGCCGGGAGGGGCAGTCGGCGTCCATCCCGCGCATGAGGTCCCGAGGCGGGCCGCCCGAGGCCGGCACGGCGAAGAGGTGAGAGCGGCGCCCGTCCAGCCACTCGTCCCAGTGGCGGACGGGGAGCGCCGTGTAGAGGCGCCCGCTCGCCTTCGACTTCGCCCGCTCCTCGAGCCGCCGCGCCGTGCAGGCGAGAGCTCCCGCCCCGTCGGCGCTGCAGTCCGGGAAGACCTGGGCGGCGACGGCGAGCGTGCGCCCGTCCCGGGAGAGGGCGAAGCTCCCCACGTCGACGGGGAGCGAGGTCACCTTCTCGGCCTCGCCGCCGTCCATGCGCAGCCGCCACACCTGCTGCGAGCCGTCCCTCGCCGCGAGGAAGTAGAGGGCCTCGCCGCCCGGGGACCAGCGGGGGCTCGACTCGCCCTCCGGCGCGGCGGTGAGCCGGCGGAGCCCGCTCCCGTCGGCCCGGACGAGCCAGAGGTGGGTGCGCCCCCGGTTCGCCTCGAGGTCGGTAGTGCGCAGCGCGAAGGCCACCACCTTCCCGTCCGGGGAAGGCCGGGGGTCGGAGGCGCGCTCGAGCGACACGAGGTCGCGGACGGAGAAGGGCCTCTCGGCGCCGGGAGCTCTGCCCGGGAGGAGGAGAAGCGGGGCGAGGACGGCGGCGAGGGAAGGCGCTCTTCTCTGTGGGCTTCGCATGGTCGACACCGGGAGGTGCGGGGCAGGGAGCGCGGGGGCGGCGCGGTGGGGAGAAAAAAACCACGAGTCGCGCGCCGAGTCGACGGGCTTCCGGAACCGCGCACTTTCCGCTTCGATGGGGTGGCGGCGCACCCGGAAATATGCTGTGTTCCCCTCCCCCTGACCCGGAAGGGGTCCGGCCGGAGGCCTTTACGGATGAAGCTCCTCGAGACGCTCGCTTCGCTCAAGATCGCCGTCGTCCTCTTAGTCCTCCTGCTCCTCGGCCTCGCGGCCGGGACCATTGTCGAGTCCTCGAGCGGGACCGAGGTCGCGGGGCGGCTCGTCTACTACTCCTGGTGGTTCCTCGGCATCCAGGCGGCCTTCGCGGTGAACGTCATCGCCTCCCTCACCGTGCTCTTCCCCTGGGGCAAGCAGCGGGTGGGCTTCCTCGTCACCCACTCCTCCCTCCTCGTCATCCTGGTCGGCGCGCTCGTCTCCTTCTTCTTCAAGTCCGAGGGGCAGCTCGCGCTCTGGGAGGGCGAGACCGGCAACCGCATCGTGAACTCGGACCGCCAGGGCATCCCCGTCGATTCGGCCACGCTTCCCTTCTCCGTGCGCCTCATGCAGTTCCGGATCGACCACTACCCGGGGACCATGCGTCCCTCCGGCTTCCGCAGCGAGGTCCTCATCATCGAGCCGGACGGGAAATTCTACCCGGCCGCCATCTGGATGAACCACGAGCTCGAGGTGCACGGCTGGCGCCTCTTCCAGTCGAGCTACCGGCAGGAGAACGGCCGCCAGGCCACCATCCTCTCGGTGGCGAAGGACCCGGGCCAGCCCATCGTCTTCACCGGCTACGCACTCCTCGTCCTGGGGATGTGCATCGTCCTCGGGATCCGCATCTCGCAGGCCCGGGCTCGCGCGGAGCGCGACGACGCGGTGGCCGCGAAGGCTGCCGGCCGGACCTCCAAGGGGGCGGCGGCGGCCGTCGCCCTCCTCGCCTCCCTCGCTGCCGCCGGGCCGGCGCGGGCCGACGACCTCGCCTCGGCGCTCCGGCGGCTGCCGGTGCAGCACGACGGCCGGGTGATGCCGCTCGACACGCTGGCCCGGGAGGCAGTGTGGCAGGTGACCGGCACCCAGCACTTCGAGGGCAGCGACCCGGTGGACCTGGTGACCGCCTGGACCTTCAACCCCGGGGCCTCGGCGAGCGCCCCGCTCGTGGCGCTGAGCCCGTCTCTGGCGCAGGCGGCGGGATTGCCCTCCGGCACGCGCCACGCCTCCTTCAACCAACTCGTGAATAGCCCACGCGTCATGGAGCTCATGTCCGAGGCGCGCCGCGCCGAGATGCAGGACCGAGCCCGGCACGGGGCCGTCTCCGACGCCGAGAAGCTCGAGCAGAGGCTCGTCACCCTGCAGGGCTTCATGAACCGGGAAGCGCTCGCCGTCGTCCCGCCCGCGGGCGACGTGAACGCGAAGTGGGCGGTCCCCTCGCTCACCACGCCGGCGGCGCTCGCGGAGATGGCGAAGGGGCCGAGGCTCGCCGGCTGGCCCACCCCCGAGGCGGTGGAGCGGGAGATCACCTACAACGAGGTGCGGCCCACGCGCTTCGCCTGGATCGTGCTCCTCGCCGCCTTCCTCCTCTCCATCGCCGCCTGGGGCCGGAAGAACCGCCTCCTCGACGGCCTTTCGCTCCTCGGTCTCGTCGCCGGACTCGGCATCATGGCCTGGGGGATCGGGATGCGCTGGGCCATCGCCGACCGGATCCCGGCCTCGAACATGTACGAGTCGCTCCTCTTCCTCGCCGGAGGGGTGGGCCTCTTCGCGGTGGTGGCCTTCGCGCTCATGCGCAACCGGCTCGTGGTGCTGAACGCCACCGCCATGGCGGCGCTCACCATGGCGCTCACCGACCTATTGCCCATCGACGGGTTCATCCACCCGGTGCCGCCGGTGCTCGCCGGCACGCCCTGGCTCGCCATCCACGTCCCCATCATCATGGTGAGCTACTCGGTGCTGGCGCTCGGGGTGGTCGTGGCCCACATGCAGATCGGCTTCACCATCTTCGCGCCCCGGAAGCAGGAGACCATCGAGCGGATGGCCGACCTCCTCTACTGGTACACGATGGTGGGCTCCATCCTCCTCATCACCGGCATCTTTACCGGCTCCGTCTGGGCCGCTTCCTCCTGGGGCCGCTACTGGGGGTGGGATCCGAAGGAGGTCTGGTCCCTCGTCGCCTTCCTCGCCTACGCCGCCATCATCCACGCCCGCTGGGAGAAGATGATCGGGTCGTTCGGGGTGGCTGCCATCAGCATCGTGGCCTTCCAGACCATCCTCATGACCTACCTCGGCGTGAACTTCGTCCTCGGCATCGGCCTCCACGCCTACGGCTTCGGCGACTCCCCCGTCCTCATGTGGATGATCGTGGTGGCCGCCGCGGAGGCCGCGTTCCTGGCGCTCGGCTGGGCGGCGCACCGGAAGGCGCAGGTGGCCGCGGCCTAGGGAGTCCGTCCGGGAGGCCCTAGTGCCCCGGAGCGGTCGATCCGGTCCGCTTCGCGAACCCCCGCCTCCCAGGCGTCCGCCTGGGTGCGGTAGCTCCCGGGTACCGGGCCCTCGTCCACCGCCACCGTCCAGCGCCCCTCCATGACCATCGAGACCTTGACGAGGTGGCGGCCGATCTCGAACTGGGTCGGGATGCTCGCGACGGGGGTTGGAACGTTCCGTGCCATGACCGTATGCATAAGTGTAGAGCGCGCAGGCGGCTGCCGAAAGGTTTTGCTCGCCGGTCCCGGTCGACCGGGTCGACCCGGTCGGGGCGTGGGAGGGCAGCGCGGCGGCGCAGTGAGCCGGGGCAACTCGTCTCATTCCCGTCATATTGGCAGGCCGAGTGAGCGCCTCCGCCCCACCCGGGGCGACGCGCGGGATATGCTCCGTTCGGGAGGAGAACATGTCTGAGTCCGAGGGCCGTTTCGACGTCGCGCGGCAATTCACTGCGCGGGCCGCGATGGCGAAGCTCCCGCCGCGCGGGGGCAAGAGATTCGCGTCCGCCTTCCAGCACGGCTCCCTCCAGGTGGAGATCTTCGCGCCCCGCGGCCGCGACGCCCAGCGCCCCCACGTCCGCGACGAGGTCTACGTCGTCGTCCAGGGGAGCGGCTTCTACGTGAACGGGGGCCAGCGCTTCGCCTTCCGCGCCGGCGACCTCATGTTCGCAGCGGCCGGGGAGCCGCACCACTTCGAGGACTTCAGCGCGGACTTCTTCACCTGGGTGCTCTTCTACGGCCCGGACGGCGGGGAGAAGCCGAGGACGTGAGCCTCTCTCCCGGGGCTGTCCCGCGGCGGCCCCCCGGCGGCGCCCCGGCCCGGCTTCGGATAGGATGCGGCAGCCCGCGGACCCCGGGCACTCGAACGGACGAGACGAAGTGAGGAGCGTGGCCCTCATCCCGGCGCGGCTCGGCGCCACACGGTTTCCCCGCAAGCTCCTCGCGGTGCTCGGGGGGAAGACCGTCATCCGCCGGACCTACGAGGCCGTGGCGGGAACGGGGCTCTTCGACTCCGTGGAGGTCGTCACCGACAGCGAGGAGATCGCCGCCGAGGTCCGGAGCGCCGGGGGGCGGGCCGTCCTCTCCCGCGGCGTCCACGAGAGTGGCACCGACCGCATCGCCGAGGTGGCCCGCGACCTCGAGGCAGACCTCTTCGTGAACGTCCAGGGGGACGAGCCCTTCACTCGCCGCGAGCCGCTCGAGCGCCTTCTCGAGGCCTTCCGCGGGCCGGGGGGCGAGGCCGTGGCCGTCGCCTCCCTCATGCAGGCCCTCACCGACCCGTCCCTGGTGCGGGACCCGAACTACGTGAAGGTGGCGGTCGACCTCGCCGGGAACGCGCTCTTCTTCTCTCGGTCGCCCATCCCGTATCCGAGGGACCGGTCGGCGCGGCCGACCTACTGGGAGCACATCGGCGTCTACGCCTTCCGGCGGGAGGCGCTCCTCGCCTTCGCCAGGCTCCCGGCGGGCCCGCTCGAGCGCTCCGAGAAGGTGGAGTGCCTGCGCTTCCTCGAGCACGGGATGCGCATGCGGATGGTGGCGACGGACTACATGGGCGTCGAGATCGACACCCCGGAGGACCTCTCGCGCGCCGAGAGCCTGCTCGCCGCGCGGGAGGGGCCCCCGAGGGAGAAGGAAGGCAGGCGGTCATGACCGGTCACAAGAACCTCACCCTGGTGGGCTCCGTGATGTTCGGGCGCGGCGCCTTCGGCCAGCTCGACTCGGTCCTGTCCCGAAGGCGCCGGGGGGACGCGCCCATCGTCTTCCTCGTCGACCACGTCTTCCGGGACCGCGCCGACTTCCTCGGCCGGGTCCCGCTCCGCGGGAAGGACAAGCTCGCCTTCGCCGACGTCTCCCACGAGCCCACCACCGGCGACGTGGACCGGCTCCGGGACGGGATCCGCGCGGAGCTGGGAGAGGTCTCGGGCGTGGTGGGCGTGGGCGGGGGCTCCACCTTGGACCTCGCCAAGGCGGTCTCCCTCATGCTCACGAACCCGGGGTCGTCGGTGGACTACCAGGGCTGGGACCTCGTGAAGGTCCCCGGGGTGTTCAAGGTGGGGATCCCGACCCTGTCCGGGACAGGCGCCGAGGTGTCGCGGACCGCCGTCCTCATCGGACCCACGAAGAAGCTAGGCTTAAACTCCGACTTCACCCCCTTCGACCAGGTGGTGCTCGACCCCGACCTCCTCGCCGGCGTGCCCCTCCGCCAGCGCTTCTTCACCGGGATGGACTGCTTCATCCACAACGTGGAGTCGCTCCAGGGCCGGGCCATGAACGCCTACGCGCGCGTGCACGCGGAGAAGTCGATGGAGCTCTGCCGCGAGATCTTCCTCCGGCCGGAGCCCTGGGGCGGGGACGCGGACGAGAAGCTCATGATGGCCTCCTGGCTCGGCGGGATGAGCATCGCCTACTCCCAGGTGGGCGCGGCCCACGCCATGTCCTACGGGCTCGCCTACGTCCTCGGCACCCGCCACGGCGAGGGGAACTGCGTGGCCATGCAGGCACTCGAGGAGCTCTACCCGGACGGGGTGCGCGACTTCCGCCGGATGGCGGAGCGGGCTGGCGTGGAGGTCCCGAAGGGCGTCACCCGGGGGCTCGCCCCCGAGCGCCTGGAGAAGATGGTGGACGTGTCCCTGGGGATGGCTCCGCTCTGGGCGAACGCCCTCGGCGAGGACTGGCAGCGGAAGATGACCCGGGAGCGCCTCGCTGCGCTCTACCAGCGGCTGTAGGAGGACCTGAACGATGCCGGGCTACGAGCTGTGGGGCGCCGCGGAGCGGCGCGAGGTGGAGGAGGTCCTCGAGACCGGCGTGCTCATGCGCTACGGCTTCGACGGGCCCCGGGCGGGGCGCTGGAAGGCCAAGGAGCTCGAGGCCGAGCTGTGCCGCCGCCTGGGCTGC
>Ga0335081_10022776_pt1 | contig 10135 bp, 10 predicted proteins | sample Lox_Sample_35_FD_206713 | JGI IMG/M metagenome (GOLD analysis project Ga0335081, IMG submission 206713) | Soil microbial communities from Loxahatchee National Wildlife Refuge, Florida, United States - Lox_Sample_3.5 | ecosystem: Environmental > Terrestrial > Soil > Wetlands | place: USA... | reverse complement strand
GACAGATACTGCATCAGGCAGAAGCGCGAAAAGTGGATATTTTCATACATCACAACGCGCTTTATATCTTGGGTTTCTTTGCGACAGATGTACCAGCCATGGAGGAACAGCTTCAGTGGTTTGCAGGCAAGCCAGAAGAGAATTTCGGGTTGTCCGTTGCATCCGATACAGAAGCTTACGCAGGGCACGTGCGTAAGGCGCGACAATTGACCAAACAGGCGGTGGATTCCGCGCTCCTCGCCGACAGCAAGGAGACTGCGGCAGTATGGCGGGAGATTGCCGCACAGCGGGAGGCTGCTTTCGGCGACCCCATCAAAGCGAAGCAGGAAGCAACCGACGGACTCAAGCTCGCCCCTGCGAGTCCAAGCGCAGTGCCCGAAGCCGCTTTTGCATTTTCGATAGCTGGCGATGCCGGAAGAGCCGAATCGCTGGTGCAAGAATTGAATAAACGTTTCCCGCTCGATACGCAAATTCAGTCTTTGTGGCTGCCCGCAATTCGCGCACAGATAGCACTGAATCAGAACAACCCCGCGCTCGCGTTGAATGCCCTCGAAGCTGCTTCGCCGATAGAGTTAGGGCAAATTCCGTTCGTCTCCAATATCTCCTGCCTTTATCACGTGTACATACGAGGAGAGGCATACTTGGCAGCCGGACAGGGCAATGCTGCTGCCGCCGAGTTTCAGAAGATTCTCGACCACAATGGCATTGTCTGGAACTGCTGGACGGGAGCGTTAGCGCATCTGGGAGTGGCTCGCGCCAACGCCTTGCAGGCGAGAACTTCGCGGGGCGCAGATGCCGACGCTGCCCGCGTCCGGGCACTTGCCGCCTACAAAGATTTCCTCGCGCTCTGGAAAGACGCCGACTCTGACATCCCCATCCTGAAGCAAGCCAAAGCCGAGTACGCGAAGCTGCAATGACCGCTCGCGCTATGATGACGTGATTGCAAGCGTCAGAAGGAGGGCACCATGCGTCGAGAAAGGGCACTGAGGATTTTGTTCGTGACTTTCGCCTGTTGCGTGGCGGCATTGTCTGCGTCCACGGAGCCAAAGAACTCCAAGACTGTACCGCCAGCCGATGCAAAGCAACAGGTGCTAGACCTCGGAAAAGAATGGGTTGCCGCCGAGGTCAAACATGATGCAGCGACACTCCGGCGTATCCTCGATGACAAGTTCATTGCCAGCTTCGGCGTTAAGGACCCCTACGACAAAGAAACTTTCATCAAGCACATCGTCACTGGCGATGTCGATCCTACGGAATCGCAAACGCTGACGAACGAGACCGTCATCATCGACCAAGACACGGCGGTCGTCGTTGGCACCGACACTGCACGCGGAACATATAACGGCTCGGCGTATACAGTGGTCTACCGATATACGGTGACCTACATCCATCGCAACGGGCAATGGTTAGCACTAGCCGAGCATTTGGTCGAAGTGCCGCAGTCGAAATAGAGAGGAGGAACCGATGCGCCGAGAACGGGTGCTCAAAATCGTGCTTGTAGCCATAGGACTGTTGTTTACAGCGGGAGTTGTTCCGCTGACAATGTTTTTCTCGCGAGAGCCTGCGGTAGCAATGATAATGAGCATCTATGTCACCCTCGGAATTTTCTTACTGCTGGCGGTGCGCGACCCAGCGGCGAACCGCAGCCTTATCGCCTTCGCGGGATGGGCAAATCTTGCACATGCCGGGGTGATGGCAGCGCAGGAATACCGAAATGTGATCGAACGGCAAGAACTCGCGGGAGTGGTTGTCTTCGCAATTGTCGGTGTTGTGCTGGTCGCGCTGGCTCCAGCGAGGCAACCAGTCGAGCGAGATTCTAGTGTAACGGCATAAAACCTGCGCCATCGGTTTCGGATACGACCAATGCTGCGAGGGCAGCGGTCTTTTCGTCCTGTGTCCACGGTGAACCCACAATCTTTCCGAGTTCAGAGATGTGTTGCCGCACAGAAGGCGCACGGTTGCCGAATGTACCGTGCGCACGCTCGTTCAGTTCACGCTCACGAATACCCATCACCGGAATGTGGCAGCTTTCGCACGCCTCGCTTACGATGTTGCGGAAGAACTCTCCTTCGGCTGTATGAATCAAAGCATGCGAGGCTAGGATTTTCTGAAGCGATGGCAAGGCACGACCGGAGGCAAGTAGCATGGCGCAGCCGATAACTCGATATTTGCGGGCGGTGACTCCATCCAACATTTCGCGAATAGCGTTTACCGCGAGGCGCTGCGAAACCGTCGCACACTTCTGGAGGTGACGCTCGGCTTCTTCAACCCCCAAATTCTCCGCGAAGTGATAGGGCTGCTTCGCCCCTTCCATCGCCTGCTCAATGATGACGATTCGTCTGCGATCAACCACACTTGCAGCCGTAGGGTCACCAGAGACGCACACGAGCACAGCCCAGCCCGAATGCACGCGGATGCCTAGCGCTGCGTTTTTCATACTCGCTCTCACAATCTTGCTGCGGCGGTCTCAATCTTAGCAGCCGATGACGCTGGCGCTACCAAGGGACGACGAAAGGCTCACCGCAACGAAGACTTTGCCGACCACTTCACTCTGATCCTGCTCCATTAGGTGGCACCCGCAGCACTGGTTTGGCTTTCGTTGTTTCCGGCGAGCACCGTAAGAGCGTTCTCGTTCGCTTCCTTAACAAGCCTGCAAACCGACGCCCGCGAGATGCAGTGCTTCTTGGCAACTTTCAGGAACACAAAAACTCCCTACCGTTTCCTACCAAAAAAGTCGGCGGGAGGACGTCAGATCGGACTTAACTTGACGACGATTGACCTCAAGTTACGCAAAAGACTGCATCTTGCTGATGGCAAAGGCTGTGCAAAACCCCAAACCGAAAATCCACCCCCCGCAACCAAGGAATCAATAACTTAGGGCCGCTTATTTGAGCGGCCCTTTCATTTTGTCCGTGTCTGCGACCCAAGTCTGTTTACCTGAACGATGTGCGATAGTGGTTGTGTGAAATCCAAGCTGAGGAAGCGGGCCAAGTTGGCGCTTGTAGCTTCGGTGGTTTTCACGCTAGGACGCGCATTCGCACAGTCGGATGAACATGAGCCCGTGGCGGTCGTAGAGATTGGAGCCGCTGCAAATCGGAGCATTACAGAGAACCAATCTGCGTTCGGGCCAACGGTTGCGGTTGAGGTCACGCCAATTGAGAATTGGCTGGAACTTGAGGCAGCCGTCACGCGTCACGAGCACTCGCTCGGTATTGACGGAGGGTTGCTCATCGCAATTCCTTGCTCTTCGCCGAACGAAGCTAGAGGCGACAACTGACGTAACATTGCAATATCACTCAAAACCCCTGCTCTCCCTACCGGGGACGCTTCAACGCGTGTTTGCTGGCATCGTCATTACCTTCTCTTTCACTGTCTTTAGGTACTGCTGGCGCTTAAGCAAAGCTTCGCGCTGGTCGCGGTCATCCGTGATGTTATAACGGGAGAACATCGATGCTGTCTTGTGGCCGCTGATACTCATGGCGACAGTCTGCGAAACCCGGGAGCGGATCAGGTCACGCATGGCACTCCTGCGTAGATGATCGCGCAGCAGCACGTAAATAATCTGGTCACTCTGAGCAACGCAACTGGAGCGTGATTGCAGTCTCCCGATTACAGACACTCGCGCATCGGCTGGCAATTGCGAGACGCGCTCAGCCCAGAGCCAAAAAGATTGCATGTTACCGCCGCTGCTCCCGCCTTTTTTTCGGGCTTTGTTCCTGATGGCCGCTCCGAACCCGGCATGCTGGTTGCCCAAACGGGCAACAGCAGACATGCCGGCCGTCACACAAGGGACTTCAAGGCATTCAAAAGTGTCTCTATCTGTTGCGACGTATGGTTTGCGAAAACGACAGCCCGCAGCGCACCTTCAGGTCCCGCGCCTATGTAATGTGTACGCTGGATCGCGATCCCACGGTTCATAAGTTCGGCCTGAACACGATCCATGTCCTCGCCGGTTTTCAATTTCCACGCGGCGATCGGCACGGGCGAATCATCCTGTTCGAAGCCAAGCTTGCCCAAGCCGGTTTTCAACTGTTTTGCATTCCGCCAAAGCTGCTGGCGCAACTCCGGCTGGCTCATCATGAGTTCCATTCCCTTCACCGCCGCACCTGCCGCGGCTGAAGTAGAAGCGTTCGCACCGTTTGCAATGTGCCCGGTGCGAATCGGCAATATAAATTCCTGACTCCCTGGAATGATCCCTCCATGGGCTCCAATTGCCTTGCTCAAGGTACCTCCGAAATAGAGCCTCGGCGATTGCAGCCCGTAAAACTCGTAGGTACCTCGCCCGTTCTGTCCAAGAACTCCGATCGCGTGACAGTCATCGAGCCACATCGAACCGTCGTAGGCTTCGACAAGCTTGAAATACTTGGGAATGGGAGCAATCTTGCCAAACGTCGGAAAGATGCCATCACTCACAACCAGCGGCTTTTGGCCTCGCGTTAGGTTGTTCTTGAGCGCCATAGCTAAAGCATCGGCATCGCCATGGGAAAAGGTGAATACCGGTTTCTGCAAGGCATACATGAAATCGGTGATACTCCAGTGCGCGCCTTCATCCACGAACAAGGCGTCGAAGCGTTTTAGCCCAGCGAGTGACTGGAAGCCGGCGATATTAATCAAGTAACCGGAAGGAAGGTATATGGAATCCTCTGTCGCGAAGAATCGGCTGGCCTTCTTCTCGACCTCAAGATACAAAGGCGACGTGCCAAATACATTCCTCGAGGTGGCAGTGCACGTCCCAAAGTCCTCAAGAGATCTGTGCGCAGCCTTCACTATCTCGGGATGACTCTGAAAACCGAAATATCCAGTGCCCCCGAAATATAGATAACGCTTGCCATTAATGACAGTCTCAGGTCCCGGGCCGCTGTCCATGGAAAACTTGTATTTCGATCCGACGAGTTGCGCAAAGAGAGCACGGACGCCGGTACTTGCCGCCAGCGCTCCGGCTGTTAGGCCTCTGAGAACCCCACGACGCGTAAACATTTTGTCTCCTGTTGTGCGCGCCCTGTTTGGCACACTAGTTCACATTGACGATTGAAATTCGCAAGTTCCGCAGACGTTGACTTCCAGTCCCAGTTCTGACATGGCAGCGGCTTTCGATGCGAGCAGCGCGCCTGCAGTCATGGAATCCGGCGCGTAAGCAACCTGGATGTGATTTGACTTGTGCCTGGCCATGAGTTGATCGCGCGTAACGCCATACAGAACGGCATTCATCAACGGCCATTGCGGTGTAGTGATCGACCACCGGCGCTCGATCTCGCTATCCGCAAGCTTGACAGATCTCCCACGGCCGATGTCGACATTCAATTTGCCGCCTTGCACGAACACTCTACTCCATACGATCTCGCCTGGTTTGCTAACACCCTTGATCGTGCCACCCCCGAGGGGGAAGTACATCGGCGGCTGACGCTCGCTGACTGCGTCTCGGTAGCCGTTGGCAAAGTGATTCGGCGGTACTGCACCGGAAATTTCAAATACCCAAACAAATTCATTATGTCCGTTCAGCTGATAATCTTCGCCGTAGCGCACGTCATGTAGTGTGGTCTCCGGCGGGAGCTCATAGGACCGCCAGATGCGATTCGTAACCAAAGCATCGAGACCTGCACATTCGTCAGCCTCGTTGAAATGGGGAAGAGCCTGGTTCTCAAATAGGACCCGTTTCCCGCCGGCGTCCTTTACGGGGGGGCGGTCAACATTATTCAACAGCCCTTCAGCCAAATCAGACGCTGCACTGATATCTTTTAGGCCCTGTTGATACTGGATTCCAATCGTGTCGCAGCCAAACTCGTCGGCAATTCGAAGAGCTGCGACGTACATCTTGCACTGTTCCAGAATCTGGTCGTCGGTCAGGTCCTGTTCAGGATCAACACCTGTGTGGAATTTCATTCCCTTGCCATCTAGCCAACAGCGGACACCTTGAGCTTCGTCCTTGCTGACACGCCGCATCTCGGCATACAGCGCAGATTGACTCAAGCGTTCCTTATATACGCCCGTCGAATACAGCAATTCATCGGGAATGATGGCGTTGTACATGCCCATACAACCTTCGTCGAAAACACCCATGATTGCTTTGTCGCGCTTCAGTTGCGCACCGATATCGCGACCCAGCGTCTCCGCTTTTTCCGGAAGAGCCACAGCCCGAAGCGCGTGCACATGGCTGCAATCGTGAATCACCTCATCTCCATTGAGCCAGCGACAAAGACCCGTGAGAAAAAATTGATCTTTAAAGTTCTCACTCCAAAGCGTGCTGTACCGGATCCCCGCTTTCGCCATTGAGGCGTTCAGATTCAGCATCCCGACCAACCCCGGCCATTGCCCCGACCAGTTCGCCACCGTCAGAATGGGGCCTCGATGCGTCAGGAGTCCTGGTAGAACATGATGGCTGTACTGCCAGACTGCCTCAACAACAATCAAAGGAGCATCAGGGGGAATCTGTCGAAATACCTCGATACCGTGGCGTTGACTGTGAATGAATCCGTGTCCCAGTGCAGGATCAAAAGGATGGCCTCTTCGCACTGAATAGCCGAACTTGCGAATCGCCGTCGTAACTGCTTCCTCTACCTTTGCCTGCGCCGGCCAACAGGTCCGATTTGCGGAATTCCGAAGATCGCCACTCGCGATGAAAATGAGCTCAGGTTTTTCCATGAATGCCTCCAACGGCAGTGAATCGGTTCTGCTGACGTTTGGGCCGAAACCGAACCAGATACACCAATCCGAAAAACAGCATCCCTGCTCCCCACCACATGCCGATGTGAAGGTGAGCCATCACTACCGGATTCGCTAAAGGGACAAAAAGTTCATAAATGCCGGTGCCCAGAATCAGCAAACCATAAACCGCCAGAATTAATCCGATAAAAAACCAAACCGATATTGAATGTTCATGCATGACTGTTCGCTCACCAGAAAATTACGTTCAGTGCCACAAAACCCGCCCCAACAGCCGCAGCCCATGTAAGCGGACGGCGGAAAAATGGAATCTTTCCCTCCGACGGTACTTCGGTTAAGCCGTAGACCAGTCCTTTCAGTTCATGGTCTGGTTTCGGCTTGGTAACTAGGCTGACAAGAATCGTGACCGCAAAATTCGCGATCAATGACCACATCGCTCGATATACGTTCTCCGCCATGTCTTTCGCATCGGGTGAGAACGCAACATACTTCAGCGCCGTGGGATCGAGTTTGACCCACGCCCACAAACCGAACGAGGTCAGGATGCCAGCCAAAAGACCCCAAAAACCCGCGGCTGGCGTTGTCCGTTTCCAGAGCATGCCCAGGATTACCGTTCCAAACATCGGCACAATAAAGAAGACGAAGATTACCTGGGCATACACAATGATGCTCGAAAAGTTCATCACTAGGTAAGCGGTACCAATGCTGATGAACACGCCGACCAGCGAGCACCAGCGTCCCATCGAAACATAGTGCGCATCGGAAGCCTGTTTACGGATAAACGGCTTGTAGATGTCATACGTCCAGACGGTCGTGAACGCTGTGACATTCCCCGCCATGCCGGACATGAAACCTGCGACCAGTGCGGTAACTCCCAACCCCAGCAGACCGGGTCCACAGTAGCGCGCAAGCATAAGGGGAAGAGCTTCATTGTAGGTATGCACGTTGGGTTGGCCGGCTAGACTTTCCGGCACGAGGTGAATCGGCAACACCGCCAGGGCGAGTAAGCCTGGCAGTATGACGATCAAGGGAACCAGCATTTTAAAAAATGCGCCAATGACAGTTCCCAGTTCGGCGGAACGCAGGTCCTTAGCCGCCATCACCCGCTGCACTACGAGAAAATCGGTTGTCCAGTACCCAAACGAAATCGCCAGACCCCAACCGAAGACGATGCCAGTCCAGTGAACCCCCATCGGATTGCCCGCAAACGTGGCCGTTGTCCGCCACATGTGCGTAAAATCCTGGCCCGGGAAGTTCATCTGAATCCGGTGAATCATCCCGGCCCAGCCTCCGGTTTCAATCAAGCCGACAACCGGAATGACAAGACAACCAATCCAGATGAGAAAAAATTGCAGTACTTCATTGAAAATTGCGGAGAGCAGGCCGCCCGCCATCACATATAGCGCCACCGTCAGCGACGAGACCCAGATGCTGAAATGGATGTCCCAGCCAAGAATGACTTTCATGATAATGGCCATCGAATACATGTTGATTCCACTCATCAGGATCGTCATCAGCGCAAACGATATGGCGGAAAGTGATCTGGCGCCCTCCCCATACCTGAGCTTGAGGTATCCAGGCACCGAGTGAGTTTTGCAGATGTAATAGAAAGGCATCATCACCAGCGCGAGAAAAAGGATTGCCGGAATCGCGCCGATCCAATAGGCGTGGCCCACGAGAATCCCGTACTGGTATGTCGCCGCGGCATAGCCCATCATTTCCAACGAACCGAGATTCGCGGAGATAAAACTCAAACCAGCGATCCAAGCCGTCATCTCTCTTCCGGCCATGAAGAATTCGTCGCCAGTATTGGTGAAACGCCGCAGGTACCAACCCAGTCCCAAAACCAGGCAGAAATACAGAACGATGATGACCAGGTCAACCGGACTGAGTGACATGCGGGCAGTGGCGAACAAAAGCAAGCAGTCGGCCCAAGCCATCAGCGAGAGCTCCTTACGGATTGAACCAGCGGAAGAAGTACGCGATCGAGTTCATCGTCGCTGAAATCGGAAAGTTTCACGTTCTTGTACAGCGCCCAGTGCTCAATCTGTTCAACCGTGTGACCCGGCTCAACTTTGCTGAGTGCGCCCAGTGTTTCAATTTCGAGAAACTCGTTATTGGTAAAGGTTTCAAACGCGCAACCAAAATCAGGATAGGTTTTTGCGGGATCGGATTGGGCTCGTTTGATGAAAGCTTCGTCATTCACAATGTATGCTGCCCAGGTATCTTTGTTGAACATTCCTAGTTTTTGCGCTTCCGCATTGTTCGGGTCCTGACGAAGCATCAGATATTTTTTAGTGAACTTCCATCTTGGATCGGAGAGATTGGTGTAAGCCCACATCACCAACGGATTCGTTGCTTCCAGATTCACCGGGTGCCTGCCCCGAGGAGGGAATCCGCTTACGGCGATTCCTCCCGTCGTCATCATGGTCAGCGCCCACGGCGCAAATTCCAGCGTGAATAACGAACGGTTGGTGATTCGGTGAAAAACGGTAGCGCTGTTCCCGCTTGCCGCAATCCGAATCTCGAGTTCTTTCTGCAGGTGAGTCAGCGGCTCGACAGGTTCACGAGCAATCAGGCCATTCTCGGTGACTTCAATGTCCACCGGAACATTATCCGGTGCCCACGTCGCTATTGGATCCTCAGGAGCTTTCCAGACGCGGTCGCCGCCGCGCAGCTGAAATTTTTCTTCCCCACTCTTGCCAAGCTGATCGGGAAATTCCTTGAATAAGTTTTGGCCATCAACGAAGCCAAAACGAATAATGCGGGGCCCTACATCGGCCGTGACGATGAGTTCAATTTCGCCATTCGTAACGCGGTAGCAATTACGCCAACCTTTATATTCGGTTTTCCCTACCTGGACCGCCGCAAGCAGATTAGTTGTCATAAGACTAAGGAGTAAGAATCGGCTAATTCTTCGCATGGAGCCTTCTCCCCAAAACACCTGTAGTAGCTTTCGAGAGTTCCTTTGAGTACCGAGGCTGAATGAGCGACGTTCGGCCAGCAAAGGCTGGCCGAGACTCGCGTCCAACGCTCAGGCCTTCCGTTCATCATTTCACGCGACATTGATCAGTGATAACTGGGTACGGGCTTTCCCTCGATCTTCAATATTGCTTCCTCCGCGGCGGCGCCAACTCTGCGCTTGCCCACCACCTCCTTCAGCACAGGGAGGGCATCTTTAGCAGAGGGACCGATGTCTCCGAGCGCCTGAGCACTATCGGCAAGGACAAATCCGTCTTCGTTCTGAAGCCGTAACCTTTCGGCCAAAGCGTGCGTCGCGGCCCGAGAAGCTGGGCCTATCGCCCCGAGAGCGTTAGCCACATTCATTCGCACATAGTTGTTTGAGTCATTAAGAGCCTGAATGAGTTGGGGAACTGCGGGGGCGGCTTTCGGGCCCATCGCTTCCAGTGCAATCGCCGACATGCATCGTACATGGGCATCAGCGTCGGAGAGCGCTGTCGCCAACGCAGGTATC
>Ga0335081_10022775_pt1 | contig 10135 bp, 8 predicted proteins | sample Lox_Sample_35_FD_206713 | JGI IMG/M metagenome (GOLD analysis project Ga0335081, IMG submission 206713) | Soil microbial communities from Loxahatchee National Wildlife Refuge, Florida, United States - Lox_Sample_3.5 | ecosystem: Environmental > Terrestrial > Soil > Wetlands | place: USA: Florida... | reverse complement strand
TTGCGCATGCGGCACGGGCCGGTGACGGGGTCCTTGAAGACCCCTGTAAAGATGGTCTTCCCCTGCCAGGGCACGTCCTTCGGCATGCCGACGTTGACGGAGATGAGCGTGCCAACCCGATGAGCGGCGGGCTCGGCTGATTCGGCTTGCTGCGATCTCGAGCGCATGCTCACGCCTCTGCGGCGGCCGGATCTTCTAAGGGTTGGATGCCGCCATTTTCACCCACGCCAGGCCACGTTTAGCTGAACAGGTCCCAAGGCCAGGGGTTGCCGCTGCCGTATCGCTCAATGGTGGGTCCGGTTGGAGCCGCGGTAGAGCCGAGAATCCCACCGTCGACGGCGAGGATTCTCGCGGGGAAGATCCGCCCGAACGGGTCGTCCGTTAGCCAGCGCTTGTCAGCCGGCGATCGCGCGATCGTGATCGCCCCCTCGAAGTGGGAGTCGTCTCGCAAGAGCGTCGAGACCGCGTCGGGAAAAGGACCAGTCAGAACTCGGCGGCGTGCCTGTTGGACAGTGAGGTCGTCGAACGGGAGACGCACGCCCGGCGGCGGCAGGACAAGAGAGATGAGGGCCGGCGAACCGGCGGGATCGATCATCCGCTCATCCACACGCAGGGCATAACGAACCGGCTTTGCTCGCTGGCGCCAGGCCGCGAGTGTTCCTGCCGGGCGGCCGTCGAGCGTGAAGGCGGGGGCGGCTGCATCCGCGGCGCGCGCGGGTTCCTCGATCAGGGCCAGCCAGCATCGGCTCATGGCGTCGGGGCGTCCCAGTCGGGGCGAAGCGTCCGGGTGAGCTCGCGGAGGTCGTGCACGAGCTCGCCGTGGGTCGGCCTCCCCCAGTACCAGTAGCCGTTGTACGCCGAGTGGATGCGGAGTTCGGGGTCAGTAACGAACACCGCGGGCACGTATGGATGGTGGAGGGTGTCGGTCGTCTCGCGAAGACCCAGCTGAGACAGGACGTCGCGATCCGGGTCCGAGAGGAATGTCCAGCGGGCCCCGAGGCCAGCGCGCAACGCGGCGTTGACCTCGGATGGATCGACGCTGATCGAGACGATCCGCGAGTAGGCGACCTCCGCGTCATCCTGGAGCACGAGGAGCCGTCGGAAGAACGCCTGTTCCTTAGGGCACCACCAACCTCGGAAGAACTGCACCACCGTCGGGTCCCCGCCAACAAGCGCTGACAAGCGGCGGCGGTTGCCGGCGTGATCGAGAAGCTCAAAGTCAGGAAGCTCTCCCCCCACCTCCAGCCCCCCGATCGCTCGCTCGCGAGCCGTGGGTGTGGCCTGTCCGGGGGTCAGTGCGGTGGTCATGACGCGCTCTCCTGTCATTTGCGGATCGTGGGTTAGGCCGGGGCGAGCGCCGGCTCGTCTGCGCTGCGGGCGGATGCGATCTGCGTCCGGAGCGCCTTGAGAGCGGCGGCGTGGATCTCGGAGAAGCTGGGGAACGGCTGGATCGTGTCGCGCAGGGCGTCGAGGGGGACGCGGGCGCGGATCGCCACGGTGGCTTGCTGCATCCACTCCCCGGCCTCGGGACCGAGCGCGTGCGCACCGGTCAGGCGCTCGCCGTCGCTGAGCAGCGTCAGGAAGCCGTTCGACTCGGCGTACGCGTGCGTGTACGTGGCTGTCTTGGCGAGTTCAGACAGGCGCGCGGTGGCGCTGAAGCGAGCGTCGGTTGCGCCGACGGCCGCCGCCTGAGGGTCGGTGTAGGTGACGCGCGGGACCGCCTCGTAGTTGGCTTCACGGGGCTCGCCGAGGATGTTCGCGGCCACGATCTCGCCCTGATACTCGCCGACGTGCGTCAGCTGCCAGATGCCCGTCACATCGCCGATCGCCCACAACCGCTCGCCCGCCTGCATGCGCGGATCGACCGGGATTCCCCGGGCGTCGGCGGCGATGCCGACGGTCTCGAGCCCGATCCCGTCGACACGGGGGCGCCGGCCGGTGGCGACGATCAGCCGATCGCCGCGCGGCTGGCGACCATCGGCGAGCTCGAGCACGAAGTCGTCGTCCTCGCGCCGGGCCGCGATCGCGTGCACGCCGAGGACAAGCGCGATGCCGTCGCGGCGCAGCGCCTCGCCGAGCGCCTCCCCGAGCGGCGCCGGCTCGCGGGCGAGCACCCGTGCCTCGTGCTCGACCAGGACGACCTCGCCGCCGAGGCGGCGCATGACCTGCGCGAGCTCGACCCCGGCCGGTCCGCCGCCGAGCACGATCAGCCGTTCGGGTACCTCCGTCATCCCGGTCGCCTCGCGCGTGCTCCAGACGCCGTCGAGCTCCCGCAGCCCCGGAATCGGTGGGACGACCGGACCCGAACCGGTCGCCAGCAACACGTGCTCCGCGGTGTAGCGCACCCCGTCGACCTCCACTACGCCGGTCCCTGCGATGCGGCCCGTCCCGCGCAACAGGTCGATGCCATGGTCGGTGAGCCAGCGCTCCTGGCCGGCGTCGGAATAGCCCGAGACCATGAAGTCATGCCACGCGAGCGCGGCCGTGAGGTCGACCTGGGCGTTGGCGCGGCGCCCGCCGCGAGCGCGCCGTGCACCGCCTCGCCAGGGCGGAGCAGCGCCTTCGACGGGATGCACGCCCAGTAGGAGCACTCGCCGCCGACTAGCTCGCGCTCGACGATCGCCACGCGGAGGCCGCCCTCGGCGAGCGCGCCGGCGGCGTGTTCGCCCGGGGCGCCGCCCCCGAGGACGATCACGTCGTACTGCCCGCTCGCCGCGCTCGTCATCCTGCTCGCCGTTCCTCCGCCTCACCAGGCAGTTCGGCCGTATCGTCAACGCGCGCAGTCGTCGCCCCCGACGGCCGAGCGCTCACCTGCGCGGCGCCATCGTGAGCCGCCGGCGCTAGGGTCAGCCGTCCCGGCGCTCCCGCCTGGGGTGCAGCCTCGCGAATCGCCGCCAGGAGTGGTGGCGAGTCCCAGGCCGGTCCCTTTCCGGCAAGCCAGCTGTCGAACGCAGGGGTCGGCGGGCGCACCCGGCCGAGTGCGTAGAGGCCGATCCCGACAAGCGCGCCGCCGGCGGATAGCCCGAAACAGATCCACAGGGCGGTGGTCGTGCCCGCGCTCAGACCTCCCCCGACCGTGAGCGCGAAGTGGAGCATCACGGGCGCGATCATGAAGGCCGCAACCGCCCGCAGAAGCTCGACGATTGCGAACACGCGCTGCAGGTTGGTGCTCCGCAGCGAGAAGCCCACGAGGAACAGCGCGGGGGTCACCGCTGATCCCACGCCGACTCCGATCAGCCCCGATCCGACCAGCGCAGCCGCCGTACTCGGCGGGATCGTCCGCCCGATCACGATAACCCCGGCGCTGAGCAGGATCAGGCCCCGCCAGCACGAATTAGTGCAGCGCACGCGTGCGGAACACGACACCGAACACGAGCGCGCTGACGGCAGCACCGCCAAACAGCGGCAGGTAGAGCAGCCCCAGTTGCAGCGGCGAATGGTGGGGCGCCAGCACCGCGCCACTGAGCACGACCGCCGACACCGACGCGGCCGCCGCGCAGATCGCGACCAGGATTCCCGTGGTCGGGAATGTGCTCACCAGCGGCCGCACGTTCAAGAGCGCGCACCGACCGCGATACTCGGCCGCCAGCAGCGCCAAGATCAACAGCAGCCCACCGATCAGCGGGACAAAAGTGACGGGATCCAGGAACCGGTGAGTGAGCAGCTCCGAGGCGCCGAAGAACGCAGCCACACAACCGCCGGTGGCCAGCCCGAGGGCAAGCGGATCCAAAGGCCTTCTGCGGTCGGCCGGCGGGACGTCCTCGAAGGTCAGGAGCGAGAGCACCAGCGCGGCTAGTGCGATCCCCGCGATGATCCAGAACACCGGGCGCCAGGCGTGCGCGGAAGCCTGGACGCCCCCGATGAACGGACCCAGCGCCACTGCGCCGAAGATGCAGAGGTTCAAGATGATCGCCGTCCAGCGCGCCTTGGTCACGGGATAGCCGATGATCAAGGGCGGTAGCGCCGCGATCAGCAAAAGGCTGGTGCACAGCCCCTGGAGAACGTGACCGGCAATGAACACTCCGGACGCGGTGGCCGAGGCCGCCATCACGGATCCGAGCACCAGCAGTACGCCGTAGGCGAGCAGCATCCGCCTCTGCGGCAGTCGCAGCGCGAACTGGACCGCAAATACGGTGCCGATTGCGTATGCGGCGTTGGCCATCCCCAGCGCAAGGCCCATCGCCTGCATGCTCATGTGCAGCTGCCCCGCGATGATCGGGCTGAGCGGCTGCAACGCAGCCGACAGACCCAGGTACGGAACCAGGGCGAACACCACCATGGTGGCGACCGCCGGATAACGGCCGCTCAAAGGACCCTGTCTCATCAGCTCATTCCTTCAATGCCGGGACGATCGCTTCTCGATCAGGCGACGGCGACGGCGGGCGGGGCCAAGAGGCCATGCCTGACGTTGCGGGTGATGTCGTTGGCCAGGATCTCGGTGCGGTCCGTCTCGATGCCGTTCAGCGCCAGCGCCGCGACGTCAGCCGGGTTGGCCTTGGGAGCATCGACGTGGGCCGCCATGTCCGTGTCCATGTAGGCGACATAGAGCGCGGCGACGTGGATGCCGGACGGCGCGAGCTCCTGGCGGGTGGCGTCCGTCATCGCCCACGCGGCGGCCTTCGCGGCGCTGTACGCACCGGTGGTCGGGAAGTGCAGCCACGACAGCACCGACAGAACGTTGAGCATCGCCCCGCCGCCGTTTGAGGCCAGGATCGGCGCGAAGGCGCGCGTGACGCTGAGCGGGCCGTAGAAGTTCGTCTTCATCTCCAGCTCGATCTGGGCCAGGTCGCCGTCCATCAGACTCGTGCCGGTCGATATGCCGGCGTTGTTGACGATCAGGGTGGCGTCGCGGGCGATGGCAGCCGCCCGGGCGATGGAGTCCGGGTCGGTGATGTCGAGGCCGAGGGGCGTGACGCCCGGAATCTGGACGCTCTCGGGGGTGCGCGCGGTGGCGTACACCTTCTTGGCGCCGCGCTCGAGCAGTTGTGCGGCGAACTCACGGCCGAGCCCGCGGTTGGAGCCCGTGACCACTGCCACTGACTCATGTAGGTTCATGAGCTTGTCGTCCCTTCTTGAATGGTTTGATGAGGACGCACGCATGGTCGTGCGATCGCTCATCGATCGCGCCCGGTGCCACCCCCGGTTGGCCCCCTGGACCCCTGGGACCCCGGGGGCCCGGGGCCGCTACACGGCAGCGGTGACTGCGCCGACCTCGGATAGCGCTGAGCGGAGCTCCTTGCGGGAGCTGATCCCGAGCTTTCCGAACACCTTGCTCAGGTGCCACTCCACCGTGCAGGGGCTGAGGAACAGCTGCGTACCGATCTCCGAGTTGGACAGCCCGAATGCGACGAGAAACGGGTCCGGGGGCTGCGCCTGCGGTCAAGCCGAACACGACCTCCAGGGTGAGCCGCTGCGGATCGGGCAGTCTCTGCAGTTGATCGAGAATCGTCCCGCAAAGCAGATGCAGACCGGAATACGCGAGTTCCATCTCCGACTCCACTCCCCCCGCTCGGACCACCGACACTTCCGGCGCCGACGCAATCAGGTACTTGAGCAGGGCCGTCTTCCCGACCCCCGCCGCGCCCTGCAGGACTACTGACCGACTCTCGCCCCGGCGGATGTCCGCGACCACCGTCTCCAGCATCGCGCATTCGCTGACCCGCCCGTGCAGGCTTGGGCGCTGCCCCGGTCCGGGAAAGCGGTTCGCCATCGGCAGCCACAAGATGCCTAGAAGGGGCCGACAAGCCTCACAGCACCGAGAGGTAGCCTCTCTGCTCGCGCAAGAGCAGAAGCGCGCGCCCGGCTCTACCGAACAGCCGCGGTGGCGTGGCACCCGAGTGGGACGGCGCTGTGCCCGCCGCCGTACGAAGGCCGCGTAGTTGTTGAGAACGCCGCGACGACCGGGGGGGCGACCGGTGGCCGCCCCGCCCGGTTGCCGAATCAGCGCGGCGGGAACTGCGAGCCCGGAACGGGCGGCGCGAGGTTGGCCGTCGGTGGCTTATCTCCCGACCAGCCCATGACGGCGCAATTGATGTCGACGCCGTCCGAGCCGTACGGCTGAGGCTGGCCCGTGGCCGGGTCGACCCCCGTCAGCAGGTCGGGCCGAGTGGCGGCCAGATTGAAAACGACGTTCTCGTCGATCTGACGGGTGTCCAGCCCTTCCTTCACGGCCTTGGGCGTCCACAGGCCGAGCTGCGCGTCCCACAGCGGGCTGTACGCGTCGGAGTGCCGGGGGTCCGTAAGCGTCGGGAAGTCCCCGAACACGTTGAGCAGATCCCCTCCGTGGCGCAGCGCCTGGATCAGACCGGTGTTCTGTAGCGAGGCATCCTCGCTTGCATGACCGTCGAGCACCAGATGCTGGAACCCCTGCGCCTGCGAGTTGTTGGCGCCGGTCTGGCCGTTGATGAACCCGAACAGACGCTCACGCGCGGATCCGAGGAAGTCGTCCCCGCCGTTGTACGACGCGTCGTTGAGCGCCGGCACGTACGTCGAGCGCTCGAGCACCGCGGTCAGCGGTTGCCCGGCGTCGGTGCTCAGGTAGACGATCGGCTCTCCGGCGTCAAAGCCCTTGACGAACAGCACATCGGCCCACGACTCCGAGAACTGGCCAGGCGCCGACGGGCCTCCGATGTGGATCCTCAGCACTCGGTCACCAGTATTGCCGTGATGGACGACGTCGTACGGACCATCGCCGGTGGCGATGATCGGCGCGTTGTAGACGACGTCCGAGCCCGCGATCCGGATGAACGGGCTGTACCCCGGACCCGCCACCGCCCCGGGCTGCAACGACTTCAGCGGGAACCCGGTCGGACCAGGCACCGCGACCCGCGTCGGGCTGAAGTCCGGCGCGCCCTGGAAGTGAATCACGGCCGGTCCGAAGGGATTGGCCTGAGGCGAAGGGTTGGCCTGGGTGACGGTCTCGACGCACGCTGGGCAGCCGATCCCGATGTTCGCCAGCTTCGGCGCATAGTTGACGCCCAGGTCGTGGGCGAGACCCTGATCCGAGGTGTCGAGCAGGAGATACCACACCTTCTCGGTCTGGCCCGGATGATTCGGGACCGGCGCGTCTCCCGGGTAAATCGGAAGCCGCACGGTCTCGTTGCTGAGGTTCACCTGGATGGCGCTTTCCTCAGTCAGATGGCTCGCCGGCAGCAGGCCATTTAGCTGGCCCAGCCCGGCGGCCGATCCGGTGTGGCCGGCGTCGCTGGAGCGCCGGTGGCGTACTCCGTGGTGATGAGTCCGGCTGTGAGTCGCCGCCGACGCCTGCGCCGGGAGCGCGGTCGCGGCCGCCGCTGCGGCGACCGCGACGATCAGCACCCGCCAGCGCAGACGGATGGTCAGTCGAGACAACATGTTGTAACTCCCTTCTAGGACTGTTGATGAATTCCGGTCCGAGGTGGTTCGCGGTAGGTGCGGTTGGACCCGGTGACCACCGTCACCGAACCCAGCAAGCCCATGCACGCATGGTCGAGTGATCGCGCCCCGATCGCGCCCGGGGCCACCCCCGGTCGGACCCCCGGACCCCTCAGACCCGGGGGCCGTGACCGCTACACGGCAGCGATGACCGCGCCGACGTCGGGCAGCGCCGAGCGGAGCTGCTTGCGGGAGCTGACCCCGAGCTTTCCGAACACCTTGCTCAGGTGCCACTCCACCGTGCGCGGGCTGAGGAACAGCTGCGCGCCGATTTCCGCGTTCGTCTGCCCGTCGGCGGCCAGGCGCGCCACCTGCACCTCTTGCGGAGTCAGCTCGTCGAGCGTCTCGACCATGCGCCTGCGCACCGTCTCGCCCGTGGCGAGCAGCTCGCGGCGGGCGCGCTCCGCGAATGCCTCCATGCCCATGTCGGCGAGCATCGTGTGAGCGACTCGTAGCTGTTCGCGGGCGTCCACGCGACGGTGCTCACGACGCAGCCACTCGCCGTAGAGCAGATGCGCGCGGGCGAGCTCGGGACGACGCTGGGTGCGGCTCAATCGATCGATCGCCTCGCGATACGAGCGTTCGGCGTCGCGGCCTTCGCTGAGCAGCGCGCGAGAGTACGCGAGGACGCCCAACCCCCAGTTCATCCCGCCCGCGGTCAGCGACTCGGCCAGGCGCTCCAGCGCCTCACCGGCAACCCGGGTCTCCCCAACCCGCGTGGCAGCCTCGATGAACTCCGCAAGCGCCCACCCGGAGGCGGACAGCTCCGGCGCCTCGCCACTGGCTTGTCGGGCGGCCGCCAGGGCCTCGTGGTAGCGGCCAAGACCGTTGTACAGCACGGCCGATGCCCACTGGCACCATTGGATCACCAGGCCCTGCCCGGCAGCCGACGCGTTCCTCACTTCGCCCTCGATCAGCGCGAGAGCTTCCGCTTGCCTTCCCCGAAAGCCCTCGAGCGTCACGGCGCCCATTCGACCGAGGCGACTCCCTGTCGCCTCTCGAATCGTCTCGGCCTCCGCAACCAGCGAACCCGCGGTGGCGAAATCGCCGCGGCCAGCCTTGGCCATTGCCAGCGAGTTGAGGTAGATCGGCAGATATGCGAGCAACCCCGCTTCGCGGACTGACTGCAACTGCCGGACTAGCAGGTCGTGCCAGCTCTCCTCGTCCCACAGCGCGTTCGCGGCGACCCTGGCGGCCCATCCCCATCGCAGTCCTTCTGCGACGGGGATATTCCCTTGCGCAAATACGCGCGCGGCCTGGCCCAGCTCGGGCGCTGCCGACGTGCGTCCTTCAGTGACCAGCAGCGCGAGGCCGTCGAGCAGCAGGTCGCTGGGGCGCGGACCGGACGTGGGCCGGGGGGCTGAGCGAGCGGCCCGGGAGATCGCTTGCAGCGTCCCGACAGGCGCGAATCGGCCGGCATAGTAAGCGGCGTTCCACGCCTCTAGATAGGTCTCGCGCGCGAGGCCGGAATCCATCGATTCGAGCTGCCTGGCCGCCTCCAGGAGCATCAGCGCCGGAGCCTCGCCGCCTCCCCCGGTTGAAGCGAACTCAACCTGGGCGCGCAAAAGCTCAACCCGAGCACGGCCCAACTCGTCTAGCGATCCAACCTCCACGCTTGCCAGCAGCCGTAGAGCTTCCTCGAAGCCACCGGCCTGCAGATGCGCCTGGGCGGCGGCGAGCGCACGCTCGGCTCGCCGCCCGCGATCCCAGGTCAGCGCGACCGATCGCCTCAGGAACGCCGCGGCGGCAGCCATGCCGCCGCGAACCTGTGCCCGACCGGCCGACCGCTCGAGTTCCGCGGCAATCTCCTCGTCAGGCCCGGTCGTCGCCGCGGCCAGATGCCATGCGCGACGGTCGGGATCGACCTCCCGATCAGTCACCTCCGCCAACGCCAAGTGCACCGCACGTCGATCGTCTACGCCGGCTGACCGGTACACGGCCGAGCGCACGAGCGGATGACGGAAGATCACCCGGTCTTCGATCGCCAGCAGCCCCTCCTTCTCTGCGCGATCGGCTGCGCCCGGCTCAATCCCGAGCCGCTCGGCCGCTCGCCACAGAAGCCCTGGGTCACCCACCGGCTCAGCCGCCGCGAGGAGCAGCAAACGCCGCGCGTCCCCAGGCAGCGTATCCAGCCGGCGGATGAAGCTCTCCTCGATCCGCCCCCTGAGACCCTCCGCGCCAAGGAGCCCGAACCCACCCGCCAGCTGCGTCGCCGTCAACCCTGACGGCAGCTCAAGCAACGCAAGCGGATTACCACGCGTCTCCGCGATGATCCGCTCGCACACTCGCTCATCCAACCTGAAGCGCACCGCCGAGCCCAGCAGCGCGCGGGCGTCCCGATCGCGTAGGCCGCGCACCTCCAACTCAGGCACATGTTGAAGCTCCTCGCCGGACTGCCGCGCGGCAAACACAATCCCGACCCGCTCGGCCAGCAGGCGACGCGCGACGAACGCCAGCGTCAGCGCAGATGCCTGATCGAGCCACTGCGCGTCATCGATCACGCACAGCAGCGGACGCTCCTCGGACACCTCCGAGAACAAGCTCAAAACCCCCAACCCGACGAGAAACCGATCCGGAGCCGCGCCAGCGCCCAGCCCGAACACGATCTCGAGCGCCTCCCGCTGCGGAGCCGGAAGCCTCCCAAGCCGATCGAGCAACGGCCCGCAAAGCTGATGCAAGCTGGCGTACGCCAGCTCCATCTCCGACTCCACCCCCACCGCCC
>Ga0335081_10022774_pt1 | contig 10136 bp, 9 predicted proteins | sample Lox_Sample_35_FD_206713 | JGI IMG/M metagenome (GOLD analysis project Ga0335081, IMG submission 206713) | Soil microbial communities from Loxahatchee National Wildlife Refuge, Florida, United States - Lox_Sample_3.5 | ecosystem: Environmental > Terrestrial > Soil > Wetlands | place: USA: Florida... | reverse complement strand
TGCGCCTGCTGCGATTTGTTTGTGTGCGAAGTATGGGGATTTGTGGACTTTGACGTGTGGTCTGAGGTGTACCTTTTTTCCTCGGAAATATTCGCCCATCCGGTTGATGTTGCGATCTACAGTGTCAATGTCCACAATTAGGGCGGGTGTGTCGTAATCTTGTACCTTCAAGTTTCTTATCTGACTCTTTCAGTTACTAATGTCCGATAATGTCCTAATGCATTCCTCTTCCGCCAGCAACGATGAGCAGTTCGCCGGTGACGAAGTCCGCTTCGTTAGAGGCGAGGTAGACGGCGGCGCTGGCAACTTCATCTGGACGACCGAACCGTTTCAGCGCAGTTTCGTCTATTACAGCCTTCTCGGTTGCGGGGTCGTTGTGGGCTACCATTTCCGTCTTGATATAGCCTGGGCAGATGGCGTTGACGGTGACGTATGGGCCCAAGCGAAATGCCATGGCTTTTGTCATGCCGTTCATGCCAGCCTTCGATGTAACATACTCAACATAGCGCATTGCGGAGGGGTGGTAGAGTCCGGAGTTTGAAGAGATGTTGATGATTTTACCACGCTTCTGCTTCATCATGATCGGTGCGACTTCTTTGGAGCATAAGTACGCGCCCTTCAGGTTGATGTCCATAGTCTTATCCCACACCTCATCTTTGGCCGTGAGAAAATCTTCAGGAAACATCACGCCCGCATTGTTCACGAGGATGTCGATTCGACCGAACTTTTCGAGAGTCGCGTTAACCAATCGCTTTACGTCTGCAGGATTCGAAACATCGGCCTTTACACAGACCGCCTGTCTACCTTTTCGTTCGATCTCTTTGGCGACCTCTGATGCTTTCTTTTCGTTGCTGGTGTAGTTGACAACAATGTTCGCGCCTTCGTCCGCGAAGACCTCGGCTATTGAGCGGCCTATCCCACGCGAGGCGCCAGTGACAATTGCGACCTGATCTTTTAGTCGGTTCATGCAGATGACCTAAGGTTTGCTAGTTCGTGCTGCCTAAATCGTTACTGGTCATACTGTAACTTCTGGGTTAGAATATTGCAAGGGGGTTGAAGAGTGAACCGGTTCCTTTCGGTAATCGCAATGGCGCCGCCACCACCATGAACTCCCATCTCTTCTCTTCCTCGCAGATTTTGGCTAGATCCTCGAACTGGAGGCTGTCGGCACAGGCCATGCCCATAGAGGCGATTTGCAGTGCGTGGATCGGGTAACCGACGCCTTCAACGCAACTTGGAATGGCCTCTCCGTCGCCGTCTGGTAGGAACGCTGCGACCTTGCGGTCGTGTAGGAGTTCCATTGTGCTTGGGTGAAGGCCCGCCTTCCCTTCTCCATCATATCCATTGTTCCAAGGTCCGAGCTCTAGTCGTCGTCTATGGTGTCCGGTGCGAAATACGAAAATGTCTCCTTCACCGAGCTTGACGCCCTCAGCTTTTTCCGCGGCCAGTAACTCTTCGGTTGTAACAGCCTCGCCTGGCTCTACCCATTTCGTTCCCCTCGTCCGCGGGATATCCAAAAGCACTCCACGCCCAATAATGCCATGGGCATATGCGGTGATGTCCATGATGCTTGCTCCCTGAGAGCTGACGGTGTCGACCGGTTTGCCGTTGTACAGTTGTCCTTTGTAGGCAATGTGGCAGAGCGCGTCGATGTGAGTGTGGCAGTCACCGTGACATCCACAACCCAAGTAATCCATAGCGAACTGTGGCTCACCCTGCGGCAGCTTTGTGTCGTAGGTCTGAGTCATGAGATGCACTGGCGGATTGGGGTTTTCTGGACCAGCTACTTTGTTGATTGGGATGGTTAGTGATACTGAACGACCGGAACGCACGAGTGTAGCAGCAGCACGCACATGAGATGGTGTTATGTAGTTCAGGGTTCCTCGCTCGTCATTAGGTCCCCACTTTCCCCAGTTGCATATCTTTTTGAATAGACTATCGAACTCTTGTTTCGACATTGTTTTGGTCGATTTCACTTTCAATCACTCTTAGGATTCAACTAACGGAATATGTTCCGCTGTGAGAGCACCTGGACCTTCTTTCTAAATGAATTGACACAATTCCATCGCTGCTTTCTGAAATTCATTGAAACCGGAAAAGTTGGACGTGATTTTCTTAACCAAGGTTCAAATGATGCGTCTGCGTGGCATGGTCCGAATCGTGCCAGTAATGTCAGCCGAATTCAAAACAACATCGCATGCCCCGCGAGAACATCGACACCTCAGTCACATGATCTTCGACATGGACGGAACGTTGGTCGAGAACATGGAGCTCATCATTAGATCCGTGAACTTCGCTGTTAAGGACATTGTTGGCAAAGAATTCAACCGCAAAGAATTGTACAGCTACTTCGGCCCAACCCTAGAACAAATCATAATCGAACTCGTACCCTCAGGCGAGGCAGAAAACGCAGTACGCAACTATCACGCGTACTATAGGGAACATTTCAAGGAACTAGCGAAGGTACATGAGGGAATACACGCCCTCCTCAGGTATCTGAAAGATGCTGGAATCGAGACAGCGATATACACTGGATCCGATGCACGAATGACCAAGACAACTCTGGAGCTTACTGGCTTGCAAGATCAGTTTCCAGTTGTAGTTACCGCAGATGATGTGAAGAAACAGAAACCCGATCCGGAGGGGTTGATACGGACGATCGACTTGATGCACGGAAAACCAGAAACGGCACTATACTTGGGGGACGCCGTCAGGGATGTTACGGCAGCGAAGAGCGCGTCGATGCTTTCAGCCGCGGCGCTATGGGGTTTCGCCGATCCAGCGAGGTTGAGAGGAAGCGACCCAGATTTTGTGTTCGAAAGCCCGCTCGACGCACTCCGCCAGTTGAAGGATTCTTAACGACTCTGGATGATCCCGTCGTCAGGGGAGACCTTTTCTACGTGTTTAACATCGTTTGCTAGGAAAATTCTTGTGGTCCACGATTTGTGCGCCCTGGGTTCAATTGATGCGTAGTTCTTCCATTGGTTGACAGCGGTGTTGAGGTTGTCTGGTCGGCCAGTGCTTGGTTCCAGGGCAATATGGTAGTGTCCGAGATATCCTCCCCAATTGATCCACACGAGAATGTATGGGAGAATTTTCGCATCGAACGAGAACCCTATGGCTTCGTGTCTTGCTTCGTTTACGACGGCACACCAGGATTCCGTAAGCCTGGGAGTGTAGAGGTTTTCGCCAGTACCCTCTGTAGGCAGCCCTACGCGGCTAAGATCAACAGATTTCCCTGATTGGTCGATAGTTGTTGGCCAAGAAATTTCTTCCTCGTACTTACCCAACCTATCGGTGATAGCAAACCCTCGTTTGAGTCTCTTGACTTCCTGCGGCAGAACTATTCTGTAGTTTGGATTGATGTTTAGCGTGTTGTGCCCACTGTAATGGAACTCAAGCCGCTCGTTGGAGAGGTTTGTTAATCGATATTTCAGTTCGAGGTTGGGCTCGTTTTTCGTTATGGTTAGAGTCTTGGTCACTTTTAGCGGGTAGATTTTGCACTTTCTTTCGACAGTGACGTGGATTGAGCGTGGTGTCTTCGTCTTTTTGATGATCCGCCATGGTTCAGAGGCTACTTCGCCGTATATTGGAAGTTGCCATCCCTTGTAGGTGCAGCTTTCGCATGTTGGAAGACAATCGAAGAGTCCGCTCATGTCTTCGAATTCGGGTTTGTAGGTGGGTTTCATGATTGGAACGCGAGGGTTGTGCCACACAAATTCCGTTTCTGTTGGTTTGTAGATCAGGCTAATGATCCGTGCACCAAACTCAGGCGTATAGACTGCTCGAAGTTTCTTGTTTTCTAGCACGAATCCTGCCATTCCGCCTACTGTGGTAGCGGTAATTGAGATTGCCAAGAGTCTAATTCTCCTCCGATTTTGCCGACTCTGTCATGATGGTTTAGCGACCAGATTTTGCTTTTCGGTAGAGTTGGTAGACAACTATTTCTACTGGTTGTCGTACCAAGTCGGGGCCATGTCTCTGAATTCGTTCGAAGAATTTGTAACTGAAGGCGTGAAAATCATTAACGGAGCATCGGAGAAGAAGGTTACCCTTCGACTAATGGGCGCATTAGCGGTAAGTTACCATTGCCCCAAGTACAGGCATTTGCATGAGAAAATGGACCGAGTCCCAACGGACATCGACTTCGTATCCCTATCCAAAACCAAAGACAAACTCACCGCATACCTGAAGGAGTTGGGCTACAATGTGGACCAGCAGCTCATGAATTACCCAACCTACGCCGAAGGAAAACGGTACATGTACTTCGGCAAAATCCACATAGACGTATTCTTCGACGAGCTCAGGATGTGCCACAGAATAGATTGGACGAAAAGGTTGGACGCCGACAGCCCCACGCTACCGCTCGCCGATATTGTTCTCGAGAAACTCCAGATAGTTGAGATAAACCCAAAAGACATCAAAGACCTCATGCTCCTCTTCCTTGAACACGATGTAGGCGAAGTTGACAAAGAGACGATAAATGGCAAGTATATTGCAGATTTGCTGTCGAAAGACTGGGGATTCTGGTACACCTCAACAACAAATCTGAACAAACTACTGAATTTGGCTGATGAATACATCAAACTGCCAGAAGACGAGAGCAAAGTAATGAAGGAGAGAGTCAACAAGCTGATGGCGATGATCGAGAATCAACCCAAGTCCATGGGTTGGAAGATGCGCAGTCGTGTTGGCGCGAAACAGAAATGGTACACTGAAGTAGAAGAGGACCGAGGAGTAATCAAAATAGAGTGAACCCACTCACTCCTCACTTCTAACATGGATACTCGCGAAAAAGGATTCCCCTGAACGATTTGGGTTCCAACAAAACGTTAAGATGATCTTCCACCTAGACGCAGCCTCGTCTCAGAGGTTGAGGTCGAGAGCGTGCAGCAAACCGGAGCCGACGCACTTACCAAGCTCTTGCTTGCCTACAAGACAAGTACCATATTCGGAGTTCCGGGTGGCCAGACTCTCTCATTCTACGATTCAATAGCGGACCACGCTCCTCAGATTCGGCACGTTCTCGCCAGGGACGAAAAGGCCGGCGGATTGATGGCGGTGGGTTTTTCGAGAGTCTCATTTCACCCAGGTTTATGTGACGCTACGGTTGGACCTGGCGCAGCAAATTTGCTACCGGCCGTCGCGGAAGCTTACACGGGTTCAGTATCGATGATTGCAATCACTAGCAATGTTACCACAGAGTCGATGGGTAAGGGCGCGTCGCAGGAGTTGGATCACTTTGCTCTCTTTAGGCCGTTCATCAAAATGAGTTTGCGACCCAAGAATGTCGACGACATTCCAAGAACCGTCAATCACGCCTTCAAAGTAGCAACCTCAGGTCGTCCAGGTCCAGTTCACTTGGATTTGCCCCAAGACATTCTTGAAAGCAAATCTCAGAACTCCCTACCCCTTCAAGCCGAGTCGGAGTACGCAACATATCCAAGTTATAGGCCAAGGCCCCAGGTCACATCGACCGCTCGAGCGCGGGATTTGATCATCGCAGCCTCACGCCCCATTATTCTGGCGGGAGGGGGCACGATTCTTTCACAAGCTTGGGACGAAGTCAAAACTTTAGCAGAGACGATTGGGGCTCCGGTTGTAACGACTCTGACTGGGAAGGGCATCATCGACGAGAACCATCCCCTAAGCCTCGGGTGCGTCGGCAGGCAGGGATACAGACCGTCAGCCAACAAAGCATTGACGGAAGCGGATCTTATCCTAGCATTGGGGACAAAGCTCGGACAAGTCGCAACCAACGATTGGACATTGATCGGGGATCAAACGAAAATCATCCATGTAGATATCGACCCCATCGAAACAAGGAAGGTCTACAAGGAAGAATTAGCGATCGTCGCAGACATCCGAAGCACACTGCGAGACTTGATCGAATCCCTATCCACGAACTCAGCTAAGGCGGGATCACCTTGGCTAGAGAAGGTGCGCACGCTGAAAGAAGAATGGACTAAGGGGTTCAAACGGCTCTCAGCTGAACCGCTATCACCCGCCATGGTCTACGACGCAATAGTTGAAGCATTACCTCCGAAGAGCGTTCTAGTCACCAGCGGAAGTTTCGCCGGAGCATTCTCAGGCTGTTACTACACCGTCCGATTATCGGGACCTCGATTCATCGCTGCGAGAGGCGCGGGCGGTACTGAAACAGCCCTGCCACTTGCGGTAGGAGCAGCCGTCGGTGTCCAAGACGAGAGCAAAGTAATGGCCGTAAGTGGCGAGGGAGGATTCGGTTATCACGTGGCCGAACTTGAAACGGCTAGGAGAATTGGGCTTGCCTTGCCGGTCGTAGTGTTGAACAATAGGTCGCTAGGTTGGATGAAGATTCTTCAAAGGGAGAAGTATGGATCGAACTACGTCTCCTCCAGCTACATGGACGACCTAAACTACGCCAAGATATCAGAATCCTTCGGCTGCAAAGCGACGAGAGTGGAGCGCGCCTCCGAATTGAGAGAAGCAATGGATCACGCTGTTAAGTCGGATGATGTTTACGTAGTTGAGGTAATGATCGACCCAGACGAGTGCAGTTCTACACACCTAAAGAGTGACCCACTCGCAAAAATCTAGACTTAGCATTGTTCAGCTTCGTTTCCGCTATAGATCATCCGAGTGAATATCGAAGTCGACCAGATTCGACAATGTAGCGCGCAACGTCCGCTCCACCGGATTCTTCCGCCAACGCGATTAGAGTGTTGTTTGCAATATTCTGATGTTTCCGATGGGACAAAGTTCTTGGTCCAATCTTTGTTCCTAAGCGTGCCTCAAGCGTTTCGATGTCGGATAGGATTTGTGGGACAACAGCCTTCAGGTTGTAGGGTCGTGTGATTTCCGCGATGACGTCGGCGTTGTCTGAAAGCATATTGAGGTTTTCCCAGCAGAGATAGTTCCCAGCCCACTCTACATCACTCTTCCATTGTGGATAGATGTCGTTCAAGAGCGCGAACTCTAAGTCGCTAAGCGAAGCCAAGCCCTGCAATCCCAGAAGCTCAGGTGGGATACCGATGGAGTACAGAGCCGCCGTGAATCCTATTGCTCGTGGTAGTTTGACTGATCCAAGCTGACGGCTATATCCGAACAGCCCGATGTGAAGCCGCCTATCTCGTCGTCTGGGAACGTAGTTTGAGATCGTGTTCACTAGCCCCGCAAGTTGTTCCACGCGAGTCTGGTAGCTAGCTGTGAGCTTTCGGGCTATTGATTCCATCAGGGTCAGTTGACTCTCCGAAATCTGTGGGGGCTGAGTTTTAGCGAGGGTTGAATTCAATGTTTGAACGAGCGTTTTTGTGCTCTCCTTTTCGAAGTCGTATTTCAGCGCTGATTGGATTGTAATTGTTCGTGAACCGGAATATGTCGTCACGAAATTCTGTAAGTTGAGTGGAGTTAAGTTGCCGCGGAATGGAAGTGAACCTGCTCCAATTATGGGGTGCAACTTTATTTCAAGATCCTTTGCAAGTCCACTCAGTTTCGCGAGGGCGATTTTGCAGAGTAGAACTGCGGATATCATGCCGTAGTTGAGCGCGGGATCTGAACGTGCCAGGAAGACCCGAGCGTAAGTTTGGCTTCTATGGCTGATATACTCGCGGACTATTTCATCCGCATGAAGTAGGCCTTGGAAATTTTCGAGGAGGGGAATGATTTCGATTTGCTTTGGTTTGAATTCTCCAATCCACTCGGGTGCAAGTGCCTCGTTTACTGTGGTCAGTTTTTCGTAATATGATGAGACTTGGTTGAGTTCCTCGGCCTTAGTCGTCATAGGTAGAATTACTTCGAAAACCGGAGGAGCCACATCTCCTGAGTAGAATTGTGACGCTACATCGTAGCTTCTCGGAATAGACGCCAAGGCCTCAAGAACCGCTTTCTGATCGGACGTTTCCACGGACGGGTTCGCGACGCGCAGGGTCAGGAAAACGTCTCTACCAAGCCGATGAGCCTTGAAGTATTCTGGGTAATTTACGAGGAGTTTACGGACGACGTTTGGATCAGCGTCCTTTCCCTCCCAATCCCACATCTGCTCCTGGCAGCCAAGCTCTGAGAAGGCGAAAAATGTCTCCTCAACCTCAGCATCACCAGCCAAGACCTCCTCCCGCGTCCAAGGCGGAGGGGACACGTTGTCCGGATGTTGAGTCGACATCGTTGCGGGTATCATGCGCAATTCTTACGACACATCCGGAGCCCAGCCTTCTAGGGTCGCTCATAACACCCGAAATATATCAAGGGACATCAAGATGCCGATTGGGTCCTGGTTATCAGCAAATATGTTTGGAAGAACTAAGCTCGCATTCTTTAATTAACGATCATTCGCATCTTCTACGTAAGTTGTCGCGTCACTCGAATAGAACTCTGGCAGAGCCGAGGGTCATCAATTGGCTTCTAGAAGACAATCAGCCATCTGTTCGTTACTACACCCTCGTTGACATTTTAGGATACAAGGAAAATGACGAGAAAGTCCGAAAGGCATATTCTCAAATTCCCAAGAGAGGTTGGGCGAAGGGCATTCTCAAACTTCAGAAGCCTGGGGGCTACTGGGAACCGGAACTGCCTTCTTGGCGCAAAGATGTTCTTGGATGGATGGAGTTTCTCTACCGGCCAAAATTCACCGCGACCAACTGGAGAGCGCTCGTTCTAGCCAACCTTGGACTCACGTCGAAGGATAAGAGAATCAAGAAGACTGCAGACCTCTTCTTCGGCTACAAACTTAGACTAGGTTCTCCGTTCAATTTCTTCACGGAAGAAGCGTGCATAGTGGGGAACACTGCACGCATGTTGACTCGGTTTGGGTACTCTGACGATTTTAGGGTTCAGAAGTTGTTTGCTAGGTTGCTTGAGGATCAGATAGAGGATGGAGGCTGGAATTGTTTCAGCCATGAGCGCGGGACGTTGGATAATTGGGAGCCCTTGGCGGCTTACGCTGCCCTCCCCAAACAAAAGAGGACAAGAAAGATTCAACAATCCATCACGAGAGGGGCCGAGTTTTACCTTAAACGCAAATTGTTCCTGGAAGGAAAACGCAAGTACGCGCCATGGTTCAGATTCCACTACCCAAACCACTACTACTACGACATTCTAATCGGCCTAGACCTGCTCACGAGCCTAGGATACGCGGACGACAAGCGCCTCGATCCAGCCTTGAAGATTCTCAGAGAGAAACGACAAAGCGACGGAACGTGGTTACTGGACAGGCTTCACCCGGACTTGGGGGCCGGCGTTGTCGAGAGCGACTTTGGCGTAGATCAAGGCCCTAAGCCTTTCGCGTTGGAAGAAGTGGGCAAGCCGAGCAAGTGGATAACAATGATCGCGCTTCGAATCTTGAAACGAGTAGACGATTCCCGCTGACTGACTAAGACATCTGAACTTGGAAATAGTCCGAACTCGTTGGCAGTGAGGTTGCGATTCAGTTTTAGGTTATCGAAGATATGTCGGCCGATACAGCGTCACTTAGTCTGAGAACGTCCTCGGTTCGCAGCTCAAGCAGCATGGACCTTGTTCCTCCCCCACAAAAAAGAGTCTCATGCTCAAGCACCGCCCTATCGATTACAACCGCAAGAGGCGTTTTGTGACAGACCGAGGGCGTTCCGCCTGGCGGGTAACCGCTCACTTCCTCAGCCTCACGAAAGCCCAGCAGCTGCACGTTGTTAGTGTTCAGGGCGTGAGCTGCGCTTTGAAGGTTCACTCTTCGATCTCCAGGGATCACCAGCAAGGCGTGTCGCCCGTCAGAGGTCCTACACACCAGGTTCTTGGTAATCCTATTCAGATCAATTCCAGTCGCTCGCGAAGCATCCGCGGTGTGCACGGTCTCCTGCTTCTCCAAAAAACGATACCAAACACCGAAACCCTTCAAACGTGACTCTAGCTCCGACAATGTACATCCACGAACTGTATTCAATCATAGTAAGAGATGAATGACTCGTTCAAATCGCCCTCAACAAGTCAGAATACTCATTGAAGATGCAGGGTACGGCGTTACCTACTTCTACGACAAGAAATTTTTCAAAACATACGTAAAGCTAGCCGATGATATAATGGATGCTACTTTGGTAATCCTGCTTCACTCACATCCGAAATTGCATACCTCGTTGCGACGGGATAAATATGTCTACCAATCTTTGACAAGGTTGACGGCAACAACA
>Ga0335081_10022773_pt1 | contig 10136 bp, 8 predicted proteins | sample Lox_Sample_35_FD_206713 | JGI IMG/M metagenome (GOLD analysis project Ga0335081, IMG submission 206713) | Soil microbial communities from Loxahatchee National Wildlife Refuge, Florida, United States - Lox_Sample_3.5 | ecosystem: Environmental > Terrestrial > Soil > Wetlands | place: USA: Florida... | reverse complement strand
GAGCCCCTCGCCGATCGCCTGGTTGGCCGCGAGCGCGGCGCCCCCGGCGATCGCCACGATGATCGCGAAGCGCCACGGCTGTCCCCGAAGCCAGCGCGCGGCGCGCGTGGGCGCCGACCCGGCCCTCCCGAAGACGGCTCCGAGGTCGTCGAGCAGGTCCTCGCAGCGCTCCGGGCTCGGCGGGGCGGCCGCGGTGGTGAGCGCCCAGACCTCCAGGAACAGCAGCGCCATCCCGAACACCACGGTGCCGATCGCGCCGGCGACGGTGCGCCGCCAGCTCTCCGGGTAGGTCGCGAGCAGGAGGATCGCGGCCGCGACGGCGGCGAGGCCCAGGGGCCACGACGCCCGCGACTTCGGCCGCACGCGCCTGACGGCCGGCACGAGGAGAGCGGCGCCGGAGAGCGCAGCGAGCGCGACGATCACGAGGCCGAGGGCGAGGGTGAAGCCGATCGGGGAGTGCGCCCACACTCCGGGGTGCCGCAGCAGGGCGACCGCGTCGGCCTGCATGGTGACGAAGACCGCCAGCAGCGCCGCGATGCTGCCGCGCAGGACCAGCGCGGCCTGCACCGCCGGAATGCCGGACGCGCCGTAGCGGCGCACCGCCCTGAGGAGCGAGATCAGGGCCGCCGCCAGCGCGAGCTGGAAGCCGAACGAGCCGACCGCATCGTAGGGGTCTGCGTCGAACGGCAGCACCCGGCCAAGCGGCATGCGGTGCTTGGCGGCGAAGAAGAAGACGGTGAGGCCGAGCGCGGCGCCGGTCACCAGAGCCGCCGTGGCCACCAGCGGCGCTCGGCTGATCGGGCCCGCGTCGCGCTCCGGCGCGCGGCTCAGGCCGCCAGCTCCTTGAGCGCGCGGACCAGCGCGTCCAGCTCCGCGGTCGTGGTGAACAGGTGCGGCGTCACCCGCACGCCGTGCACCCCCGCACCGTCGATCGCGACCGTCCAGATCCTGTAGCGGTCGAACAGCGCCGCGCCGAGCGCCGCGGGCGTCATGCCGGCGACGCCGACGTTCGCGATGGCGCCCGTGCGCCGGGGGTCGCTCGGCGTGTTGAGCGTGAGGCGCGGGTGGCCGCGCACCCTGTCGGTCCAGTAGCGCTGCAGGTACCGGAGCCGCGCCTCCTTGCGCGCGATCCCGACGCTCTCGTGGAAGTCCAGCGCGTCGTTGATCGCCAGGATCGTGTGCACCGGCTGCGTGCCGGTGTGGTTGAGCCGCCGGATGTCGGTGTCGGGGATCGCCAGCTCCGCGAACGTCGGCCACAGCTCCGGGATGTGATCACGCCGCACCCACAGGATGCCCGAGCCGAGCGGGCTGCCCAGCCACTTGTGGAGCGAGGCGGCGAAGTAGTCGCCGTGGAGGTCGGGGATCGCGAAGTCGAGCTGCGCGAAGGTGTGCGCTCCGTCCACCATGACCTGCACGCCGTGCCGGTGCGCCATGTCCGCGATCTGCGCGACCGGGAGCACCTGCCCGGTGATGTTCACCATGTGGCAGACCATCAGCAGCCGCGTCTTCGGGGTGATGGCGCTCTCGTAAAGGCTCACGACCTCGTCGTCCGAGCGCGGGTCCATCGGCAGCGAGAGGACGCGGTTCACGATGCCGTGGCGCTTCGCCTGGAGGCCGAACATGTCGAGCATCGCGCCGTAGTCCTGCTGCGCCATCACCGCCTCGTCGCCGGCGTTCCAGGGGAAGCCGCCGATCACCGTGTCGAGCGACTCGGTGGTGTTGCGGGTGATGATCAGCTCCTCGACCGGGCAGCCGCCCATCGCGGCGAGCCGCCGGCGGACGGCGACGTTGTCGTCCGGCATCACGGTGCGCATGTAGCGCGAGGCCCGAAGGTTGATGTCGCGGACCCGGCCGATGAACGCCTCGAGCACCGGCTGCGACTGCATCAGGTAGTAGCCGTTCTCGAGGTTGATGTAGTCGGGGGTGAGCAGGTACCTGGCCCGGATCGCGACCCAGAAGTCCTCGTCCTGCGCGAGGGCGGCGGGCGGCGAGGCGGCGTAGCGCGCCCAGGCCTGCTCGCCGAAGACGAGGGCGAGCGACGCGCCGCCCAGGGTCTGCACGAATTCGCGCTTGTTCATCGCGGCCTCCACGGCGGATGCACTATAATGGTCCGGGCGTCCCCGGAGGGCCAATGAGGATGGGTCCGCGTCTGGCGTTGCTCCTCGGCATCTGGGCGGCTGCGCCCCGGGCTGCGGCGCAGCGGCCGCCCGCGCCCCTGGCGCCCACGCCGCCGATGGGATGGAACAGCTGGGACGCGTACGGCACCACGGTGCGGGAGGACCAGGTGAGGGCCAACGCCGACGCCATGGCGCGGAAGCTGGCCCGCTTCGGCTACCGGTACGTGGTCGTGGACATCCAGTGGTATCAGCCGACGGCTCAGGGGCACGACTACCAGCCGGGCGCGCGCCTCGCGATGGACGAGTATGGGCGGCTCGTTCCCGCGGAGAACAAGTTCCCGTCCTCGGCGCTGGGCGCGGGGTTCAAGCCGCTCGCCGACTACGTCCACCGCCTGGGCCTCAGGTTCGGCATCCACATCATGCGCGGCATCCCGCGCCAGGCGGTGGCGGCGAACACGCCGATCCTGGGCACGCCGTATCACGCGGCCGACGTCGCGGACACGACCAACGGCTGCGCCTGGAACCCCGACATGTGGGGCGTGGACGTGAGCAAGCCGGGCGGCGAGGCGTACTACGCATCCGTCGCGCGGCTCTACGCGTCGTGGGGCGTGGACTTCGTGAAGGCGGACGACTTCGGGAGCCACCGCTTCCAGCCCGCCGAGCTGGCCGTGCTGCGGCGCGCGCTGGATGGGAGCGGCCGGCGCATCGTGCTCAGCGTCTCGCCCGGCCCCGCGCCGGTCGATTCGGCCGCCTTCCTCGCGCGCCACGCTCAGATGTGGCGCATCTCCGACGATTTCTGGGATGAGTGGCGGCTGGTACCGGCCCAGTTCGACTACACGGCCGCCTGGGCCCGGTTCGTCGGGGTGAATCACACCTGGCCCGACGCGGACATGCTGCCCCTGGGGCGCCTGCGGCTCGTGGACTCCGCGGGCCGCGGCGCGCCGAGCCGGCTCACGCCCGACGAGCAGCGCACGGTGATGACGCTGTGGAGCATCTTCCGCTCGCCGCTCATCGTCGGCGGGGACCTGCCGACGATGGACGCGGCGACGCTCGCGCTGCTCACGAACCCGGAGGTGCTGGCCGTGGACCAGCACGGGGAGGGGCCGCGCGAAGTGCTGGAGCGGCCGCGCCTCCGCGTGTGGCGCTCGGCCGTGCCGCGCAGCGCCGACCGCTACGTCGCGGTCTTCAACCTCGATTCGCTGCGGCGGCACGTGGACCTCGGCTGGGCCGACATCGGGCTCCCGGCGGGCCGCCACGGCGTCCGCGACCTCTGGGCGCGCGCCGACCTCGGCGCGGCCGGCCGGCTGGAAGCGGACCTCGCCCCTCACGCGAGCGCGCTGTTCCGCGTCGGCGGGGGGGCGGCGCCGCGGCGATCCTCCGGCGGAGCCTCCGGGCGATGAGCGCCGGGATCGGACGCAGAGCGCTCGCCGCATGCCGGCTGCTGCTCGCCCTGGCATTGGCGCCGGCCGTCGCGCGGGCGCAGACCTGGACGGCGGACCTCGGCAACGGCACCTACGCAAACCCGCTCTTCTACGACGAGTTCTCCGACCCCGACGTGATCCGGGTAGGGGACGACTTCTACCTCACCGGCACGACGATGCACTCGATGCCGGGGCTGCCGATTCTCCACTCGCGCGACCTGGTGAACTGGACGCTCCTCGGCTACGCGATGGACCGCCTCGACCTGGGGCCCGAGTACCGGCTGGAGAACGGCGGGCAGATCTACGGCCGCGGGATCTGGGCGCCGTCGTTCCGGTACCACGACGGCACCTTCTACATCTTCAGCAACGTCAACGGCCGGACCACGCAGCTGTTCCGGGCGAAGGACCCGCGCGGGCAGTGGACGCGAACCGCGATGAAGGTCTCGCTCCACGACCTGTCGGTCCTGTTCGACGACGACGGCAAGGTCTGGGTCGTCTGGGGCTACCGCGACCTGCACCTCGCGCGGCTGGACAGCGCGCTCGCCGACACCGTGCCGGGCAGCGTGCGCGTCCTTTTCCCCCCCACCTCCCTGATGGGCGAGGGGTCGCACTTCTACAAGATCCGCGGCAGGTACTACATCGTCAGCGCCTGGTACGACCGGCGCATGCGGCTGGCGTGCGCGCGCGCCGACTGGCTCGACGGCCCCTGGGAGGTCAACCCCGAGATCAGCGCCGACGAGGACTTCGGCCTCCGGATGGGCTACCGCCTGCGCGGCACCGCGCCGCCGTTCGTCATCACACCAACGGAGCCCGGATCGCGGGGCCACCTCTCCATGCACCAGGGCGGCATCGTCGAGACTCCGGAAGGCGAGTGGTGGGGCCTGTCGATGATGGACGCCAACTCGATCGGGCGGCTCACCGCGCTCTCACCCGTGACCTGGAAGGACGGCTGGCCGTACTTCGGCCTGCCGGGAAACCTGGAGCGCACGCCGCGCATCTGGGTGAAGCCGAAGACGGCTCACCCCTCGGCGCCGCACGCGCCCTATCAGCGAAACGACGACTTCAGCGGCCCCGCGCTCGCCAACGTCTGGCAGTGGAACCACGTGCCGGTGGACTCGGCGTGGTCCCTGACCGAGCGGCCCGGCTTTCTGCGGCTGCACGCGCTCCCGGCGACGGACCTCTGGTGGGCGCGCAACACGCTCACCCAGCGCGCCGTCGGCCCCGAGTCTCAGCCGACGGCGATCCTGGAGACGGCGGGACTGCGGCCGGGCGACGTCGCCGGCCTGGCGCTGTTCAGCTTCCCCTACGCGTGGATCGGCGTGCGCAGGGACTCGGCCGGGCTCTGGCTGGAGCGGTACGACCAGACGATGGATCACACGGAGCGCCTCCCGCTCGCGGCCGGGCGGGTCTGGCTGCGCGCGGACTGCGACTTCTTCACGGAGAAGGCGACGCTCTCCTTCAGCGCCGACGGCAGCCGGTTCCGGCAGGTCGGCGGCGAGTTCACCATGGTCTTCCAGCTCACGACCTTCCAGGGCGTGCGCTACGCGCTGTTCGGCTACCACACGGACCCGGGCTCGCCGGGCGGCTGGGCGGACTTCGACGCGTTCACGGTGCGCGAGCCGCATCCCCGGGGCCTGACGAAGCCGATCCCCGTCGGACGCACGATCGCTCTCGTCACCGCCGGCGGCGTGTGGCGGCTCGCGGCGGCGGGGGACTCGCTGTTCGGCGTCGCGCTGGCCCGCGCGCGCGAATACACGGTCGCGTCGGGGTTCCAGGTCGTGGACCGCGGGCTGGGGCGCGTCGCGCTCCGCAACGGCGGCGGCTTCGTCTCCGTAGACACCCTGGCCGGCGCGAGCCGGGTCCGGCTCCGCGGGGGGGAGCCGTCCGACGCCGGGACGTTCCAGTGGATCGAGACGCCGTACGGCGACCTGGTGCTCCTCTCGCTCGTCACGCACCGCTATCTCCGGATCACCGCGGGCGGCAGCGTAGCGGCCGACGGCCCGGGCCCCGCGCCCGACCGGACGGACGGTGCGACATTCCACTGGTACGACGTGCCCTGATCGTCTTCCTCAACGCGCGAGTCGAACGATGAAGCGAATCCTCGCCCTCCTGCTCCTCGCGTTCGCGGCGCCCGCGGTCGCGCAGCAGTTCCCCTCGCCGGGCGCGTCCGACCAGGACCACCAGAACATGCTGGACCAGCTGGGCATCCGGCGGCTGCGCCCCGGCCCCAGCGGCAACGAGTCGGCGCCGAACCACGCCAACTACGACACGTCGCTCGCGACCCCGTTCACGACGCTGCCGGATCCGCTCACGCTGAACGACGGCCGCAGGGTCACGACGCCCGGGATGTGGTGGAAGGAGCGCCGGCCCGAGATCGTCGCCGCCTTCGAGCGCGAGGTCTACGGCCGCGTGCCGGCGAACGTCCCGGAGGTCACCTGGCGCGTGCTGGTGAACGAGCGCGAGTTCTACGGCTTCATGCCCGTGATCGCCCAGCGACTGATCGGGCACGTGGACAACTCCGCCGATCCCGCGATCAACGTGGACATCGCGATGACGGTGGTCGTGCCGGCCAACGCCCGCGGGCCGGTGCCGCTGCTGATGATGTTCGGGCCGAGCCGGCTCCCGGCGCCGGCGCAGCCTCCGCAGGACGACGTGGACAGCATCAACGCGGCGCTGAAGCGGCTCCTGGTGCAGAGCGATCCGTCGCTCCAGGCCGTCTTCGACCGCTATCCGGCGTACGAGCTGGTCACCCGCGCCAACCCGTTCGGCTTCGGCGCGCTGCCGGCGCCCGGCGCCGAGGTGCCACCCACGACGCAGCTGCTCCGCGCCGGCTGGGGCTACGCGTACATCGATCCGACCAGCATCCAGGCCGACAACGGCGCGGGGCTCACGCAGGGGATCATCGGCCTGGTCAACCGCGGCCAGCACCGGAAGCCGGATGACTGGGGGGCGCTGCGCGCCTGGGCGTGGGGCGCGGCGCGCGGGCTCGACTATCTCGAGACCGATTCCCTCGTGGACGCGAAGCACGTCGGCATCGAGGGGGTCTCGCGCTACGGCAAGGCGGCGCTGGTGACGCTCGCCTTCGAGCCGCGGTTCGCGATGGGCCTGATCGGCTCGTCGGGGAAGGGGGGCGCGACGCTGCTCAAGCGCAACTTCGGCGAGGCGGTGGAGAGCCTCACGGGCACCGGCGAGTACCACTGGACGGCGGGCAACTTCCTCAAGTACGGCGCGGCTGAGGCGACGTTCGGCAGCCGGACCGCGGCCGACCTGCCGGTGGATTCGCACGAGCTGATCGCGCTGTGCGCGCCGCGGCTCGTGTTCATCAGCTACGGCGTGCCGGCGCGGGGCGACGCCAACTGGCTCGACCACCGCGGCAGCTGGATGGCGGCGGTGGCGGCGGGGAAGGTCTTCCGGCTGTTGGGCGCCAAGGACCTGGGCGTCGGCGACGACTGGCGGAACACGCCGATGCCGCCGGTGCTCACGGGGCTGCTGGACGGCCAGCTGGCGTGGCGCCAGCACGACGGCGGCCACACCGACGCGCCCAATTTCGTGTACTTCATCCAGTGGGCGGACCGCCTGATCGGGCACACGCCGCCGGGCAACTGAGAATGGAAGAAGCGCCCTCGGCCGGCTCGCTCCAAGTGACGGTCGCGTTCGACCGGAAGGAACACTCCGCGGCTCAGTTGGCGGCCATGAACCGCGGGCCGCTACTCCGGCGGCCTGTGGTGACGCTTTCCGCGGCGGTCGTCGGCGGGCTGCTGCTGGTCCAGGTGGACGGGGTTCTCCGTCATCTCTTTCATCCCGCGGTGCCGATGGTGGCGAGGGCGCTGGTTGCCGTCGCGGGGATGGCGCTCGTTGCCTTCGGCATCAAGCGCGCCGTGCGGCAGCGTGAGGAGACGGAGCGCCACGAACAGCATCCGGACGTCTATACGCTGAGCGACGCCGGGCTCGAGGTCAGCGGGGTGGACGATCTGGCGCTCATTTCCTGGTCCAGCATGACCCGGGTCCACGAGACGGACCGGTTCTTCCTGTTCGTGGCCGGCTCCGAGGTGCAGTACCTGCCGAAACGAGTTCTGGATCCGGAGCGGGCAGCTCAAGTGAGGGCGCTGACCGCTCGTCACGGCCCTGCGGAGGGCCGCCCCCGGCTGGGACCCTAGTCCGTCTTCGAATCGTCCCGGGGTAGCGTCTTGGCGGCGGTGAGCCGCTCGATGACCTGGTCGATCTGAGTCCGGCGCAGGCGGGCCCAGCCCGGGAGGCGCACGGCCCCGGCCGTGAACATGCCCAGCCCCATCAGCGCCAGGAATCCGATGCCGGTGGCCGAGCCCGCGTGACCGGGGCTGCCGGCCAGGCCCAGTACGACGGCCAGCGCCGCTGCCCCTCCCAGGATCGTCAGCCCCGCGGACATCATCGAGCGTGAGTCACCCTTCACCGTCTGGAGACGGAGCCGGTGGCCGGTGCGGGTCGGCTCCAGGAGCGCCTTCAGATTGCCGTTGGTCCACTGCCGGAACGGGCCGTCGTACCGCACCGTGCCCGCCGCCTCGAACGTCTCGCGCAGGTCGGCGACCAGGCGTTCCCAGTCGGCATCGGAGAGCGGGTGATCGAACTCGACCGACCGTCCCACGCCGATCGGCAGGCCCAGAAAAGTCCGCGCCGCCGGCCGTCCGCCCTGATCCAGGGATCGTGCCGCGTGCGCGATCGCCTCGGGCGAGATGCCCACCTCACGCCCGATGTCCTGCAGCGCCGCCAGCGTCAGCCCCTTGCCCTCCGCCGGCGCGGGCAGGGTGGAATGCTCGGACTCGGCGGCCCGCTTGAAGATCGCGGCCACTTCGTCGTCGTCGTATTGCCGCTCGGCCATGACCGAAGATAGTCATCGGGTGGAGATGCGAGTCAACTATCCGGACGGCTCCCGCCCGGCCCGGCGGCTGTGGCTTTGCGGCCGCCGCCTGGTGTTCGGCAAGCATGGTCTGCATCGCCGCGCGCAGCGCCGGTCTGCCAACTCCGGGCTCGGTTGTCGAGATTCCGGCGCGCGTGTAAGCTAGAGGCGTCTCCCAACCCCCAACGATCATTGGCCCGCGTCGCGCGCGCGGGGAAGGAGCATCGCATGGCTCGGGTACGTGTCCTGGTCGGCACGCGGAAGGGGCTGTTCATCCTCACGGCCGACGGGAAGCGCCAGAACTGGAAGATTCACGGGCCGCACTTTGCGGGCTGGGAGATCTACCACGCCAAGGGCTCGCCGGCCGATCCGAACCGGATCTACGTCTCGCAGAGCACGGGCTGGCACGGCCAGGTCGTCCAGCGCTCGAATGACGGCGGCAAGACCTGGGAGACGGTGGACAACAAGTTCGCGTACGACGGCGTGCCCGAGACGCACCAGTGGTACGACGGGACGCCGCATCCCTGGGAGTTCAAGCGCGTCTGGCATTTCGAGCCCTCGCTCCGTGATCCGGACACGGTGTACGCGGGGGTCGAGGACGCGGCGCTGTTCAAGACCACCGACGGCGGCAAGTCGTGGGCCGAGCTGTCGGGTCTCCGCACGCACCGCACGGGCTCGCAGTGGACGCCGGGAGCGGGCGGGCTCTGCCTGCACACGATCATCGAGGATCAGCAGAATCCGAAGCGCCTGTTCACGGCGATCTCGGCGGCGGGCGCGTTCCGGAGCGACGACGGCGGGAAGACGTGGAAGACGATCACCAAGGGGCTCAACTCGAAGTACATCCCCGACCCGACGGCGGAGATCGGCCACTGCGTACACCGGATCGCGCTGCACCCCTCGAAGCCCGACACGGTCTTCATGCAGAAGCACTGGGACGTGATGCGGACCGACAACGCGGGCGACCAGTGGCACGAGGTGTCGGGGAACCTGCCGACCGACTTCGGGTTCTGCATCGACGTGCACGCGCACGACCCCGAAACCGTGTACGTGGTGCCGATCACGAGCGATCAGCAGCACTTCGTGATGGATGGCAAGCTGCGCGTGTACCGGAGCAAGACGGGCGGCAACGAGTGGCAGGCGCTGACCAAGGGGCTGCCGCAGAAGGACTGCTACGTGGACGTGCTGCGCGACGCGATGGCCGTGGACAAGCTGGACAAGTGCGGCGTGTACTTCGGCACGACGGGCGGGCAGGTGTACGGCTCGGCCGACGCGGGGAACACCTGGAAGGCGTTGGCGATGAACCTGCCGTCCGTGCTGTCGGTCGAGGTGCAGACACTGAAATGATCCGGGTCGAGCTGCCGCCGCATCTGCGCACGCTGGCGAAGGTCGGGGCCGAGGTTCAGCTCGAAGTGGCGGCCCCGGTGACGGTCAACTCCGTCCTGGACGCGCTCGAGGCCGGCTACCCGATGCTGCGCGGCACCATCCGCGACCGCGGCACGCTGAAGCGCCGCGATTTCATGCGGTTCTTCGCCTGTCAACGGGACCTGTCGCTCGAGCCGGCCGACGCGCCCTTGCCGGAGGCGGTCGCGAAGGGAACCGAGCCGCTGCTGGTGGTCGGGGCCATCGCGGGGGGATAGGCCGGCGGGGCCTCCCGAGGGGGGCGCGGCTCGGGTGCCCGTCGTGCCCTTCGCTACTCCGGCCTCCTGCCCAGCGCGCACATCCAGC
>Ga0335081_10022772_pt1 | contig 10136 bp, 10 predicted proteins | sample Lox_Sample_35_FD_206713 | JGI IMG/M metagenome (GOLD analysis project Ga0335081, IMG submission 206713) | Soil microbial communities from Loxahatchee National Wildlife Refuge, Florida, United States - Lox_Sample_3.5 | ecosystem: Environmental > Terrestrial > Soil > Wetlands | place: USA... | reverse complement strand
GTTCTCGCCTTCGCGGTCCCCCTGCTCGCTGACCCGCACGACGACAATGTCTCTGAGCTTCTTCGGCATGCTGGTTCCTCTCCGCTGGGATGGACGCTAGCGCCTTTTAGACGCTTGGGATCCGACCGGCGAGAAGGCACGAGCGGTCAAGGCCCGCTACGTCGGCGTGTGCCGCGGCTGCGGCGCCTATACGCAGCCACGCAACGGCAAGGGCGACGCCTACGCGTACTGCAAACGCTGTCATCCCGGCGCGATCGAGCGTCGCTGGACGCGGGAGCTCGTGATCTCGGCGATGCTGGCGTGGCACGAGCACTATGGCCGGCTGCCGTCGTCCTACGACTGGTCGCGGACCCACGCCCGGGGGCGCGGCGGGAGCGCGTTGCGTCGCCTGGAGGACGGTCGGTGGCCGTCGGCCAGTGTCATCAGCGCCCTATTTGGAACCTGGGCGGCAGCGCGTCACGCTGCCGAGGCGTGCGTCGCCACTGACTGGGCCGCCTGAGCGATAGATCGTTGTTCCTGACCTCTGTGACTGTCCGAGCCAGGCGTGACGAATCGGCGGAGCCGTCGCGGCGGGCATCGACTTGATCGGTCCGTACCACGGCACGCAGCCGCGGGCCGCGCGTGCGAGACGAGCTGTGAGACTGGACGAGGAGCGGCTCGAGGCGATCGCCGCCGACGGGCGCATCGTCGGGTCGATACCGAACCACCGATTCCGTCCGAGCTGGCTCTCGTCACCCCCTTCAGTGCGAGTCCCCGCCGGGGCAGCATGCCTGTAGCTGCTCGACCGGCCGACCAGCGACAGCGCGACCTCGTGTTGAAGCCGGCGGACATGTGATCCGCACGAGTGACGTGACAGGCTCGGATCGGCACGCGTTGTCACGCGTTGCGGGTGGCGAGCTCGTTTGGGAGTGGTGATCGTTCGAGGGCGGCGCGCATCGCGCCGATGGCGTTGAGCAGTGCCGACAATGGTCTGAGAAGCAGCGTCGCGTGCTCGACGCGTCCGAGCGCATCGTGGATCTCGATCAGCACTCCGCTCATCCGCTTATCAGCGTGGACGACGCGGATGACCGTGACGAGCTGGCAGTCGACGGCGAGTTGGCTCTCGACCTCGATCTCGTCCAGGACCACGCCGATCGTCATGAGGATGTGGGCGACATTTTCGCGGCCGTGGTAGTCCCGCACGGGGCTCTGAAAGACGACCTGGTTGGTGAGCGCGTCCGGAAGCCGGTTCTCCGGGTTCCGTCCTGTGAGTGGAAGCAGTTTGGATTGCATGATCTGTCCGGCGCAATTCACGCGGCACGTTCGTTTGGAGCGTCCTCGCCGGAATGCTCTGCTGAGAGGAGGGCGAGTGGCGTGGCCGAGCGTGTGCTCGATCGCTCCGCTGCGTCTGTGATCAGCCTGGCGCCGCGACCATGCGTGAGGAAGCTGAAGGCCCAGCGGATGAGCACCAGCAGGCGGTTCTCGAAGCCGATCAGGTACCAGAGGTGCACCGTGAGCCAGGTGAGCCAGGCGACAAAGCCGCTCAGCCGGAGGAACTTGATTTCGGCGACGGCGCTCGCGCGTCCGATTGTGGCGAGGTTCCCTTTGTCGTGGTAGCGGAATGCTTTGAAGGGTCGGCCGCGGATGCGGGAGCGCACCACGCGCGCCGCATGGCGGCCCTCTTGCATCGCGACGGGTGCGAGGCCCGGAAGCGCTTCCGAGGTGTTGTCGGGATGCCGGATGCGGATCATGTCTCCGATCGCCAGCACCTCGGGATGGCCGGGGAGCGTGAGATCGGGCAGGACTTCGACGCGGCCCGCTCGGTCCACCTCGACGCCGCCTCGCTTGGCGAGCACGGCCGCGAGCCTCGATGCCACGACCCCCGCTGCCCAGATGACCGTCCGAGTGTCGATCTGATGCGGGTGGCCGCGCCGGTCGTTTAGTGTGACCGACGAGTCGTCGACGTCGACGACGGTGTGCTCGAGCAATGGCTCGACGCCGAGGCGTTCAAGCGACCGGAGGGTCCGTCGTGAGAGCGACGGCGGGAACTCGTTCAGCACGCGCTCGCCGGCTTCGATCAGGAGGATTCGGGATTTGCTGGAATCGAGCAACCTGAAGTCTCCGCGAAGGTCGTGTGCGATCTCAGCGATCTGGCCTGCCATCTCGACACCCGTGGGACCGGCTCCGACTACCGCGAAGGTCAGCCAGGAGGCCCTTCGTCGGGGGTCGGGTTCCAACTCGGCTGCCTCGAACGCCTCGAGGATTCTGCGGCGAATCGTGAGCGCGCCTTCGAGTGTCTTGAGGTTCGGAGCCAGGCCCTGCCAGGTCTCGTGCTGGAAGTAGTTGTATTCGGCGCCCGCGGCGACGATGAGCGTGTCGTAGGGGAGAGTCTCGGGTGTCCGCTCGCCCGCGATTGCGCGAAGGCGGACCAGTCGCGCGTCGAGGTCGAAGTCAGTCGCCTCCGCGAGCATGACCCGGACGTTGTCGTGGCGGCGGAGGATGCGCCGCAGCGGGTAGGAGATTTCGGCGGGCGACAGCGCTCCCGTCGCGACCTGGTACGCGAGCGGCTGGAAGAGATGGAAGTTGCGTCGGTCGACGAGCGTGACGTCGAGCGGAAGGCGGGCGAGGTGCAGCGCCGCCTGAAGGCCACCGAAACCGCCGCCGACGATGACCACGCGGTGGCGATCATCTGGCGTGCCGGCGTTGGTGGCGGGAGTGTGAAGGTGAGCATTCATTGGCATGTTGGGCTGTGGTGGTTGATCAGTGACCGTCACCTATGAGACGACGCAGCCTGACTCGGTGTGACACCTCGCAGGCACGCCGATGTCACATCCATGGCGACCATCCCGTCGAGCGTCCATCCGACTGAACAGGAGGAGACGATGATCGAACTCGAGTACGAGATGACGTACGCCGAGAAGATCGCTGGCCCGCTCGGTCCGACGGCGGGCTCGCCGCTCGGTGAGCGTCTGTGCTGGCAGGTCGCGTCCGCGACGCTTCGAGGGCCGCGGATCAATGCGACCCTGGCGATGCCGGGGATGGACTGGATGCGGCTGGGTATTGACGGGGTCCGCAGGCCTGACCTCCGCGCACAGCTCATGACCGATGATGGCGAGCTGATCCTGTTTCGCTATGAGGTCGCCGTGATCCGCTCCACCGGCGTGTTTCTCGCCGCGCTTGCGTCCGGCGAGAGCACCGGGTTTGCCGAGCAGTACATGCGGATCGCGCCGTGCTTCGAAGTTGCCGCCGGACGGTATTCCTGGCTTGCCGAGAGCCTGTTCGTCGGGCGGGGCAGGCTGACCGGCCCGCGGGCAATCGAATACGAGATCTACCGGGTGCTCTGAGCGATGTCACACCCAGCCCGCCTGCTGCGTCTGACTTCTCGACACGCTTTGTGAGTTAGGAGAAGCTGATGCAGACGAAATGGTGGACGCTGGTCGCAGTGGCGCTCGGGGTGTTCATGCTGTTGCTGGACATCACGATCGTCAACGTCGCGCTGCCGGATATCCAGCGGCAGTTGCATGCCTCGTTGTCGGACCTGCAGTGGGTGATCGACGCCTACGCCCTCAGCCTCGCGGCGCTGCTGCTGACCGCAGGCTCGGTCGCCGATCTCTTGGGACGCAGAATCGTTTTCGCTGCCGGGATCGCGGTCTTTACGGCAGGTTCGCTGCTCTGCGGTGTCGCGCAGAGCCCGGTGTTCCTGTCGCTGGCGCGGGCCGGCCAGGGCGTCGGTGGGGCCGCCATGTTCGCAACGTCGCTGGCGTTGCTCGCCGATGCTTTCCGCGGCGAGGACCGTGGCGTCGCGTTCGGCGTGTTCGGAGCGATCACCGGCATCGCCGTCGCAGTCGGTCCGGTGCTCGGCGGGGCGATCACCAGCGGGCTGACGTGGCGGTGGATCTTCTTCGTCAACGTCCCGATCGGGGTGATCGCGATCGCGCTGACATTGCTGCGTGTGGAGGAATCCCGTGATCCGGATGCAGGTCGACCGGACTGGCTCGGCGCTCTGTCGTTCAGCGGGGCGCTCGCGGCCCTGGTGTACGGGTTGATCGAGTCAAACACGCATTCGTGGGGCTCGGGTCGCGTGTTCGGCTCGATCATCACGGCTGCGGGGTTGCTCGCCGCGTTCGTGCTCGTCGAGCTCAGACAGCGGCGGCCGATGTTCGATCTGACCCTGTTGCGCAACCCGACCTTCGTGGGGGGACTGGGGTCTGCGTTCGCGATTTCTGCGTCGGCGTTCGCGGTGTTGACGTTCATCGTCCTCTACCTGCAAAACGTCCTCGGCGATTCTGCGATCGGCACGGGGCTGCGGCTGCTCGCCCTCACCGGGGCGATCTGCGTGACGGCCGGGATCGCCGGGCGGCTCACCTCGAAAGTGCCGACGCGGCTGTTGATCGGACCGGGCTTCGTCCTGATCGGGATCGGCCTGTTGCTGATGCGCGGCATCAGCAGCAGCTCGGGTTGGACGCATCTGCTGCCCGGGCTGATCGTCGCGGGGATTGGAGCTGGGCTGGTGAACGTGCCGCTCGCCTCAACCGCGGTCGGCGTGGTCCATCCGAACCGGGCCGGCATGGCGTCCGGGATCAATTCGACATTCCGTCAGGTCGGGATCGCCGCCGGTGTCGCAGCACTCGGCTCGATCTTCGCCGCTCGAGTACGCGACGGCGTCGTCTCCGACCTCGCGGGGACCCCGCTCTCACACAGCGCGCAGTCGCTCGCGCACGCAATCGGCGCCGGTCAGGCGAGCCACGTCCTGGCCACCGCGCCGGCGGCGGTCCGCGGGCAGCTTGCGGCAGCGTCGGTCAGCTCGTTCGTCGCTGGCCTCAATGACATCCTTCTGATCGCGGCGGTGACCGCCTTCTGCGGCGCGGCGATCTCGCTGGCGCTGATCCGTCAGAAGGACTTCCATCAGACGACCCTCGGCGAGCTCGCGGATCTCAGCCCAGCCACACCCGCGGTCTCGGAGTCGCGACTTGCGGCGTGATGTCACACCCCGACCGGCTATGTCGTCGTCTCTGCGAATCCCGACAGACAGGAGAAACCGACATGAGCACCACGATTCCGGCCGGCCGGCTGCAACTGTCACAGGTCGCGGCACGGCAGTACGCGGCGATGTTCAGACTCTCGACGGCGGTCGAGATCGACCACGAGCTGCGCGGTCTGATCGATATCCGCGCCTCGCAGCTCAACGGGTGCGCGTTCTGCCTCGACATGCATTGGCGGGACGCGCGCGCGGCGGGAGAGTCCGAGGAGCGCCTGTACATGCTCGACTCCTGGCGAGAGAGCGCGCTGTACAGCGAGCGGGAACGGGCCGCGCTCGAGCTGTGCGAGGCGATCACGGTGATCACCGATGGGCATGTGGCGGATGACGTGTGGGAGCACGCGCGGGCCGTGTTCGGCGAGCACGATCTCAGCCAGTTGGTGGTCGCGATCACGGTGATCAACGCGTGGAACCGACTGAACATCACCGCCCGAACCGAGCCGGGCCACTATGAGCCGGGCCAGTTTGGCCCACACGCGGCCGCCGCGAGTCCGGATCGATCATGATTCACACGACGGACGCACCGATCACGACAGAGTTCGAGCAGCTGCGGCCTTACCTCCTGCGGGTGGCGTACAGCCACCTTGGGAGCATCGGCGAGGCCGAGGACGTCGTGCAGGAGGCGTGGTTGCGCCTGCGAGGCACGGACCGAGCCGAGATCCGCAACCTGCGTGCATGGCTGACCACCGTCGTCAGCCGCCTCGCGCTCGATGCGCTCACGTCCGCCCGGGCCCGCCGCGAGCAGTATGTCGGCCCATGGCTTCCCGAGCCGGTCGTCGACATCGAGCGCCCCAGCGCAGACCCGGCCAGCCAGGTTGATCTCGACGAATCCGTGAGCATGGCGCTGCTGGTCGTGCTCGAGGCACTCTCCCCGGCCGAGCGCAGCGCGTTCGTCCTCCACGACGTATTCGGCTACTCGTTCCCCGAGGTGGCCCAGATCGTCGGTCGCACCCCGCAAGCGACACGACAGCTCGCGACCCGCGCGCGACACGCGGTCGAAGCTCGCCGCCCGCGTCACCCCGCGAGCGCCGGTGAGCAGCGCGAGGTCGTCAACGCGTTTCACGCCGCCACCGAGAACGGTGATCTCGCGGCCCTGCTCGAACTGCTCGATCCCGCCGTCACCTTCCGCAGCGACGGAGGCGGAGTGGTCAACGCCGCCCGAAAGGTGTTCACCGGAGCCGAGCGCGTCGCGCAGATCTTCACCGCCTTCGCCGGGCACTTCGGAGACCGGCTCCGGATGACGCCAATCCTCGTCAACGGCGCGCCCGGCCTGCTCATGCAAACGGGCGGATCGCCCAGCGTCGTCGCCTTCACTCTCGACAGGGGCCGGATCATCGAGCTCGACCTCATCCGCAACCCCGAAAAGCTCAGGACGCTTCCGAGCGCGTCGACGGGACCCTGACCGGCCGGTCGTATCGTTGACGAGGCCGATGCCCGACCTCCGCCGGCTTGAGTACTTCCTGACGGTCGCTCGCGAGCGCAACTTCACGCGCGCAGCCGAGCAGCTCCACGTGGCCCAGCCGGCGCTGAGCCGCCAGGTGCGGCTGCTCGAACAGGAGCTGGGGGTGGCACTGCTGCACCGGACAACGCACGAGTTCGAGCTGACCGACGCGGGGCGGTTCCTGCTCGAGCGCGGACCGGCATTGCTCGCCTCGAGCGAGGAGCTCTGGCGCAGCGTCGGGAGCTTTGCCTCCGGAGCACGCGGACAGTTGATCGTCGCCTACGGCGCCAGCGCGAGCTACGAGACGGCTCCGATGCTCCTGGCCAGGCTGGCCGAATCTCTGCCGCAGATGGTCCTCACGACCGAGGTGAGACCGACGCCAGAGATCATCGGCGCCGTCAAGGACGGGTCAATAGACATCGGACTCGTTCGCTGCCCATCCACAGACACACAGCTTGCGATGCGCACGATCCGGCTCGAGCGGCAGGGCGTGCTGCTGCACGCGGATCATCCGCTGGCAGCGCGCGAGAGCGTCGACGTGGCGGAGCTCGCCGACGAGACGTTGTTGATGCACCCGCGCGAGGCGAATCCCGGTCACTACGACGCCATGCTTGCTCTATGCGCCGAGCGGGGGATACGGCCGCCCGTGCGGCTGCGCGCGCTGAGCTTCGACCTCCCCCAGACACCGGTCGCGCACGGCGATGCGGTCGCGATCGTCGGCGAGTCCTCCCGCGCCGGGCCCGCCGAGAAGCTTCGGTGGCTGCCGTTCTCTCCACCGGTCGAGCTCGAGGTGAGCCTCGTCGCGCGGCGACATGGCCGAAGCCCGGCCGTCGACAGAGCGCTCGACACCGCCGTATCGCTCGCCGCAGAACTCGGTTGGCTCACACCCCGGCCTGCGGAAACCTCGGCGCCCGGTGATGCCAGCGCGGTCTGAAGACAGTCACAACCGGCATTTCACACCGCCCAAGCGAGGACCTACGGTGGTCTGCGATGACTGCCCGACGACCCCCGCATCGGAATGCTCGCGCTGGTTCCCACTGACGGGCGCGATCCGCTCGTCCGGCTCGACGAGGTCCCGGAACCAAAGCCTGCCGCAGACGAGGCGCTGATCGAGGTCGACGCGTTCTCGATCAATCGCGGGGAGACGTTCCTGCTCGAGCGCCCGCGCCCGGGCTGGAGACCGGGAAAGGACATCGCCGGCCGTGTCGTGCAGGCCGCCGGCGACCGAAGCGGACCCGTAGTCGGCAGCCCGGTCGTCGGCCACGCGCCTGAAGCCGGCTGGGCGCAGCTTTCCGCACTGCCGACTGAGTCGCTCGCGGTTCTGCCTGCGGCTGTCGAGCCGATCACGGCGGCGGCACTTCCGCTCGCCGGGCTGACGGCCCTCCGGCTGTTGCGCGTCGCCGGCGAGCTTGACGGACGGCGCGTCCTCGTCACGGGCGCATCCGGCGGGGTCGGCCACTACGTCACCGAGCTCGCGAGCGCCGCCGGGGCGGAGGTGACCGTCGTGACCGCCACGCGTGAGCGCGCACACCGGCTGCTGTCGCTCGGAGCGGTGGGTGCAGTCGACGACGTCGACGACGCCTCGGGGCCGTTCGACCTCGTGCTCGAGTCCGTCGGCGGGACCTCGCTGCCGAGGGCGCTCGCTCGGATGAGGAAGGGCGGCTCGCTGATCTGGCTCGGGCAGGCCAGCCGCCAACCCGTCGAGCTCGACTTCTTTGCCTACTTCGAGCAGACCAGCGCGACGATCCGCCACTTCCACTACGAGGACTCCACGATTCCCGTGTCGCGCGACCTCGAGACGCTGGTCCGCCTCGTCCAGACCGGCCGGCTGCATCCAGAGCTCGGGCTCGTCGCCAACTGGACAAAGACCGCCACCGCCCTGCAGCAACTGCGCGACCGAAAGCTACGCGGCAACGCAGTGCTGTGTGTACCCACAGAGCCAACAATCGAAAGGACGCATCATGAGTCAGCCGACTGACGTCAAATCCGTGATCCGCCGGTACGTCTCGGCGCTTGAAGCCGCCGACGAGCGTACTGTCCGCGAACTGTTCGACGAGAACGCAACCTGGACGTTGGCGGCCGGCGAGCTGCCGATCTCGGGCACGTGGGAGGGCCGGGACTCGATCCTCAACGAGTTCCTGGCGACCGCGCTGTCCTATTACGAGCCCGGGTCGGTGAGCATCGATATCACCGGGATGATTGCCGAGGGCGATCAGGTGGTTCTCCAATGGACGAGCCGCGCGAACACGCGCACCGGCCGTCGCTACGAGAACGACTGCATCGGCGTCTTCACCGTCCGAGACGGACGGATCCAGGACGTCCGTGAATACATGGACACGCTCTACGCGCACGACCAGGCGTTCGCGGCTGTCGGGGCGTGAGCTCGTCATCCGGCGCCACTCGCCGGGACGATCAGTCACATTCGGGTGCGCCACGTCGTCTCATGGGTGACCAACGCTCCGCACAACCGGTGAATCGACGGTCGCGCGCGCAATTCACATCGTAGGAGCGTTGCGAGCACGTCAGCCCTGACTCGAAGGCACCCATATGAACTCGCACCTCATCACCCGTCTCGCAATCGCACACACAGACGACCTGCTGAGGCAAGCGGAAAACGCCGGGACGGTTTCCCGGCAAGCCCAAGGACGTCGACCGTCGATCGCAGCCATCGCACGCCGCGTCATGGCCGGCGTTCGTCGTCACGGCGTCAGCTCGCCAGCACCCTGAGCACTCAGCGGGTCTCGACGTCACGATTCGTTTCGCGGTCCCGGCCGACGATCCCGCCCTTCGACGCCTCGCACAGCTCGACAGCAGCTGCGTGCCGAGCCCTCCGGTGCTGATCGCCGAGGAGGATGGAGAGGTCGTGGCCGCGCTGTCGCTGCTCAGCGCAGATGCGATCGCCGACCCGTTCCATTCCACATCCGCGCTCGTCCAGCTGCTGCGCACGCGAGTCGCGCAGGTCGGCAGGGACACGGCGCGCCGCTACGAGCGGATCTCACCGACTCGCCCAGCCACGCTGTCATCCCGGCAGGAGGCGGTCTCACGGTGACCCGTCGTCGTCGCCCGGCAGAGGCACCAGCCAACGAGGCGCTAGCTCGGAGCCGGAGACCGACTGCGTGACAGGCTCCGCCGTCCGAACCAGATCCGAACATCTCGCAAAGATTCGGGGTATCCGGCGGTTCCTTCCCGTCATATTTGCCCTGGAAATACGGACTTTTGCGAGACGCTGCCGGATGCTCGGACGCTCTCTCACGGCGGAAACCCGGGTTCGAATCCCGGTAGCGGTATTCGCAGGAACGCCCTGCAAAATTCAGACCTTCGTTGTTGCGTTGTTGCGCGGGATTTGCAGGGACTTTGAGCGTTTTCAGTTCGTGCTCTTTGGCGGCCGGGATCGTCTGGCGCGGCGCCGGCGGGCCGGTGTTGCGGGCGTTCATCGCCGCGGTCGAACGACTCCAGCGAAGGTTGCGCTGCGGCGCCTCGTGCATCCATCGCGGAGCTGGGCGTCGTCGCGCCGAGCCCGATTGCGGCGGCGAGTTCGGCACGCGGGCGAGGAACGTGCTAGCTGACCTTGTGGCGGGAGCTCGAAACGGCCGAGCCGTCGCTCGCGGTCGCGGCCTACGGCTTGCTGGATGTGGACGGCGCGCGGCGGCAGGCGGTGGAGGCGGCCGGGGTCCTGGA
>Ga0335081_10022771_pt1 | contig 10136 bp, 8 predicted proteins | sample Lox_Sample_35_FD_206713 | JGI IMG/M metagenome (GOLD analysis project Ga0335081, IMG submission 206713) | Soil microbial communities from Loxahatchee National Wildlife Refuge, Florida, United States - Lox_Sample_3.5 | ecosystem: Environmental > Terrestrial > Soil > Wetlands | place: USA: Florida... | reverse complement strand
TCCGCGCCTGCGAGCAGGGGCGCTACGACCTCCTGGTCATGGGCACGCATGGCCGCCGCCTGCTCGACCGCGCCCTGTTCGGTTCCGTCACGCACCGCGTGATTCGCAAGGCGCCCTGCCCCGTCCTGCTCGTCCGCCTGCTCGGCCCCACGATTTATTGATTTCTATGCTTGGAGTGCGGAATCTTCGGCGCGGTCCCGCGGGTCCGGCGCGCCGGGTGCGTCACGTAATGCTCTTCGAGTAGTGCAGGATCATCGCCGCAAAGCTTCCCACCACCACCACCAGCGCGGCCAGCGCCAGCAGGTTGGCCCGCCGCCGCTCCACCATATCCGCCGGCTCGCGGTCCGCCGCCATTCGCCCCAGCAGATAGCCCGCCACCAGCCCGCCCAGGTGCGCCGCATTGTCGATTCCGCCCCAGAAGAACCCGATGGCAAATATGATCACGACCCATTTGATCAGTTGCGTCCGGATCATCTGGAAGTAAGGTCCCCCGCGCTGGCTGCTCACCGCCAGTTGCAGCCCGATGAGTCCCATGATCGCCCCGGACGCCCCGATGCTCTCTCCCGGCACCCCTCGAACCACGTCCCAGCCTGTGCTGAACACGTAGCCCAGGACTCCGCTCACCACGTAGAAAAACAGGTAGCGGGCCGAGCCGTACAGCTCCTCCACCGCCGGGCCGATGTCCACCAGCACCCAGGTATTCAGCCCGATGTGCAGCAGGTTGGCATGCAGAAAGATCGGCACCACCAGCCGCCACCACTGGTGGCCCAGCAGCAGCGCCAGCGTATTTCGCGCGCCCATCCGGTACAGCACCTGATTGCTGATCGAACCCATCATCGACAGGTGCTCCGTCGCGGAATAGGTCGCCGCCATGCACACCAGGAACAGGAAGAAGTTCAGCCCCGTCACGATCTTCGTCACCGGATGCGGCTGCGGCACCAGTCCCGCCAGTCCCCGGCTCGCCGCCGCCAGCGAAAATGTCATGCTCGTTCCGCACGCCGCGCACCGGTTCTGTTCCGCGCCCACCAGTTGCCCGCACAACGGGCACAGCCGTGGCCGCTTCGGCCGTTCCTCTCCCCGCAGGATTCCGCCCACCCGCGATTTCCAGCGGTCCAGCTTCCATCTCAGTTGTGGCGGCAACGGCATCGGTATTCCTTGCTGTCACTCTCCCGCGTCCCTATAATAGCGGAAAACTTCGCGTCACCGGGTCAGGAGCTCATGGAAAACCTCGAAGAAATTGTTCGCGCTCTCGAGCAGGAAGCCCGCCGCGTCCGCGATGTCTTCGAATCCGAAGTGCTGCCGCGGTCTCGTCGCGCCGCCGCCGAGCTGCTTCACGCCGCCTCCCAGCGGCTGGCCGAGCTCGCCTCCGAACTCGATCAGATTTCCCGCGGCGGCAACTCCTCCACGCACTGATCCCGCGTGCCCCTCCCCGGCCGAGCCTGCGACCCGCCCTGTCTCCCCGGTTGCAGTCTCGCTGGTGTTTTCTCGCTCCCGCCGGCCGTGCGCCTCGCCGCCGTCGCTCTTCTTTGCGCCGCGCTGATGGCCGTGGCCGCCTGTGCCCCGCGTCGCACCGCCCGCCCGTCTCCAGTGCCCTCCAGTGCGCCCCCTTCGTCCGGCCCCACTCCTCCCGCACGCCGTGTTCCTCCTGCGCCTCCCATTCCTGTCCCGCCCAACTATACCGAGGTGGGAATCGCATCCTGGTACGGCGTCCCCTACCATGGCCGTCGCGCCGCCAACGGCGAGATCTACGACATGTACAAACTCACTGCCGCGCACCGCACCCTCCCGTTTGACACCATCGTGCGCGTCACCAACGAATCGAATGGAAAGCAGGTGGACGTGCGCATCACCGACCGCGGTCCGTTCGTCGAAGGCCGCATCATCGATCTCTCTCTCGGCGCCGCCCGCGAGCTGGACATGGTCGGTGCCGGCATCGCCCCCGTGCGCCTGACTGTGCTTTCCAGCCCCGGCAGCCCCACTTCCGGGTTCTTCACCGTGCAGGTCGGCGCCTTCCTCTCCCACGACAACGCCGAACGCCTCCGCAAGCTGATGGAAGATCGTTATTCCTTCGCCGTCATTCAGGAGTACGATGCGCCCCAGGGGCTGTTCTACCGCGTCCGCGTCGGCAAACTCACCTCCGAGGACTCCGCCAATGCGTTCGCCGCCCAGTTGCGCGACAAGGAGCACGTCCAGCCGTTCGTGGTGCGGCTGGATGCCGCGCCCCAGCAGTAGCGGCGCCGCATGCCCTACCCACCCCGGGGAGGACGTTCATGGACGATTGTCTGTTCTGCAAAATCGGCGCGAAGAAAATTCCCGGCAAGATCGTCTTTGAGGACGACCGCGTCTTCGCCTTCGAGGACATCAATCCTCAGGCCCCCGTCCACGTCCTCATCTGCCCCTGGAAGCATTTCGTCTCCCTCTCCGAGGCCGCGCAGGACGACGAAGCGCTTCTCGGCCATGTTCTCCTCGTCGCCGCCAAGCTCGCTCGCGAACGCCAGTTGCTCGATGGCTACCGCACTGTGTTCAATAATGGTCGCGGTGCCGGTCAGACCGTCTTCCATCTTCATCTTCATTTGTTGGGGGGAAGAAGTTTTCGCTGGCCGCCGGGATAGCCGCGTGCGCGGCCGCCGCCACGCCTTCCCGCCCGCGCTACTGCGCCACGCACAGCAGCGTCTGCCCGGGATCGATCTCGATCCGGCTCGGCTCCAACGCGGAATGGAAGCGGAACGGCGTGGCCGGCCCTTCCGTCACCACCCAGCCCAGCAGTTCCGGCTTTCCCCCTCCGCCCGCTCGGTAGAGTGGCACACGCGCCAGAAACGTCTCGGGAACACCCTCCTGCCGCAGAATTCCGTGCACGGTGTACCCCTTCGCTCCCCGGCTCGCTTTGAAGTCCACTGAGTAGTGCGGAATTCCCGTCGCGTGCACCCACTCGTCGAAAAACCACTCCATCGAATGTGTCGATTCCAGGTCCATCTCCGCGGTCATGATTCGCCTCACTTCCTGGCGAAGTTCATCCTCGGTGAGCCCCGCAAACCGGTATTTTTCCAGCAGCGCCCGCAGCAGCCCGCGGAACCGCGCGTCCGGGTCCTTTGCTCCGGGCTCCTCCAGCATCTTCCGCAGCATGTGAATCACCCACGTCCCTTTGGGATAGATCACGCGTGCATATCCGTCTGGCGTCAGCGATGAATCCAGCCTCTGCCCCAGCGACAGCGGCCCGATCTCGTCCGCCGTCTGCGTCCCGTCGGGCAGCCGCGCAAGCAGTTCGTTCCGGTAGCTTTCCAGCGCGTGGTCCAGCGCGTGTTCCCCAGGCCGGCGCGAATCCAGGTACAGCAGCGCGCAATAATTCGCCAGCCCCTCCATGATCCATTCCTCGCGGTAGCTGCTGCCCCCCGCCACGTTTCCCCACCACTGGTGCGCCAGTTCGTGGAACGGCATTAAATCCGTGAACGAAAACGTCGTCCGTTCCGCCACTCCTGCCCTCTGCTGCGCCTCTTTGGGCACGAACGTCAGCGTCGACAGGTAGATCAATCCCGGCCAGCTCTGTCCCATCGCGGCCGGCAGCGGAGAAACCTCCAGGTGCGCGAACGGAAACGGCCCGTTCCATTGTTCCATGTAGCGCATCGCCTCTCCGATGTCCGTGGCCAATTGCCCGATCACTGTTTTGGGCATCGGCGGGGGCGCCGTCTCCGCCAGGCTCGCGCTTCGCCAGGCCTCCACCGTTCTCCGCCAGCCCACCGGGCCCCGCGCCGTGGCCGTTCCCCTCCGCGAGCGGAACAGCCCGTACAGCGCCTGTTCCAACTGCTGGTTCGCGTCCACGGTGATGTGCGTCGGCCCCGCGTCCGCGCTCGCCTGCGAGTAGTTGCCCAGGTTGAATCCCGCCAGCGCCATCGGCGAATCCGATGTCCAGTGTCCCACCCGCCAGTCTCCCTCCTCATGCTGCTCCGTGCTTCTGCCCGTGGCCACCAGGTCCAGTCGCCGCGGCCAGCGGAACGTCAGCTCGTAGTGGCTGAAATGCGCGCTCCCCAGCGGATGCGGATACCACGCTCCACGCTCTCCCACGTAATACACGCCGTTTCCCGCGTCCGTGATTACGTTTCCGCTGTATTTCACGTCCCAGTCAATCGTCTGGCCCGCCTTCGTCGGCTCCGGCAGCACCACGTAGAACAAATCGTCGCCCCGGCGCAGCACCTCCTTCTCACTCAGATCTTCGTTTTGGAAAAAATCCAGCGGCTGCCCCGTTCGGTCGGTCACGCTCTGCACGCGCAGCTCGCGCGACAGGATCATCGGCACGATCCGCTCCCCATCCCGCAGCGCTCGCATTTCCAGTTTTGTCTCTCCGTGCAGTCCCAGGTCCTCCTGCACCGTGCTCTCGATGCTGTACCTCGTCGGCACCGCCGGCTCCGGGTGCCCTCTTCCCTCCGCCCGGGGGAACATCGCCCACAGGTCATAGAATCGCCCGCCCTCCCGGTAGCGCACCTGCCCGATCATCACCTGCTCCGCTCTCCGGTCGTCCACCGACACTTCAAACACTCCATGCTGGCTGTCCACCAGCACCGCCTGGAAAAATGGAAGGGGAGCGGGAGCATCCAGGTCTTGCAGCGTGCGCAGCGAGTTCCCGGGGTTCAAACTCGGCAGCACCGCGTTCCAGTCCGCCAGAAATGCTGGATCCTCCACCGCCCTGTCGCGCGTCGACCGCAGGAATTCCTCGATCTGCTGCGCCGTCCCGTCCGTGAATCGCAGGTACACCTTGGAGACCGGCGTGTCCAGCAGCGGCGCTCCCAGAAATCGCGCCAGCGACCGCCTCTCCGCCGCGTCGCGCGGCGTCGCCAGCACCCGCGCCTTTCCCGTGAACACCGCTCCCAGCACTCGCCCGTGGAACGGCTCCATCAGCCCCAGCGTGCCGTCCTGGAACACCAGCCGCACCGCATCCCGCCTCAGCGCCAGCTCCCGCACGTGATACACCCGCGTGCGATCCAGCCGCAGCGCGTTCAGTTGCTCGTAGAGTTTCCGCGTGGGCGATTCCGCCGGGTGCGGCGCGTTCGCCATTCCGCCGCACAGGCATACGCTCGCGGCCAGCCACAGCATCCCGCCCGCACGGGTCAGTCGAAATGAGGAAACACGCTCCAACACGCCTTGCTGCGCCCCCCGGCAGCGTCTGCTAAAGTCCTAATATGCGCGTCTGCCCGGCGAAAGTTGCCTCGATGATGCTGGCCGCCGCGGCTCTTGCCCTCGCCGCTCGCGCCGACACGATTGTCCTGAAAAATGGCCGCCGCATCCACGCCACCAACGTCGTCGTGGAAGCCGGTCGCGTCACCTTCGAAACTTCCGCCGGCCGCCTCAGTCTTCCCCGTTCCCACGTGGATCACATCGAGCGCGGCCCTTCCACCGACGTTGCCTCCGCCTCCTCGGACGCCGCTCAGGACGCCGCCGGCGTCATCGCCGCTTCGCCTCCCCCCGCTCCGCTCTCCTCCGCCGATGCCGGCGCGATTGCCAAGGCCGTCGTGGTCGACGGCTCCCTTGACCGCAATTTCCTCGCCCAGCTCGAATCTCAGGCCGATCGCGACGGCAAATCAGCCGCAGACCGCGTGGCCATCGCCGAGCATTTCGCCGCTCAATTCGAGCTCGCCCATGGCGACATCAAATCCGCCACCGCCCACTATCGCCGCGGCCTCATTTATGCCCCCGAAAATCCCGGCTTGCTCCTCAATCTTTCCTATCTCCTCCTCCGCCAGAGCGAATTTGCGGAGGCTCTCGAATCTCTCGAGCATGCCCGCCGCCTCCAGCCTGACTCCCCCGACGTCGCTAAATTTCTCGGCTGGGCTTACGCCGGTCTCAACAAGCCTGATCTCGCCGTCGCCGAATGGAAACGCTCCCTGGCCCTCCGCCCCGATCCCGAGGTCGAACGCGCGCTCGCCAAAGCCCGCCGCGATCAGCAGGAGGAGGCCGGCTACCGCGAAGGCTCCAGCTCCCACTTCCAGCTCCGCTACAACGGCGCCGCCGCTCCCCCCTCTCTCGTGCGCGACATTCTGGCTACTCTGGAGTCCGACTACTCCCTCATCTCTTCCATCCTCAACTACACCCCTCCCGACCCCATCGGCGTCGTCCTCTACACCGATCAGGCCTTCACGGACATCACCCGCGCTCCCTCCTGGGCCGGCGCTCTCAACGACGGCCGCATCCGCATCCCCGTCCAGGGCCTTCACGCCATGAATGCCGAGCTCAGCCGCGAGCTCAAGCACGAGTTGACCCACAGCTTCATCACCCAGAAGACTCGCGCTCGCTGCCCCACTTGGATTCAGGAAGGTGTCGCCCAGTGGATGGAGGGGGCTACCGCCTCCGATGCCGCTCCGGGCTTTGTCAGCCTGTTCGACCGCAATCACCAGACGCTCGCTCTGGGCGCTCTCGAAAGCTCCTGGCTCAATCTGCCCGGCAACGACGCGCGCCTCGCTTACGCCTGGTCGCTCTCCGTCGTGGAATTCATCATCCGGCAGGGCGGTCCGGAGGATATCAATCGCATTCTCGACCAGGTGGCCGCCGGCGCCCAGGCGCAGGCCGCCACAAAGGCTGTCCTTCACATGGATTACCCGGAACTGGAAGAGGAAACCCTGCGCTATCTTCGTTCCACCTACGTGCGCTGAGGCCGCCTCGCCCCGCTCGCTTCGAATGCCCCGGGGCTGCGGCTCCCTACTTCGCTCCGCTTCCCGCCGCTCCCCCAAAAAAGCCGTACCGTTTCATCATCACCAGCCAGAAGATGACTCCGGCAACAAACAGCCCCAGGAACACCGGGAACACGCTCCATTGCGTTTTCACCGCGAATTCCTCCGGGTGGAAATACGGCTGCAAGTACGCGTCGCGCAGGATGTCTCGCATCACCGACATGCACAGGATCACAAACGCCGTCAGTCCCGATCCCCCGTATGCCGCCAGCCGCACATTGTCCTTCTCCAGCGCTTTGCCCACCACCACGATCGCCCCCAGTGCCCCCGCGATGCCCAGCAGCAGCAGCGTTGTGGCCAGTGGGTTGTCGCCCAGAAACAGCATCCGCTTGTCTTTCGGCAGGCTCACCAGGAACCACGCCCCCACCAGAAACTGCGCCATCGTGGCGTACCGGAACGCGCCGCCCCCGAACTGCAACATGTACCGCGCATACTCCGTCTCGGCTTTCCATCTCTTCAGTGCCAGCAGCACCAGGAACAGCCCCCCCACGGCCACCGCCGCGGTGAAGAAATGCAGATAGCGCGGAATCAGCGTGGGCTCCGAGAGGTTTAGGTTCCAGCCCTGCGGATCGCGGAAATACTTCGCCGCCCATCTCGACGGCGTCTGGCTCAGCGTCAGATTGTTCGTAAACAGGAATCCGATCGAAACGATCAGCAGCAGGCTCACCGAATGGATCCATCCCGCCCGGCCCAGATGCTCCTCGTCCTGGCTCGCCGCCAGATAAAAACCGTAATACGCCATCGTCAGCATCACCAGCAGCAGCAGCCACGGCCATGCCATCACGATCGACGACGTGTAGAAGTACTGCCCGTAGATCACCTGCACGAACAGCAACGGAGCGATTCCCAGCGTGATCGTCGCCGCCACCAGCGATGGCAGTTTCCTCCCCACATCGAAAAACGATCGCACCGCGAACGCCCGGTTTCCCCTGCGCCATCTGCCCGCCAGCGCCACCACCGCTCCGCCCATCAGGAAGTTCATCGCCAGGATGTGCAGATAGAACGTCACGATCAGCAGCAGCTTCAGCACCCAGTAGGGCGCCGGCAGCGGGTTCGGATCAACCGCGGGAATGATGTTCGGCGCCTGCATTCTCGTTTTCCTCCTCCGGACGGCCGGTCACTGCCCGCCCGCCGCCGCACCCCGGTTCGGGAATCGCGCGTTCACCCAGGCCACCAGCGCGCTCCGCTCCTCCTCCGTCAGTTTCAGGTCCGGCATCAGCGGAAACAGGCCCGGCAGGTTCTTCAGACTTTCGTTTGCCGCGCCCGGCTCTTTCGCCAGGTTGCTGAACAGCGGATCCTGAATCTGTTCCAGATGGCACATCGAACAATTTCTCTGGAACACCGTCGCGCCATCCGCCGGGCCCTGTGCCGCGGGCGCCGGTCCGACCGAACTGAGAAACGCCGCCAGCGCCTCGCGCTCCCCGTCCGTCCCCGCGAACGGCGGCATCACCCCGTTGTGCATCAGGTTCAGGCCCCCCAGCATGGCCGCCAGCCGCTCCCGGCTCCACTGCCGCCGCGCCAGATTCGCCTTCAGGCCCCGGTACGCGTCCAGGGTGTGGCAACTCTCGCATTCCACCCGGAAGATTTCATGTCCCGCCGTGATCTGGTTGTTCGCCGTCAGTTCCCGCGTCTCCACCCACCTTCCCGTCTGCAGCACGCCCGCCTGGTTGATATGGTCCACGTCAAATCCCCCGTCTCCCGGCGTGGTCTGCGCGTAGATCGAATTGGAATACAGGTAGTTCTGGATCACGTACGGCTTCCGCACCGCCTCCCTCACAAATTCGAAGGATCCCATCGTCACCAGCGCCGCCAGCAACAGCACCAGGCTGAACCCCAGCCGCAGCTTCGCCGGACGCACGAGCGCCGCCAGCGCCAGCGCCAGCGTCACCCCGGACAGGATGGCCGCCAGCGACGCGAAGTGCGTCGCCGTGGGCATCGCTCCCCGCGCGCTCGTCCACAGCTCGCTCGGAATCGTCCGGATGTACCACCACGTAAAAAACGGCACCAGCACAAGCGGCGGAAGGATCCAGGCCACGCTCCATTTCACCAGCCGCCCCTTCAGCTCCGCGTCCTTCTGCAGGCTGGCCGTCACCAGCGCGTAAATTCCCGCCAGCGCGAAGGCAATGCACGTGCGCACCACCAGCGAGGGGAAATACGTGGGGTTGAAGAATCCGTTCCAGAACCGGTGCGTATCCACCCAGCTCCCGCTCGTCAGCATGAACGTGATGATTCCGTTGATCACCACCAGGCTGGCGTACGCCGCCACGAAATATATCCACCCGTACCACATGTGCAGCGAGGGTGTCAGTTTCTCCCATCCGTACAAGTAGAGCAGCGCCGAGGTGATTTCCAGGAAAAAGAACACCCACTCGATCCCCCAGCCCCACACGTAAATGTGAATCAGGTTGCTCGTCGCCGTCGGCCCGATCAGCCCGATCGTGAACCAGATCCCCACTCCGCTGATCGCTCCGAACACCACCGTCACCAGCACGAAGAATTTGCTGTGCGTCTTCAGCCATCCCAGCATCGCCGCGTCGCCCTTGCGCCGCGCACGCCTCTCCGTCACCACCAGGAACAGGCCGCCGCCCACCGCGAAATGCGACACAAATACGTGCAGGATGGCCACCAGCGCGATCAGCAGTCCCGCGCCGAACGACACCTCCCACACCGGAAAATTCATTTGCCTCCTCCCCGCCGGTTCATCCCCTTCGTCCTCGCGCGCGCCCGGTGCTCAACGGGCCGGAATCTCCGCCCTGCCGCAACTTCGAATGAAATCGTGCATTGCCACACACAAGGGGATCCGCTTCCGATCGAGGCATTCCAGCCCGGCTGCATCTTACAAAATCTGCCGTGACCCCATTGTGACGCTCGTCACATCACCAGGTTCCGATATCCTCGCGCGCGGCCTGCACGCTTCACAGACGATGCAGCAGCGCCGCCAGCAGCGCTGCGCGCTCCGCAAGCGACCGCGTGCGGATGAATTCCCCCGCCGTGTGCGCTCCCGCACCCACCGCTCCCAGCCCGTCCAGCGTCGGCACGCCCAGCGCCGCCGTGAAATTTCCGTCCGAGCCTCCGCCCGTGGACGACTCTTCAATCCGCATCCCCAATTCCCGTCCCAGCCTTTGCGCCTTCGCAAACAGTCCCTCCGCCACGCGCCGTTCCATCGGCGGTCGGTCGATTCCTCCGCTCACCCGCACCCGCGCTCCCGGCAGAATCGGCCGCAGCCCGCCAAACCGCGCCGTCACCCTCGCAATATCCCCCGCCCGCGCCACCCGCACGTCCACTCGCGCACGCGCCCTTTCCGCGATCACATTCGTCCGCGTTCCCCCTTCGATCACGTCCGCGTTCACCGTGATTCCCCGCCGCGCATCCCCGAACCGCATTACCCGCGCGATCTGCATCGCCAGTTCATGCACCGCA
>Ga0335081_10022770_pt1 | contig 10137 bp, 9 predicted proteins | sample Lox_Sample_35_FD_206713 | JGI IMG/M metagenome (GOLD analysis project Ga0335081, IMG submission 206713) | Soil microbial communities from Loxahatchee National Wildlife Refuge, Florida, United States - Lox_Sample_3.5 | ecosystem: Environmental > Terrestrial > Soil > Wetlands | place: USA: Florida... | reverse complement strand
GGCCGCATTGGCGTAGATCACCCGGCCGGATGGATCGGTGACCGCGATGCCGTCGATCGCACCGTCGGCCAGCGCCTTGAGGATCGGATTGCCGCGGTCCTTGCCGGCGACCTGCAGGATGCCGGCCGCGGTCGCAAACAGCGAAAAGACGCCGATCATCCCCAGCACGGCCAGCAGGCCGAGCACATAGGGCTGCGCCTCATCGCGGCCGACGAACATGAGGCCGACGGCCGCGCCGATCAGCACCACGGCAACGAGCAGCACCAGGCCGATGCTGCCGCGCCGTTCGCCGCCTGCCCTGTCGCTGCCCTCGCTCGCCATCTGGCTTTAGGTGATTCTCGCGGCCGATGCCGTGCACCCCTGAGTGCCCCAGTCGGGGCGGTCTCCGCAAGGGGTTGGGCCTGCGGCCGCAAAGATTAATGAGGACAAGCGCTTGGCGAGCCCGTCGCCGGCATGAAGCGAAGCGGAACCGGGCTAGCGCCGCAGGGCGCCGTTGAGCCGCATCACGTAGGTGATGACCTCCGCCACCGCCTTGTAGTGCTCGGCCGGGATCTCGGCGGCGACGTCGACCGTCGCATGGAGCGTGCGGGCGAGCGGCGGATTCTCAACCACCGGCACGCGATGCGCCTCGGCGACCTCGCGGATCTTGAGTGCGATCAGGTCCTGGCCCTTGGCGACGCAGATCGGCGCGTTCATGCCGCGCTCCCATTTGAGCGCCACCGCGAAGTGGGTCGGGTTGGTGATCACCACGGTCGCGCCGGGCACCTGCGCCATCATGCGCTTGCGCAAGCGCGACTGGCGCAGTTGGCGGATCTTCGCCTTGATCTTCGGGTCGCCTTCCGACTCCTTGAACTCGTCCTTGATCTCGCGCAGCGACATTTTCTGCCGCTCGTACCACTGCCGATACTGAAACAGATAATCGACGGCGGCGATGACCGCGAGGATGACGACCACGCCGCCGAGCAGTTTGAGCGACATGCTGCGCGTGAACGGGATGATCGCGGCCGGATCGGTCGCCACCAGGGCCTCGAGCCGCTTGCGCGCCGGCCACAGCAGCGCGGTGGCCACCGTGCCGACGACCGCGAGCTTGGCGAGCCCCTTCACGAAGCTCGCGAGCGACTGCTTCGAGAACAGACGCTTGGCGCCGGCGAGCGGCGACACGCGCGACAGCTTGGGCGCGAGCGCCTCGGTCGACCACACCAGCCGGTGCTGGATCGCATTGCCGCCGAGCGCGGCGAGCACGAGAAGCAGGAACGGAAGCGCGACGGCCCCGATGGTCTCGACCCCGATCTCGCGCATCAGGTGGAGCAGTCCGTTGCCGTCCGCCGGCAGCCGGTAGGAATCGGCGATGAGGCCGCGGAAGGTCGCCGTGAGCTGCGACGCCATCGGCCCCGAGAAGGTCAGCAGCGCGAGCGCGGCCGCGGCGAGCACGAACCAGGCGTTGACCTCCTGGCTCTTGACCACGTCGCCGCGCTTGATCGCCTCGTCGAGCCGCCGCTGGGTCGGGTCTTCCGTTTTCTCGGCATTGTCCTGCTCTTCGGCCATGCCGGCAGCCGCCCGCTAGCGCAGGGCGCCGGCGTGCGGCGCGAGCTCGCGCAACACGGCTTCGACGCCGTCCAGATAGGTGCCCATCATCGCGGCGAGCGCGAGGATCAAGATGAGAAAGCCGATGAGGATCGAGAGCGGCAGGCCGACGAAGAACACCTGCATCTGCGGCATCAGCCGCGACAGCAGGCCGAGGCCGAGGTTGAACAGGAGGCCGAACACCACGAACGGCGCCGAGAGCTGCACGCCGATGCGAAACGCGCCGGCCGCCGTGCGCGTGACCAGCGCCGCCATGTCGCCGGTGAGCGGCACCTCGCCGGGCGCGAACAGCGTGTAGCTGTCGTCGAGCGCGGCGATGACGAGGTAGTGCAGGTTGGTCGCGAACAGGAGCGCGACGCCGAGGATGGTGAGGAAATTGCCGATCAGGAGGCCCTGCTGGCCTTGCGTCGGATCGATGGCGGTGACGAAGCCGAGGCCGAGCTGCTGGGCGACAACCGAGCCCGTGACCTGCAGCGCGCCGACCGTGAGCCGTGCCGTCACGCCGAGCAGCGCGCCGATCAGCATCTCCTCGCCCAGCATGAGCATGACCTGGCCGAGCGCGCGCGGGTCGACATGATAGGCGTCGCGATGGAGCGGCAGCATCACGGCGGCGAGCACCAGCGCGATGGTGAGGCGGAAGCGCGCCGACAGCATCGACTCGCCGAGGCCCGGCAGCAGCATGAGCATGGTTCCGACGCGCGCGAACACCATCATGAAGGCGGCGGCGAGCGCGGGCAGGAACGAGATGTCGACGCGCATGGGCGTTCCAGTCGTCCGGCGCGACGCTCACCCGCCGGCGGCGATGCGGGCGGCGAGCCGGACCATGTGGCCGTGCAGGACGTCGGCCATGAACGGCAAGGCGATCAGCATGGCGACGAAGATCGCGAGGATCTTCGGGACGAAGACCAGGGTCATCTCCTGAATCTGCGTCAGCGCCTGGAAGAGCGAGATGACGACGCCGACGACGAGGCCGACCAGCATCAACGGGGCCGACACCACCACCAATGTCATGATCGAGTCGCGGGCGACGTCGAGCACTTCCGGTCCGGTCATTGGATCTCCTGGCACACCGCGGTCTCGAGCGCTTCCCTGCCTTCGGCGGAGGGGCTGGCGTGGGGGCCGGCGCGGCAGCGTGCGCCCCGCCGACCCCCATCCCCAAGCCTTCCACCCATGAAGGCGCGGGCCAGCGCTCAAATCTGCATCTGCAAGATCTGCTCGTAGGCGGCGACCACCTTGTCGCGCACCGAAACCAGCGTGTTGATGGCGGTCTCGGTCTCCGCGACCGCGGTCACCACGTCGACGATGTTCGCCTTGCTGCTGCCGGTCGCGAGCGCGCGCGACTGCGCGTCCGATTGCGCCGCGGTCTCGCGCACCGCGCCGAGCGCCTGCTTGAGCACCGTGCCGAAGCTCGGCCCGTCGCCGGCGCCGGTGGTGGCGCCGACCCCGGCCGCCTTGTTGATCCCGGCCGCCGCATCGGCGATCCGCGCCATCTGGGCATAGGCGCCCGCCGCAAGTCCCGGTGTCGCCATCTTGGCTCTCCCGATCAGCTGTTACGCAGGATGTCGAGGGTGCGCTGGATCATGCTGCGCGTCGCCCCGACGACGTTGAGGTTCGCCTCGTAGCTGCGCTGGGCGTCGCGCATGTCGGTCATCTCGACCAGCGGATTGACGTTGGGATACTTGACGTTGCCGGAGGCGTCCGCGGCCGGGTTGCCGGGCTCGTATTTGACCGTGAAGTCGCTCGGGTCGTTGCGCACCGGGCCGAGCGCGACGACCTGGGCGTTGATCGAGCGGTCGAGCTCGGCGCGAAAGGTCGGGATGCGCCGGCGATAGGGGTCGCCGCCCGGCGTCTGCGCCGTCGAATCCGAGTTGGCGATGTTTTCCGAGATCACGCGCATGCGGCCGGCCTGGGCGCGCAGGCCCGATGCCGCGATGGCGAGCGATTTGACGAAGTCCATGGCTTACCTCCGCTCCGCCGTCAGGTCTTGTCGGCGGCGATCTTCAGCAGGCCGAGGCTCTTGGTGTAGAGCTGCGACGCGGCCTGGAAATCCATCTGGTTCTGCGCGACCTTGAGCATCTCGTCCTCGAGGCTCACCGCATTGCCGGCCGGCCGCACCTGGTACTGATTGGGATTGCTGGAGAAATCGCTCGGATCGCCGAACGCGGGCAGATGGCCCGGATCGGTGCGCGCGAGGGTGAGCGGCGCCGGCCCGCCGGGCGAGGCGAGATCGAACCGCGGCTCGACCAGGTCGCGCGGCCGGTAGTTGGGCGTGTCGGCGTTCGCGACGTTCTCCGACAGGACCTGCTGGCGCTGCTGGTGCCACTGCATGCGGGTACGCAACATCGACAGGATCGGGATGTCGGAAATGGCCATGACGCCCTCCTGGTGGCGCGGGGCTCCCATGCGCCACTGGGCAGACTTTGCCTCCCGCATGGTTAACGGCTGGTTAATCGGGCTCCCGGCGGCGATTTCTGTTCATACGCCGTTTACCAAGCAAATCCGTGAAAACACGGAGCTTGTGGGTCAAAACCGCGTTTCGTATTAATCTTTTCTTAAGCGCTGGCACGGCAGATCTTGCCGGGGCCGTTAACCATGTCGCGGGCCGGGTTGCACGAGCCCTGACGGGCGCAGACCGCGGAGAGAACCATGTTGGACGCGTTGTTCGGCACCGAACTGTCGACCACTGTCAAATTCGCGATCGCGTTTCCGCTGATCCTCGCCATGATCGTCGGGGTCCTCTGGGTGGCGCGCCGATTCGGCGTCGGCAGCTTCGGCGGCGCGGCGCCTGCGCGCGGCCGTCAGCCGCGCCTGGGCGTCACCGAGGCTGCGGCGATCGGCGACGGCAAGCGGCAGCTCCTCCTCATCCGCCGCGACAATATCGAGCACCTGGTGATGACCGGCGGCCCGAGCGACGTGGTGATCGAGACCAACATCGTGCGCGCCAGCGCGGTCGCGCGCGAGAGTGCGCCCGCCCGCGCGGCCGACGCGCTGCCGCGCGCGGTTCCGCTGGCCGAGGGTGGTATGTGGCCGCCGCAGCCGGAACCGACCGCGCGGCCCGCGCGCGCCCCTGCCGCCGCCCGCGAGCAGGCGGCCGACGAGGATTTGCCTGCGTCGGCCGAGGTCGGGCCGCGTCTGGTCGCCGAGCGCGAGGGTGCGCGGGAAACCGCGCGCGAAAGCCCGCGCGACGGCGCGCTGCGCGTACAGACCTCTGATCGGATCGCGGCGCTCGCGGCGGAGCTGCCGCCGCGCAACCTGCCCGAAACGCCCCCCACCCCGCCGGCGCGGCGCGGCGCGGAGCCGCGGCGCTCGCCCCCGCAGCCGGTGCCGCCGATCTCCGCCACTGAGGAGCAGAACCTCGCCGAGATGGCGCAGCGGCTCGAGACCGCGCTGCAGCGGCCGCGCGCCGGCGCCGAGCCGGCGCCGATCGCACCCGTGGCGGCCCCGCGTGCCGTCGAGGCCGTGGCGCCCGAGCCGGCGCGACCGGAACCCGAACCGAAGCTGGAACCCAAGCTGGAACCCAAGCTGGAACCCAAGCTGGAGCCCAAGCCCGAACCCAAGGCCGAACCCAAGCCGGTGCCCAAACCGGTCCCTCGGCCCGCCGCCAAGGTCGCGAGTGCGGCCGCCTTCGACAGCCTCGAACAGGAGATGGCAAGCTTGCTCGGCCGTCCGTCAGGAAAATCATGAAGACAGCGTTATCCGGCCGCCGTGTTCGTCTCACGACGGTGGCGGTCGGGGTAGCGCTGGTCCTCGCATTGGTCGCGCCCGCGGGCGCCCAGGACATCAGCATCAATTTCGGCCAGGGCGGCGGTGGCGGCCTGACCGAACGTGCCCTCCAGCTCATCGCGCTCCTTACGGTGCTTTCGCTCGCGCCATCCATCCTCGTAATGGTGACGTCGTTCACCCGCATCGTGGTCGTGCTCTCGCTCCTGCGCACCGCGCTCGGCACCGCGACCGCGCCGCCCAATTCGGTGCTGATCTCGCTCGCCCTCTTCCTCACCGCCTTCGTGATGGCGCCGTCGTTCGAACAGGTCTACGACGTCGGCCTGAAGCCGCTGATCAACAACCAGATCACCACCGAGCAGGCGTTCGAGCGCTCGGCCGGGCCGCTGCGCACCTTCATGCTCAAGAACGTGCGCGAGAAGGATCTGCGCATGTTCGTCGACATCGCGCACGAGGCGCAGCCGGCGACCCCGGAGGAGATGTCGCTGCGCGTGCTGGTGCCGGCCTTCATGATCTCCGAGCTCAAGCGCGCGTTCGAGATCGGGTTCCTGCTGTTTCTGCCCTTCCTGATCATCGACCTCGTGGTGGCCTCGGTGCTGATGTCGATGGGCATGATGATGCTGCCGCCGGTCGCGGTGTCGCTGCCGTTCAAGCTGATCTTCTTCGTCCTGGTCGACGGCTGGAGCCTGGTCGCCGGCAGCCTGGTGCAGAGCTACGGGACGTAGCGACGGCTCGCTGCATGGACTCCGAACACGCGGCGAAGCCCGTCCGCAGCTCGCGAAGCGAGCGAAGGCGGGTCAGCGCAAGGCGGTGCGGGACCGGGCCCGGAGCGAACCCGTGGTGCGCCGGTCGACCGCCGGCGCGCGCGATTGCTGCGGCGGGCCGAACGCGGCGTCGACCGGCGTGAACGAGCCGGTCTCCGGATAGCGCGCGCGCATGTCGCGCAGGAAGGCTTCGAGCGTGTCCACGGCGGCGACCGCGCGGGCGATCTCGCGGAATTCCTGCGAGTCCGCGTGTTCCGATGAGCTCAGCACCTCGAAGGCGTGGCGATCGGGTCCCTCCGCCATCTTGGCGGCGTACTTGCCGGCGAACCGGTCGAGCCCGAGCTTGTCGTCGCCCAGCGCATAGCCCAGCGCGGCGCGCAGCAGGTCGCTGCGCTCGGCGTCGTTGAGCGGCCGCCAGTCGCGCCAGCGGTCGCCGTAGAGCAGCTCCAACTGCTCGGCCGCTTCGCGCCAGCGGCGCGCCGCCCACAGGATGTCGGAACGCAGGCGGATCGCCTCCCGCCCCTCGATGTTGGCGATCACCTCGAGCGCGACCTCGTGCCGGCCGCTGTCCGACAGCGCGCGCGCCTCGATCAGCAGACGCTGATTGCGCAGCTCATTGGGGAGCGACGCCATGCGGGTCGCGCGCAACGTGGCGAGCGCGCGGTCGGGCTTGTGGTCCATCAGGTAGATGACGGCGAGCCGGGTCGCCACCTGGGCGCGCGCGGCGCCTTGCAGGCGGTGATCGACCTGGTGCTGCAGGAGCTCGGTCGCCTGATCGAGCAGGTCGACCGAGACCAGGCGGTCGGTGAGGCGGCGGATCATCTCGTCGCCGCGGCGCCCGATCGGGGTGAGCTCGCGGTAGTCGTAGAACAGGCTGAGCGCGTCGACCGCCGGCATGCCGTCGCCCTTGCCGGCGAGAAACAGCGAGTCGAAGGTGCTCGCCGCCTCCTCCTGGATGCGTCGCGTGCGGTCCGAGTTGGGATGTGCCCGGATCGCGGTGCGCATGACGTGGAACGCGTCGCGGTAGCGCTGCTCCTCCGTATAGAGGCGCGCCAGAAGCTGCAGCGCCTCCACCTCGGTGTCGTCGCCGCGCCAGATCGTGGTGAGCGTCTCGAGGTCGTTGATGACGTCGTCGCGCCTGAGGTCGCCGAGCTGATAGCGCAGCGCCGTCTCGCGCAGCCGCCCCGCGGCGGCGGCCGGCCGATTGTGCGAGTCCGCCGCGGCCCGATAGGCGGTGAGCGCATCCTCGTTCTTGCCGAGCGCCTCGGCGAGCTCGCCGTGCAGAACCGCGACCTCGGGCGCGATCGCCGAGGTCAGGCCGACCTGGTCGAACTCGTTGAGCTCGTTGGCGGCGGCCGCGAAATCGCGCGCCTTGATCGACGCCTCCAGGGCGTCCTCGAGCACGAGGCGCTGCAGCTCGATCGGCAGGGTGCCGAGCGAAGCGTCCAGATCGCGGAAGCTCTCGCGCGCCTCCGCCCACTTGCCCTGCTGCGTGTAGGCCACGGCCCGCCAGATCTGGGCGTCGTGCTGGTTGCCGATCACCGGATTGGCGAGGTCGCGCAAGGCCTCCTCGCTGCGCAGCATCATGATGTTGGCGACCGCGCGCAGCACCAGGCCGGTGGGATCGTCGGCGGTCGGGTGGTCGTCGCCGAGCGCCACGTCGAGCACCCCCTTGGCCTCCTCGTAGAGCGCGCGGGCAAGGTAGAAGCGCGCGAGCTCGAAGCGCGCGGCGGCGCGCCGGTTGTCCGGCGCCCCGGCGGCGGCGTTGACGAGGTTCATCTGCCGGTCTTGGAAATGGGCTTCCTGATCGAAGCCCCACAGCTGCGAGTCGAACACGAGCGGGCGATAGCCGGCGGCTTTGGCGCTGCCGCTCGCCGGCGCCGCGGCGGACAGCGCGAGCCCGCCCGGCCGGCCGATCACGACCTTGTCGGCGGCAAGCTCGACCGAGAGATCGTCGGCGGTCGGCGCGATCGCGACCCCGTGCGCCGACGCGAGCGCGTGGAACTCGATGAAATCCTGCTGCTTGAGGAAGCCGCGCGCCGGCGCGAGCGCGGTGACGACATACAGCGTGTCGCCGGCGTCCGGATCGGTCAGCCGATAGACGGTGCGCGGGTCCTCGAACGGGATGATCGCGGTGGCGCGCGCGCCGCTCGTCGTATTGCGAACGATCGCGAGCGGCCGGGTCGCATCGAGCGCGACGTCGCCGATCTTGACCACCCAGGCGTTTCCTTCCTGGACGACGCTTGCGAGCTGCGGCCGCTCGAGCGTGATGCGCACGACCTTGCCGTCGTGCTCGGACGCGACGGTGGCGGCGCGGATCATGTGGCTGGTCGAGTTGGTCAGGTCGCCGAGTTCGATCGCCTGCGCGGTATCGAACACCATCCAGAGCGCATCGGCGCGGCGAAACACCGCCGCCGGCGTCGGCGCCGCGAACGGAAAGGTGAGCTTGAGATGGTCGCCGAGGTGGCCGAGCGTGACGACGATCGGCGCGTCCGGCCCGCGCGCCGCGGCCGCCTTGGGAGCGGCGGGCGGCGGTGCGGTTTCGGCGGGCGGCGGCGTGGCGGCGAGCTTCGGCGCGGCGGCTTCGCTCGCGGCGGGTGCCGGCGCGGCGGGCGGCACGACCGGCATTGCGGCGGCCGGAGCCGGCGCGGGCGGCGCCGCGGGTTGAGGCGCGGGCCGCGCGACAGGCGGCGGAGCCGGCGCGGGCTGGGCCGCCGGAGGTGCGGGCGCCGCCGCGACGACCGGCGCCGGTGCAGGCTGCGCCGCTGCGGGTGCGGGCGCCGCCACGGCGGCCGGGACGGACTGAGGTGCTGCGGCCTGCGGCGCCGGCGTCTGCGGCAGATCGCCGCCCGTCGGCGCAGCCGGCTCGGCCGCGGCTTTGGCCTGCGGGCGCGGCGGGGCGGGACCGGCCTGCGGAATGGCGTCCTCCCGCCGCGGCTTGCCGTCGATCGTCAGCACGTCGACGATGTAGTTGTTGTCGTCGCGGAAAGTGCGTACGTCGACCTTGCCGATCAGCGAGAACGTCACGCTGGTCGATTGCTCGCCGGGCTTGCTGTCGATCGCCTTGACCATGGGCGGAAGCGGGTATTTTGCGTTCGCGAGGTCGAACTTCAGCAGGCGGCCGAACACCACGGTGAGCTTGTCCTGATCGCGCTCGGTCGTGACCGGCATCAGGTCGGGCAAAGCGAACACGTAGCGCGAGAACGTCGGCTGGTGGGCGACGTGCACCGGCGTGAGCGGCAGCTGGCGCTCGCGCCTCACGATCTCCTGCTCGCGCTCCTTCTTTTCGGCGACGCGGGCCCGCCGCACCAGTTCCTCGACCACCTCCTGCGGGAGCGGAGGCGGCGCACCGGCCCAGCCGTCCGGCATGAGATCGACGAACAGCCGCTCGGCGACCATCATCGAATGGAGCTGGACCTTGCGGCCGATCGCCATTCGCACCGCCATGCCGTCGGGATCCCGGCGCGCGGCGTTCACGTAGCCCGGCGCCTCGATTGCAAGCTTGTCGACATTGACGCTCACCTGGCTCTTGAACCCGACCACCAGGACGTTGTTCGCCATCCGCACGTCGGCGTCGATTTCCTCGCTGAAGCGGAAAACGATGCGGGCGAAACCGCCACTCGTGTCGACCGAGATGTCGGCGCGGACCGGCTCGGCGCGGGCAGACCCGGCGAGCGGCGGGACGAGCGCGAGCAGCGAAAACGCGAGCGCGCGCAGCGCGCGCCACGCGGACGCCCACACGCGGCCTGCCGCCGCTCCGTCCCGGATATGCGTTCGATCGGCCATGACGCGTTCTGCGCCGCTTGTCCTCGGGCGCACATTCTTCACGCGCCTACCGGCTTCACCCTAGGCGCCGGCCTTTAACGGGCCGTTACCGCAATACATTTGAAATCAATGCATTAGGGATCGGCTAACCTTACGCGGCGGCGGTCCTGCGGCGCTAGACTAGCGGGGCTGGCCCTCGATCTTGGGCAGCTCCGCCGCCGGGGCCGGCGGCGCGACGCCGAGCGCCTTGCTCGCGAGTTCGACGGTCAGGCGCTGGGCCACATCCGGCTGCATCTGCGCCATG
>Ga0335081_10022769_pt1 | contig 10137 bp, 8 predicted proteins | sample Lox_Sample_35_FD_206713 | JGI IMG/M metagenome (GOLD analysis project Ga0335081, IMG submission 206713) | Soil microbial communities from Loxahatchee National Wildlife Refuge, Florida, United States - Lox_Sample_3.5 | ecosystem: Environmental > Terrestrial > Soil > Wetlands | place: USA: Florida... | reverse complement strand
GACGATGTTGCCGCTGACCGGATCGACCCAGAAATCTCGCTGGGCGGCGTAGTAGCGGGTCATCGTGATCGGTTCGTCGGGCGGGCCGGGCACACCCCACAGCGCCGCGCGCGCCGTGACTGTGCCGTCCTCGTTGCGGTTGTACAGCGACGGGTATTTCACCGGCTCGACGAGCTTGCCGTCGGCGTCGTAGCCGACGTTCTGCTTGAAATGGTATGTGGTCAGGCCGTTCACATCCTCTTCGCCGTCGTAGTTCGCGTCGTACGTTTTCTGCGCGATCGGGTCGAAGTAGGGGTACGTCTTCTTATGCACGTTGAATGGGAATCGGTAGTTGAGGCCCTCGTGGACGAGCACCACGTTGGTCGGCGGCTTGGTGTCGTCCATCGTGCGCGGCTTCTGGACGGAGCCGCCGGGGTTTGTGTCGCTGGAAACCGCCATCGCGGTCCTGCGGTTCAGCGTGACCGTGTCGACCATCGCCAGTAACAGGCCGGTGTCCTTTTGCTTGTCGGTGCGGCGCAGCGTGGTGCCGACCTGCAGGGTGACCACGTCGGCGTTCGACGGCGACTCGGCGCTGATTTGCTGTTGCTGCACCAGCGGCACGTTTTGGTTGACCACGAAGTGGTCGCCCAACAGTGATGCCGGATCGAGGGCTGAGCCGGTGCCGTCGCTGATCAAGGCCGTGTCGATGTCAAGCGGGATTTTCTTGATCCTGCCGATGGTGTACGTGGACAGCAACAGCGCCGCGATCAGCAGGGCCGCGCCGAGCCCGATGATGCCGCACGCCGCAAGCCGTAGCGCCACTGCGCGGTTCAACCGTGCCTCCTTCCGGTCCTAGCGCGACCTGAGACGGACCGCATAACCATCCGCCGCCACTTGCTTCGACCTGGGGCACCACCCGCTTGCGGGGGAGCAGTGGAGGCAAAACCCGTTTGACCCTAACAGCAGAACCTAAGCCTCATGCACCGTCGCGCAGGCGCATCCCGGCGGCTACACGCTGGCCTACTACCCACATTTCGGCGTTTCGCACGCCCACTCCGAAGCCGACAGCCGGGCAGTCCGGCACACTGGTCACTTGTGTCGGTGATTGCGCCCGAACCCGTCGGCGGCACCCGCAGCTTCCTGCCCGCCATCGAGGGCATGCGGGCGTGTGCGGCGATTGGCGTGGTGATCACGCACGTCGCTTTCCAGACCGGCCGTTCCAGCGGAATTTCCGGACGCCTGTTCGGCCGCTTCGACCTGGCGGTCGCGGTGTTCTTCGCGTTGTCGGGTTTCCTGCTGTGGCGCGGCCACGCCGCCGCGGCCCACGGGTTCCGACATGTACCCCCGACCGGTCACTACCTCAGGTCGCGATTCGTTCGCATCATGCCGGCTTATCTGGTGGCCGTCATCGTGGTTCTCACCCTGCTGCCCGAGGCTCACGGCGGCAGCCTCACCGTGTGGCTGGCCAACCTGACGCTGACCCAGGTTTACGTCCCGCTGACACTTACCGCGGGCCTGACCCAGATGTGGAGCCTTTCCGTGGAGGTGACGTTCTACCTGGCGTTACCCATTCTGGCGCTGCTGGCGCGTCAGCTCCCGGTCCGCGCCCGTGTGCCCGCGATCGCCACCTTTGCCGTCGCGAGCTTCGCTTGGGGATACATCCCATTCCACACGATGTACGGTGTTAACCCGCTGAACTGGGCGCCCGCGTACGCGTCCTGGTTTGCCGCAGGCATGCTGCTGGCTGAATGGACCTGCAGCCCCCTCGGGTGGATGCACCGGCTGGCACGCCGCCGGGTCCTGATGGCGGCGATCGCGGTCGCGGCCTATCTCGTGGCCGCGTCGCCACTGACCGGCCACGAGGGGCTGGCCCCGGCCACGGTTGAGCAGTTCGTGGTGCGCACCGCGATGGGCGCCGTGGTGGCCGCCGCGCTGCTGGCGCCGCTGGTGCTCGACCGGCCCGACACCAGGCACCGCTTCTTGGCCAGCGCGCCGATGGTGACGCTCGGGCGCTGGTCCTACGGACTGTTCATCTGGCACCTCGCGGCGCTGAACATGGTGTTTCCGGTGATCGGGCGGTTCGCGTTCACCGGCGACTCGCTCGTCGTGCTGGTCTTGACGCTGATCTTCGGATTGGCGGTCGCGGCGGTGAGCTACGCGCTGGTGGAATCGCCGTGCCGCGTGGCGTTGCGCCGCTGGGAGTTTCGCAAGGAGTTGCCGGTGCCACCGCTGGACAGCTCCGTCACGGATGCGCCGGAGCCTGCAGTCGTGCGATGACGTCAGCGCGGACCGCCGACCGTCGGGCTTTACCGGCATCGTCGCGCAGCGGGCGGTCGGTGAACTCAACAGTTCGCGGGACCTTGTAGCCCTCGATGCGTTCGCGCAGGAAAGCGACCGCCGACGCCTCGTCGAGCCCGGCGCCGTCCTCGGCCTGAACGATTGCATAGGGCACTTGGCCGAGGTCGTCGTGCGGAACACCGACAACCAGGCAGGAAAGCACGGCGGGGTGCGCGGACAGCGCCGCCTCGACCTCGGCGGGATAGACGTTGCGCCCGCCGACGGTGAACATGTCGATGCGCCGGTCTGACAGGTATCTGACAGGTCGAGGAAGCCATCAGAGTCGAAGTAGCCGAGGTCACCGAGCGAGTCCCAACCGTCGCGGCTGTTCGCCCCCGCGCCGATGTAGCGATAGGTGGGCGCACTGCCGGGCGACGGCCGCATGAAGATCTCACCGACCACGCCGGGTGGACAGGGTCGGCCGTCGTCATCGAGGACCTTCATCTCGCCGCTCACCACTTGGCCCACCGAGCCGCGATGGGTGAGTCACTGGTGACCCGAGATGAACGTCAATGCCTGTAACTCGGTTCCGCCGTACAACTCCCACACCGCCTCGGCACCCACTAGGTCGATCCACGCCCGCTTGATCGCCGGCGGGCACGGAGCGCCGAGATGCCAGAATCGCCGTATCGACGATAGGTCGTAGACGTCGGGGTTGGCCCGGTACACCGGCAACAAACGCTGCATGATCGTCGGAACGGTCGCCAGAAAGCTGACGCGGTGCTCGATGACGAGCCGCAGGAACTCGGCGCATGAGCACGAGATGGTGGCGCATCGACAGGCCGATGACGGCAGTGGTGAAGCCGGTGTTGTGGCTGAGCGGTATCGAGATCAGGTTGATGTCGTGTTCCTGGGCGCCGAGCGGGTAGCCGATCACCGAAGGCACCCGGCTATCACCGCCGGCCTCGATGAGTTTCGGTCGGCCGGTGCTCCCGCCGGAGGCCATCGCTTTCCACGACGGGGACACCGCCTCGGGCAGCGGTGTGTTCGGACAACGACCGGTTCGGCGTAAAGCCCGCGGGGACGCTTGGCGTGGTGCCGCTCGGGTCGGGCCTGCTGACGACGAGCGCCCGCGGCTGCAGCGCCAGCAGCGCGGCGAGCTCGGTGTCGGGCAGCTGCGGTGACAGCGGCTGGGGAATGGCGCCGAGCTTTCGCGCGGCGAGCGTGGCCTGCATCGATTCGATCGAGTTTGGCAGCACGATCGTCACGTGATCGCCGACCCCGACGCCCAGGTGCTGGTACGCACGTGCCAGCCGATTCGCCGACGCATCGAGTTCACCGCGGGTGATGGTCCGGCCGTCGCACGTGATCGCCGGCTCGTTGGGCGCTTGCGCAGCATGCGCGGAGACCCGAGAGCCGATAGGCGCGACGACGTCGACCATGTCAGTACCCACCGTTGCGCTCGAAGATCCTGGCCGGATTGGCGACCAGCATGGTGTGGATCTGGTCGTCCGTGACTCCCCGTTCCTTTAGCGCCGGAAGCACGTCGTTCCGGATGTGCAGGTAGTGCCAATTCGGCAGCGCGACCGGAACCGTCTCCTCTGGGAGCCAATCCATGAAACACGCCGCGTCGTGCGACAGCACCATCTTGGCGGCGTGCCCGCGTTCGCACATGCGGGCCACGGTGTTCACCCGATCCTCGAACGGAAGATAGGGGTCGAGGCCGAACCGGTCCATGCCGATGTAGGACCCGTTGGCGATCAGCTGTTCGAGATAGTCGATGTCGGTGGTGTCGCCGCAGTGTCCGATCACCACCCGCGTGAGGTCGACTCCCTCTTCGGTGAAAATGCGTTGCTGCTCGAGCCCTCTGCGCGTCGCCGCGTGCGTATGCGTCGAGATCGGCACACCGGTGCGCCGGTGGGCCTGGGCGACCGCGCGCAGGACCCGCTCGACACCCGGGGTGACGCCTGGTTCGTCGGTTGCGCATTTCAGCATCGCGGCTTTGACGTCGGTGTCGGCGATGCCGTGCTCGATGTCACGCACGAACAGCTCGGTCATCGGCTCGGGCCCGTCGAGCAGGGTTCCGGGGCCGGAGAAGTGGAAGTACATCGGCACGTCGTTGTAGGTGTAGACCCCGGTGGCGACGACGATGTTGAGCTCGGTGGCCGCTGCGATGCGGGCGATGCGGGGGATGTATCGGCCCAGTCCGATGACGGTGAGGTCGACGATGCTGTCCACGCCGCCTGCCTTGAGGTCGTTCAGGCGTGTGATTGCGTCGGCCACCCGCCGATCCTCGGCGCCCCATACCTCGGGATAGTTCTGCAGGATGTCGGGCGAGAGCACGAAGACGTGTTCGTGCATCAATGTCGTGCCAAGCTGCGACGTGTCGATAGGCCCGCGCACAGTGTTCACTTGTGCCATGGCCGCATTCTGCTACGGCGAAGGCGCATGGCGGCCCGCGATTGGCGAAGCCGATGCCGCCAGGACGCCGATCGCGATCAACGCGAGCAGCTGCACGCCCCACGAATGCCCGATGTAGCCGCCGACCGATCGCCACGGATGCAGCGATAGCACCGCGCCGGCCAGGATCAGCGACGTCGCGGTGACGAGCACTGTCACCGCGTCCGAGCTGCCGGGAAGTCGCCTGATCAGCCAGTACCGCAGGCCCAGCGCCGCCGCGAACACCGCCACGCCGCCCGGGCCCGCGATCACCCACCCGGTGGCCAGCAGCGCGGCCGCGCCCACCGGGGTGCTCGGACGCCATGGCCGGGGCGGCTCGTCGGGCGGTGGCCGTCGGCGTGGTGGCACCAGAGCCAGCAGCACCAGCAGCGGTAGCAGCGCCAGCCCGCCGCCCAGCCCCACGCGGTAGAGCTCGTTGGACGGGAATGTCAGTGTGATCGTGCCCGAGGTGCCTGCGGGCAGTACCCAGCCCTGTTGCCAGCCATTGACGGTGACCGGGGTCAGCCGTGCGCCGTTGGAAATACGCGCGATCCAGCCGGGGTTCGCCGACTCCGGCACCACGAGCACGCGCTGCGACGCCGACCGATCGGCGTGCACCTCGCGGCGCGCGGGTCCCCACGCGGCGGTGTCGGCGAAAGTGGTCGCGGCGGTGTGCGGGTCGGCCGCCAGCGGCCCGGCGAGTTGGGCGCCGTCGACGACGAACGCAGGGCCCGGGCTGATCAGTAGCTCCTGCTTGCCGGCCGGCAGTGTGATCGGCTGCTGCTGGCACGGCTGCACGGTGATCGGCTCATCCGCCAGCAGCGCGCCGACGGTGGTGTGGATGGAGGTCGGCAGGAACCGCCCGGCGATCGCGATCACCGGACCGTGGCCGCAGTCGATGTCGATGGGGCGGGCGCGATTGACCGCGGCGTTCGCCGGAGCAACCGGTTGCCCGTCCGGGCCCAACGCCACGAGCTCGGCGATGCCGGGCGGCTTGAGCTGGTCGAAGCCCAACGCCGTGCGGTCGATCACGTCGTCCCACGCCAGCACGCTGAGTTTGACCGTGTCCGTGACCCGCGGCGTGAGCCGCAGTGTGGCGACGCCCGTGTCGCCGTCCTGGGTTGTCGACACGCGGCGGACCTGAGGGCCGTTGCCCAGGTCGACCGCGACCAGCGTGGGATGCGCAGGCACGGAGGACGAGCTGGGCGTCAGACGCAGGCCCGTCACCTCGGTGGGGTGGGGTAGGCGCAGGATCAGGGTGGGCGGGTTTTTTCCGTGCACGGTGTTCTGCGGCGCCGTCCACGAGGTGCGCGGGTCACCGTCGGCGGCCGCGTAGGCCGAGCCGGATAGGTCGATCAGGTCGGCGTCGCCGAAGGCACGCGCGGCGCCGGGTTGGGCGACAAGGTCGGCGAGGTTGGGACCCTGTCTGGCCCGCACCCACACGGTCGGGACGACGGCGGTGGCCTCGGGCACGGTCAACGTGCGGCTGAAGTTCACCGGTTCCTCCGGTGACAGCGCCATCGCGGCCGCGCAGCGCACCCGGCCGCGGCCATCGGCGCAGCCGGGTCGACCCACCAGATCGGAGCCGAGGTCCCATCCGGCGACCGCCGAGCCGGCCGGGGGCCCCGGAACAACAACGGTGTGGCGCAGCTCGACTGGGTGCGCGAAGCCGTTCGCGTCGTATTGGGTTACCGCGATGTCGGTGATGCCGAACTGCACGCCGGCGGATCCGTCGTCGGTGCCGATTGCCGTTACCCGCACCCACGGCGTCTCGCCGTAGGGCAGCGCCGCGGTGAGCTGCTCACCGGCCTTGGTGTAGCGAAGCGTCGTGGTGCCGTTGACGGTGGAGACCTGGATCTTGCGGACCTGCGCGCCGACCGCGGTCGCACTCAGCGTGACGGTGATCGTGGCGTTGGTGACCGGCTTGTCGAAGTCGATCTGCAGCCACTGCCCGACCGCGGCCTGCAGCGCGTTCGATACCCAACTGGTCGCGGGATCGCCGTCGGTCGCCGCGGCCGGTCCGCTGGCCGGCGAGACGTTCGGCAGGGCGGTGGAGTCCGATGCGGAGCTCGACACGGTGATCCGGCCGCCGATCCACTTGCCGTAGACGGTCGGCGCGGAGCTGGGGTAGTCAGGCACCCGGTTGAACGTGTTGCGGCGGTCGTCTTTGGCCCGGATCGCCGACGAATGGTCGTCGACGCGACCGTAGTCGGTTTCCCGGGCGACGGGCGTGTCGGTGACGGTGACGACCGGCACCGGCAGGCCGGCGCGCTGCGCGTCGGACGAGGTCAGCACCGGGCCCAGCGGCGGTTGGTGCAACAGCCGGCGACGCTCGTCGAGCCGCAGCAGCGCCTCGGGGCCGCCGTCGACACGGGCCATCGTGTCGGTGTCCGCGAAGTAGGGCGCGCCCGGATTCGATGCGGTGTCGACGCGGTAGATCTCCACGGCCGGGTATTGCGGTCGCAGATCGCTGTCGGCGACAAACCCGGACACCGTGCCGGCGCCGACCGGCGCGCCGAATTGCGCAACCTTCGTCAGGCCGGGGGAACCGTCCACCGCGCGATGCACCAGGATCGGCCGCGCCGACCGCGACATGTCCGGCTCCAGGTCGTTGCGCACCACCAGATAGGAGATGCCCTGGCGGGCAAGCGTATCGGCGAGACCGGCGGACGGGCGACCCGCTGCGAAGAGCCGTTGGACGGAATCCAGCGCGCGGATTGTCGCCGGCGGGGTGAGCGGCACGGAGTCGCGGACTCCCCACGGGCTCCTGCCGAGCACCTGCAGCGGCTCGTCGTGGCTGGTGCCCCACACCTGCGTCGCGAACGGTGACCCCGGCGCGACCAACACCCGGCCACGCGTCGGCTTGCCGGTGTTGTGTGCGTCGAGCCAGTCCGCGGCGTCGTGCCAGTACTGCGGTATCGCGCTGAACGCGCCGGGCGGCGTGAGCCGACCGGTCCACGCCAGCGACGTGCTGACCGCCAGCGCGACCAGCAGCACGATGCTGACGGCGACGCGCTTGTCGTGCTCGGGGTGCGCGAACGCGTTGACCCAGACCCGCCGCGGCGCGCTGCCGGGTAACGGGACGCGGCCCAGGATGTGGGCGATGCCCAGCACGACCGGCAGCCGGATCACCGGCTCCAGCTTGTGCACGTTGCGGAGCGGCGCGCCGCCGGCGTCGAGGAAGGCCTGCACGGCGTGCGCGACGGGTGACCCCAGGCCGCCGGAGTAGCCGGCGGCGAGCAGCATGACACCGACAAGCAGCATCGTGATCAGCCGCCCGCGGGCGGGCATCGACGGCAGAGCCAGGCCGGCCAGGCCGGCCGCAGCCACCAGCGTGGTGGCCAGAATCGCGACCGAACCGGTCACCAGCGACGACCCGGCGGTCGCCGTCGGCGCGACGAACGGCGTCCAGCTGTCGGTGCCGCGCAGCACCTCGATCAGCGACGTCCATTGCGTGGTGACCCCCGACGATTCGATGTAGTCGAGGAAGGGCGGGCTGATGCGGCCCAGCAGGATCAGCGCCACCATCCACCACAGCGTGGCCAGCACCGTGCCGAGCAGCCACCATGCCGTGAAGCGCAACCACCGCCGGTTCGGTCGGTGGCATGACCACCAGATCACTGCGGCCAGACAGCCCGTCAAGGTCGCGACCGCGTTGACCGCTCCCATCAGCGCGACGGCGATTGATGCACGCGCCGCGAGCGCACGGACATTGCCCTGCCCGCGCAACGCGAGGATCACCGGCAGCAGCACCCACGGCGCGAGCATCATCGGCAGCGTTTCCGACGAAATCGACCCGACCGTGGTCAGCACCCGCGGCGACAGCGCGAACGCTGCCGCGGCGACCATGCGCGAGGTCGTCGTGCCGATACCCAGCGCCTCGGCGACCCGCAGCAGACCCCAAACGCCGACGGTCAGCAGCAGCGCCCACCACAGCCGTTGGGTGATCCAGCCGGGCAGGCCGAGAAGGTGACCCAACAGAAAGAATGTGCCGTGCGGAAACAGGTACCCGTACGCCTGGTTTTGCGCCTGCCCGAACGGCAGCTCGCTGTTCCACAGATTGCCGGCTCGCGCCAAGAACCGCTGCGGGTTCGCGGTGAGGTCGAGCTTGGTGTCGGGGGAGATCAGTCCTGGCGACTGGGCGAAGGACAGGATCAGCGCGGCGGCCCCGACGGCCCACAACCACCGCCCCGACAAGGTCGAGGGCGCGACGGGGTTAGCTGCGGTTGCCGTACTCCACCCGGTTGAGTACCGAGGACTGCGGATCGCCCGCGGTCAGCGGTGGCTTGGTGTCTTGCTGCACCATCAGCGTCACACCAAAGATCGCGGCCGCGCCCAGCAGCAGCCCAACCACGATGCTGGCCGCCGCGGGCAGCAAGAACCGGTTCATCGTTTGGCTCCTAGCGAGTTGACGTCGGGGTTTGTCGACAACGTAGCAGAAGACCGGGTCGAGGCCCGGGCGGCTTGACCGGCACGCGGCGGCGGACGAACGAATGAAGCCGCGAAAAGTGGGCATACGTAGGGCGCTGCGGCGAACACCCGCCGTCGCTGATCACTGTGGTGGCAGGGAGCACAAGATGACTTTGCGGAGGCTGATCGCGCTCGCTGGAGCGATACTGCTCATCGCTGGCATTGTGGGTCTGCTCGTGCCGGTATCGGTGTCCGGTCCCGGCGGCGACAAGATCGGTTGCGGGAACCCCGTCGCGTCCGACCTGTCCGCGGCGCGCGAGGCGGACAACCAGAACCCGGCGAACCTTCCGGTCATCAACCAGATCGTTCCTCACACTAGCTATGTCGCGGAATGCGGGTCTGCTGTCTCGGGCCGGCGGGCTTGGACGATTCCGCTCGCCGTCGTCGGCGCGCTCGCGATCGCGGGCGCGTTCCTAATCCGGGGCGGGGCAGGAAGAATGGGGATCAGCGGAGGCGGCCGCACCTCAATGAGCGGCTAACACACACAACCGTGCGTCGTCCTCGTAGGCTGACCAGTGGGGGAGAGGGCAGTGACTGAAAAGTACTTGGACGATGCGGAAAATGACGCGGTCCCCGACGACACGCGCCCGGCTGATGACGACTTCGTGTCCGCCAAGCCAAGCGCCGGCGTGCGGCTGGTGGCGGGCGCGAGCATCGCCGACGGCCGGTACCGGTTGCTGCTGAACCACGGCGGGCCGGAGGGTCTGCAGTTTTGGCAGGCGCTGGATATCCCGTTGAACCGCCAGGTGGCGGTCACGATCGTCGACCTTGCCGACGGGCCGGGCGACGTGGTCGGCGATATCCTGACGCGCACGCTGCGGTTGAGCCGATTCGACATGCCGGGCATCGCCAGGCTGCTCGACGTGGAGCGCGCCGCCGAGGGCGGAGTGATTGTCGCCGAGTGGATCCGCGGCGCATCTCTGAAGGAGGTCGCCGACGTCTCGCCCTCGCCGATTGGCGCGGCACGTGCCA
>Ga0335081_10022768_pt1 | contig 10137 bp, 7 predicted proteins | sample Lox_Sample_35_FD_206713 | JGI IMG/M metagenome (GOLD analysis project Ga0335081, IMG submission 206713) | Soil microbial communities from Loxahatchee National Wildlife Refuge, Florida, United States - Lox_Sample_3.5 | ecosystem: Environmental > Terrestrial > Soil > Wetlands | place: USA: Florida... | reverse complement strand
CCATCGAGCGTGCCTATGTCGACAAGGGCTATCGTGGCCACGACACCGCCAATCCGCACCGCGTCTTCATCTCCGGCCAGAAGCGCGGGGTCTTCGGCATCATCAAGCGCGAACTGCGCCGCCGCTCAGCCATCGAAGCCGTCATCGGGCACATGAAGACCGATGGGCACCTCGGCCGCTGCTACCTCATGGGCCGCGACGGTGATGCCGCCAACGTCATCCTCAGCGCCGTCGGCCACAATCTCCGCCTCGTCCTCGCCTGGCTGAGGATTCTGCTGCGCCTGATCCTGATCGCACTACGCCCAGCGTTTGCCGTCACGCCCGCGCTCAAATCCGCTTCTTAACGGGCGACTCTCGAATACGTTGATCAGATGGCAATACTGCCACATCCAAGTGGGATGGCTCCCACAGGCGGAGCAGAAGTTCCGTGAAGATTACACTGCCGGGTTACGGGCCGTCAGGATGCCGTCTGTCGTCGTGAACGATCCTAGTTCGGTCTGATGGTGGGTGTCAGGCGCGTAGTCAAAAACGAGATTCCATCCAGCACTCAGAAAAAGTGCCCGCAACTGCGCGTGGATTTCTGCGCCGTGCGTGCCAATGTGGACGCGGCGGACCTTCCGCGTCAGAAGGTTCAAATATGGCGGAATCGCCTCGGCCTCGGATTGTTGAATATCGACTTCAAGAAGATCGACATGCCGTAGTGGTCCGACTATGTCGCCAAGCGTTACTGCTGACACAAACTTGACTTCTGCGATGGTCCCGCCCCCCAAATCCTGTGCCAACCCGGTCGAATTGCGTAAAAGCAAATTGCGTACCACGTCTCCAGCAAGTTCGGGACGGCTGAGCTCCTGCGCGTAGACACTGCGTGACTGTGGCGAATTTGTTGACACGCAATTGGCGGGGGCACCTCCGGGGGTGCCTACTGGGAAGAGCACTACTTGGTTGTTGGGTCCGACTGCGGCCTGAATGATGACGTGATCATCGGGTGCGATGCCGTTATCGCGCATGTGTTGTTCGATCCAGCGGCAATACTCCGGCTCCGCTTCGACCCCCACTAGGAGCGCCGGCAGCGGATTGACGAGTTGCAGAGCTTTCCATGCGCCAACGAGTTGCCGCCCGTACGCAGCACCGAGGCTAACGGCAACGTACTCACCCGTTGCCTCGCGTGCGGATACCAGCCAGTCCACGATCTCGAACCAGCCGTCGTTGGCGACGATCGACGGTAGACGGGCGTAGGCGTCACGTTCGGCTAAACATTGGTCCTTGAAGTCCGGCTGGAACGCTGCAGGAGTAATAATACCGAGACCATCGACAAGATAGTTGCTTGGAACCCGGCCGGACCATGGCGGGATAGAATTCAATATAGCTTGAAATTCACTAAGTGCTGGGCCAAGGAGAGGAAGGTTTCTATCCGTCAAGGCATCTTCCCGCGAGGTTGCTGGTGTCATGGTCTGTGGTTGACTTCTGCTTGACTGTCGCCGCTCCAGAACCCCAACGAAAGCTTCAGAGGCGTCGACGCTGCTCGGGCAATTCTGCCAAAACGGTAAAGTAATCCAATTATAGATTGCCTGCCACTAGCCCGCTGCCAAGACATGGGCGCGCACCGTGGTCGAGTCAATCTCTCGGCCATGGCCTCGGCGAGAGCGGTCGCCACGCTCTCCCAGATGCCCAACGTGCTACAGCGCCGAAAGCGTCGATAGATAGATAGACTTCCAATTGCCGTACTTCTCCGGCACGTCTCGCCATGGCGCACCGGTGCGCAGCCGCCACAAAATGCCGTTGATGAGGTTGCGATTGTCCTTTGGCGCCCGTCCTCGGCCACGCTTGCCAACTTCCCGCTCAATCGGCAACAAAACCTTCAGAATGCGCCACTCGACCTCTGTCAGATCGCCGCTGTCAGATCGCCGCGGCTCAAGGCTACCTGCTCGAATCTGCAACCTTGAATCAAAACGAGATTCTTGCGCCAATAGATTTTGCCCACGCCGCCTAGGATACTTTCGGAGACGCCTCTCGCGGGACGATCCCGCGAGGTATTTAAGTTCAATCGCTGCCCCAGTTACCTCAACAGACCAAAGCTAATGCACCAACCGCAAAGAGCCGTGACAGTCGGAACTCCAATAGAAAGCGCAATTACAACCTTCGCTATTCCCGATCGCCTTACGTCCAAGCGCTTGCGGATGAAGGACCTCATGCCACTTTCATAGGCCTTGTACATGCCAACACAAAATAGGATTAGTAGTATTAGGAAGACCAGGTACCTAGACGCAACAATCATTCCAAAAAATGCATTCAACGGAATAAGCTTACCAAAACTGACCATCTGAAGGGCTGGCGTGTGAAACAGATAGATGGAATAACTCGCCTCTCCTGCGGCTACCAACGGCGCGGAGGACAGGAGCGTGGCTGGTATCGACGGATAGTGTCCGAGGCTTAAGATTATCGTTCCCACCGTGATCGGAACGAGAAACATGCTCGCCGCCGCAATATATTGATAATATTGCGCCATCGCTGAACTAGTCAACGCAACTTGCACCGCAAAGAGTACCGCGAGCGCGCCCGTGAGGACCATAGCTCCAAGGATAGGTTCTATTCGGCTAGTATGGCCACGATTGGAAAGTGTCACAAACAGGTGAGCTGCTATGACGCCAGTAAAAAACTCGTGCAACCGTCCCAGCGGCGAAAAGTTAAACACCCACGCATAAAAGAGGGTGTTTCCATCACTGCGATCCACTGCGGTGGGCCCCCACACGCGGAGCCCAAAATCATCGATGAAATGCGTATTTAGATAACCGAGCGATAAGATGCTCATATAGACCAGCGTAGCACCAACCAACGAGATAATGCCCCTGCGCGAGACTAAGATGGCAACCAGTGGGTAAAGGCAATAGAAAAACCACTCTGTGCTAATTGACCACGTTACGGGCGCGTAGATCATATGGCTTAGCAAGGAGCGGCCATCATATTGTATGTAGACCCAGCTCTGCGCCAAAGCGAAATAGTAATATGCAGAAGGAAACGCGCTAGCGCTCCAAGAGATTCCGAGCTCAGATGAAAGAAATAGAAAGTAAAGCGGAATAAGCCTTGCAGACCTTGCAACGAAAAACCTCGCTGTGGCCTCTTTTCCTTCTCTGATGGACCCATAATAATTATAGTGAATGACGAAACCAGACAGCACAAAAAAAAGAGACATCCCAATAGCTGTGAGTATTTGAAAGGCGATCAAAAGATTCTGAACTGGCGGGTTAAATGTTAGAAGTGAATTTATTGAATGTCCCAAAACAACAAAAAGAGCCGCGAGGAATCTCAGACCAGTAAGGGGTAACACCTCTCTACTGCCCCAACCATTGCGTTTGGCCAAATTGTCGTTTCTATTCGTCGGCTTGAGCACTGCAGACCTATTCTGGACGTCAACAATTCCAGCACACGTTAGACGATTTCAGGTGGAACAGATCCGACCGATATCATCGCGTCACCCGACATGCTCATTCGCAACTGCATTGCCGCGCCGTTTCCCCGGTAGGCGCGCCGTTTCCCCGGTAGGTATGATACGCTATGCTTAATATTGCGTCCGCAGCATTACGATCTATACGCAGCGAGAGGTACATACCTGAAATTATTTGGCCAGCCAAGAATAGAATCAGCGGAATCGTTTTTGCAGTTTTTTGGGGGCGAGGGGTTCCCAAATCAGTTTTTCTGTGACTCATGGGTGGTCGGCTTTTTGGAGGGGCCGACTATGGCTGGCAGGGCATCGGACTGGAAGTGGGAGCTCGAGCGCTTTCTCGAACCGTTTTTGGCTCAGTTGGGCCACAAGGCGCGGCGGCAGATGTGCCCGGTTTACGTATCAGGACTGATCGGTCCTGGCGACCGCAAGAGCATTGCACCAATGGCGGAGCGGCTTGCAGCAGGCGACTACGATCAATTGCACCACTTCATCGCTGCTGGGGTCTGGGATGCCGGGCCCTTGGAGACAGCACTGCTGCGTCAAGTGGATAAGCTCGTGGATGGCAGCAATGCCGTGCTGGTTATCGACGATACCGCGATACCCAAGAAGGGCACGCATTCGGTGGAGGTCGCTGCGCAATATGCCTCGGCGCTGGGCAAGACCGCGAACTGCCAGACCCTGGTGTCGCTGACGCTGGCGCGAGGCGAGGTGCCGGTGGTACTGGCGCTGCGGCTGTTTCTTCCCGAGAGTTGGACAAGCAAGCAGGCTCGGTTGGAACGAGCGGGTGTTCCGGCCGCGTATCGAGCGGCGCGGACGAAGCCGGAGTTGGCTCTGGCGGAGATCGATCGTGTCATCGCGGCCGGCGTGCACTTTGGCTGCGTCTTGGCCAATGCCGGCTATGGATCGAGCGCACCGTTCCGCCAGGGGCTCACAGCGCGCAAACTGGCCTGGGCGGTCGGTGTCCCGCGGCACCTCAAGGTCTATCTTTCCGATGTGCAGATGATCTGGCCGGTTGCCAAGCGCGGCCGGCCGAGTCAACGGCACGTTCCAGACGCTCTATCGATACCGGCCGAAGACATGCTGGCCCATGCCAAATGGCGCACTATCAGTTGGCGGACCGGCACGAAGGGAAAGCTCAAGGCGCGTTTTGCTGCGGTCCGCGTCCGGGTCGCCGACGGACCACCACAGCGGATCAGGGACAAGCGGCAGCAGCATCTGCCTGGCGTCGAGGCTTGGCTCATCGGCGAACACAGGACATCGGGAGAGAGAAAATACTATCTCGCCAACCTGCCGGCCACGACCGATCTGCGCACCTTGGCGGCCACCACCAAGGCGCGATGGGTGTGCGACCAGGCTCATCAGCAGCTGAAGAGGAACTCGGCCTCGATCACTTCGAAGGTCGATCCTGGCAAGGCCTGCATCGTCATGCGCTCATGACGATGATCGCCTACGCCTTCCTCCAGCACCGCCGGCTCAAAACCGCAAGACGGGAAAAAAAGAATCCACGGATCACCTCCTCAGCCAACCTTGCCAGCCGTGCGCCAGGCCGTCCTCGAACTTATCGCTCGACCACCACCGCACCGATGCCCACACTGCCGAAGATGGACCCGCAACAAGCAGCGGCGTGAGTAAATCTGCCAAAGTAGTGCTAATTGAAGAGCCGCGTATCATGCAGCGACAGTTCGAACGAGCAATCGGCATTATTTTAGTGGCCGTTATGCTGCTTGGAATTTATTTGTGGTTCAGTTCTCCTTCTTCACAAGGCCCCTCCCCGGCAGCGGGCCGATCCGAGCCAGTTGGTCAGCAGACATCGAGCGAACCGCCGCCGGAACCACGTTATGACCTGACATCGCTTCCCAAAATCGAAGCCGGAGCAAGAGTTGAGTTCGGTACTGACAAGTATGGGATCCCCTTTGAATTCAACCACGCTCTCATCTCGGGGTGGTCGGTACCGGAACCCGGGGGTATTTGGACGCTCGGAAAAAATGCCGCAATTGGATTCGTGGTCCGTTGCGCGTCCGCAGCTTGCACGTCGGACGACGCTCTGCTTTGGTTCGACGGTCAGATCTACGTTGTTCCGGGACATCCTCGGCAGACAATTACGGCATGGATTGGTAATAGAAAGGTGGATGAGGCCAGTCTCTCGATGCCCTATGCCAAGTTCGCAATTAAGCTGATCGGACTGAACGTGAAGGATGGAACTCCCATCGTTCTGTCCTTGCACCTGCCAGATGCTATCGTGCAAGGAAAAGCCAATCCCACCGATCACCGCGAAATTGCTTTCCGCATCGCGGGGCTTCGCCTGGAGCTGTGATGACAGCTTGCGATCTGGAATGCGGCGGACGGCCGCTGGCGAGGGGCCCTGAAGGTCGTCGGATGACAGAGGTTGCGTTGCGAGAACGAAACGTAGCGGGCAGCTTCGCAATCTATGTCGGGCCGATGCGTCGATGTACCCACGTCGCGGTCGCGATTTGTCTTGCCGCCGGCTATGCTCTGTTGCTCGCATGGTTTAATCGCGTCGATTTTTATCACCATGGGTTTTTTGCCCACGGCCGCGCAGTGCGGCAATACGAATTCGCGCGAGTGATTTTCATTCCCTACTTCGCTTGGACGATTTATTCCGTGGGCGCTTTCGCGAATTGGATATCATTCGGGCGCGAGACGATCGACGAACTGCCCAGTTGGGAGCGCTATCCGCTTTTTTTCGTCGCCGGCGCCGGCCTCTGGCATGTGGTGATGTTCACTATCGGACTGGCCGGCTTCGACATCAAGCCTGTCGCAGTGGCACTTTCGCTTGGGACGATGTCGCTCTCGGTGCCGCATCTCGCGGGCTGTGTTCGTCGGCTCGGCGACACGATGTCCCGGGCTCGTATCGCTTTTGCTGTGCGCCGTTGGCAGGCTAGCTTACTGTGGGTTGCAATCGCCACCACCAGCACGATCTTTCTGCTCGTCAAGGGACTCTATCCCGGCGGTGGTCACGATTATTACAATCATTACTTTCAGTTTTATCGGCGGGTGATCCAAACCGGCTCCATTCTGCCCAACGACGTTTGGTATCACTTCTACTATTCCAAAGGCGCCGGACTCTATTTTCTTGGCATGCTGCTCACAGACCCGCTTGCTCCACAATTGGTGACGACCTGCTTCATGGCGTGCGGGGCCAGCGTGGTTTATGCGCTGCTGCGCCGCTCGACGCGCTCACCATCGCTGTCGTTGACGGGCGTTGTGCTGTACATCGGCGCTTTCATCTATACTCCCGGTCCACACGAAAATATGCAGAACGGCGGCTGGGGCATTTTGCAAAAAGTACATGAGCTGACCGCCGTCCTGCTTCTTGCCGTGGTCTGGGCCGCCTATCACTTGTTTCGCGATAAGACGACCGCACTAGGACCTTGGACCTTAGCGCTGCATGCCGCAATAGTCAGCATCGCGTTGCTGACGTTGCCGCTCACGCTCCTGGCTGGCGTCTATCTAACAGGCTTCGTCGTTTGGTTTGCGTTCCGGCGGAAATGGCGAGTCGCGGCGCGACCGTTTGCGGCTGGCGTTACGGCAGCAATCTGCCTGTTTTCCATGGCTGCGATCAACTATCACTACACCGGAATTCCTTCCGATCAGGGCGTCGTGCAATTCTGGCCCTTCCTCGATCTGACCAAGGTCGCGGGCTGGGGAACGATGCTTGAAGTTATTATGGCGCATCAGGGGGCGACCGGCAGGCAGCCGACCGCGCCGCTAATGTCCTGGGACACGGTGGTGGTCTTCGCCTCGTATTTGCGCCTCGAAATCTGGTGGCCGATCCTGGTCGCGGCCGCACCGTTCACGATCTTGCAATTGCGGAGCAAAACAACTCGCGCCGGAATGCACGAGCGTTTTGATACTCTGGCATGGAGTGCGCTTGGCTGGTTCGCCGTCACGGTCATCCTCGTCGCACTATTCGGCGGCGGGCGATCCCAAGCGATCTCGTTCTACAGGCTCTCGACCTTCTCCTACGCCCCAACCCTTTGTCTTTCGCTGCTGCTGTACAATGTCGGCTTAGTGCGAGAGAGCCGCACGCCATCATCGATGCGGCTCCGTAATCTCCTTTTGACGCTGTTGTTTGCGACCGTGTTGGGTGGCATTGCAATTTTAAACTTACCTGTCATCCGCACAGTGCGCGACAATCTAGCTCCCATCTTAAGCAATGCTAAAGGTCTGGCGACCGGACGATTTAGCCTGTTCGATGCCTATCAAAACGAGCAGGGGTGGCCGGGGACGTGGTCGTTCGGCGCCATCTATCCCGGTATTATCGAGCCCTGGCGAATTGTCGGACCGAACACTCGCCTGTGGAGCTTTCACATCTGGAGTTACTGCATGCTACCGGCTTGCGATATTCAAGAGTATGAGTCGGAGCGCCTATCGCCGTCATGGCAAACAGTCCTTTTCGGTTCGCCCGAAGCAGGCATCAAAGCGCTCAAGGCTGAAGGCCTAAATTATTTCTTCTTCTCCGCGGAGCTACAAGTGAGAAACGACCCCCTACCAATTTCGCATATTTTCTCGCCAGACGAAATCGCCAAGCATCTCGCGGTGCGTTGGACCGACGGCACTAGCTATTTGCTAACCTGGCCAAACGACGACACACAGCCAATTGATCGAAAATTTCTAGAAGCCTATGCAGCCGCGATGAGGGAAAATACCATGATGACCGGCGCATTCGACCTAAAGAAGATCTCCGATTACCTAAAACTGCACCAGCACGATCTACGGCCTTTTGATTTGCCATGGTGTACTAACTGCCAAAGCATGCCGCCAATTGATTGGCATTCATAAAATAGGTTCTAGTTCTCAAGAGCGACAATAAGCCATGGGTATTTGCAAGATCCGGAGATCGGAAACAGGTCTACTCTGGCGGCACTTCTTACACAAGATCGAGACGCCGACAGACATAAAGTCGGTCCGCGATCTTGGTCTGAAGGAGTTAATTTTCAAAGACGACCAACTCATTTGTTGAATGGCATGGTGGGCCACGCATAGTCTCGCGGATTGCCCGTTAGCTCGGCGACATAAAGAAGATTGCAATGGTAAGGAAGCGCTGCATCAAAGGGATTTTAGCGATGTTGGCCTCAACGATTGTGCTCAAGCGTGAACCCGAAAGGTGGCGTGTGCGATGATATGTGAAACAGACCTAATGTGGTGGTGTAGCTTGCATAAATGCAGGTCACTGAAGGACATTAAGTCCGTTTGCGATCTCGGTGTGCAGCAGCTCTACGCTGCGCAGGGGGCCGTTTTCGCAGAAACCGCGCGGACGTTCGTGCAATTGTGCGGCGAGCCGGATGTCAGTCTGAATGATTGCCAAAGCTCGCCTGATATGTGGCGGCGGCTTAAGCGCGAGATCGTTTCGCTAGACCTCGTTGGCAGCGACTACAGCTTGGTGCGCTTCGACCTCAACCGAGATCGTGTGCCCACCAACCTAAAAAATCATTTTGACTTTGTGACCAATACCGGAACGAGCGAGCACATTTTGAACCAAGCCAACTGCTTTGAGGCTATCCACGATTTGACCAGAATTGGCGGCATAATGGCGCACGCGGTCCCATTTGCGGGATACGAAAATCACGGATTTTTCAAATACTCGATGAAGTTCTTCACGCAAATTGCCAAATATAATGACTATGATTGCCTCGATGCGTGGGCATCCGTTGATGAAAATGACATACAACCCAAACCGGGTGTTGCCGGGTTTTTTATGGATCAAGTTGGAATGTTCAGAAATGCGCGCTCCGGCGATCAACATCCGATTGACTTTTATAGGCTCAAATTGGACGAGTATCGATCCTTGGATGCGTGCATTTATGTTGCCTTAAGAAAGACCAGAGATCGAGCGTTTCAAGTTCCAGTTGACATGCCTGACGATTGATTATCGGAGCGGATGAAAACTAGCATCGAGACCCTGCGCGGATCGCGCAAAATATGCCTGCAGCCGTATGAAAATTCGGATTTGTAAATTCGTTGAGCACGGACCTGACAGGTGTGGCGGCGTGCGCTGCGGGACCGCCACACAGTCGTCGCTAACCACAACGTGGTGGCCAATAGTCGTCGGCGTTGCCTTTCTTCTTGCCATTAAAATTCGGCGTGCTCCTGATTTTCGGCCTGGCGTCCCAGCTCGATACATATAGTTACATAAGATATGCAGTCGCAATCCCAGGCAGAAGAACGCGTTCGGCTTGCCGCGCACGTTGAAGCTGGTGTTGACCAGAGATGGCCAGGCGGTTGATCAGAATCAATTGCAGATCGCCAAAACTGTCTGTCGAGGCGACGTTCAAAGCGCTGCACAAGGCAGAAAAGTAGACACTAGCAATTTCATTACCGGGCCGAACTGCGAAGATCTGACCATCTACAAAAGCTGCGTAGCACAGTACGGCTACGCGGCGGCCCAGTAAATTCCAGCGTCTCGGTCTGACCGCCCTTGATCAGCGTTACCGCCCTGCGTTCGACCGTTCGACCGACTGCAGGATCCAGCCCATATGGCCCTCTCCCGTACGCAGCCGCAAAGCGCGGCGCGTCAAATTGTCGATGAATACCACAGTGCAAAGGACGCGTTTAGTTTCCCAAGCGGCTGAGATTTGCTTCTGCGTCGGCATTTCCGGCGGCTGCAGCGGCGCGGTACCAGCGAACGGCTTCGGTCATGTCCTTGTCGACACCGGTGCCATTGGCATACATGA
>Ga0335081_10022767_pt1 | contig 10137 bp, 10 predicted proteins | sample Lox_Sample_35_FD_206713 | JGI IMG/M metagenome (GOLD analysis project Ga0335081, IMG submission 206713) | Soil microbial communities from Loxahatchee National Wildlife Refuge, Florida, United States - Lox_Sample_3.5 | ecosystem: Environmental > Terrestrial > Soil > Wetlands | place: USA... | reverse complement strand
AATGGGCTCGCGCATGGTGAAACAACCCGACGTGCCGTGGACGGTCACATGTTTTCGCGCGGCTACAATCGACAGTATCGTGCGTACTTCCAGATCGACGGCCAAGCCCTCACGCTCGACCTTAAGTGCGGGAGGATGCTCGGGATTCGGCTGCAATCCCGTGACATACCTGTCCATGAGCCACCATAGCTGCTTGACCTTGCGCTCATAGACTTTCTTCACCGCCTCAGCAAGCGACTGTTTGATGGCCTCCGCGTTTGGCGGACTTGATTCACGCTCCGGCGTTAACAGACGAATTCCACACGCTCTGGGCCCCATCAATTCCACGACCACCGGCAGCGCGTTCTCCTGATGTGTCCGGCGCCACTCTTCCGGAAGCGCGCCGGATTGGACGATCAGCAGCTCCGGCAACAAGTCCTCCAGATACTCTTCGCATTCCCGCCAATCACAAGCTTCAGCTACGACGCTCAGCATCGGGTCGCGATCGATCAGCGCCCGCAGCAGGGCGCGGACCTCTGAATCTGGTTCCCACAGCACGACGCGCATACCTGCACCAAACGGAGCCGAATTGGGAGCCGAATAGACCTGTGTCGCCATGTCAACGATGCTCTAGCTGTAATAGACGTTGTTGGTTCCCCAAAAAGGCGACGCAAAAGACGAATGCGCAATTACACGGGACAGTTGGCAACTCATTGGTGACGGGTGAGCAGCGGAAGCAGCTCACGACGACCTGGACGGCGTTCCTCCGGCGGACAAACGTCAAGCCAGACGCGAAGATAAGCTCAAGCCTGCGGGAAGCTGCGGTTTCATCAATCAGAGTTGTGGAAAGCTGGCTCGGAACGGGAAGGAATAGGTCGTTTAGTAGATGCTAAATGCCGAGCTTCTTGACTTCTTCATTGTAGTATTTGCGGTAGAGGATGTCCCACTCCTGGGATCCTTCCAGGATGGTACGGCGCTGGCTTTCGATCTTTTGCCGGGCGGCAGCGTCGATCCGCGCCTCTTGGGCCATCAATGCCTCGAGCAAGCGCTTCGCCTCCAGCCGCACCGCGTTGCGGTCTTCCAGAAAGTCCACGTCCGGCATGTCGGCGAGCGTGTCAGAGACGGCGTGCGCCAGCTTGTTGATCTTCTCGCGGCTGATCCTCACAGCACCGCCTTATACTTGCGCACCAGTTCGTTCTTCACCTTCTTGAACATCTCCTGGTAGTTGGCGCCGCTGCGCTGCATCTCCTCGGCGTAGGTCTCGAGGATGATACGCACCTCGTCGTTGATGCGGTCTTCCAGCGTGAGCTCGTCGAGCAGGGCGGCGTGGATGCGCTCGTTCATGGCCGCCTTGTTCGGCGTCTCGATGAATTCGCCCTCGATCAGCTTGTTGGTGATTTCGCGGGCAAGATAGCCCACATATTCTTTCGAAAAGAGCATTGCTGGTTCCCGGCGCGCCCGGAAAAGCACTTAGTCTAACACATTCAAATGTCTCTTCTTTCCTCCAGCGCGATGTGGCGGTGGGTGAAAAGCGTCACCCAAGACCCACGATGCAGCGCGTAGTTTCGTTTGGTTCCCGATTGGCGTCGAGTTTCAAAGTGGGACGAGCACGAGCAATTTGTAACACCTTGGTGCTGCGTCACAGATTTTTGTCTCGCATGTTCCTATGCTCAAAAGGAACGGCAGCCCACAAGAGGCGGTGTTGGTAAAACCGCAAGGGTTTGTTTGCGTTCACCCAAGTTTGTTGTTCAGGGGAGGAACCATGAAGAAACTACTGCTGATAATCGCTCTAATGATGTTCGTTGCCGCACCGCTTCTGGCCCAGGACGAGTTCCCGCGCGCCCAGGTGTTCGGCGGATATTCTTACTTGAATTTGGACACGTCGGGCCTGAGCAGTCGGCAGAATTTCAACGGCTGGAATGCCCAGACCAGCTTCAACGTAAACCGCTGGTTCGGCCTGACTGGTGATTTCGGCGGCTATTACGGCAATGTCTCCAGTGTCAGCGTCCACGATTACAGCTACCTGTTCGGGCCGACCGTGACGTTTCGTGCCGAGCGGGTCGCGCCCTTTGTGCACGCGTTGTTTGGGGGCAGCCATGTCGGCGGCTCCGGCTTCGGAGCGTCGGGCAGTGACAACGCCTTTGCCATGGCGGTCGGCGGCGGACTCGACCTGTCGTTCAAGTCCAACTTTGGCGTCCGCGTGGCGCAGGTGGATTGGTATCGCACGTCCCACTTCAACGAGACGCAGAACAACGTTCGGATTTCCACCGGCGTTTTCTATAACTTCGGCAAGTAAAATATCGCGCCGGCGATGAAGCAGTTCGCTTTGGGATTATGCCGCTGAGGTCTTGGGCCTCAGCGGCTATGTCCAACCTCGCTTTCTGGCTCGCCGGCTTGCCCCGAAAGCCTCTCCGGCATCTATGCACAGCCCGCGCCGTCGAGATTGGGCGCTGGTGTCTCGCCAAGCGCTTGGGAGTATGATGTTTGTCGTTGCGGCGATTTCGTCCTGCCCGCGCGATGAGAACCCTATGGCCGACGACCTTTCCAGCCTGAAAGACGACATGAACGCCTTCATCGTGGGCCACGGCCTGAGCCGTTTTCAGGGCTACGTGACCGAAGAGGTACGCAGCGTCATGTGGGACCCGCGCGACAATCCCGATAGCTGGAAGGACTTCGTCGAGCTGGCCAAAAAAGCAGGCGCGGAGTTCCTCACTATGGACGAGGAGGTGCTCCAGCGCGACGAGCTCGACTACCTCATCCAGCGGCTGCAACATACGGCGTTTCCCAGCGACGAGGACATGGAAGAGGCACGCTGGCTGCGCAACTACATCGGGAAGACCGGCTTCATCCAGTTGGGCTGGCCGCACCAAGGCGTCATGTTTCTCTTCGAGGTGACCACCGAGTGGTATGAACGCTATCAGCACCTGCTGGACCTGGTGGAGGACTTCGGGACCACGGTGTTCGACGACTCCGACCAGGACGAGGAACGCTAGCGTTCAGCCTTGCCCAGCATTTACCGGGCTGAACTGCTCCCACCAGCGCTGGGTCGCTTCTTAATTCGAAACCGCAACCGGTCTGCAATCGGAATCGGGCAAGGGCTTTACCTCCCCGTTACGCACGCGAATCAGCACGCAGGTCGAATTGTCCTCGCCGCCGTTTTCGTTGGCGGCGTCGATGAGCGTGTCGCACGCCGCCTGCAAGGACGGCAGTTGCAGCAGAATGCTGCGGATCTCGTCGTCTTCGATGTGGCGCAGGACGCCGTCGGTGGTCAGCAGCAGCATGTCGCCGCCCTGAGCGGGAAACTCGCCCAGGTCGGGCAGAGTACTTTCGTCGGTACCCAGGGCGCGGGTGATGATGTTCTGGGCCGAGGACTGCCTGGCCTGCTCCAGCGTGATCATGCCACGGCGCACCTGCTCCATCACCAGCGAGTGGTCTTCGGTGAGCTGAAGCAGTTGGCCTTCGCGAAACAGGTAGATGCGGCTGTCGCCGACATTGGCGATGCTGAACAGGCCATCGCAGAAGCGCGCGGCCACCAGAGTGGTGCCCATGCCGGAGGTGTTCTTATGCTCTTCGGCGTAGGTGAGGATGGCGTCGTTGGCTTCCTTCACCGCTTCGGCCAGCAGGCGCGCGCCCTCCGGGGCGTCGTTGAGGAAACCACGTTCTTCGCTGCTCGGCTTGCGCTGGCGAAAAAACGAGAGCACGGTTTCGACGGCGATCTGGCTGGCGACCTCGCCGGCGGCGTGTCCACCCATGCCGTCGCACACCACAAAGATGCCCAGCTTTTCGTCGTATCCGAAGTGATCCTCGTTCGACGGGCGCACCCTGCCCACATCGCTGCGGCCCGCCACCTCAAGTGATAGGGACATGCGGGCAACAGTTTACCCCGTTCATCCCAAGGCTGCGAGTGCCTAAAGTGCTAAATCAGTTTCGAGTTCCAAGTTTCCAGTCTCGAGCGACCGGTTCGTCTCGCGTCAACCAACTGTGTCTTGAAGGTTGCAACTGAGGAGCGCAAAACTCAAAGCTGGTTCTACGCCGCTTTTCTCCCGTTCACCTTTTCCGCCACCTCCGCCTCGATGGCCTTGATCTCGGCACGGTTCCTTCTGACTTCCAGCTTCACGTGTCCGAACAGGCCGATGTAGAAGTTGGAGACATACACCAGGGCGAAGAGGGAAACCATGTAGCCGCGCCAGTCGGGGTAGAGCAGCTTGAACCGGGTCATGATGAGGAACGCGGCGGCGACCCAATGGCTGAAGCAGTATTCGCAGGTGAACAGGTAGAAAAACTTGCGGCACAGCACCGAGCGCGAGTGCGTGCTCTGGTTCACGCAATATTCGCGGGGCTCACGAAAGACTTCCTCATGAGTCACCGTCCAGGCGATGCTGGCGATCGGCAACGCCAGCAGGAACAGCCAGACAATCTGCTGAGAAAGCGGCATGGTAGTTGGATGCACAAAAGCCGCCGGCTTGCCGAACCCATGTCGAGTTTCGAGTTTCCAGTCTCAAGTTTGCAGATGGATTGTCCCGCACTCGAAACCAGAACCTTGAAACTTGAAACTCGAAACTGTTCTTACGGTCTTGTCTTCGCGATGTCCGGCCCCTTGTCGTGGGAGGGCTTTCGTTCCAGGTGGTACCGGGTCAGTTCATCCTTCAGGGTGGCGAACGCCTCTTCCGGCGTATTGGCCCAATAAAAGAGGTCCAGGTCGTCGGGCGAGATGGTCCCCGCATCCACCAGCGCCTGGAAGTTGACCACCCGGTCCCAATACGCCTTGCCGTAGATGACGATGGTGATGCGCTTGGCCAGCTTCTCCGTCTGCGCCAGCGTCAGCAGTTCGAAGAGCTCGTCGAAGGTGCCGAAGCCCCCCGGGAAGATGACCAGCGCCTTCGCCAGATAGGCGAACCACAGCTTGCGCATAAAAAAGTAGTGGAACTCGAAGTTGAGTTCCGGGGTGATGTAAGGGTTAGGCATCTGTTCGAACGGCAGATTAATGTTCATGCCGATGGTCTTGCCGCCGGCTTCGGTGGCGCCCAGGTTGGCCGCCTCCATAATGCCAGGACCGCCGCCCGTGCAGATCACGAACCGATGGCGCGGCTGGTTGATGGACCGGGTCCACTGGGTGATCATGAACGCCAGCCGCCGTGCGTCTTCGTAGTACGCGGCCATCTCGACGTCGGCCTTAGCGCGCCGAATCCGCGCCTGCTCCTCCGGCGGCGCGGGGGTCGCCGAGCCCGGCTTGTGGAGCAATTGCAGCGCCTCTTCGGCCTGCGAGCGGCTGTGAAAGCGCGCCGACCCGAAGAACACAATGGTGTCTTGAATACGCTCGCGCCGGAAGCGCGCCAGCGGCTCCTGGTACTCGGCCAGGATGCGCAGAATGCGTCCATCGGGGCCGTTCAGGAAGTCCTTGTTTTCGTAGGCCAGGGGAGCGCGGTTCGGCTGCTTTTTGTCGGTCATTTTCTTCTATGGATGCTGCGAGCTCCGGGAACCGGAGCTCCGGCTTACTCGAAGTACTCCCGGTAGTGCACCGCTTCGGCAATTGCCAAATAAATGTCGACCAGGCCGAGACCGCTGATCAGGCCCCGGACGAAGTCGTGCATCAGCAATTCGTGCAGACCCGGGTAGCCGGCGATCAGGGAGTTCTCGCTCCAATACGGCGTCCAGGGAACTGTAACCAGTAAGATGCCCATGAACAGGCAGATAAAAATGAGCTCCCCTAGGAACAGCCGGTTTCTCCATCGTTGCCAACGGTGGGTCTTGCGAGGCGGGGGCGGCGGCATCACCAGTACGGGTCCTTTGCGCTCCGTATCGCCGCCGTCAGGGCCGTGATGGGCAAAGTTCATGATGAACAAACGGGGCACTGACAGATTCGACGCAGCTCTCGCGCTCAGGTTTTCCCAGTATCGCCGCTTTCCAAGCATACTACGTTCGCACAGCTTGAGGCCGGGCGGGCGGCGGCCCGTCGTGGCGAAAACTCGACCTGCCGTCACCAGCCTGGCTGGCTTGCATCACAAAGTTTCGGCTCGCGCAAGATGATGTTACAAATTTTTATTGACATTCCTGAAAAGTAACCGCAATATCTTGCGTAGCTGTATTGACCAACCACTATGTTGGGCAGCTGATTACTGGGCCAAAGTTTTTTCAAGGGAGAGTTTCAAAAACAGGAGGAAACATCATGGCGACGAAGAAGAAGGCCGCAAAGAAGGCCGCCAAGAAGAAGAGATAACTTCGCACGAGGCCTGCGGGCCTCGTTAACTTTTGTGCAACCAAGCGGGCCCCCGCATACTTCTGCGGAGGCCCTTCTTGTTTATGGGTGGCCCTCGAGCTGGTAGTTACAGGTGCCGTTCGTAGGTTGCGAGGGCAACGATGGCGGTTGCAACAGGTGCGGCGAACTGAAGTCGAAGAAGCCGCTCTGCGGGTCCGCCATGTCAGCCGCGTTCGCGTCGCGCTGGGTCAGGGCCGGCACGTTGAACCGCGTTTCAATCAGCTTCAGGATCGCGGTGTAGTCGGCCTTCAGGTGCACCACGGTTTGCGGCTTCGACCATGGCGACACCACGATGACCGGCACCCGGAATCCGGAGACGTTGAACAGTCCGGTCTGGTCTCCCGGTTGCAGGTCCTGCGGCGTGAGATCGTCAGGCGGAGTCACCAGAATCGGCCCGACATGGTCGAACAGTCCACCTCCCTCATCGTAAGTGAGGATGAAGGCCGAGTCGGGCCAGGCCGCGCTGTTCAGCAGGGCATTGATGGCATTCTCGGCCCGCACTGCGCCGGTCTGCACGTTGTTGCCCGGATGTTCGTCGAACCCGGTTGAGCTGGCGCGCTCGATGAAGACCACCTGCGGCAGCTCCTGGTCGGCATTCGGGCTGGCCAGAATGTTGTAGTACTCCTGAATGTTGCGCACGTTCGCCTGGATCTGGGGATCGCTCCAGTCGGCCCAGTTCGCCAGGAATACGCTGTTGTCCTGGTAGTAATACCGCCAGGTGATGCCGGCATTTTGCAGTGCCCGGAAGAACGTGGGCCGCTGCCATGCCGGGTCATTCGGATTGTTCGGCGGGAAGGCGTGACCGTAGGACGTCGCCGCGAACAAGTACATCCGGTTGGGCACGGTATTCGCCGGTTCCGGAGAGTACCAGTAGTCGTCAGTTGTGAACTGGGTCGCCAGCTCGTAGTAGTACGGCAAATCGGTTTGATCGTAATAACCGAGGGGCCGCGAGTGCGTGGGATCGTACTGGTCGCCAGTACCGCCGGACAAGGTGGTATCGAGGAAGCGGTCCATTTTATACATGGAGTCTTGCGTCAGGTTTAACCAGTCATTGCCCACCAGGTCCATGTCGTAGTGGGTCTCGTCCCAGGAAGGCGAAAGGTTCTCGATGCATTCGGTCCGGGCGTGGAACGGCCCAAAGCAGTGTCCCTGCGGATTGCATATCTGGTAGCCCGATGGCAACGTGTGAAGGTCATTCACGTCGCTCAACTGCGCGCCTTGAATTGGCGGCTGATGATTGACGCGATACTCCGCCAACTGGCCGAAGTAATTGTCGAAGGCGCGGTTCTCCTGGATCATGTAGATGATGTGGTTGATATTGGAAAGCCCGCCCGTGCTCACGGTCACCGTCGCCGTGGCCATCACCGGGGGAGCGCCGGGATAAATCGATGTGGCCGTCGCCGTGTAGGTCGTCGTCTGCGTCGGATTTACGCAGCAATACGTGCCCTGGTTCACATTCAACGGCGGCGCCACCTGGCCGAGACCGTGATCGATACTCACCGACGCGGCATTGGTCGTGGTCCACGACAGCATTACCGAGCCGCCGGGCGGCACGGTTTGCGGATTGGCCGTGAAGGTAAGGGTCGTCGGCTGCTCCACCGTTACCATTACCTGCGGGGAAAACGCCTGGCCGCCGGTCGGCGCCGGCCCGGTTATCTGTACCTGGAAGGTCGTCGTGGTAGCCAGCGGTCCGGTTTGATAAGTTCCCGAGCACGTGTTTCCGCTGCAACTGGTCGACAGGTCCACCGGATTATTGCTGCCGCTGACCGTCAACTGCCACCCGGTGCTGCCGTTATTCGGACCGCTGTAGCTGAGCAGGACCGACTGGCCGGCCTGGACCATCGTGGCCGATGAGCTCAGGGTGACCGGAACGACGGTCAGGGTCGCGGACGCCGGCGGCGACATAGTCGAGCCATTGCTGGCCGTCGCCTGGAACGCCGTCGTCTGCATCAGCGCGTTGGTGTTGTACGAGTAGGCCGTCGCACTCAGGGGCAGCGTCTCCTCATCATTGTTGAGGATTGACGGCGTGACGGAAAATGCGGTCGCGTTGCTGGTGGCCCAGGAGAAGTTCACAAATTCTCCGGGAGCGACGATGGTCGGAGAGACGGCAAAGCTCGACACCGTTGGACCCGACGAACCGCCGTTTCCGTTGCCGCCATTGTTATTGCCCCCGGTGTTATTGGTGCTTCCACCGCCGCAGCCTGCGAACGTCAGAACTAGCAGGAGACCCACACCACCCAACGCGATACGCAACCGAAACATAGACACCGACCCACCTTTATTCGGCGACCGACGAAGCTCGCTCTGGATTCTTCGACCCCGCTACCGACTGGCGTCATGGGCGCGACGCGGGACGAGAACAGAACGTATGATTCAGCCGCTCACAACGGAGTTGTTCCGGGAGTGAAACCGTGGAATGGGCCGACATATTCGCCTGGCAGAGTTGAATGCGGTAGGCTGAACGAGGTGGCCTTGGCCCGGATCGCCCGTCTAATTCGAGAAGCCGCAAAACGCTACGGGCGCGTCGGCTTCTGACCTTTTGCCGGCCCGCACACAACTCTGTTGCCCACCAGGGAGGATTGAGGATGAACAAAGCCGGTCTGTCTAAGCTGGCACTCGCGTTGATTTTGGGACTGCTCGCCAACGGTTGTCACAGCGCTTCAGGATCCGGCGGCGGCCCGCCGGGAGCAGTTCACAGTGCCGCAGCCGACTTCTCGGTACAGGATCTGAACGGCCATCCTGTCGATCTGGCTTCCCTTCGCGGCAAAGTGGTGTTGCTGAACTTCTGGGCAACGTGGTGTACGCCCTGCCGCGCCGAGATTCCCAACTTCGTGCAGTTCCAGGACAGCTACGGCCCGCAAGGCCTGCAAATCGTCGGCATGTCCATGGACGACGATGCCAAGCCGGTGCGCGAGTTCTATCGGCAGTTCAAGATGAACTATCCGGTCGGCATGGGCACGGACAAAATCGCGCAATCCTACGGTGGGATCCTGGGCCTGCCCGTGACCGTCCTTATTGGACGTGATGGCCGCATCGCCGCCCGCTACGTCGGCGCCGTGCAGCTCCCTACCGTCGAACAGGAGATCAAGACGTTGCTGGCGAGCAAGTCGTGAATGAGGCCTCCGCGAGAGTGCGAGACACCTTTAAAGGCCACGAAATTCGCTCTTGAAGATCTCGATCAATTTCGGCTGCGCGCGCTCGTTCACCGCGGACCGCACGGCCTGTGCGATGCTCTCGACCGCGGCGTAAGGCGCGAGCGCCACGATGACGTCGCTTGCCGTTTGCAGGTTCGCCTCCCGTAGCTGCGCGTACAGGAACTCCAACGCCTCGGGTAGCCGCGATGCAGCAAGCGCGGTCATCAGCACCTTTCGCGTGGGGCGATCTGCCGTTCGCTCCCACTTCTCCTGTAGCACATCGAAGGCGGCCAACAACCGCGATTGCCCCAACGCCCAGATGGCGGCTTCGGCCGTGATCTCTTGCTCGTCGTTGACGAAACGTGCGACAAACTCCAGGCTCCGCTCTGGCGAGGCGGTGAGCAAGCCGGCGAAACATTCGGCGAGAACATCGAAATCAGGTTCGCCGGTCAGTGCCTTCAGGCGCAGCAGCAACAGGCCGGCATCGCCACCGTTGGTGGCGAGTGCGCGGACTACGCCCACCCGCGCCGGTGGCTCTGGATCCACCAGCAGAGGCACTACCTCTTCCAGCGCGTGCCGATAGCGCGTGCGCAGCAAGCCCTGCGCGCTGATGCCGCGCAGCGGGGCGGCCGCGTCCACCGGCTCGCCGAACGAAGGCTCCATCTGCACGTGATGCAGGCCGCGCAGGTAAACATCCGGATCAACGTAGTCGAACTGGTAGAGTGCCGCCACAATTTCGATCGCTGCGGCACAGCGCTTATCGAGCTT
>Ga0335081_10022766_pt1 | contig 10138 bp, 7 predicted proteins | sample Lox_Sample_35_FD_206713 | JGI IMG/M metagenome (GOLD analysis project Ga0335081, IMG submission 206713) | Soil microbial communities from Loxahatchee National Wildlife Refuge, Florida, United States - Lox_Sample_3.5 | ecosystem: Environmental > Terrestrial > Soil > Wetlands | place: USA: Florida... | reverse complement strand
GGCTGAGGGCACCGTGACCGGGTTCGCAGTGCTCGTCCGCCCGCGTCACATCTTCAATTAACCCAGCGGGCGCGCCCCACGGCTCGAGCACATCCAGGACGCCGCCCGCCTCGAAGCCCGTCGTCCCGGCCATCTCCCGGCCAGATTCCGGTCCCTCGCCATCGGCGGCAGCCAGCCCGGGCTCATCGGGCCACGGACCGTCATACTCCCCGTCGCGAGGCGGCAAGCTGTCACGCCAAGGCTGCGGCTGCCGCCGCCCTGGACCGTCAGGTCCAGGGGCAGAAACCCCATCCGGTTCCATGACACTCTCCCCCATTGACGTCTGATCGATACGAACATATTATCGAATAAGTCATCCCGAGGCCAGTGTTTCGCGGAGCGAAAACGTATCCGGCCGCAAGGGAAGTTAGACGATGAACGCGCGCGGCGTACCGCAGCGTCCGCGTCAGTGCACCGGAACCGTTGCGGACCGTGAATGATCCGAACGGATGGGTGACGAGAATATCGCTTGGAGGCACGCGGATGTCGCTTCGAGGCAAGTAGCCACGGTCCCGGCTGGGTGAAAAGCTCAGGTCCGCGACAGGCAGTTTTCCTGTCGCGCGTCGACGAGGAACCTGCTGCCGCAGGCCGCCCTGCCCTCAGGATCCGCGGCTATAACCCACGTCGTCGTCTCCCCGGAGGAAACGAGCTTCTCCGGGGAACGACGTTAATGCCCGTAGCTCGCCCATCATGCCGGTCAGCCCGGCGGCGCGCAGCTCGTGGGCCCGATCGGTGATCCGCTGATCGGCGGCACCGGCCGTAGGCTCCCGCCCTACGGCCGGTCCCCACGCGCGGCGCCCGCCGCCGGCGCCCGCCCTACGTCCGGTACGCGGCGCCCGCCGTCGGCTCCTGCCCTACGGCCGGTCCCCACGCGCGGCGCCCGCCGTCGGCTCCTGCCCTACGGCCGGTCCCCACGCGCGGCGCCCGCCGTCGGGTCCCGCCCTACGGCCGGTCCCCACGCGCGGCGCCCGCCGTCGGGTCCCGCCCTACGGCTGGTTCCCACGCGCAGCGCCGGCCGTCGGCTCCCGCCCTGCTATCCCCGTTCCCACTCGCGGCGCAGGTCGGCCAGCGCGGTGTGGAAACCGGGGAAGGTCTTGCGGACGCATCCAGGGTCGTCGAGCGTCAGACCCGGCGTGCGCAGGCCGGTGATGCTGAAGCTCATCGCGATGCGGTGGTCACCACGGCACTCGATCTCGGCTGCCTTGGGCGTGCCGGGCCAGATCTCGATCCAGTCCGGCCCGGTCGCGACCTGCACACCGAGCCGCCGCAGGTTGAGCGCGCACGCGTCCAGCCGGTCGGATTCCTTGACCCGGGTGTTGCCCACGTCGACGATCCGCACCGGACCGTCCGCGAACGGGGCGATGGCGGCGAGGGTGGGCATCGTGTCGGAGATGTCGCGCATGTTGACGTCGGCGCCGTGCAGCGGGCCCGTTCCGGTGACCGTGATCCCGTCCGGCTCGAAACCGACCCGTGCCCCCATCCGCCGCAGAACGCGCGCGAACTCGACGTCCCCCTGCAGGGAGTCCGCATACAGCCCGGGCACGAAAACCGTCTCGCCGGTCACGGCGGCGGCCGCGAAGAAGTAACTGGCCGCGGATGCGTCCGGCTCGATCATGAAGCTGCGGGCCGCGTACCCGCCGGGGCGGGCGGCGAAGCTGCCGCCGTCGCGGGTGACCCGCGCCCCGAACTGGCGCATCATCTTCACGGTCATATCCACGTACGGGGCCGACACCATGCCGGTCACCGAGATCGTCAGGCCGTCCGTGGTCAGCGGGGCGGCCATCAGCAGCGCGGTCAGGAACTGCGAGGAGACGCTGGCGTCCAGCGTGACCTGACCGCCGGGCATCCCCTCCGTCACCACCGTGAGGGGCAGGCACCCGTCCGCCTCCTCGTGCGTCACGGTCACGCCGAGCCCCCGCAGCGCTTCGACCATCGGGCCGACCGGACGCCGGCGCATCTGCGGGGATGCGTCGAAACGGAACGAACCTCGCCCGGTGGCCGCCAGTGCGGGCAGGAAGCGCGCGGCCGTGCCCGCATCCCGGCAGTAGACGTCGGCCGACGCGGCGGGCGGGCCGGACGGGCTGCCCATGATCACCCAGTCCTCGCCGGAAGGCTGCACGCTGTAGCCGAGTGCGGTCAGCCCGTCCGCGAAGGCCTCGGTGTCATCGGACCGCAGCGGCCGCCGCAGATAGGTCAGGCCGGACGCGCAGGCCCCGAGGAACAGGGCCCGCGCGGTCACCGACTTCGATCCAGGAATCCGAACCTCAGCCACCATGCTCCCGCCGCCTGCGTCCCGTCCCTGCCGCCAGCAGCCTAGCCGACCGCGGCCAGGATCTCCCGGGCCATGGCCTGCTCTCCCAGCGCGTTCGGGTGGAGGGGGACGGCGAGCGAGGTGGGGATCAGGCCCTCCACCCACTTCGTGCCCGCGTGCTGGCAGGCGTCGTGCCCGGCGCTGGCCGCGTAGGTGTTCACGAACGTGACGCCGTGGGCGGCGGCCGCGGCCGCGAGCATCGCATTGAGCTGGGTCTCGATCCCGCGCAGGTAGGGCACGTCGCCGCGGGAGACGGCCACCTCCGGCCAGCACCCATTCCCGGCGGCCGGGAGGATCTGCGGGTAACCGACCAGTACGATCCGGGCGTGTGGCGCGCGCTGCCGGATGGCCGCCAGGACCGATGCCACCTTCGGGCCGGTCTGGCTGACGGCGCGGGCGAGCTGGTCGGTGCCGCCCGCGGTGTAGTGCTCGCGGCACGGGTCGCCGAGCGGGCTGGTCAGGCTCAGCGCCGCGCAGGTGGTGGCGACGCGGCCGACGCCGATGTCGTCCCCGCCGACCTGCACCGTGACCAGCGCGTCGGCAGCGGAGACGGCACCGAGCTGCGGCGGCTTCGGCCCGGCGGCCGTCTGCTGGGCCCGGCTCATATCGGCCGTCGACGCGCCGAAGCAGCTGACGTTGACGAAGGACCAGGGGCGGAGGGCCGCCGCGACCAGGGCCGGGTAGTCCTGGGCCGAGCGCAGGCAGCCCGCGGACGACCCGCCCTGCTCGTGCACGAGCGGCGCCGCGGTGAACGAATCGCCGAGCGCGACGTACGTTCCGCTGATGGCGCCGGCGTGCCCGGTACCGCCCGTCTGGCCGCCCGTCTGGCCGCCGGCCGGGCTCGCGGTCCGAGCGCCCGCGGTGGGTGACGCCGACGGCCCGGCCGCCGCCGGCTTTCCCCCGCCCCGGCTGCAAGCGGCCAGCGCAACGGCCAGCAGCGCGCAGCCGGCCAGCAGCGCGCTCCCGAAGAGCAGGATGTGCACCGGTGCCCGGCGTCGTGGGTGGTGCGGCGTGCCGGCCATTGCTCTCCCTGCCGCGGGACCGTCGCGTCCGCTGGCGACGCGATCCCCGCCCTGATCTCACGCTATGAAGTGCGCGCGCCCAGCACAATGCGGCGCCGCTCACCGGGTCACCCCTGCCCAGCCGGGCAGGGGTGCCCAGCCGCGGGGCGGGTGCGCCGCGGGGCATGTCCTCAGTGCGGCGCGAAGTCCTTGCCGCGGATGGTGACCAGCGAGATCACACCCGAGGCCAGGGCGATGATCGCCGCGACCAGCAGGATGTGGTTGAGACCGGTGGTGAAGGCGGTCCGCGTGATCGTCCCCACAGCCTGCCGCGCCTGGGCGGGCAGCGACTGGATCAGCACCCCGGCCTTCCCGGACTGAATGGCCGTCGCGATCTGCGGCCCCTTGCCGGACAGGCCGGGCACCACGGCCACCCCGGCCTGCACCACGTGGCTGACCTGGCTGGAGAACAGCGTCCCCAGCAGGGCGATCCCGGTCGCGATGCCCACCTGGCGGAAGGTGGAGTTGATGCCCGACGCCATCCCGGCCCGCTGCGGGGCGACCACCCCGACGGCGGTGGAGGCGAGCGGCGGGTTTACCAGGCCGATGCCCAGGCCACCCACGATCATGCCCGGGACGAGATGGGTCCAGCCCGAGCCGGCGTTGAGCCCGCGCATGAGCAGCAGACCCACGCCCACGAGGATCAGGCCGGGCCCGACCAGCAGGCGGACCGGCACCTTCGAGGACAGCCGGCCCGCCAGAGTCGCGGTCACCAGGATCGCGCCGGACAGCACCATGACCCGCACACCGGTCCCCAGGGCCGAAAAGCCCAGGATGTCCTGGAAGTACAGCACCATGTAGAGCAGCACCGAGAAGATCGACGCGCTGAGGCCGAACGCGGCGACCGAGCCGCCGGTGAACGTCGGGAGCATGAACAGGCTGAGGTCGAACATCGGGTGCGCCATGCGCATCTCGGTAACGACGAAGGCGACGAGCAGGACCGCCGCCAGCGCGAAGCAGCCGAGCACGAGGTGGTCGGTGAACGAGCGCTGGTTCGACTCGATCAGCCCGTAGACCAGGCTCGCCAGCGCCACGGTGAAAAACACGAAGCCGAGCCAGTCGGGCCGGCTGGCCTGCGGCGCACGCGATTCGGCCACCTTCAGCACCGCGATGACGACGGCCGCGATGCCGAACGGAACGTTCACGAAGAAGATCCAGCGCCAGGAGATGCCCGTGGTCAGCAGGCCGCCCGCCAGCGGGCCGATTGCGACGGCCAGGCCGGTCACCCCGCCCCAGACGCCGAACGCGGTGCCGCGTTCCTTGCCGCGGAACGCGTCGGCGAGCAGGGCCAGCGAGACCGCGAACATGATCGCCCCGCCGACGCCCTGCAGGGCCCGGGACAGTTGCAGCATCAGCGTGCTGGTGGCGAAGCCGCACAGCGCCGACGCCGCGGTGAAGACGACCAGGCCGACCAGGTACATCAGGCGGCGGCCGTACATATCCGCCAGGCTGCCCGCGGTGAGCAGGAACGCGGCCAGGGTCAGCGCGTATGCGTCGACGACCCACTGCAGGTCGGAGAAGCTGGAGTGCAGGGCCCGCTGGATGTCCGGCAGCGCGACGTTCACGATCGTGATGTCCAGCAGCAGCATGAACGTGCCGAGGCAGACCGCGACGAGCGTCCACCACTTGTTGCCGCGCTGGGTGTTGTCCTGCCGGGCTTGATTCCCGCCGTCGCGGGCGTGCTCGCTTACGGCGGCCTCGTGCTGGCCGTCATGCCCGTCGCGGGCGTGGTGGCGCGGGCGTTTACCGACGCCGGACACGTCTTCGTGGGCTTCGGTCACGACGGCTCCCGTGGCGTGATGGGACAGTGGGCAGCTCAGCCGCTCTCTGGCCAGCAGGCGGCGAACAGGGCCTCCCGGCCGTGCAGCTTGACCCGGTCGCCACGGCCCAGCGAGCGGGCCAGCTCGGCCTCGGCCGCCTCCACGCGCAGCCATTCCGCATAGCTCACCGGGCGTATCCCCCGGCGGGCCAGCGTCTCCTCCAGGGCCCGGACCCGGGCGCCCGCCGTCGCGGGCGCCCCGTCCGGGTACCGGAGCACGCCGGGCCGGGGCAGCGCCGCGTCGTCCATGGCGGAACCGCCGGCCAGGTCGGCGAGCAGGCTGCGGACGGTCTCGGCCGCGTCGGACTTGTTGGTGCCGATGACCCCGGTGGGGCCGCGCTTGAGCCAGCCGGCCACGTACTCGCCGGGCAGCGGGACGCCATCGGGGCCGAGGACGCGCCCGGCGGCGTTCGGCACCACGGCGGCGCGTTCGTCGAACGGGACGCCGTCGAGCGGGACGCTCTGGTAGCCGACCGAACGCAGCACCATCTGCGCGTCGAGGGTCTCCAGCTCCCCGGTGCCCTGGAACGCGCCGCTGGCGTCCAGCCGGGTCCGCTCCAGGACGACCCCGGTGACCCGCTCGGTCCCGGTGATCTCCACCGGCCGGAGCCAGAACCGGATGGTCAGCGTGCGCGCGGGCCCGCCAACGGGCTCCGCCGGGGCGCCGCCGTCCGCCGGGGCGCTGACGTTTCCCGCGGCCCACCTCTGGATCACGACCATGTTGCCGCGGACCCGCCGGTCGGACTCTGCCAGCGCCGTCCCCGCACCGGCGCCGTCGAACGCGTCCAGGTCCGCGTCCGGGGCCGGCACGATCACCTCGACACCCGGCAGCTCGCCCAGCTCGCGCAGCTCCTTGGTGGTGAATTTGGCGTGCGCCGGGCCGCGCCGGCCGATCATGTGCACCTCGCGGACCTTGCTGGCCTGCAGGGCCTCCAGGACCGCCTGCGGCACGTCGGTGCCGTGCAGTTCGGCCGGATCACGGGCCAGGATCCGGGCCACGTCCACCGCGACGTTGCCGACGCCGATGACCGCGACCGACTCGGCGTCGAGGGTAAAGGAGGACGGGCCGACGTCCGGGTGCCCGCAGTACCAGTTGACGAAGTCGGTGGCCGCGTAGCTGCCCGGCAGGTCCTCCCCCGGGATGCCGAGCCGGCGGTCACGCATCGCGCCGGTCGCGTAGACCACCGCGTCGTAGGCCGACAGCAGGTCTTCGCGCGTCACGTCCTCGCCGAGGTGCACGCCGCCGAGAAACCGGACATCGGGGCTTTCCAGCACCTTGCGCAGGTACTCGGCGATCGACTTGATCGACTTGTGGTCGGGGGCCACCCCGTACCGGACCAGCCCGTACGGGGTGGGCAGCCGGTCCAGGACGTCGACCCGCACCCGGACCGGTTCCGGCAGCGCGGCCGCGTGCTTGACGAGCGCCTCGGCGGTGTAAAGCCCGGCCGGGCCGGATCCGACGACCGCGACCTCAAGCACCTTCATGCTGACAGCCTAGGCGTTCTGCTGACCCTCGGTTTGCTCGGTCACGGGGTCGGCTCCTGCCGAGGCCCGTTCGGCCGTAGTAGCAGGGGCCGCGACGTCGGCGTTCGCGCGGCGCGCCACCGCCTCGGTGATCTGCCGGCCGAGATGCTGCGGCGTCAGGCCGGCCTCGGCGAGAACCTCGCCGCGGTCGCCGTGCGTGAGGAACCGCTGCGGCAGCCCGAACGTCTTGACCGGCACGTCGACGTCCCGGTCGCGCAGCAGCCGCGACACCGCGTCGCCGAAGCCGCCGACCCGGCCGTTGTCCTCGACCACGGCCACCAGCCGGTGCCGGCGGGCCGCGCCGACCACGGCCTCATCGACCGGCTTGACCCAGCGGGGATCGGCGACGGTCACGCCGATGCCGTGGTCCGCGAGCCGTTCCGCGACCGTCAGGCACATCAGCGCCATCGGGCCGGCGCCGAGCAGCAGCACGTCGGGACCCGCGTCCGGGCCCGGCTCGCGCAGCACGTCCATGCCGCCGAGCCGGGCGATGGCCTCGACCTCGCCGCCGACCGTGCCCTTGGGGAAGCGCACCACGGTGGGCCCGTCGGCGACGGCGACCGCCTCGTTGAGAAGTTCCGCGACGCGGGCCGCGTCGCGGGGGGCGGCGATCTTCAGGCCGGGCACGACCTGCAGGATCGATCCGTCCCACATCCCGTTGTGGCTGGCGCCGTCGGGCCCGGTGACCCCGGCCCGGTCCAGCACCATCGTCACCGGCAGCCGGTGCAGCGCCACGTCCATCAGCACCTGGTCGAACGCGCGGTTCAGGAAGGTGGCGTAGATCGCCACCACCGGGTGCAGGCCGCCCATGGCCAGCCCCGCGGCGCTGGTCACCGCGTGCTGCTCCGCGATGCCCACGTCGTAGATGCGGTCCGGGAACGCGCGGGCGAACGGGCCCAGGCCGGTGGGGTGCAGCATCGCCGCCGTGATCGCCACGACGTCGGGGCGCCGGTGGCCGATGGCGAGCAGTTCGTCCCCGAACACCTGGGACCAGGTCTGCTTGGCCGCGCCGCCCGTGGCGCCGGGGCGGGGCGCGCCGGGCACCTGGTGCAGGCAGTCGTCCTCGTTCTCCTCGGCCGGGCCGTACCCGAACCCCTTCTGCGTGATCACGTGCACCAGCACGGGGCCGCCGTATTCCTTGGCGCGGCGCAGCGCGTGCTCGACCATGGCCTCATCGTGGCCGTCGATCGGGCCGAGGTACTTCAGGCCGAGGTCCTCGAACAGCACCTGGGGCTGCAGGACGTCCTTGAGGCCCTTCTTGATGCCGTGCAGCGTCCCGTACACCGGCGGCCCGACCACCGGGGTGCGGGACAGCGTGGTCTTGATGTAGTCGAGCACGTTCTCGTACCGCTGGCTGATGCGGACCGACGCCAGGTTGTTGGCCAGGCCGCCGATCGTCGGCTGATAGGAGCGGCCGTTGTCGTTGACCACGATGACCAGCCGGGAATCGGTGTCCACGGAGATGTTGTTCAGCGCCTCCCAGGCCATCCCGCCGGTCAGCGCGCCGTCCCCGATGATCGCGACGACAGCGCGGTCGGCCTCGCCGCGCAGCTTGTACGCCTTGGCCAGCCCGTCGGCGTAGGACAGGCTCGTCGACGCGTGCGAGTTCTCGACGACGTCGTGGTCGGACTCGGCCTGGTTCGGGTACCCGGACATACCGCCCCGCTGCCGGAGCGTCCCGAACTCGCGCTGGCGCCCGGTGAGGAGCTTGTGCACGTAGGCCTGGTGGCCGGTGTCGAAGACGATGCGGTCCTTCGGCGAGCTGAACACCCGGTGCAGCGCGATCGTCAGCTCGACGACACCGAGGTTGGGGCCCAGATGGCCGCTGGTGCGGATGACCGTCTCGATGAGGGTGTCACGGATCTCACCCGCCAGGACGGCGATCTGGTCCTGGCCGAGGCCCTTCAGGTCTTCCGGGCCTCCGATGGACTCCAACAGGGTCACGTTGGTGCGCTCCTCGTGTTCCGGTGGCCGCTCCGGATGGCCGGATGGGACGGCAATTCCCAGAGTCTATTTGCGGCACTCTGCGGGACACACGCGACACCCGCGCTGAGACTGACGTACGTGTCGCCTAACGCGCTGGACCGCGCGGTCAGGCGAGCTGGGCGGCGGCGGTGACCTCGGCGATCACCGCGGGTCCCGGCTCCCACAGGGCGGCCTGGTCGGCGGGCTGGCCGAGGGTCCGGACCGGGATGACGTCGGCCATGTGGCCATCGTGCCCGATGCTGACCACCGGGCGGGCCAGCGGCCGCGGATCGGTGAGGCGCCAGTGGTGGCGGTTCGGCCGGGCCCACTCGCCGCAGTCACAGCCGTCGCCGGACATCGCGGCGGAGCACACATCGGCCAGCGTGAGCACGGCGACGATGCCGCCGATGGCGGCGACGGGGTCGCCCGGATCCCATCCGGCGAACCACAGCAGCGGCTCCTCGGCGGCGAGGAGATCAACGCGCATCGAGGCGTAGATCGCCAGTTGCCCGCGGTAGGACGGCGCCCAGTCCCGGTTCTCGACCGGCTTGTGACCGCGCGCGATGGCCCACGCCCACGGCTGGCGCACGCTGAGCAGCTGCACGTTTCCTCCATCAGCCCGCACCGGAGGGCCCCGTCGCCCGTTTACCGGTCCCGTGTTTGGCCTGTAAATACTTGTACTCTGCTGAGGCGGGAAGAGATTGGAGTCCGCGCAGAAACGATTCATAAATTCCATCGATGTCACTCACCCCGTGGCCCCCACCATGACACGCCGCGGAACGGGTCGCAAATTATGACTTTGAGTAGTTACCGGCCGGCGCGCAGGACGCGCTGGTCGGTCACGCGCTGCGCCAGCACCGGGATGCTCAGCGCGGTGAGCAGGTTGCCGAGGCCCATCACGGCCAGCAGCGTCCCTGCCGCCGCCGCGCTGTCGCCCCGGTCCCGGAACAGTTCCGGCAGCCAGGACACGCCCGCGTAGCTCCCTGCACCGCTCTGGCCCTTCCAGGCGCCGGTGCCCGGTCTGACACTGCCTACGATCAACGCAGGTATGACGACACCTGCGACCACAGATCTGAAGGCACCTGCGACCACACGTTTGACGGCGGCTCTGACGACGGGCCCGAGGGCACGGTCGGCGGCACCTTTGACGACGGGCCCGAGGGTGCCCCTGACGGCACGGCTGGCCGCGTCGGTGTCGTGAATCTGGGCGAGGGGGAAGGGCGCGGTTGGGCGCGACTGCTGCTGGAGGCCGGCTCATGCGAATGTGGCGTCAGCATCAGGTGGTTGGGGTTGAGCAGCAGCGCCACGGCCGCGATGAACGCGCACAGCGCGGTGACGAGCCCGCCGGTCACGGCGCCCATGGCGAAGGCCCGGCGCTCGCGGCCGATCTCGGTGCGCCGCCGCTCACGCAGCCAGGGC
>Ga0335081_10022765_pt1 | contig 10138 bp, 9 predicted proteins | sample Lox_Sample_35_FD_206713 | JGI IMG/M metagenome (GOLD analysis project Ga0335081, IMG submission 206713) | Soil microbial communities from Loxahatchee National Wildlife Refuge, Florida, United States - Lox_Sample_3.5 | ecosystem: Environmental > Terrestrial > Soil > Wetlands | place: USA: Florida... | reverse complement strand
CGCCAGGGGGCGCGAAATCAGCGCGGCTGCAAACTGGCTGCCCGCGACGAGGCCGACCGCGACCGCGCTCAGTCCCAGCCCTTCGTGTACATGAAGTGGCAGCACCGGCATTGCGATCCCGGTCACAAGAAATGCGACGAAGATCGTCGCCATGATCGGCAGGAGCGCGGTCATTGATGCGGGACCGGCATTGCGCGCGCCCGTCGCATGCATCCGGGGCTGCGCACCCGGCGTTGCCACTGACGCGCCCGCGCTCTCCCGTCGCGCGGAAATCTTTCGCCTCGTGGTCGCGCAGGCTGGCGCCCCGTCTACGGTGCAATCCTCAATCATGGAGAGAACCGTAGCGATCCGCCGACCATTCGATTAGCGGGCAAAATCCGCAAGGACTTATCGGCCAGGCGCGATAATTCGACATTTGGCGGGGGGTTATGCGTGGCGGCTCTAACGCCGTTTCCGCGTGGGCACGCTTGGCTTTGCCCAGCCTACGTCGCCCGCTCCTTCATCGCCGCCGCCACATGCGCCGCGATCTCGGCGCGGGTGCCCACCCACACGTCGTCGCGCCACATCACCTTGCGGGCGATCGCCTCGAACGCCCAGGCGCCGGCCGGGCGGCCGTAGCAATGGGCGTGCGCGGTCACGTCGATCATGGTGGCGTCGTCCTCGCCGGCGAGCACGTGGCCGAGCAGGTCGTCGAAATGCTCGACGAATTGGCGCGGCGAGCGGCCGTGGCGCATCGCGTGCGGCAGGTCGTTGATCTCCATGCCGAGCGGGATCGCGACGATGCGGCCGGTGTCGAACTCCTGCAGGTAGGGCCGGTCGTCGTCGAAGGCATCGCCGTGCCACTGGTAGCCGGCCGCGAGCAGCAGGCGGGCGCTGTCGCGCGCCGGCGTGCCGCGCGGGCTGATCCAGCCGATCGGCCGCGTGCCGGCGACCGCGGTCAGGACCTCGGTCGTCCTGGCGATGTCGGCCTCGACGGCCTGCGCCGAAAGCGCCGCCGGGACGACGTCCTGCGCATAGGCATGGGCGACGATCTCGTGGCCGGCCTCGGCGATCGCCTTGACGGTTTCGGGCACGCGCTCGGCGAGCACGCCGCTCACCATCACGCTCGCCTTGAGCTTGACGCGATCGAGCGCGCGCAGGAGCCGCGCCATGCCGCGCACCGGGCCATAATTGCCCCACGACAGCGCATTGGTGTCGAACGTCTTGGCCGGCAGCGGATTGCCCATCGGGCCGATGCCCGGCGCCTTGCCGTCCGACCAGGCCTCGTAGGCGACGTTGAACACCACCGCGACGCGGCGCCGGCCGGGCCAGCGGAAATCCGAGCCCAGGCGGACGACGTGCGCGTCGCGCGCGACGGGATCCTGCATCAATGCTCCCCACAGCCTGTCGTAGCCCGCATGAAGCCCCCGGGTCTCGCCTTCGGCGAGCCCGAGGACGGGCTCCCCGTAATGCGGGAAAGGTGGCCCCGGATTGCGCTTCCGCCTTCGCGCTCACGCGCTTCGGCGGACTCGCTGGGGCGGAACCCGCCGTAGCTCGCGACGCGAGCGAAGGCGCGGTCGCTCCATCCGGGCTACACGCCGCTACGCGTGCAAGAACCGCAACGCATGCACGGAAAAATACGACTGCGCGTCGGTCCAGACCGCGAGCGGCGACCAGCCGGCCGCGGCGGCGAGCGCGTGGAACGAATCGATCGTGTATTTATAGCTGCTCTCGGTGTGGATCGTCTCGCCGCGGCCGAACCCGATGGTACGCTCGGCGAGATGGACCTCCTGGGCGTCGCGGCTCACGAGATGCATCTCGATGCGGCTCTCGGGGCGATTGAAGAAGGCGGCGTGGCGGAAGGCATCGAGATCGAAATCGGCGCCGAGCTCGTGGTTGATGCGGCGCAGCAGGTTGAGGTTGAACGCCGCCGTCACCCCGGCGGCGTCGTTGTAGGCGGCGTTGAGCACCGCGCTGTCCTTGACGAGGTCGACGCCGACGACGAGGTGCGCGCCCGAGCCGAGCAGGCGCCCGGCGTGGCGCAGGAATTGCGCCGCCTCGGCCGGCTCGAAATTGCCGATGGTCGAGCCGGGAAAGAAGCCGACGTGCGGACGCGCGCGAATTTCCGCCGGCAGATCGAACGGCTTGGTGAAATCGGCCGCGACCGGCACGATGCGCAGCCACGGCAGGTCGCCCCGCAGCTGCGCGGCCTCGCGCTTGAGGAAGCCGGCCGAGATGTCGACCGGCACATAGGCGGCGATCGCGCGCCGGCGCAGCAGGATGCGCGCCTTCGCGGTCGAGCCGCTGCCGAGCTCGATCAGCGCGGCGCCGTGCGGCATCAGGGCCGCGATCTCGCCGGCGCGCGCCTCGAGAATGCCGAGCTCGGTGCGGGTCGGGTAATATTCGGGCAGCGTGGTGATCGCCTCGAACAGCGCCGAGCCGCGGTCGTCGTAGAAATATTTGGCGGGCAGCGTCTTGCGCGCGGCGGTGAGGCCGGCGACGACGTCGCGGGCAAAGTGGGAGGTCTGCAGCCGCACCGATGCGGCAGTCCCGGCGAGCACACGCATGGTTACAAAATCTCCGTGCTCGTCAGGACGAAAAATCGGCGAGCCGCAGCCCGCTGAACTGCCAGCGCGCCGCGGGGTAGAAGAAATTGCGATAGCTCGGGCGCGCGTGCCCGTGCGGCGTCGCACAGGAGCTGCCGCGCAGCACCATCTGGTTGACCATGAATTTGCCGTTGTACTCGCCGAGCGCGCCCTCGACCGCCCGGTAGCCCGGATAAGGCGCATAGGCGCTGCGGGTCCACTGCCACACGCTGCCGAAGGCGCCGTCGAGGTCGCCGCTGCGCGCCGCAACCTCCCACTCGGTCTCGCTCGGCAGATGCTTGCCGGCCCAGCGCGCATAGGCGTCGGCCTCATAGTAGCTCACGTGGCAGACCGGCAGCGCCGGGTCGACCGGCACGAGGCCCGCGAGCGTCAGCGCGAGCCAGCGTCCGTCTGTTTCGCGCCAATAGCCGGGCGCCGACCAGCCCTCGGCCGCGACCGCCGCCCAGCCGTCGGAGAGCCAGAGCTCGGGCCGCGCATAGCCGCCGTCTTCGATAAAGCCGAGCCAGTCCGCATTGGTGACGAGGCCGCGCGCGATGCCGACCGGGCCGACCAGCGCACGATGGGCGGGCTGCTCGTTGTCGAAGCAGAACCCTGTGGCCTGATGGCCGACCGTGCGGATGCCCTCGGCGAGGTCGATCATGCCGTCGCGCAGCCCGTCGCGCAGCCCGTCGCGATTGGCCGGCCGCGGCATGTGCCAATCCGGATCATAGACCGGCGCGTCGGGGTTCTCCGAAAACGCGTGCAGGATGTCGGTGAGGATCAGCTCCTGGTGCTGCTGCTCGTGATTGAGGCCGATCTCGAGCACCCGCAGGATCTCGGCCAGACGGTCGGACGCGGCCTCGGCGACCAGCGTCTCGACCGCGGCATCGACATGCGCCCGATAGGCCGTGACCTCGGCGACGCTCGGCCGCGTGATCAGGCCGCGCTTCGGCCGTGCGTGCCGCGGACCGGCCGCCACGTAGTACGAGTTGAACAGATAGGCGAAGCGCGCGTCGAACGGCCGGTAGCCGGTGGCCTGCGGCGTCAAGAGAAACTGCTCGAAGAACCAAGTGGTATGCGCGCGATGCCATTTGGTCGGGCTCGCGTCCGGCATCGACTGGACGACCTGATCCTCGGCCGACAGGCGGGCGGCACGACGCTCGGTCTCACGGCGCACCTCGCGAAATGCCTCGATGGCTGCGGCGCGCGCGTCAACGGCTGCGTTGCGCGCGTCCTGCCCGGTATCGTTTGCGGGCGGCGCGAAGGAGACGGACGGCAGTCCGCTGGGGGTTGGAGCGGTCTGAGCCATAGGTTTCGCACCGAATAGGAGGCCGACGGACACACGTCCAAATCAACTCTCCGTGTGGGCCGATGGTTCCACGGTCGCTGAAGGTAGGGACGAGGGTCGCGTTTCGCAACCGGCGGGCCCGCCCGCCGTCATGAGCCACAGCTCGCGCAGGCCGAGGGTCGTGAGCGCGAGCCCGAACGGCAGGACGAAGTAGAGCAGCCTGAACAGCAGCAGCCCGGCGACCAGATCCTCGCGGTTGAACTGGCCGAGGCCGACCAGCATCGCGGCGTCGAACACGCCGAGCGATCCCGGCGCATGGCTCGCGAAGCCGAACAGCGTCGCGAACACGAAGATCACCGACAGCGCGACGAAGTCGATCGCCGGCTCGGACGGGATCAGCATCGACATCGCGAACGCGCACAGCGAGAGGTCGGTAATGCCGATGAGGATCTGCACCAGCGTGAGCCGGCCGTTCGGCAGCGTGACCTGCCAGCGGTCGGCGCCGAAGGAACGCGGCTTGCGCGCCACATAGGCGAGGTAGCCGAGCAGCAGCACGAGGCCCGCAAGCCCGATCGCCCGATTGATCCAGTCCGGCAGATGGTCGACCGCCCCCGCCGCCGCCGGCACATAGACCATGCCGAGGCCGAGCACCGTGATGTTGCCGAGCCAGAACGTGAGCCCGGTCACGAAGCAGAGCTTGGCGATGTCGATGAGGGTGAGCCCGAAGGCCGAATAGATGCGGTAGCGCACCGCGCCGCCGGTGAACACCGTGGCGCCGATATTGTGGCCGATCGAATAGCTGGTGAAGCTCGCGAGCGCCGCGATGCGGTAGGGCACGTGGCGGGCGCCGATCGTGCGCAGCGCGAACCAGTCGTAGAACGTGAGCGTCGCGTAGGAGGCCGCGATCGCGCCGGCGGCGGCGATCACCTTGTGGAGCGGCTTGGCGGCCAGCGCCGCGCCGACCCGGTGGATGTCGAGATGATGCAGCCGGCGCCACAGGATCGCGAGCGACGCCGCGATGATGAGCCCGCTCAGCGCGACGCCGATCGAGCGCCAGCGGATGCGCGCGAAACCCGCGGCCTCAGCGTTCACCTCCCGAGCCCGCAATCGCAGTCCCCGCCCCGCTCGAAATTCAGAGACTCAGTTTGCACGATTTCACCCGCATACGACAGTTTGACGACAAAACCGGGCCGATCCGGACCATCCACCGGCCATCCACCACCGCGATGTCGCACCGTCATCAGATTGAGACACGAATCGACTAGCCATAATCGCGAAGCGATGTCCGATGGATCGTAATATCGTGAGCACACCCGAGTCTGCGCGACATTTTCGCGCTTTGTTCATCTCCGACGTGCATCTCGGCACCCGCGGTTGCCAGGCCGAGCGGCTCCTCGATTTCCTCCGCGACCATGACGCCGATACGATCTACCTGGTCGGCGACATCGCGGACGGCTGGGCGCTGCGGCAGAACTGGTACTGGCCGCCGACCCACAACGACGTGGTGCAGAAGCTGCTGCGCAAGGCCCGCAAGGGCGCCCGGCTGATCTACATCCCGGGCAACCACGACGAATTCCTGCGCGACTTCTACGGCACTCATTTCGGCGGTGTCGAGGTGGTGGCGCACGCGCTGCACGTCGCGGCCGACGGCCGCCGCTACCATGTCACGCATGGCGACAACTTCGACCTGGTGGTGCGCCACGCCCGCTGGCTCGCACTGCTCGGCGATCATGCCTACCGCTTCGCCCTCATTCTCAACACGACCTTCAACAGCGTGCGCCGCCGCCTCGGCCTGCCCTACTGGTCGGTATCGCAGTGGGCGAAGCTCAAGGTCAAGAACGCCGTCAACTACATCGGCGCGTTCGAGTCGACCCTGGCGATCGAGGCGGAGCGCCATCAGGCCGAAGGCGTGATCTGCGGCCACATCCACCACGCCGCCATCCGCGACTTCGGCGCGGTGCGCTACATCAACTGCGGCGACTGGGTGGAAAGCTGCAGCGCGGTGGTCGAGCACCCCGACGGCCGCTTCGAGATCATCTCCTGGGTCCAGGACGTCGAGCGACCGGCCCGCAAGCCTGCTTTGGCGGAGGCGAAGGCCGCGTAGACCGATGCGTATCCTGGTCGCAACCGACGCGTGGCATCCGCACGTCAATGGCGTGGTGCGGACGTTGACCGCAACCGCAAGCGGCCTCGAGAGCCTCGGCGTCGATGTGGCGTTTCTCACGCCGGACGACATGCCGCGCGGCGGGCTGCCGAGCCCGCGCCGGATCGCGGCGCGCATCGCCGCGCTCGCACCGGACGCGATCCACATCGCGACCGAAGGGCCGATCGGGCTCGCCACGCGCTGGTATTGCCGGTCGCGCGGGCGGCCGTTCACGACGAGCGTGCACCACCGCCTCGCCGACGGCGTGGCGGCGCGCTGGCCGATCCCGCCGCGCCTCGGCTGGCGCTTTCTGCGCTGGTTTCACGATGGCGGGCGCGGCACGATGGCGGCGACCGCCTCGCTCGCCGACGAGCTCGCGGCGCGCGGGTTCCGGCGCGTGCTGCGCTGGCCGCGCGGCGTCGACACGGGTCTGTTTCGGCCCCGGCTCAATGCGAGCCTCGGCCTGCTGCGGCCGATCTTCCTCACGGTCGGCCGACTCGCGCCCGAGAAGAACATCGCGGCGTTCCTGGCGCTCGATCTGCCCGGCACCAAGGTGGTGGTCGGCGAAGGGCCGGCGCGCGACGCGCTGGCGCGGCGGTGCCCCAACGCGATCTTCCTCGGCACGCATTACGGCGACGATCTCGCCCGCACCTACGCGGCGGCCGACGTGCTGGTGTTTCCGAGCCGCGCCGACAGCTGCGGCCACGTGCTGATCGAGGCGCTCGCCTGCGGCACGCCGATCGCCGGCTTTCCGGTGGCGGCGACGCGCGACGTCGCCGGCAGCGCGCCGGTCGCGGCGCTCGACGCGGATTTGCGCACGGCCTGCCTCCGGGCGCTCGCGCTGTCGCGCACCGCCTGCCGGGCCCATGCCGAGACGATGAGCTGGGCCGCGAGCGCGCGCGCCTTTCTCGACAATGTGGAGCGCGCCGGAATGGCATCGCACGCCGCGCCCGCGCTGGTGCCCGCCGCGGACGCCGCCCGCACCAAGCGCAAGACGGCGGCGCCGGCGATCTCGTAGGGCAAGCGCCAGCCGACAATGCGGGATGGGTCGAGCGCAGCGAAACCCATCGGCTGGCTCGCAAAACTCGACTCTGCCGCTGGGTTACGGCGCTTCGCGCCCAACCCATCCTACGCGCCCGCGGACGATGACGGCGGCGGATGCGGAGGCGGCATCAAGGGCGGAGCACGCACACCGCCGTAAGATCATCGCCAAGCGCACGCGACAATGGAGCGAGCAAGGGCGCGCAGATGCGTTCGACAAAGGCTTCGGCCGTCGATGCGTCCGCGCAGCTCTGTGCGAGCGCAAGCGCGCCGACCTTGTCGAAAGGCTGGCCATGCTCGTGGAGAAAGTCGATGAACACGTCGCTATAGAGAAACAGCATCGCGCCTGGGCCAAAGGGCGTCGAGGCGCCCAAATATTCCGCGTCGGCAGTGATGCCGAGCGGAAGCCCGGAACTGTCGATCGCGATGAGCGGACAATTCTTGCCGTTTCGAACGATCGGCTGCGGCGAGCTGCGCCTGCTGACTCGTCGAGCCAGACGCGACCTTGGTCGCTTCGATGCTCGTTTTGGCCCGAGAATGAATGAAGCGACCAGACCCCCAACGTCCGCTTTTGGCACGAAGCTGTCGTTCGCGGCATGTCTGCTTCACGTCCGCTCTGAGGGGGTGAAGCGGACTCGATATGCTCAGTCTGAGTTCTTCTGCTTGTGACCCACAGCGAACGGGAGGCGCAGAGCGACGGCACCCGTCAGACAGACGCTGGCCACAAATCAGACGCACCTTCTGCTTACGAGGTGGCCGGCCGGTTTTGTTGGATCCACGTGCGTGAATACCGGTGGCGATCGACGCCGGGAGCCTGTTTCATCACTTACCCGAACGAGATGCTCGTAGGTGCGGCCATGCGAACGATGATTTACGCGACCATGCTCGCCGCGCTGCCGATCGCTGTGATGGCCGCGGAACTGCCGAAGAAGACGACGCCGCCGCAGCGTGAGGTGAAGGGCAATCCTTGCGCGGCCTACGGCGCCGGCTTCGTCAAGGTCGACGGCACGACGACCTGTGTGAAGGGCGGCGGCGCCGTCAGAGTCGAGGCGGGCGGCTCGAAATAGGCCGCGCAACGGAAGGGGGCCCGCTCAGCCACCATCCCAGGCGTGCCTTCTGGCACCGCTTGATGTCCGCAGGCCACCGCGACCGCGGCGCGATCCCTACCAAACGTTAATTTCCGTGCCATGCTCGCGTAATCTTCACGGCGCTATCGATAGCGGGACTGTCGTCGCCGTGTTCCCTTCCCCCCCTCCCCAGGCACAGCGGCGATTGGCCCCGGCAGCATCGCCCCCGCTGCCGGGGCCCCTCCGATCGGGCGCCCATGCGAGCAGCGGCGCACCCGGCGATCGCGACCGTTCCAAGCGGCATGAATTGTTTCCGTTTTCGGCCCCGCTTGCCCGCGCGGAGTCGCGGGGCAGCGTCCCACTGCATCGGAGTCGCAGGCCGCACGCAGCGGCGGCGCGCCGTGCTAGGCTCGCCCGAACAACAGCGATCATCGGGAGGACCGGCATGCGCGAGAACCATTTCGATCGGCGAGCCGTCTTGGCGTCGACCACGGCGCTCGCCGCCGCCGCGCTGATGCCGGGCGGCGCATCGGCGCAAGATACGGCGCGAGGCACGGCGGCGCCGCAGAGCGATGCGCTGCCGGCGCGCGGCGAATTCGTGGTGCGCGGCGCACACGTGCTCACGATGGATCCGAACCTCGGCGACCTCGCGACCGGCGACGTGCATGTGCGCGACGGCGCCATCGCGGCGGTCGGCGTCGCGGTCGGCGCGCCCGGCGCCGAGGTGATCGACGGCAAGGGCATGATCTGCATGCCGGGCTTCGTCGACACGCACTGGCACCACTGGACCACGCTGCTGCGGCCGGTGATGCAGGCGGACGATCCCAAGCGCACCTATTTCCCGGTCACCTTCGCGCTCGGCCTGCACTACGCCCCGGAGGACAGCTATCGCAGCGTACGGCTCGGCCTCGCCCAGGCGCTCGCCGCCGGCGTCACCACCACCCACAACTGGGCGCACAACGTGCGCAGCCCGGCGCATGCCGACGCCGAGGTGCGGGCGATGCGCGAGAGCGGCCTGCGCGGCCGGTTCGCCTACGGGCCGGCGCTCGGCATGGCGAACGACCAGATGATGGATTTCGCCGACATCGCCCGCCTGAAGAAGGAGATCGGCAGCGACCCGATGCTCACCCTGGGCATCAACTCGCGCAACGTCGACGGCAACCTCGGCGGAACGCGCGGCGCGATCGACCCCGCCATGGCGAAGAAAGAATGGAGCGCGGCGCGCGAGCTCGGCCTGCCGATCACCCTGCACACCTCGGGCTCCGGCGCGATCAAGCTCCTCAACGAGGCCGGCCTGCTCGGCCCCGACCTGCAGCTCGTCCACCCGCTCAACACCGACGCGGCCGACTGGGCGGCGCTGGCGAAGCACGACGTGCGCTACAGCGTGTCGCCGCTCGGCGAGGCGGGCCGATCCGGCGAGATGCAGTTCCCGGAGATCATGCAGGCCGGCGTCAAGGTGAGCCTTTCGATCGACAACGTGACGGCGGAACGCTGCGACTGCTTCGCCTGCATGCGCATGCTGCAGACGATCAACCGCCACCGCACCGGCGGCAAATTCAAGCTCACCACCCGCAAGCTGGTCGAGATGGCGACGATCGACGGCGCCGAGGACCTCGGCTTCGCCGACCGCACCGGCTCGCTCACGCCCGGCAAGCGGGCGGACCTGATCCTGGTGCGCACGGACGAGCCGCACATGGGCGACATCGGCGATCCGTACGACGCGCTGGTGCAGCTCGCGCAGCCGTCCGACGTCGACACCGTGGTGGTGGACGGCCGCATCCTGCGCCGCAACGGCGCGTTCACGGCGCTCGACTACGGCAAGCTCCTGGCGGACGCGGCGCAGTCCGTGGCGGCGCTGAAGACCAAGGCGAACTGGAGCTGACGGCGGCGGATAATGCGACCCAAAACCGGAAGGCGCAGTGAACCAGAAACGGCACAAACACCTCTCCGCGATGTGCCGATGCGGCAAGGTGAAGTTCGAGGCGGTCGGCCCGCCGATTCTGACCGGCTCCTGCTATTGCACGAGTTGCCAAGA
>Ga0335081_10022763_pt1 | contig 10139 bp, 6 predicted proteins | sample Lox_Sample_35_FD_206713 | JGI IMG/M metagenome (GOLD analysis project Ga0335081, IMG submission 206713) | Soil microbial communities from Loxahatchee National Wildlife Refuge, Florida, United States - Lox_Sample_3.5 | ecosystem: Environmental > Terrestrial > Soil > Wetlands | place: USA: Florida... | reverse complement strand
CGTGCAATTTGCCGAGCTCGTCGTGCAGAGCGAGCAGCCGTTCGTCGAAGCCGGCCTCGTCGTCGCCCTCTCGCTTCCGCACATCGTCGTCCTGACGCTGCCCGTCGCGTTTCTCCTCGGCCTCCTGATCGGAATCGGCCGGCTCTCGGCAGACTCCGAGCTGACGGCCCTTCGTGCCTCGGGCGTCGATCTCCTGTCCCTTTACCGTCCGATCGCACTTCTCGCTGTCGCGATCGGGGCCGTGACGCTCGCGCTGATGCTCGGCGTCGTCCCGCGGACGAACCATCTTCTCTACGCGATGAAGCTGCGCCTCTCGAGCTACGCGTTCGCCCAGCGCATCCAGCCGGGCGTCTTCAGCCCGGAGATCGCCGGCCTGAGGGTTTACGCCGAGGGGGCTTCTTCCGACCGCCGCGAGCTCACGGGTCTCATCATCTCGGACCGCTCCAGCCCGGAGGGCGAGCGACTGACGCTCGCGAAGCGGGGCTGGCTGGAGCTGGAGGAGGATCAGGGCCGTCTCTGGCTGCGCGTCGAAGACGCCGAGACCCACCACACACAGGACGGCGGCGCCCGGTACGACGTCACGTCCTTTTCGCAGCAACGCATGATCCTCCAGGACAACGGCCCGACCCGCGGGACGGAGAAGCAGATTCGCGAGCAGACGCTGCGCGAGCTCCTGGAACGCGCCGCGGCCCGGACGCGCCGGCCCGAGGACCGAAGGCTCGCGCTGACGGAGGTCCACAAGAAGTTCGCGCTGCCGGCGGCCTGCCTCGTCTTCGGGCTCATCGGGCTGCCCCTCGGAATCGTCAATCGGCGCGGGGGTCGGGCCGCCGGGTTCGCGGTGTCGGTCGCGATCGTGCTCCTCTACTACGCCCTTCTCGCCACGGGTGAGGCTCGCGCGATCGAAGGGCGGATGTCACCGGCCCTCGCCATGTGGCTGCCGAACCTTCTGCTTCTCGCTTTCGGCGCGTTTGCGCTCGCCCGCGTGCGGCGCGACAAAACGGTTTTCTTCTCCCTCTCCGCGAGCACCCCCGCGCCGGCCACCGCGGCGCAGATGACTGCGCCCGGTCAGGCCGTCATCCCCGGGAACGGCCGGAGCATCCGGGACCAGCGGGCCCCTTTTCCCGGCCTTCTTCTCATCGACCGGTACGTCGCGCGGCGCTTTCTCGTCGCCTTCGCCCTCGTCGTCACCTCGATTGCCACCCTCTACGTCCTGATCGACTACCTGGAGATCTCCGACGACATCGCCCGGCATCGGCCGCCGACGGCTCTCATCCTGCGTTACTACCAGGCCTTCCTGTCCCCGATCATTCTCGACATCGTGCCGTTCGCGTTTCTCGTGGCGGCGCTCGTGACGATCGCGAGCCTCGTCCGCTCCGGCGAGACGACCGCCCTTCTCGCCCACGGAATCTCGCTGCATCGGGCGACGGCTCCCCTTCTCGTGCTCGCCGTCGCGACGGGGGCGGGGCTCTTCGTCTTCGCCGAGCGCGTCGTTCCCGCGGCGGCATCAGAGTCGGACCGCATCCGCTTCCTGCTCAAGGGGCAGAAGCCTCCTCTCAGCGGAGCCGGCGGCGCCTGGTTCCGAGGCGACGGAGGGCGATTCCTCGCCGCTGACGCTTACGATCCGGCCTCACGGGTCGCGAGCGGCGTCACGGTGCTTCAGATCGATCCCGCGACCTGGCGGCTCGCCTCGCGCCATGATGCGGCCCGGGCGCGACTCGTCCCGGGGAAAGGGCTTCTCGCAGAGAGCGGCTGGATCCGGACGTTCTCACCGGGCAACGTTCTGGCCATCCGGCGCGACGATCCCTTCTTCATCGAGGCGCCCGAAGCGGCCGCCGGCTTCGCCGCTGGTCACGCGGACCCGCGCCAGATGACCTACCGCGAGTTGGCGCGTTTCATCGGCGTGCGTCGCAGGGCCGGCGCCGACACGGCGGCGCTCGCGACCGGCCTCCACCAGAAAACCGCGGTGGCGGCGTCCGCTCTTCTGCTGACGCTCATCGGACTCCCCTTCGCGTTCGCGTACGGAAAGCGCGGGGCCGTGGCGGGTGTCGGCGTCGCGCTCTTCCTCGGCTTGACGTACCTCTTCCTGTCCGCTCTTCTCGTCTCGTTCGGGCAGCAGGGCGCCATCCCCCCGTTCCTCGCCGCGTGGGCGCCGAACGTCTTCTTCGGTCTCGGGGCGGCGTGGGGATTGCTCGGAGTCAGAACGTAATTTTCTCTTCAAGTCCCTTCTTCCCAGCCTGAAAGGTACTTCTCCTGCTCGGGCGTCAGCACGTCGATGGCGATGCCCATCGAGGCGAGCTTCAAACGCGCGATCTCGGCGTCAATCGCCGCGGGGATCTCGTGCACCCTGTTTCCCAGAGACGCGTGATTCCTGACCATGTACTCGGCGCCGAGCGCCTGATTCGCGAAGGACATGTCCATGACCGACGCCGGATGGCCTTCGGCGGCCGCGAGGTTGATGAGGCGCCCGTCTCCGAGCAGGAAGATCGTGCGGCCGTCCCGGAGGCGGAACTCCTCGACGAACTCCCGGATCATGCGGCGCGAAGCGGCCCGGGCTTCGAGCGACGGGATGTCGATCTCGACGTTGAAGTGACCCGAGTTCGCCACGACGGCGCCAGACTTCATGGTGGCGAAGTGCCTGTCGTCAAGGACGCTCTTGTTGCCCGTCACCGTGACGAAGACGTCCCCGATCTTCGCGGCCTCCGCCATCGGCATCACGCGGAACCCGTCCATCGCGGCTTCGATCGCCCGAACCGGGTTGATCTCGGTGACGATCACGTTCGCGCCGAGGCCCTTCGCGCGCATCGCAACGCCCTTGCCGCACCAGCCGTAGCCGGCCACGACGAGGTTCAGGCCGGCGATGAGGAGATTCGTCGCGCGAATGATTCCGTCGACCGTGGACTGGCCGGTACCATACCGGTTGTCGAAGAAGTGCTTCGTCTCCGCGTCGTTCACGGCGACGACCGGGAACTTCAGGACGCCCTCTCTTTCCATGGCCTTGAGGCGGATGACACCCGTCGTCGTCTCCTCCGTTCCGCCGATGATTCCCTCGAGAAGGGCCTTCTTCTCGCCGGCCGAGAGTCCCCGTGCCCACGCCGCGAGAGAGGGCTCCAGCTGCCCTTCCCTGCCGAGGGCGATGAACAGCAGCGACGACACGAGATCCGCGCCATCGTCCATCGTGATGTTCGGCTTGTGCCGCAGCGCGGCCTGAATGTGCGCGTAGTACGTCTCGTGGTCCTCGCTCTTGATCGCGTACGTCGAGATTCCGAACTCGGCGACGAGCGCGGCGGCCACGTCGTCCTGCGTGGAGAGCGGATTCGAGGCGCAGAGCACGACGTCCGCGCCGCCGGCCTGGAGCGTGCGCGCGAGGTTTCCCGTCTCCGTCGTGACGTGGAGGCAGGCCGACAGCCGGATGCCGGCGAGCGGTCTCTCCTTCCCGAATCGCTCGCGGATCCGTGCCAGAACAGGCATCGAGCGATCGGCCCACTCCATGCGGAGCCGTCCCTTGCCGGCGAGAGAAAGGTCTTTCACGTCGTGCGCGGGGAGCGTGGCGGTCGTCATGCGATCTCCTTGCGGCCGTGCGTGGAATCCCGTACGGCATCGACGATGTAGGTGGCGAGAGCGACCTCCCCGGAGCCCGAGGAGACACGGTAGGGAGCGAAGGCCGAGAAGCGCGCGGCGGCGAAGCCCGCGCGCCTGAGGCCGGCGCGGAGGGTCTCGCGCGGCAAACCGAGATGATGCGCGCCCGTCACGGCGCGCAGCGCGCGAAGGCCGTGCGGCTCGAGCTCGACGAGGACGACGCGGCCGCCTGGCCTCGCGGCTCGACCGAACTCCTCGAGCGCCTCCGCCGGCCGGACGAGGTGCCGGAGTAGGTGAAACGCGAAGATCGCATCGAACGCACCGTCGTCGAACGGCAGTTTTTCCGCGCACGCGCGCCGCACCGTGACGTTCTCCGCGCCCGCGCGCCGGAGCTTCTCCTGCGCGAGGCGCACCATGCGCGCACTCGCGTCCACGGCCTCGACCGTCCCGGCCACGCCGGCGAGCGTGAGCGTCAGGAGACCGGTGCCGCAGCCGACGTCGGCAACCCTGAGGCCGCGCGGCACGAGCCTGAGGAGCGCCGCCTCGCGCACCCCCGGCGAGTAGAACGGGCCCATGAACCGGTCCCACTCTCCCGCGACCGCGTCGAAGCTCACCTCGGGAAGCCCGGTGGCGCGTTCCTCGAGGACGTCCCGGAGCCGCTCGTCGTCCGACGGGAACGCGGAATCCGTGACGGCCGAAGCCACCGAGGTCCAGAGCGTCCGCCCTTCGCCCGTCGCCGCATAGCGCTCGGCCCCGTTCGTCCGATGCGTCTCGACGAGACCGGCGCGCCGGAGCACGGCGAGGTGATTCGAGACGCGAGATTGAGCGGCCCCCAGGACCCGCTGGATCTCCCGCACCTGCAGCTCCTCACGGGACAGGAGCCGCACCGCGCGGAGGCGCAGCGGGTCGGCGAGGGCGGACAGGGCGGCGGACTCGAGCATGACGAGATCATATCACATGATCACGCTGCCGTGATATGAATATCGGGCTGCGGCGCGACCCGAGCCCTATTCACCTTCTAGGAGATCTTTCTCTTTCTCTTCTCTCAAGCGCTGGCGGGTACCGCCGCGCGGAAGGCGGCCGCGAGGGACTCGGCCCTGTCGGTCCGCTCCCACGTGAACTCCGGAAGCCGGCGGCCGAAATGCCCGTAAGCCGCGGTCTTTCTGAAGATCGGCCGCCTCAGGTCGAGCGCGTCGATGATGCCCTTCGGCGTGAGCACGAAGTGCTCGCGCACGAGCTTCGAAAGAGCCTCGGGATCGACGTTCGAGGTCCCGAACGTCTCGACGAGGACCGAGACGGGATCCGCCACGCCGATCGCGTACGCGAGCTGCACCTCCACCTTGTCGGCGAGCCCGGCCGCCACGAGGTTCTTCGCGATGTAACGCGCCATATAGGAGGCCGAGCGGTCCACCTTGGTCGCGTCCTTGCCCGAAAACGCGCCCCCGCCGTGGCGCCCGAATCCGCCATACGTGTCCACGATGATCTTGCGGCCCGTCAGGCCGGTGTCGCCCTGCGGCCCTCCGACGACGAAACGGCCCGTCGGGTTGATGTGGAACTTCGTGTTCTCGTCGAGGAGCGCCGCGGGCACGACGGGCCGGATGATCTCCTCGCGCACCGCCTCGCGCAGCTCCGGCGTGGGAACGGTCTCGGCGTGCTGCGTCGAGACGACGACGGCCTCCACGCGCACCGGCCGGTCGCCTTCGTATTCGACCGTGACCTGGCTCTTGCCGTCGGGGCGCAGCCACTCGAGGATCTTTGACTTGCGGGCCTCCGCGAGACGCATCGTGAGCCGGTGCGCGAGCGTGATGGGAAGGGGCATGAGCTCCTCGGTCTCCCGCACCGCGAGACCGAACATGAGGCCCTGGTCGCCGGCGCCGCCCGCGTCGACGCCCATGGCGATGTCCGGCGACTGCTTGTCGATCGTCGAGAGTACGGCGCACGTCTCGTAGTCGAATCCGTACTTCGCTCGCGTGTAGCCGACGTCGCGGATCGTCTCCCGCACGATGCCCGGGATGTCCACGTAAGTCTTCGTCGTGATCTCACCCGCGATCAGCGCGAGGCCCGTCGTCACGAGCGTCTCGCAGGCGACCCGCCCGAGGGGATCGTCCCTCAGGATCGCGTCGAGGATCGCGTCGGAGATCTGGTCGGCGATCTTGTCCGGGTGGCCTTCCGTGACGGATTCCGACGTGAAGAGGCTGCGGTTCTTGCCCATGGTTCCACGCTCCGGAGCCGCGCTGCGGCGAAGCGCGGAGTTTAGCAGGCCGGCATTCCCTTCACGGGCGAAAAATCAGGAAGCGCGTCGTTCCGTATCGTCGACGATCGGCCGGCTCGAGGCCAGAAGGGCGCAGGACCTCGTCGTCCCCGCGCTCGTGAAACAGCCAGCCGCCCGGGCGTAAGAGGTGAAGAAGAAGTTGAAGGTCCCCTGAGGAATCTTCTTCGAAGGGGGCATCATGGAAGATCACGTCGAACGACGGACGCCGCGGCGCGCCCTCCGTGGGCGCGGCGGACCCGACCGCGATACCGCGGCTCGCACGCCCCGCCGCGCTCCCCTCTTCGCCTTTCGAAGAGAATCTTTCTACGGACATCTCCTCGATGCGAGCCGTCTTCCCCGTTCCGAGCCGTTCGAGGTTCCCCCTCAGTATGTTCGCGACGCGACGATCCGACTCGACGAACGTGGCGTGCGCGGCGCCGCGCGAGAGCGCCTCGAGGCCGTACGCCCCCGAGCCCGCGCACGCGTCCAGCACGCGGGCGCCCACGACCGCCTCCCCGAGGACGTCGAACACCGCCTTGCGCGCGCGCTCGGTGGTCGGCCGAATGCCCTGCGGGACACCCAGCTTCCGCCCGCGCCAGATTCCGGCGGTCACGCGCACCATGGGCTCAGTGCCACGGTACAGGCGAAGGTGTGGGCGGTCTCGGGCCTGCAACGACGGGATCCTCGAAGAGGCGCGGGATGTCGCCGCGATACACGAAGATCCTCAGCTCGTGACTCCCCTGCTCGCCGCTGGCGTCGAGCTCCTCGAGCTCGAAGTCGTGATCCAGCGCGTCGTCGTGGACGACCCGGTACCAGACGCCGTCGGCCCGCCTCCTTAGAGTGTCACCGTCCTTCAGGGGCTTCGTGTCCCACTTCGTCTCGGCGGGATCCTCCTTCTCGAACCGGGACCGGAGATCCTCCAGCGCGCCCCGCGCCCTCCCCACGGCCAGCGGCAGCGCGGTGAGGTCGTCGTACGCGAAGATGCGTGACCTCCCGGCCGGATCGGCGATCTCGATCGTGACGCGCCGCGCCTGCGCGTCCCCGAGGGCGGACCGGCGCGGATCCTCGACGTCCGCCTCGCGCACGGCCAGCGCCTCGAGACAAACCCTCCGGATCACGTCGATCTCCTCCCGCGAGACCGCCTTTCGGTCGACGATCCGCTCGGACCGGTATCCGCGGACCCTGACGAGAGTCCCGTCGTCGAAAAGAGCCACGCGCTCCATCCCGATGCCCTGCCGGGACTCGAGCGCCGCGATGAGATGAGGATCGCGCTTCTCCGGCGTGGGCGTCGGCGCGGGCGGGGCCGTCGCCGTCGGTGCGGGCGACGGGGAGGAACCGGCCGCGAGCAATACCGCGAGAAGCACGATCCGCGTCATCGCGCTTCCACGTCCGCGGCACGTCTCAGCGCCCTCGGGAAGTTCAGCCGGGACGCGACAGCCGCGCGCTCGACGGCCGAAAGCGGCGCGAGGAGGCGTTTCCAGGCGGCCTCTGCTTTCGGACGCTCGGGTTCGGGCCGTTGCGCGTCGAGGGATGGCGGCACAGAGCCAGAGGCCGATTTTTTCCTAGAAGGTGAATGGGGGATCGCCCAACCCGGGAGCACGTCGCCAAAGAGTTCGAGCTCCGCCGCGAGCCCCAGCGAGCGATCCCAATACCCTTCTAAGAAAATCTCCTCGAATCCCCTGCGCATCCGGTCGCCTGAAAGAGCTCCGAAGGCGCCTGCGCTGCGCGCCCTCTTGATTGCTTTTTCGAACTCCCCGTCCCACGCGAATCCCAGGCGCACCGCGTATTTCACCGCCCGGTACGCGCGCGTCGGGTCGTCGACGAGGGATTTCGCGTGCAGGAGGCGGAGGGTCCTGGACGCGAGGTCCCTGCGGCCGCCGAAAGGGTCCAGGACGCTTCCCGTGAGGCCGCGCCTGCCGACCCGCCGGGCCATCGCGTTGATCGTGAAGTCCCGGCGCCCGAGATCCTCCTCGATCGTGGTCGTGCCCGTGACGACAGGTAGGCTCGCCGGCGCCGGATACTCCTCACGACGCGTCGCGGCCACGTCCACGCGAAGGCCGCCGGGAGCCCGGAGCCTCGCCGTGCCGAACCGCGCGTGCGACTTCTCGAGCGACCAGCCGGGCAGTCTGCCCAGGCGCGTCGCGAGCTCGAGCGCGGTCGCGGCGGCCGCCTCCACGGCGAGGTCCACGTCGTGAAGCGGGTGGCCGAGAAGCAGGTCGCGCAACGCCCCTCCGACGAACCACAGTCCCACCTCACGCCGGTCGGCGACCTCGCCCGCCCGCACGAGCTGCGTGGCGACCTCCTCGGCGGCGAACGCGGGCGGGGCTTCGCCCTCGGCGATCATGGCGCAGCCGTGTACGAGTATCGGACGGAGTTCGGACCGAGGAGGGTCTCCATCGACGCCGTGAACTCGGGGCTCGGCCGCACCCACAGGCGAGAATCGATCTTGTGGCGGGCGGCGAAGTGGCCCGGCCGGCGCAACTCGAGCGAGACGGGCACGGGGCCCGCGTACCTTCGAAGAATCTCCTTCAGAGCCTCTTCGTCGAAGGTCTCGAAGTTCTGTGGAACGATGAGCACCTCGCGGGCGCCCTGCTCTTTCAGTCCTTCGAGGGGCTGGATTTCGCGCGCGATGATCTCGATGGGCATGCCGGCGGCCTCGTTTTCCGAAGAATCGTGCATCCCGCCGCCCGGCGCCATGGACAGGCGCACGGTTCCCGTGACGAGCACGGGCCGGCCCGGCGCGAGCCATGACCCGACGCGCTCGAGAAGGCCCGCGAAGATCGTAACGGGCACGGAGCCCGTGAGGTCTTCGACGACGGCCTTCGCCATCATCTTTCCCTCGTTCTGGCCCTTCTTGATCTGGCTCTTCTTGACCGTCCCGACGAGCCCCACGAGCTTCACCTGGGCATCGAGGCGCTCGCGCAGCGTCTCGCACGTGGCGTCGCCGAACATCCGGATCTCGTCCTCGAATCGCGCGAGCGGATGGCCCGTGATGTAGAAACCGAGCGTCTCCTTCTCGTAGCGGATCCTCTCGTCGACGCTCCATTCCTGCCTGTCGGGAAACTGATCTTCGACGCGCGTTTCCTTCGGAACGTCGAAGAGGAGAGCCTGGCTCGACGACGCGGCCTCGCGCGCGTCGGCCGCCACGTCGATCGCATGGTCGAGCCCGTCGAGAAACGCGGCCCGGCTCTTCCCGAGGGAGTCGAAGCAGCCCGACTTGATCAGCGCCTCGATGACCCGCCGGTTGTTCAGGCGGAGGTCGACACGCGAGCAGAAATCCGTCAGGGACCTGAACGGGCCGTCGCCGGCGCGCGCCGCGAGGACCGAGGCGACGGCGCCTTCCCCGACGCCCTTGACGGCTCCGAGGCCGAACCGGATCGCGGGGCCGTCCGGCGTGAATGAAAGGTCCGACGCATTGACGTCCGGCGGCAGCACGGGGATCTTCATGTCGCGGCAGGTGTTCACGTACTTGACGACGTCGTCCGAGCTGCCCGAGCTGGCGGTGAGCGTGGCCGCCAGGAACTCCACCGGGTGATGCACCTTCATCCAGGCGGTGCGATACGCGAGGAGCGCGTAGACGACCGAATGCGACTTGTTGAAGCCGTAACGGCCGAACGGCAGGATGAGCGCCCACAGCTCCTCGGCCTTCCTCTTCGGCGTCCCGTTCGCGACCGCCTTCTTGACGAACTTGTCGCCCTCGGCCTTGAGAAGCGCCTCGTCCTTCTTCCCGATGGCCTTGCGGAGCTTGTCCGCTTCCCCGGGCGAATAGCCGGCCACGGCGCGCGCCGCGAGCATGACCTGCTCCTGGTAGACGAGGACGCCGTACGTGTCCCTGAGGATGGGCTCGAGTTGCGGGAGCGGGTACTCGAACTTCGTCCCGCGGCGCCGCTGGATGTAGACCTCCACGGTTCCGGCGTCGAGCGCGCCCGGCCGGTAGAGCGCATTGAGGGCGGCCAGATCCTCGAACACCTCGGGCCTCACCCGGCGGAGCAGATCGCGCATGCCGGACGACTCGAACTGGAAGACGCCGTCCGTGCGGCCGTCCGCGAAGAGCCGGTACACCTCGGGGTCGTCGAGCGGAATGGCGTCCAGGTCCGGGCGCTTCCCCGTCCTCTTCATCACGAAGCGCAGGGCGTCGTCGAGGATGGTCAGCGTGATGAGCCCGAGGAAGTCCATCTTGAGCAGGCCCATCCGGTCGACCGACTTCATCTCGAACTGGGTCGTGATCTCGTCGTTGCTGTTGCGGTAGAGAGGCAGGTACTCGACGAGGGGCCTCGGGGCGATGAGGATCCCGGCCGCGTGGACGCCCGCG
>Ga0335081_10022762_pt1 | contig 10139 bp, 7 predicted proteins | sample Lox_Sample_35_FD_206713 | JGI IMG/M metagenome (GOLD analysis project Ga0335081, IMG submission 206713) | Soil microbial communities from Loxahatchee National Wildlife Refuge, Florida, United States - Lox_Sample_3.5 | ecosystem: Environmental > Terrestrial > Soil > Wetlands | place: USA: Florida... | reverse complement strand
GCCGCCCGCGGCGAGACGGTCCGCGGCGGAGGCGACCGCCTCGGGCCCGACCGTCGCCATGACCACCACGATGCTTCCAGCCGCCAGCGAGCCGGCCGCCCCGCCGGGCGCGAACAGCGCCTCCTCCACCTGCCCGGGCGTGGCGACCATGATCACGATCAGATCCGCGCCGCCGGCCGCGGCGGCCACCGTGTCCACGGGCCGCACGCCATCCGCCGCCAGGGCCGCGGCACGCCCCGGCACGACGTCGTAGCCGCGGACCACGTGTCCCGCGCGGGCCGCCCGCGCCGCCATGGGTGCCCCCATCGCGCCTAGCCCCAGCCAGCCGACCTGCATCAGCGCTCCTCCCGCTCGCCGTTGAGGATGGCCACCACGTCCGCCAGGGTGCCGTCGTCGCCGACGTTGCCGGCGAATACCACGTACGGCACGCCGATCGCCGCGGGCGCCGCGTCCAGCGGCCGCAGCAGCGAGATGATGCCCGGAAACAGCTGGCCGGCCACCTCGGCGCGCCGGATGCCTAGCCCGTGCCGTGCCACGTCGTGCGAGGTGATCCCGCCCTTGGCGACGACCCAGGCCGGCCGGGCGGCCAGCGCTTGGCGGACGGTCCGGGACAAGGCAGCGGACACCGTGCGGGCGATGGCCAGGCTCCCGGCTCCGTCCCGGCCCGTGGCCACGGCGCGGCTGGTGTACAGCAGCACATCGGAATCGCGCAGCGCGGCGGCCACCTGGCGTGCCGTTCCGGCTGCTACCTCGCCGCCGCCGACGATGGCCGGGACGTCCAGCTCGACGGCGGTGATCCCGTCCCGGGCGCGCAGCGCCGCCAGCTGGCGGCTGGTCTGGCCGACGTGCGACCCCACCACGACCAGGCCGTGCCCGCCCTGCGGGGGCCGTCCCGCCGGCCAGATGTCCGCGCCGCGCAGCGGCGCCTGCGGGCCCATGCCGGCCAGCGCGCGCACGAACGAGGGGCCGGTGCGGAACAGGAACGACGCGCCCGCACGCTCGGCCATCAGTACCCCGGCCGCGACCGTGTCCAGGTCGGAGTACTCGGTGGCGTTGACCACGGCCCAGCTGCCGTCCCGCACCCCGGCCAGCAGCTCGCGGACCCGCTGCGGGCCGCCGAGCCTGATGTCGGCCAGGCCGATGCTGCCGACGTCGTCCCGCCCGATCGTGCCGCCGCTCTTGTCCGCCACGAAGTCACGCAGGTCTGATGCGGTGTAGCCGAACGCGGCGTCCTGCGCGAACTCGGTCTCGCCCACCGGGACCAGGCGGCCGCCCACCCGGGCCCAGTGGATGTCCCCGGCGGTCAGACGCCCCGCCTCCAGGAACGCCGGCACGAGCAGCACGCCGTCATAGCCGCGGCCGGCCGTCTCCCGGTGCACCGAGTCCAGCGCCGTCACCTCGGCCATCACGTGCCCGCGCAGCGTCGAGTCGCTCCGGCTGACGAGCTGCAAGCGCCCGCCGCGCCGCCCGGCTACCGAAACAAGGCCCCGTGCGGCCAGGACATTGACCTCGGTCGCGGCCGGCTCCTCCAGGCTACGGGTGTTGGTCAGGACGAAGCAGGTCGCAGCCGGGCCGGCCAGCGCGGCCCCGTACGCCTCCTCCTCCAGGACAGTCACCACCTGAACGCCGTGCACCGCCTGCGACCCGGTCGGGTCATCGTCGAGCACGCCCAGCAGCAGGCCGCCCGCGGCCCGCATCGCGCGGATGGAGGCACGCAGGCCATCATCATCGGGCCGGGGTTCCGGAAGCCCACCCAGCACCTCGGCCGCGGTGGGCAGACCGTCGCGCAGAGCATGCCCCCTTTCTGCGGGCGCCGGGACGTAAGACCACCGTATTCCACGGCCCATGACCGCGCGGGCAAGACGGGCGCGCGCCGGGCCGTCGAACCGGACGGCGCGGTGGAAGTGCCGAAGAGGGAGACCTAGCCGCGGGGCTAAGGCCGGCGGCTCGGGTCTGCGCACTGCGCGCTGAAGGCTCATGGCGGAGCGTATTAGGCCGCTCGAAGCCTGGTCATGGGGCGGATAGCCCTTGCGCGATGCGTTCGGCGATCACGATCGTGGTCAGGTTGGTGTTCGCGCCGGGGATGGCCGGCATCACCGATGCGTCCGCCACCCAGCGCCGGTCGATCCCGTGGACTGCCCCGCGGGCGTCGACGACGGCGCCGTCGACGGGGCGGGGGCCCATCGCGCAGGTTCCCACCGGGTGGTGGTATGAGCCCGCGCGTTCGCGGATCGACCGGGCCAGTCCGGCGCTGTCGTCGTCGCTGATCGCGGGGCCGGGTGCGAGCTCGGCGCCGGTGACGAACCCGGCGAGCGGCGGGGTACGGCTGAGCCGGCGTGCGTGCCGGGTCGCCTCGATCATCCGGGTCATGTCCTGGGGGTGGCGCAGGTGGGCGATGTCGATGCACGGCGGATCGGCCGGGTCAGCCGACCGCAGGCGCACCGAGCCCCGGGAGCGGACCGCCAGCAGCCCGGCGACGATGCCGAACACCCCGCCTGCCGGGCTCGCGGCGTCGTCGAACGGCCCGGCGGCGAAAAGGTGCAGATCGGGCGGCCCGCCCGGGCCGGCCAGGGCCGAGCGCAGGGTGAGCATCACCTGGAAGCGCGGCCCGGCGAAGCCGGGCGTGGTGGGCAGGTCCACGGCGGCCAGCGGGTGGTCGATCAGGTTATCCCCGACCCCGGGCAGGTCGGCGGCCACCCCGATGCCCAGGTCGCGCAGCGCGCCGGCGGGGCCGATGCCCGAACGCATCAAAATAGCCGGGCTGGCGTAGGACCCGGCCGTCACCACGATCGCATCAGCCTCAATGATCTCCCCGTCGGCGGTCCGGACTCCGCGGGCCGTGGTGCCGTGCAGCTCGACCCGGTCCACGGCGGCGCCGGCCCGGATGGCCAGGTTGGGCCGGCCCCGTGCCGCCGCCAGGTGCGTCAGTGCCGTGCTCATCCGCAGCCCATCGCGGACATTGCGGGGGGCCGGGCCCGCCCCCACCGTGCCCGGCTCGTTGTGGTCGCCGACCAGCCGGTGCCCGGCGGCAACCGCGGCATCGGCGAAGGCCCGCTGCAACGGCGACAGCTCCCCGTCCGGGGGCCGGCGGATCGGCACCGGCCCGTCGCTCCCGTGCCAGTCGCCGCCGAAATCGGCGTCAGATTCGATGGCGCGGAAGACCGGCAGCAGATCGACGAATGACCAGCCCGGGTTGCCCCTGGCCGCCCACTGGTCGTAGTCCTGCGGCCAGCCCCGCAGCGCGAAGCACGCGTTGGTCGCCGAGCAACCGCCCATCAGGCGTCCCCGGGGCAGCGGGACCGAACGCCCGCGCTCGTCCGGCTCGGCTATGAAACCCCAGTCGTGGCTGGTGGCCGGCATCGATCCGTCCGCGATGTCAGCCGGAAGATCGCCAGCCGCCGGGTAGTCAGGCCCGGCCTCGAGCAGCAGCACGCGGCAGCGGTCATCCGCGCTGAGCCGGGCCGCGGCCACGCAGCCGGCGGACCCGCCGCCCGCCACGATCACGTCGTATCCCACCCCTACCCCCTTCATCTGGCCGACGCCGGGGCGAAAGGCCTCCCAGCGTCAGGCGTGCCGGCCGAAACGGGCCAGCAGCACGGTCTGGGCGTCCGCATCATCGGGCACCGGCGGCCGCGCCGCGATCGCGCCCGCGCTGCGATAGCCGTCCTCCATGGTCTCGAACCAGGTCGCGCAGGACGCGACGAGCCCGGCGTCCAGGCGCTCATCCGCGCCGATCGCGCGGGCCAGGTCCCACGCGTGGATCAGGTGGTCGGCGAACAGCTGCAGCGTGTACTCGCTGCCGGGGAAATCGCCGAACGACAGGCGGACGATCCGGTCCATCGCGCCTTGCTCCTCGACCGCCCGCACCGCCCCGGCAGATGCCGCGCTCCAGGCGGCCCTGGGATCAGCACCGAGCACATCGCCGTCAAAACGGCTGCCTACCTCGGCGATCGTGGACCCGGCCAGCAGCGGCGGCGCCCATAGATCCTCGCCGGCAACATGATTGACCAGGTCGCGGACGCGCCAGTCCTCATCCGGGGTGGCGGCCTGCCACTGGTGATCGCCGATCTGCCGCACGCGGGCGTCGAACTCCGCGACCGCGGCGCGGAACATCGCCGGGATATCCATGTCCCCTCCTAATGAGCTTCTGCCGCCTACCTTAGACACCAGACCGCTGCAGTGGCGGGATGAAACCCGCCGGCAACGGCGAGCGAACCGCATGACGGCGCGTGCCCCCCGGGTGCCGAACCCCGGCCCGCAGCAGAGTGATGGCTTTTGTGATAGGGGGCGACGGCCCGGGCCACTGACCCCGGCATCCTCTCCGCGAGCCAGGACAGACACCACCTCCTGCAACCGGCAAGCCGCCTGCAGGGATGACAGGAGGTAGCACCCCAACGTCCTGTCGTACGCGGCCGAGACCGCAGCGAGTCCGTGCTCAAGAGCCGCCCCGAACGGCGGCTCAGCGGACATCTCGATGTAGATCGCCGGGTGCGGGCACGGACCGCCCGCGCTTATCGCAGCCCATCGGCGAGGCCGTCTCCATGCCGTCTCCATCGCCAGTGCATCAAAGGTCCACAGCCCTGCGATCGAATGCAGGCGCGGGGATGACCCGCACTGCCGGAGAACACAAGCATCCGCGTCCAGGGGGGCGACGATGAATACGACGCTCACTGCGATCTGCCGCGTGCCCGGTGCCGGCTGCGTGACGAGGTCACGACGGGCGGATGCTCACCTTGCGCGCGGCGGGCCGAACCGTCCCGGGAGCGCGGCATCGCCGCCGCGCAGGGCCCGCGGGCAGGCGCGGCGGCACGCTGGCAGCGCATCTTCGACCTGCCGGACCCAGGTAAACGCTGCGGGCGTGGGCGCCGGCCACCTTCGCGGGGCGCCCGGTGGCCTGTACCCGCGCCCCCACGACGCCGGTAAGGAGCAGGCAAACGCCGGGACCAGGCGGCGCGGGCACGAAAATTCCTGCAGTCATCCCGTACCGGTCATCACGCACCGATGACGCGCAGGCTCTGACGTCGGACCGGTTATCCGAGGGCTGCCAGAGCCCCCAGCGGGGCGAGCGGCGTCACCTTGATGCACTTCAGGCCGAAGGAGAGCCATCACATGACCACCATCGCCCTGGAGCAGCGCACCGCCGTCGGACCTCATCGCCGCGAACTGCAAGTCATCCTGGCCAGCGCGCCGGCTGGCGCCGCCGTCATTATCGCCTGCACCATCCCCCCGGCCACCTCCGGGCCGCCGCTGCACGCCCACGCCACGGCCGATGAGACCTTCTTCGTCCTGTCCGGGGTGCTGCTCGTGGACCATGACGGCCAGGTGGCCGCGATCGGCGAAGGCGGCCTCGTGCACGTCAGCCACGGCACGCCGCACACATTCGCGACAACACCCGACACTCCGGCGTGCTTCCTCATGCTGCACACCAGATACGACCCGGCCGGATGATCGCCGCCTCCGTGGGCTGGCACCGGGACGGCGGTGCCCGCAGTCGCTGACGATTCCGCCGCGAACCCGGATCAGCACGCAGCGGACTATCGAGTCGTCCACGCCCGGAACCAGCACAAACACGCCTGTGCGCGCATCGGCGGCTCGGCACGACATAACATTCGCTCGGGCACAGCACAGGCGGCCGCCTGGTGATTCCGGCGCCGAGGTGCTTCTGCCTGCGGGTTTGGGGAGCTGTACGGGTCTGTACGTGGCTGTCCGCGGGATCGGCGGTGAAGGGGCGGACGCGCACGTACATATGGCGGACAGCGTCGCCGGGACAAACATCATTGAGCGGTGTTTATGCAGGTCAGAGGGTATGTGGAGGTGCAGGCAGGAGCGGGCTGTAAAACCGTCGGCTCAGCCTACGTTGGTTCGAACCCAACACCTGCCACCACCTGCGGAAACGGCCCCCTGGCTGCGGATACGCGCCAGGCAGGCCGTTTTCTTCTTGTCGCGCCGTGTATCGCGGTACGTCACCGTGAGTCGACGCGTTGCGGTGTCCACGGACGTATAGCGGACGGCGTCCGGGGCGCTAGGACGGTCGGTGCACACCGTCGGCTTTTCCACGGACGGCCACGGACGGGCCGCGCTGGCGGTGTGTTTCGGCTTGACGTGCGCCGCCGAACCGGGCGTACATCCCCTGTGTCCGCCCCGGCTGCCCGGCTCTTTCCGGGGGGCGGCGGGAAGGCGGTGCGCTGATGGCTGAGGCGGCGGTCCAGGTGAGCGTGACAGTTGCCGGGTGGGCGGAGCGGGCGCGGGTGGCCCGCGCGTTCACAGCCGAGGCGACCGGCCCGGGGCACCCGTGCGGGGCTGACGCCGCGCTGCTCGCGAAGCGGCCACACACAGCCCGGCTCGTGCCGGGTGCCCCTGCGCCACCCGCCGCGCACGGCCGGGGCCCAGCCGCCTCTGCCCATGCGGGGTTTGTCGCGTACACGTCGGTGCGGGCGGCGAACAGCGCCGCGTAGATGTCACCTTCGCGTCCGCGACGAGGACGGTGCCACCGCCTGCCTTGAGTCGCTGTACGCAGCGGAAGCCTAGGGAACCGCCACCCGGCGCGGTACGTTATCGGGCAAACCGGAGTGGGGTGAGGGACCGTGCCGATTTTCATGGTGGAACGCCGGTTCGCCGACGACCTGGAGACCTCGGCCGAGGAGGCCGACCAGATCAACAGGATCAACGAAGAAGAGGGCGTGCGCTGGCTGTACTCGTTCCTGTCGGCGGACAAGCGCAAGACGTACTGCCTCTACGAGGCGCCGTTCGCGGACGCGATCCGGCGGGCGGCGGAGCGCGCGGGCCTGCCCGCCGACGCTGTCGTCGAGGTCGGCGGCATGGTCCTGCCGGATGGCTCGGCGGCCGGCATCCCGAACGAGGTGCCTACAGGCTAGGCCAACCCGGGCAGCCGACTTAGCGTGCCGGGCACCGGATCCTCAATCCAGCCCCGTGACACGGCCATCATGGCGGCCTGGGTCCGGTTCGCCGCGCCGGTCTTGAGCAGGATGCTCCGGACGTGGTTGGACGCCGTGTTCTCCGTGATCTTCAGCCGGGACGCGATCTCCCGGTTGCTGCTCCCGTCGGCGAGCAACTGCAGCACGGTGATCTCGCGCGGCGTGAGCCCGGCCGCATCGGCGCCACCCAGGGTGTCCCGCCCATCAGAGCCGGGGGCCAGCGTCTCCATCCGGTCCAGCAGCCGCAGCAGCCGTGCCTGTCCGGTGCTGGCCGCCAGCCGCCGTGCCTGCACCCGCATGTCAGCCGCCCGGGCACCAGCACCGCCGCCAGCGTCCAGGTGGGCCGCCCACGCGGTCAGCACCGACGCCCGGTGGACCACCGCGCCGAAGCCGGCCGCCTGCGCCAGCGCCGCCGTGAACAGCCGCTCCGCGGAATCACTATTCCCCAGCAGCGAGTCCAGCGCGGCGAGGTACGCGTCAGCCGGCCCGAACACCGCGACGAATTGCCCGGCGATCAGCTGCTGTCCGGAGTACGGGGCGAGCAGCGGCCGCAGCCGCCGCGCAGCGGGAACGTCACTGAGCGCCAGTGCCGCCTCCGTGAGGAACACGAGCACTGCGGTCCACTGCGCCCACGGCGATTGCCGGGCGGCGGCTCCGTCCACCCGTTCCAGCAGCTGCCATAGCAGGTCGCGTGCTTCCTCGGCCAGCCCGAGCTCGGTATACAGCGCCAGCAGCCCCGGTTCCCAGGTGTCCGGCGCCTGCCGGACGGCGCCCAGCAGGGGCCGGACCTGCTCCAGTGCCCCGGTCTCCCGGCGGATCATGAACATCTGCAGCCCGTAGGTTCCCTCGGTGTCGTCCGGCCCGAAGGACCGGCCGAGTTCCAGCAGGTTCTCGGCCACCTGCGCTGCGGCGGCGAAATCGCCGTCCAGGAACGCATGCGCGTAGTCGCCGCAGCGGCGCATGAAGGCGACGAACGGCTGCCCGCTGCCGCGCACCGCCAGGTCCAGGTCGGTGCTCGCCGCCGCCCAAGCGGCGCGGTCGCCGCCGATGTAGGCGATGGCGCTGCTGAACACCGCCGCTGTGCCGAGCGCGGACCAGTCTTGGGCCGCTTTGGCAAGCGGGCCGAGCTCGGCGGCTAGCGCGAGGTGCTGGCCGACCGTCTCCGGTACCGCGCGCTGCCACATCATCGTCTCCAGCGCGTGCACGAGCAGTTGCCCGTTGCCGAGCCGGCGGGCATGCTCCAGCGCGAGACCGGCCAGCTGCCGGGAGCGCTCGACGTCGCCGGTGAACGCCGTGGCGCGCCCCAGGCTTGCCAGAGCCCGCACGTACCGGGGGTCGTCAGGGTCCTCTGGCACACCTTCCAGGGCGTGGGCCAGCAGCGCGCAGGCTTTGGTGCCCGGCAGCCCGGGCCGCCAGGCGGCGTTCTCGTAGCCGATCGCGGCGCGCAGCCGCACCCGGCTCTCACCGGATCCGGTCAGCCGCAGGTACAGGGTCCGCGCACTAGCGAAGTCGCCCGCGCGGACATGGCTGTCCGCGGCGCAGAACAACAGCTCCTCGCGATCGGAATCGGGTCCGTCGGTGAGGTCCGCCGCCTGGGTATACCAGGCGGCCGCGTCCTCGAACGCCAGGCTGCGCTCGGCATCCCCGGCCGCCTGCCGCAGATACCGGGCGGCGGCTTCGCCGTAGCCCAGGGCAGCGGCCCTGGCGAAGTGGTAGGCGAGTTGCCGTACCCCTGCCGGCGAGCGGGATCCTGAGGACTGGAGCACCTCGCCTACCCGGGCGTGCAGCGCGGCCCGGCGCGACGGGCCGGTCAGGTCGAGGACGGCCTGCCTGGTCAGCATGTGCGGAAAGGTGATCCGGCCGCGGGCGAGGTCCTCCCCGTCAAGGAACCCGAACCGGACGGCGGCGTCCAGTGCCGCCAGCACCGACGCGGCGTCCGCCCCAGCGGCGCCCGTCTCTCCGGAGTCAGCCGCCCGGGCCCGGAGCACCACGCGGACGTCCCCACCGTCGCCGAGCACGGCCGCGGTCTCGACCGCGACGCGCTCGGCCGGCGTCAGCCGGGCCAGCCGCTGCTGCAGCGTGTCGCGGACCGAGACCGGCGCCCGGGTACCGAAGGCACGGGTCGGCGCCCCGGTCATGTCACGCCACAGCTCGCGCAGGAAGAACGGGTTCCCTCCGGTCTGGTCACGCAGCACGGTGGCGTACTCCCGCGCCCGCCGCGCGCTCAGCCCGCCCTCGGCCGCCAGGTACTGGGCGATCTCTTCGGTACTCAGTCCCGCCAGGTCGAGCCGCCGTACCCCGTCCAGCCGGTACAGGTCGGCGATCGCGTAGGTGAGGTCGTCGCTTCGGTCCGGCGCCGTGGTGCGGTGCGTGCACAGCAGCAGCAGCCGGGAGGCGGCCGACCGCTGGGCCACGTGGTCGAGCAACTGCAAAGTGGGCTGGCTGGCCCAGTGCAGGTCCTCCAGGACGCATACCACCGGGCGTTGTTCGGCGGCGGCGTGCAGAAGCCCTGTGACCGCGTCGAACAGCTCCCGCCGGTAATCACCGCCGCCGCCGGGTGAGGCCAGTTCCGGCCGGTGCCGCCACACCAGCGGCGTCAGCCGCAGCAACTCCGCTGCCGTTTCCGGCAGGCAGTCGGCTAGGGCTCCGGACTCCGTCCCGCCGAGCAGTTGCTCAAGGCATTCGGCGAACGGCTGGTAAGGACCGCCAGGCTCGGGTGAGCAGTTCCCGAGCAGCACGACCGCACCCTGCCCGTAGGCCGCCGCAGCGATCTCCGTCGCCAACCGCGACTTGCCCGCGCCGGGCTCGCCGCCTATGAAGATGACCTGCCGCCCCCCGGCACGGACCGCGGCCCATGCCTTCTCCGCCGCAGACGTCTCAGCGGCCCGCCCGACGAACGCCGGAGCCGCCACTCCGGCCGCCCTGATTGGATACGGCGGCGCTTCCCAAGCCGCCATGCACTCAGCGTAGCCGGGCCGCCTACTGCGGTCGATAGCCAGAATTGGCTACGCCGCGGAGCGCGCGCTATCAGGACTGGTCATGACGCGAACCCGCCGCTGCCATAACGTGTGCCCCAGGTCACAAAACCATGACAAAGGGGGATCCCTCATGTCCGTCACCGCACTACGCGACCTCATTACCGGACCGGTCATCGGCCCCGCCGATCCCGGGTACGAGGACGCCCGGCACGTCTACAACTTCATG
>Ga0335081_10022760_pt1 | contig 10139 bp, 9 predicted proteins | sample Lox_Sample_35_FD_206713 | JGI IMG/M metagenome (GOLD analysis project Ga0335081, IMG submission 206713) | Soil microbial communities from Loxahatchee National Wildlife Refuge, Florida, United States - Lox_Sample_3.5 | ecosystem: Environmental > Terrestrial > Soil > Wetlands | place: USA: Florida... | reverse complement strand
GGCGGTTGCAGATTATTTGGCCCGTATCGCGCCAGATGTCCGGAACCAACAGACAGGAGGGAGAAAAGACCGTCCACAGCAGACCCGCGGCAAAGGCCGCCGGAAAGCGCCCGCACAATTTCAGAGCCGTCCAGAACAGCAGCGTGGGTCCGAGGCAGTAAATCAGGGCGACGGTGAAATGCCAGGCGTGCCCGGGATTCCATCCGGTCAATGCTCCCAGCCATGCCGCCGAGACGTGAATTCCGGGAGGATACACTTGGTGAAATGGCATTCCGAGGTACCAGAGCGGCAGCCAGCCAAGATCGTGCGGGTGCTGCATGGCATAGCGCGTTATGGCAATGAACAGCCCTTCCGCGGAGCCCATGTGCCGGTAAAATTCCACCTGGAATAATGGCAGAGCGATATAGACATTGAGCGCGAATAGGATAGTGCCCGCAAGCCCGGTGCGCCACACGGTTGCCTCACCCGGAGCCGCCCAGGCCGCCACAGATGAGCGCCACACGGCTGGCAGGCGGGCGTGCGACGGTCGCTTGGAGTCCACGCGCATGAAAGATTACCAGGATACCAGCGAAGTGGAAGCGGCCGCCAAGTTGCCTGAGCCTTCCCGGGTTGCGAGTATACTAGCTCATTCGGCATGACAGAGAACATGCGTGACGAGTTGGATGAACAGCCGCAATTGGATCGGATGCGGACCGATTGGAACGCACGGGCACGAGAGGACGCTTATTATTATGTGGCCTTCGCGCGCCCTCGACAGACTGACGATGAATTCCGGTCAACCGCTGACGCCGTAATACCTCTTCTGGAATCCGAGCTTGTACGCCTGCCCGCCGACGGTCAAGGCGAAAGACGGGCACTGGAGATTGGCTGCGGGCCGGGGCGTCTGATGATTCCGATGAGCCGTCATTTTACGGAAATCCACGGCGTCGACGTTTCCGACGAGATGGTCAGGCTGGCTAAACGACTGCTGCAGAATACGCCAAACGCACGCGCACATGCCAATAACGGAAAAGATTTAGCACTTTTCCAGTCGGGTTTCTTTCATTACGCGTACTCGTTTCTCGTCTTTCAACACATTCCGAGCAAGAGCGTTGTCCTGAGTTATCTCGGCGAGATACATCGAGTACTGAAACCCGGGGGAATTTTTCTTGGACAATTCTGCGGGACGGAAGGAGGCCAACCGCCCGATACCTGGAGTGGATGCGCCTTTACACGCGATGAAATCGTGGGGGTTGCAAGTTCGCATGGATTTCACGTAGTCGCTGTTTCGGGGGAAGACACCCAGTATATGCTGGTCACGCTACGCAAACCCGATGAATTCAGACGAGGGGACGATTCCGCCATTTTCATCGTGAGGGCAATGGCGGCCGATGGGAGCGCGACTGTTCCCGCGCGGGGGGGCCGGGCTTGTGTTTGCCTTTTGCTCAGCGGCGCCGCCGGCGTCTGCGATCTCGCCAGTCTGCTGGTGAGTTTCAACGGAATTCCGGTGCCGGGATGCTACTTGAGTCCAGCCGGTCCCGATGGATGGCGCCAACTGAATGTCCTTCTCCCAAAGGGTGTGACGGCAGGCAACAATCGGGTGACGCTGATGTGCGGCGGACGACCGGTTGCGGAGAGCCACATTGAAATAACAGCTCCACCGCGGCGGGACCCGAAGTTAATCCGACTGACTGACGGTGTCAACCTCCTCTCATCGATGCGGCTCGAGAGCAGGGCCGTTCAGGCGACCATGGAGGATATCGAAAACCCGGACCGGATAGAGTTGCGCATCGGAGGCTACCGCCTCGAAAAACTCCGGCATAGGTGTGTGAGTCATGTTCTCGATCGCTATGACTATGTGGCTGAGCTGCCGACGCAACTTTCAGCCGGCAGTTACAAGCTGACTATCAAGGTGGATGATAGTACACTGCAGCCAGATGTTGAAGTTGAGATCGTCTGAGGCGCCTGTCTGCGATTTCATGCGGAGCTCGATGAAGGGGAGATATACTGAGCGAATGCCCGCGAGACCGGAGGTTGCCGGATCCTCACTGCTCGGTCCCTTTGGCCTCATTCCTTACTGGGACAACCTTCGAACCGCGAAGAGATGGTGGCACAGCTTTGAGTTCCCCGACGGCACCGTAGTCGAAGGTGTGTGCAATCTCGCGGGCCTCAAGAATCGTATCGGCCAATTTCCCATACCGCCGGACCTTCGCGGCAAGCGTGTTCTCGATATCGGCACTTGGGACGGCTGGTACGCGTTCGAGATGGAGCGCCGCGGCGCTGAAGTCGTCGCTGTCGACTGCTGGGACAACCCTCTCTTCCGTGACGCGCATGCCCGATTTGACTCGCGCGTGGAGTATCGCCAGATGGACGTCTACGATCTCACGCCGGGACGCATCGGCCGCTTCGACATAGTCCTTTTCATGGGAGTGCTCTACCATCTGAAACACCCGCTGCTGGCACTGGAGCGGGTTTGCGCTCTCACCACCGACTTGGCCGCGGTCGAATCCTTCATTCTGCGCGAACAGTACAGGCCGGGCGAGAATGTGGAGCGGCGCCCCGTCATGGAATTTTATGAGGCAGACGAAATGGGGGGCCAGACAGACTGCTGGATCGGCCCGAGTGTGACTTGCCTGATGGCTCTTTGCCGTGCGGCCGGGTTCGCTCGCGTGGAACTGCGAAATGTGCTCGAGCACAGCGCCTCCATTGCGTGCCACCGCTGCTGGACTCCCGCCAACCCCGCAAAGCCGGGGCCCGAACTCACGGGCGCCGTCCACACCAGCAACAACGGCATCAATTTCGATACACGCCGTGATGAATACGTCTCCATCTGGTTCCACTCCGGCCCCGGTGAGCTGACGCTCGACGATGTGTGCCCGCAGGTGGACAGCTATGGTGTGCGGCCGCTGTATGTCGGCGCTGCGCGCGAGAGCAACTGGCAGGCAAACTTCAAATTGCCGCCAGGGCTCACACCTGGCTGGCACAACGTTACGGTGCGGATCGGGGACAGCCTTCCCAGCAGCCCGAAGCGGATTGCTGTTGACCTTCCGTTGGCCCCCGGCGCCATCGAGTTGAAGGGACTCTTCGATGCCCAGACCTGGACGAGTAACCGGCTGGACCGACAGAAAGGCAGCTTGATCGCCCTCTCCATCGCGGGACTACCCGAAAACGCCGATCGCAATAACATTCAGGTATATCTTGGCGGACGCCAGTTGAGCGTTACCTTGATCGAGAAGCGAAACGGCCAGAGGTACCCCCTGGTATACGCGGAGGTGCCGCCAGATGTTCCTCCCGGACCCGCCGAAGTCGTGGTGGCGGTGGGAGGCGCACGAGCCGGAGCCGCAGACCTGCTGATTGACACACGGTTGCAAGAGGTGGAACCCATGAACGTTGTAGAAAAGGTCCGCGAGATCAGGCAGCGGATCGAACTGAAAACACCGCAAGAAGCCGCCATGGAAGGCAATGCGAAGCGGCGCCGCGAGGAATTGAGATCTCTGCGCGACTCCTATTCCATTCTGCACGGTCTGTGCAATGCCGTCGGCACAATGCCGCCTGTGCCTCCTACAATCAGAGGCCGGATCGGCAGTTGGTTCGTGCACATGGTGCAAAGGATGCTGTTCTGGTATACTCCGCAGATCCTCCGCTTTCATAACGAGACCGTCCGGACGCTCGACAGCGTCTCGCAACTGCTCGAGTTAGGGTGGAAGGACGCGGAAAACAGCCGGGAGCAGATGCGCCAGATGCGGGATGGCATTGCTCAACTGCTTGAACTGCGGTCGAAGGATGCGGAAGAAAACCGGGAACAGATTAGCAGACTTCAATTGGAGGTGTTGCGGCTGAGGGCCGAAACCGTCCGAATAGCAAATAGCCCAGTCGAGGAGCCTCGTTTTCCGGCCGGCGAAAAGCCGGCCGAACCCGGCGGGGCGGGAACCGCTGCGTTCCAGTTCGCGATCCAGGACCGTTTCCGCGGGTCCGAAGCCGAAGTGCGGCGGAAGCTGGAAGTGTATCTCCACTCGATTCGAAATATTCCCGTTCCCGACGGGCCCTGGCTGGACGTAGGTTGTGGGCGAGGCGAGTGGATCGAGATGGCGGGCGCCGCCGGTTTCCGGGTTTCGGGCGTGGATAGCAGCCCGGCCAGCGTCAGTTACTGCCGGAGCAGGGGCCTGGAAGCGATCGAGCGCGACGCGGTCGCCCATCTGCGCGCTCTTTCCGATAATTGCGTGGCTGTGCTGACGGCCTTCCACTTCTTCGAACACTGCACGGTGGAGTATCTGATGGCGCTCCTGGGCGAGGCTGTCCGCGTGCTGGCGCCGGGTGGTCTCCTGATCTGCGAGACGCCGGATCCAGCCAACGTACCGATGGGGGCGCATCTATTCTGGCGCGATCCTACACACCAGCGTCCGCTGCCAATGGAACTCCTGGAGTTTATGCTCGGTTACCTGGGGCTGAACGTCATCGAGCGCCTGTATCTCAACCCCGATTCGCCCAAGGAACAGCCTCCGCCAGCGGAAATGGAACTGCTTACACGCCTTGATAAACATTTCCGCGGATCTCAGGACTATGGCCTCGTCGCGCGCCGCTGACCGCCTCAGGGTCGCCATGTTCACGCCGCTGCCTCCGGCGCGAAGCGGGATCGCCGATTACGCCTCGGCCCTCATTCCCGAGCTGGCCAAGGTGGTGGATCTGGAAGTTTTCGATCGCCTGCCGCGCCGGTTCCCTTCCGGCCCGTTCGACGCGATTCTGTACCAGATGGGCAACAACGACTACCATGCGGATATTTACCGCGCGGCCCTGGATCATCCTGGCATTGTTGTCCTGCACGAACCCAACCTGCACGACCTGGTTCGGAGCCTCGCGGCCGGCTCCGCGCCGGAGTATCTCTCCGAAGTCGGTTACGAGATCTTCGGTGAAGAACTGAAGGCCCTGTGGACCGGCGACGGGCTTCTCGCCCAGCCGCAGCCCCGGGTGTTCACCATGGTCCGGCGCCTGCTGAGCCGCAGCAACGCTTGCATCGTTCACAGCCGCTTCGCGGAGGACGAAGTCAGAATGAAGGGTTTCCAAGGTCCGCTGGCGCGTATTCCGCACGGCGCAGCCCTGGCGACGCCCGATGCGGGAGCTTATCGCCGGCGGCTCGGCATCCCGCCGGATGAACCGCTGGTCGGCATATTCGGCCATCAGCGCCCTGACAAACAATCCGTGCGATGCCTGGATGTATTCCACCGCCTGGTGCAAGAGATACCTGACGCGCATCTGCTGGTGGTCGGGCAACTGCACCAGGCAGAGCCCCTTGCAGAACATATTGCCGTCTTAGGACTCGAGAATCGCGTCCATTTGCTCGGATACGTACCGCTGGAAGACTTCGATGGGTATCTGTCAGCGTGCGACGTGGTGCTCAACTTGCGATGGCCCACCTTCGGGGAAACGTCCGGGACTTTAATGCGCGCTCTCGGCCTTGGCAAGACCGTAATCGTATCCGATGTCGGCTCGTTCCGGGAACTAGACGACGAAATCTGCGTTCGCATTCCATGCGATGAACTGCAAGAACAGGTATTACTGGAATGTCTCAAATGGCTGTTGTCCGACCGCGGAATCAGGGACGAAATTGGCAGAAGCGCGCGCGATTGGGTTTCGCGCACCTGCACGTGGAAGCGCGTGGCGCGTTCCTACGCGGATTTTCTGCGCTCGGTGGCCCGCGCGCCCGCACGGGAAATGGAGTCGCCACTGCCTATCAGGGCAAATGAAATGGCGCAATCGCTTTTGCGCTGGGTGCCTCCGGAACCGGAGAAGGAGCGCTATTTCGAGGAACAAAAGCTGCGCCTGGTGCGCATGCTCCAGCTCATTCCCTCGGGAGGCGCCGAAGACCGGATCCTGGAAATGGGCTGCTACATGCAGATTACGCCGGCTCTCCGATACACTCTCGGCTACGGCGAGGTATGCGGCTGCTATCTGGGCAAGAATGGATCCGAGAGTCGCGTCGTGGAATCGCGAGAAGGGCACCGATTCCAGTGCCAGATCGATTTGTTCGACGCTGAATTCGATTGCTTTCCCTATCCCAGCAATCATTTTCGGGCCGTGATCTGCGGCGAGTTGTTGGAGCACCTGCAGTCGGATCCGATGCACATGATGCACGAGATTCACCGCGTTCTGAGACCCGACGGCGTGCTGGTGCTGACCACGCCCAATGTGGTGTCGCTCCGCGCCGTAGCGTCCGTGCTGCGTGGGTCTCATCCGGCCTTTCACGGCAGCTATCCCCGCCCTCTGAGCGCACAAGCCTCGGAGCGCCGCCATGCACGGGAGTACACCCCGCCAGAGGTGTCACGACTTCTAACGGACGCCGGTTTCCTAATCCTTCACATCGAAACCGGCCCCTACCGGAAAGAGGAGTGGGACCTGGACTGGGCGGAAAAAATCCTGAAACGTGGCAATTTTGCAGCCCATTTGCGGGGAGAATGTATCTATGCCGTGGGGCGAAAGGCGGCGATCGCCCGCCAGCGATATCCGGACTGGCTCTATCATGTGTGAGAGCTTCGCTGCTACGCCTCGTAGCTGATCCCTGTAAATCGGGGTCTCCGGCAAAGTCCGGTCCCCTATAATACCTGCATGTCCTTCTCCGGCCTGCGCGTGGTGGCGTTCGAAAGCCGGCGCGCTCAGGAGATCGGCGAGTTGATCCGCAGACAAGGCGGGGAGCCGTTTGTGGCGCCGTCCATGCGGGAGGCGCCGCTCCAGGACAACGGTGCCGCCTTCACATTCGCCGAACGGCTGTTTGCCGGCGAATTCGACATGGTCGTCCTGCTCACTGGCGTGGGAACCCGCCAGTTGCAGCGCGTGCTGGCGTCCCGCTATGGGGAAACGGCTTTTGCCGACGCCTTGCGCCGCGTTACGCTGGTGGCGCGCGGGCCCAAACCCGTGGCGGCGCTGCGCGAAATGGGCCTTTCGCCCGCCGTGGTCGCGCCCGAGCCGAACACCTCCCGCGAGTTGCTCGACGCCCTCCACGGCCGCCCCGAGCGTCGCATCGCGGTGCAGGAGTATGGCCGTTCCAATCCGGAATTGCTGGAGGCCCTCCGCGCGCGCGGCGCCGAAGTCCTGAGCGTGCACGTTTATCAATACGACTTGCCGGAAGATGCCGCGCCGCTGCGCGAGGCGGCGCGCCGTCTGGCCGCGGGCGAGTTTCAAGCAGCGCTGTTCACCACCGCCATCCAGATTGTGCACCTGGCACGGGTGGCGTCGGAAATGGGAATCGAAGCGGAGACGTTGGCCGGCTTGCGGCGGTGCTTCATCGGCTCCATCGGGCCCACCACCACCGAAGCGCTGGAGGAATTCGGCATTCACCCCAACCTGGAGCCCTCTCACCCCAAAATGGGATTGCTGGTGATGGAAGCCGCCGCCGCGGCCGGCCGCGCCCGGTAATGCCAGTGGTCTTGCCGCCGGCGGGTGCGCACCCTAAACTGAAGTTGTGCCCGAGCCGAATAAGCCCGCAGTTTCCTACGCCCAATACACCGGCCTGGCGCTATTGCTGCCCGTGGCTACGTTCGTGGGTTATGTGATTGGCGGGCTACTCGATCGCGCCTTTCACACCCACTTTCTTTACATCGTGTTCCTGATTCTGGGAAGCGTCGGCGGGTTCGTGGAACTCATCCGCCAGGTGATGCGAGACACGCGCAATGAATGACGCTTTCGATTTCGACCGCGCCGCGCGCCGCATCGCGCGTAATATGCTTTGGCTTGCCGCGGCCGGCACCCTCGCCGGCTGGGCGGCGGCCGGCTGGCGCTGGGCCGCCGGATTCCTGCTGGGCGCGGCCATCTCCATGGTGAACTACCGCGGTCTGAAACGCCTGGTGGAAAGCCTCGGCGGCAAAGTTACGGGGCACGGCGGCATCCGCTTCGTGGTCCGCTTCCTGCTTTTAGCCGGCGCAGCCTATGTTATATTACGGTTTTCCTCGATCTACCTATTGGCTGTTCTTGTAGGCCTGTTCGTATTGATCGGCGCGGTCTTTATCGAGGCCGCCCGCGAAATCTACTATGCCGGAAAGCGAACTTTGGATCACCAGGATCTTTAACGATTACCTGCCGGGCCTCGGCAACGCCGTGCTGCATCTGGTGGGCAAGCCAACCGAGCCGCGTCCCTGGGCCGATTTTGTGGTCATGCAGATTTTCGTCGTGCTGCTGCTGATGGCTGTGGCCGTGGTGCTGCGCACGCGTCTTTCGGTGGACCGGCCGGGCAAGCTGCAGCACGTCTGCGAGTTGCTCTACGAATTTGTGTACGGGCAGGCGGAAGACCAGGTGGGCCACCGCGCCTCCGAGTACGTCGCTTATTTCGGTACCATTTTTCTCTTTATCCTCACCTGCAACCTGATCGGGCTTATCCCCGCGTTCGCATCGCCCACCAAAACCGCTTCCGTCACCTGCGGCTGTGCTTTGGCCACGTTCCTGTACTACAACCTGATGGGCATTCGGGAGCACGGGTTCAAATATATTCTTACCTTCATGGGTCCGAAGTGGTGGCTGGCGCCCCTGATGTTTCCCATCGAGATCATCAGCCACCTGGCGCGGCCGCTGTCTCTCACCATCCGTCTTTATGCCAACATGTTCGCCGGCGAGCAGGTGACGCTGGTGTTTTTGCAGATGACGAAGCTGCTCATTCCGGTAGCTTTCATGGGGCTCCATCTCTTCGTCGGTGTGATACAGGCTTATATATTCATGCTGCTGACGATGGCTTATGTGGGCGGCTCGGTCGCGCACGAGCATTGAGGCCCGCCGGCAACAGGATTGCCGGCGCTACCGGATTCATAACGGCTTAATGCCGCCTTTCAGTGTGAGACCGCCGCTCCCCCAGGGCCGGCGGGAACCACCTCCTGGGGCGATTTCATCAGGGAGGAAAGAATGACGAAGAAATTGTTTGCAGTACTGGCATTGATGTTCCTGGCCAGCTCGATGCTGTGTGCACAGGCCACAAGCACGGCGGCGCCCGCCGCCGGCAATTGGGCCCTGCCGTTCAGCGCCGCATTTGCCATGGCCATCGCTTCCGGGCTTTGCGGTCTGGCGCAAGGCAAGGCGGTTGCCAGTGCGGTGGAAGGAATGGCGCGCAATCCCGGCGCCGCCAAGGCCATTCAGCTCGCTATGCTGATCGGCTTGGCCTTCATCGAATCGCTGGCGCTTTACACATTGCTGATCGTATTCTTGAAGGTCAGTTGAGTACCTGATTTACCTGCGGGGCCGGACCAATGTATCCGGCCCCATTCCCATTTCACCCCTCGTACCTATCACCCTTGCTTCCTAGTACTTCCGTTGGACTCTCAGCCGTGCGGTCTATTGACCTGGTTGGGGAGTGCCATTAGCATCTAAGTACCTAGGAATCTCATGGAACAGCGAAGAACCCGGCGCTTTCAACTGCAGCTCCCGCTCTCAATCACTCGCAACGGCGCCGAGCGCGTGACCCTTCCTGGCAGAACCAAGAATATCAGCTCCAGTGGTGTTTTATTCACTACCGATGCGGAGCCGGACCTGAGCGGCGGCTCGATCGAGTACATCATCACTTTGAACCATGACGGACCGCAGCCCGTCAACTTGCGGTGCATCGGCAAAGTGCTACGTTGTCAGCCGGACAACGGCAACCACTCGGAACGCCCGCTCGCCTACCAGGTGGCCGCCACTTTGGAACGCTACGAATTCGTGCGGGAGAGATAGTCCACCAGGCGGCGTGTACACTCCCCCACTGTCGTATAATGAAAGGCAGTGAGAGTTTTCGTGTCTGCACGCGCGTTTTTTCAATTTTTCCTCCATACACAGATGATGCCTATCCTGGAGGGCGGCGAGGAGACCCTGGTCGGCGGTCAGGCCGTCATGGAGGGAGTCATGATGCGCGCTCCTCACAGCTATTGCGTGGCTGTTCGCAAGGCCAACGGAGAGATCGTGACCGGTGAAAAGCCGCTGGCGCGCCTTTCCGAAAGGCATCGGATTTTCAAATTCCCGCTTGTCCGCGGCGTGGCTACGCTTTGCCAGGCCATGAAGCTGGGTTACGACGCTCTGCGGTTTTCTACTAACGTGGCGCTCGACGACCTGACGGCTAAAGATCCGCAGAGCAAGAATCAGGCCGCTCCCCGCAAGGAGATGCCGGGTTGGGCGATGACGGGCAACCTGCTTTTCTCGGTGGCGTTCCTGAT
>Ga0335081_10022759_pt1 | contig 10139 bp, 10 predicted proteins | sample Lox_Sample_35_FD_206713 | JGI IMG/M metagenome (GOLD analysis project Ga0335081, IMG submission 206713) | Soil microbial communities from Loxahatchee National Wildlife Refuge, Florida, United States - Lox_Sample_3.5 | ecosystem: Environmental > Terrestrial > Soil > Wetlands | place: USA... | reverse complement strand
GCGGGGGATCGCGCGCCAGGGCTTACGAGGCCACCGGGGATCCGCTGGCCGCCGACCCGTTCTGCCCGTACGAACCGGCAGCGAAGCTACACCCTGCGCCGCGATCATAGGCGAGCGCAGCGGAGCCGGAGGCCAGACGCGGCAAGCAGAAGTGCGCCGCGTCCTGACGGGTCACCGCATCAGGTCGAGGTTCAATAATCCTCTTCCTTCTTTTCCACGGCCCCATGCTCCCGGGCCCACGCCAGCAGCCCTTCCGGGGCGTTGCGCACTCCCCACAGATTCGCGCCTTTGATCGATTGAATTTGCCGCCATCGGACACCCATCAGGTCCGTGTCTGAGAGGTCCGCATTCTCCAGATTGGCGCCGTTCAGGTCCACCCCGGCCAGGTTCGCGTCCACCAGGTCGGCATCCTGAAGGCTGGCGTGCTGCAATTGCGCCTTGCGCAGGTCACCGTGCCGGAAATTGGCTGAGCGCAGGTTGGCGTATTGCAGGTCGCTGGCTGAGAAGTTGCTGTCGCGCAGATCAGATGCCGCCAGGTTGCAGCGCAGGAGGTTGGCGCGGGGGAGTTGGATGCCCTGCAGAAAGGCATCGGAGGCATCCACTCCCACGAGCGGTTGCCCATCCTGGTTCAGCTCTTGCATGGCTTCGATCCTGCCGCCGCTCCCGCCCTTTCCCTGCGCCGTGTTGATTACCTGCCATGCCTGGTAGTGCTTCTGCTTCATCCGGTCGCCTGCCTCGGAGAAGTAGAACACTACCGCCACCACCACGGAGAGGATCCCGAGGTACTCGAGCACCTCCAGAAAGGCCCATCGGCTCAGGTAGTAAGCCGTCCAAGCCAGCGCCCATTCCAACGCCTGGAACGGGAGCGTCCAGCGGCGCCGGATCAAAGCTCTGCGTTCTACCCACTCGTGCGGCGGCCTCTTTGCTTCGCGAACCAGCATTTCCCGTTCCTGAGCGCGACTCAGGGAACCATTGTACTCTGCGAGCGGCGCCTGTAGCCTCGCGACATGACCGCCGGGAGCAGCGTGATCATTCTTCTCCAAAAGGTCATATTACTTTAATAGTTGCGAAATTTCTAAACTATCTGTCCTATATATTCGGATGTCTACATCTGATTATTGCCTGGAGGTTTTCTACATGCGATCCCTACTCATCTTTGTTATCGCGGCCCTCCTGCTCGCCTTGCCCGGCTTGGCGATTGCGGCCGATCCCCAACAGTCCGCTCCCGCGGCTGCGCCTGCTGTCGCGCCAGCTGCCAAGGCGCCCGCCACATTGGCGGCGGCTACCTTCTGCGTTACCTCTTCGTTTATGCCGGACAACTCAGCAATTTCGGACAGTAAATTGACGCCGCGCGCCGTTGCCGTCATAGAATGGGGTTCAGAAGACCCTATGCCGCGCGCAGCCAAGGTCGAGGTTGATTCGCAAGTCTACGAAATGCAGGTGCGCATCTGCAAAGCCTTTGCCAATGCCACACGCCTTCAGATGCTTGATCTGCTGGCGAACCGCGAGCTCACGGTCTCCGAGCTGCAAGCCGCCCTCCGCATACCCACTCCGAACGTATCCCAGCACCTGGCCATTCTGAAGGCTGCCGGCGTCGTCGGCACGCGCCGCGAGGGCAAGCAGATCTACTGTTCGTTGACGCTGCCCGAGGTAAAGCGGGCCTGCGGGCTGATTCGCGAAGTGCTCCGCGCTCAGATCCGCAACGGGCGGAAGCTGGCCATCTAAGACCATCCCGCAAGACCGCAAGGCTGGGCCGAGCGCGGGCGGCTCCGAGGGCGCGTTGCGTTGCCGCTACCACTCCGCCCGGAGACGGATGCCAAAGCTGCGGGGAGCCGCTATCGCCGTGCCGGAAAGGAGGCCGGAGAAATTAATCACGTTCAACCGGTTCGTCACGTTGAGGACATCCACCTGAGCGCGCAGAGATCGTTTTTCGTGCTGCCAAAGAAGCGCCCCGGTAGAGAGGTTGAGAGCGGCCGATGGTTTCAGACGGCCGCGCGCGAAGTTCACCCTGCTCACGACTGCGGCGCCGTACTGCTCGATCAGAAACGGCAGATTCTGGCCGTCCGGTAAATCCACAGGAAGACCGCTGCCATAAGAGCCGCTGACGGCAGCCCACACCCTCCTCGAGAGTTCGACATTGAATCGCGCGCTTGCGGTGTTGCGCTGGTCCTGGGAGATGGCGAACGTGTCGTGGCTTTGGAGCAGCGACGCAGATCCGTCGTCCAGGAACAGTCCGCCGGCGATGGGGAGAGATCCCCTCCCCTGCATCCATGAGTAGCTCACAAAACCGGAGACGCGGCCCCAGCGGGGGATTTCGATCTTGGCCTCCGCGCCATGGATTGTAGCCTTGTCGAAGGCGATCGGAAAGCTGACCCCGGTGTTGAGCAGCAGATCATCGTCGCCGAAGTTGCGGATATCGCGGAAGTACCAATCAGCATCGAAGCGGAGGTGGCCGAAGAGCGCGCGGGAGAAGCCAGCCTGGTAAAAGTTGCCGCGCGAGGGTCGCAAGGGAAGGTAAAACCCGGAATCAGTGAGGGCGGCAGCGGCGGGCGAGCCGGAAACCAGAATGTTTTCGATGGCGGGTGTGCTGAATATGTGGTCGTACGCGGCGCGAAACACCAGTCCTGCCGGCTTGAAGAACCATGACGCCGCCAGGCGCGGGCTCCAGGCCTGGTCGTCCACCAGGAGCCGGTAGTGGTCATAACGCAGGCCAGCGCTGAGCGTTAAATTGCCAAGGCGCATGGTGTCTTGCGCATAGGCCGATTGCTCGCGATCCTGTCGGCGGTCCGAGATAGCCAGTTGCGCCGGGGTGTCCGGGTCGAAGATGCTTACGCCGCCGATATTGTAAGCCGTGATGTTATAGGAGAACGCTTCGCGAATCGAGGCGAAGCTGGCCTCCGCGCCGACCTTCCAATTATGAATCCCGCGGCGGCCCGCCAAGTCCCCGTTTATATATGCTTCGCGGAAGCCGCGATTTTGGGCGGCTGCGATGGGCGTGGACAGCGGGTTGGACCACAACTGCGCGGCGACGTCGCGGAAGGACCCGCGGATGGACATGACCAGCGCCGGGGAGAGCGTTTGCTGCAAGGAAATCTGACCGCTGGTTTCGGCGCTGTTTCGGTCCTGGCGTTGGCCGGCGTCGGCCTGCAACTGCTCGTCCGGCACAAGGAAGCGGGTTTCCCGATGGTTGACCGACAGGCGCAGGCGGTTGCTGCTGGACAGATCGCGATCGAGCGAAGCTCCGAAGCTGCTGTTGGAAGCGCGGTTGGTGTAGTTCTGTTGAACTGGTGGATCGAGGTAGCGGTCGGTCAGGAAGCCCTCTCCATTGATGCCGACCGCCATTTTCGGGGTAACATACTGAGCGGAGAGGTCGCCGCTCAAGCTGGCAAAGCTGCCGCCGTCGATCATCGCGGAGCCATGGAGGCCGGAATCCTGGTTCCGCTCCGTGGTCACTTCGATCACGCCGCCCAGTTTCTTGCCATATTCGGCAGGATATCCCGCCGTCAGAATTCGGACGGTCTGGATGTCGTCCGCCTCGAAATTCGGCGCGAACGCAGGCGAACGGTTATCCTGGACCGGAAATCCGTCGACGATATATTGGGTCGCATATTCGAACCCGCGGGGATGGAGCACGCCGTTGGCCTCGAGCAACCAGCCCGGCTGCGCCGCGACAAGATCCACCAGTCCGCGTCCGGGACCAGTGGTGGCGCGGTCGCGGATGGTCTCCGCGCCAATGTGCTGGGCGGAACCGACTTGGCCTGAATCCACCAACGGCTGTTCAGCCCGAACTTCCACAACCGTGCCCACCGGGCTGAGAGCCAGAGCAACGGTGCGGTTTACGGGAAGCTGAGAGCGCAGCTCGATCGTGTCGGAGAATGTCTGGAAACCCGATTGGGAAACGATGAGCCGGTAAGAGCCGAACGCCAGATCTTTAAACGTATAGGAGCCGTCCTGATACAGCGTCACAGTCAGGCGCGTCTCGGTCATGGGACTTTCCAGCCGCACCGTCGCCGCGATTGGCAAGCCGGCGGGGTCCTGCACATGGAGGCGCAGTTCGGCTGTTTGGCGCTGCGCCTGGACCGCGTGCGGCAGGAGAATCCCAAGCGAAAGGACGACAAGGCAATGTCCGTAGCTGGCGCGCACGCGACGGTCGCCGACTAAGTGGTTCATGCTTGGGCCTCTACGGCTCTCTTCCCGGGCGCTCTGACATATGATCCTGTGACCTGGCGCTGAGGTTTGTAGAGATTTGATGCAGCGGGAAGTTCGCTGGCTTCAGGCTAATCAACCTGCGGCCTACTACGGTTCTATGAGTCCCGCCCGGATGGCGTATCGAACCATGCTGGCGGTCTCGTGCACTCCCAGCTTTTCCAGGATGCGGCTGCGGTGCGAATCGGCCGTCTTGTAGCTGATTCCCAGCCGGGCCGCGGCCTCCTTAGTGGATTTGCCCTCGGCGATCAGCACCAGCACCTGCCGTTCGCGCTCGGTCAGCGAAAACACCATGCGGACCGATTCTTCGTCCGGCGTGAAAATGCCCCTTCTCCGCTGGGAGACATCCGTGGCCGAACCGACGAATCCAGTGAACTCCTGGTCGCTGTAGTAATACGGCACGCCGGAGCTCTCCACCCAGCCATACGAGCCGTCCGCGCGCTGCAACCGGAACTGCGTGCGGAACGGCTGCCGCGCGGCAAAGGCTTTCAGGTAAGTCTCGATACACAGGTCGCGGTCGTCGGGATGCAAGCCTTCGGTCCAGCCGCTTCCCACTTCCTGCTCCAAGGTGCGGCCGCGATACTCCAGCCAGGCCCTGTTCACAAAATTGCACAAGGCATCCAACCCGGAAGTCCAGACTGCAAACGGCGCGCAGTCCGCTACTTGCCGGAACTCCTCCTCAGCGGCGCGCTGCAGCCGGTTAATCAGGGTTTCCAGTTCCACGAGCCGCTGCTTGAGTACCGCCACTTCCTCGACTTGTTGTCCCGGCGCCATGTGAATCCAGTCTGAATCAAAATGATAGGATAGCGAAAACTGTGGGTAAAGTACCAAAATAGTTGTGGGGGCGCTTGACAAGACCGGCTACAACGAGGTAAACGATTGACCCGATTCCTTTTGTGGAACTTTTCGCGGCTGGTACGCAATTAATGAATGAGAGCCAGATGCCGCCGTTTGCATCGCCGAACGATGATGACCTTTTTGTCCGTCTGCGCGAGGGGGACGAACAGGCGTTTGTAGCGCTGTACCGGCGCCGGCAGGGCTCCATCTACCGCTTCGCAATGCACATGAGCGGCTCCGCGACCGCGGCGGAGGACATCACCCAGGAGGTGTTCCTGGCGTTGCTGCGCGGAGACTGCGGATACGATCCCAAGCGCGGGACACTTGCGGGATACCTGTTCGGTATCGCACGCAAGCTGGTGCTGCGGAACTTGGAGCGCAGCCGGGCAGACGTCTCGCTGGAAGCCGATGGGGAGGATGTTGCGATCCCTGAATTGGCTGTGCACGACAACGCGTTAGCGGATCTCACCCGCCGTGAAGGCATCGAGACCTTGCGGCGGGCGGTGTCAGCCTTGCCTCGGCGGTACCGCGAAGTAGTCATCCTGTGCGATCTCGAAGAACTGGACTATGCGGACGCAGCGGCAGTCGTGGGTTGTCCGATCGGCACCGTGCGTTCCCGCATGCATAGGGCCCGGGCTTTGCTGCTGGAGAAGCTGCACCAGGACCGGAATCCCAAGTTGGCTGTCGGCCCGCTGAAGCCGATGAGGTATGCAATATGAATTGCCACGAGTTTTGGAATACCGCGCCCCAACCGGGCGCCGAGGCCGGGGGTGATCATGCCTGTCATCTGGCTGAGTGCCCCGCATGCGCCGCGAAGTGGGAGCATCACCGTGCGCTAACAGCCGGTCTTCGGCTGGTGGCGGAGGAATGGCGCAGCACGGAGGCGCCGGCCCGCGTCGAGGCGGGATTGACGGCCGCATTCCGGGCCCAGCACGGCTTTGAGCGCCGCTCGGCGCGTCCGTCGTGGTGGATGCCGGTACTGGCGTGGGCGTCCGCTGCCGCGGCGATGGTCGTGATCAGCATGTTCCTGGTCCGCGGATGGCAGCCTGCCGCGGCAACTCGTGAACCTCTTGCGGCGCCACCGCGAACTGGCCCCGCCACTCTGGAGTTCGCGTCTCAGCAACAGGACGGCGCTGCCGACGACTCGGAAGAAGATTCCTCCGGTTTCGGTCGCGATTTCGTCCGTCTGCCGAACGCTGCGCGAATCGAACCGAACGAGGATGTGAATCTGGTGCGCGTGGAAGTCCCGCGGTCCACTCTGATCGCACTCGGGCTCGCGGTTAGCGAGGATCGTGCCTCCGAATCCGTGCTGGCGGACGTGGTGCTGGGATCGGACGGCATGGCGCGCGCGGTGCGGGTGGTAGACGACGGCGGGAGCCTGGAATAGGAGTAAGCAGAATGATCCGGATTCTGGTGGCCGGCTTGCTCGTGTTGGCTGTTGGCGCAGATGCTCAACCGCCAGGACGCGGCAGACCGGCAAATTGGCGATTCATCGGCGCCGAAGCGGGCCGGCCCGGACCCGTGGTGAAGAACGCGCCGTTCTCCGCCGATGTCACGACAGAGATCACGCAGGTGCTCGCGGACGGCAACCGCATCCATCGGACCAGCTCGCAGCGGCTTTACCGCGACGGTGAAGGCCGCACGCGGCGCGAGCAGTCGCTCGATAGCCTGGGTGGCTTGGCCAGCAATGCCAACCTGCCGCCGGTCATCTTCATTAACGATCCAGTCGCGGGGGTGGATTACGCGTTGAGTCCTGCCTCCCGCACAGCCACGGAGTCCGTCAGAGGCAGTCCAGCCCGGCCGCCCGGCGCCCCGCCGAGTCCCGACCGGAGGATGGCTGGCCCACAGCACGCGGAGAATCCTCGCATGATAAAGAATGAGGCATTAGGCCGCCAGACCATTGAAGGTGTGCCTGCCGATGGCGCCCGGATTACCACAGTCATTCCCGCCGGTCAGGTGGGCAACGAGCAGCCGATTCAGATTGTCACGGAAAGCTGGTACTCGCCGGATCTGCACCTCGCGGTGCGGATTAAGCGAAGCGATCCACGTACCGGAGACACGGTCACGCGTTACACCAACATCAACCGCAGCGAGCCACCGCACTCGCTGTTCGAAGTCCCTGCTGACTATAAAATCACCGACACCGCGGGACGAGGGCCCAGCCCGGCCTCGAGGTAGAGCGGGCCAACTGGGAGCTTCTTTCAGAACGTCATCGCATCTTTCTTGGCTTCCACCTTCTGGGCATCCACTCCCGGTACCTTCATCACATCGCTCCATGTCTTGAATCGGTTCTCTTGGCGGTATGCCACTACGGCCCGGGATTCCTCCGTGGTGAAGCCGAGCAGCGCTCTCAGCTCCTGGACCGGTGCAGTGTTCATATTGACCTTCGATTCCGGGCCGAAATTTCTGGTGAGGTAGTCAACAACCGCGGCCAGTTCGTCTTCCCCGCCCTTTGCACCCTGTTCCACCATGTCGTAGACCTTGTTGGACCAGTCGTCCTGAGTTAGCCGCATCTGCCGGAAACGATAAGCTCCATGGCATTCGAGGCAGATCTTGACCACCGCGGCTTTCCCAGTTCCGTCCGGCAAGGCCTTGACCTCCTCATCGTCCGCAGCAAATACAAGGCACAGAGAGGCGGCCGTCATCAGCATCCAGAGTGCTCTCATCGCCGAGCCTCCAGTATATGCCGCAGTCGGAGCAACTCGATTACCTGTATACTACTGTTCACGGAGAAAGCTATGGAGGCCGGATCGGCCCCTGAACGGCCGGATGTCGAAGCTGAATTCGATCCAGGGTACCGAATCATATCCAAGCTCGGCGAAGGGGCGTTCGGCATCTCTTACCTGGCAGAACATATTCCGGACCACGCCAAGGTCGTCGTGAAGATCCTTTCCTCGGGCGACGAGTATAGCCAGAAACTCTTCGACACCGAAGCAAGCGTTTCCGAGCGGCTCTTTCATGAGAACGTCGTCCGGCTGCTGGGAAGGGGCACTTTTCGGACGCGTCCCTACCTGGTCTTCGAGTGGATAGAAGGAGAAAGCCTCGCCCAGGTGTTGAAAGAAGGTCCGCTCACGGTTGAAGTCGCAACGCGAATTTCACTAGCAATAGCCGACGCCCTTCAGTACGCGCACAGCCGCGGAATCATTCACCGAGACCTGAAACCATCGAATGTCCTCCTCGCCTCGCCGCGTGCGCCTGACCCCGGAGCAGTGAAGCTGGTGGATTTCGGCGTGTCAGGCCAACTGGATCCGAGAAGCCAGTTGACCCGCGCGGGCATGACGTTTGGAACGCCGCTGTACATGTCGCCCGAACAGGTCCTGGGTGAGCCGCAAACGACCGCGACAGATGTCTACGCGCTAGGGCTCCTCTTGTACGAGATACTCGCGGGCAAGCCGTTACGCCAGACCGCCGATACCGCGGCCGCGTTGTTCCATCGCATTCTCAGTGAGGATCATCCCGCCGGCGACTGGTCTATGCCGGCATACCTGGCGGATTTAATTCGCGCGTGTCTCCGTCGCGACCCGTCCCGACGGCCTTCCATTGCTGACGTTCGACGCACCTTGCAGCAGCGCGGTCTATCGCCAGAGACGACGCAACCCGTCCCGCTGGCTCCGCCGGAGGCTTACGCTCCCTCTCGCGCGGCCGCTCCGGCTCCAGCTCCGGTTCTGCCACATCCGGCGCCCCGTGCATCCGCTCCGCGGCGATTCAGGCATGTCGCAATCGCTCTGGGGATCTTGCTGGTGCTGGCGCTGGCGTCCATTTTGGCTCTGCGGCCGTCAGCCAAAACGGCCGAAGCATCCCCGGAATCTTCCGTCAGTATCGCATTGGCGCTGACCGGCATCGGGCTCATTGTGCTGGGCTCCGGCGCGGGCTACTGGGTTCGCGGGGTGCTGAGCCGGCCGGCCGCCAGCCTTCGAGGCGCAGCTCTCGGCCTTGCACTCGATGCCAAGAGCCACGTGGATGTGACCGCGACGATCGCCATGCAGGTGACGGATCTGGTCTCCAGGCTGCGGGAACTGGATGCGAGTGTCCTCGCCGGAACCGTGGCGCTGATGCTGGGCGAATATCACAGGGCCACAGAGTCCAAAGACAGGCAATCCGCCCTCATGGGCGTGGCCTCTTTGGCGGAGAAACTCGGCCAGCGCATCTCGCCCTGGTATGTACGGTACAAGGATGTAATCGCCTCCGCTGTAGCCGTAGTCGGCGCGGTTTCCGGCCTGCTCACTGCCTACGGCGCTTTTCATGGCCACAAGCCATGAAAGAATTTGCTTGACTCTGACGTAACGTCATCCCCGACCCTGATTCCAGGAGGAAGCGAGTGTACCAAACCCGGCAGTTTGCCCAGTTGGCGGGCGTTACTGTCCGGACCCTGCATCACTACGACCGTGTGGGGCTGCTGAGGCCGCGACGCACCCAAGCCGGCTACTGCTTGTACCAGGCTCGCGATCTGGAACGGCTGGAACAAATTGTCGCGCTGAAGTTTCTGGGCGTTCCTCTCAAGCAGATCCGAATTCTGCTCGACCGCGAAGCGCTCCAATTGCGCGATGCCCTGAGCCGCCAGCGGCGGGTTCTCGAGGACAAGCGGCGCCTCCTGGACCGCGCCATCCGCGTGATCGAGGAAGCCGAAGCTTCGTTAGGTTCGGGCAGATCCGCAAACACCGCGCTTCTGACAAAAATCATCGAGGTGATTGAAATGCAAAGCAATACCGATTGGATGGCCAAGTATCAGAGCCCCGCTGCCAGGGCCAAGATCGCGGCGCGCCAGGGAGAATGGACGCCCGAAATGCAGGCGCAAGTCTCGAAGCAATGGACAGAGCTCTTCGCTGAGGTGGAAGAGGTGCTAGGTGAGGACCCGGCGAGCCCGAAAGTGCAGGCCTTAGCCGACCGCTGGATTCGCCTGGTGGAAGCCTTCACCAGGGGCGACCCGGACCTCACGCAGAGCGTTAGCAACGCATGGAACGATTTTGACAACTGGCCGGCGGAAGCCAAGCGGCAAGCCGCCCCGTTCAGCAACCGGGCGGTCTGTTCGCTGATGCAAAAAGCCCTCGCGCTGCGGAAGAAATAGGGGCGCTTATGGGCAGTTGAGGATGTGCGGT